>WNGK01002795.1_pt1 | contig 18844 bp, 17 predicted proteins | sample 5400601 | NCBI WGS metagenome assembly WNGK01 (sample SAMN13153376, study PRJNA577476) | soil metagenome | isolation source: 60 cm soil or saprolite under Garry oak tree replicate 1 | place: USA:California | collected 2016-06-15
CGCGGGAAATGTCGCTGCCCGAAATTCGCAGCCTGCTTGCCGGCACGCCGGGATCTACCCTGAACGTTGCGGTGGTCCGCGCCCGCAAGGCCGAGCCGCAGAAGGTTGTCATCACGCGCGACGTGGTCAACATTCCTCCGGTCGCCGACAAGATGATGGACGACGGCATCGGCTATGTGAAAGTTGAAGCCCTGACCAAGGGCAAGACGCAGGAGATTGCGTCGAAGATAAAGTCCCTGGAGAAGTCGGGAGCAAAGAAGGTTCTCCTCGACCTCCGGAACTGCGCCGAGGGAGACGAGAGTGAAGGCGTCGCGGCCGCGAATCTGTTCCTGAATCACGGCACGATCACGTACCTACAGGGGCAGAAATTTCCGCGCGAGGCCTTCAACGCCGACCCCGCGAAGGCGATCACGACTCTGCCCGTCGCGGTCCTCGTAAATCGCGGAACTTCGGGCGCTGCCGAGATTGTTGCGGCTGCAATTCTGGAGAACGCTCGCGGCGACGTCGTCGGCGACAAGACCTTTGGCGACGGCTCGGTGCAGAAAACGATTGACCTGCCCGATGGCGGCGCATTGATCCTCTCCATCGCGAAATATTATTCGCCCAGCGGCAAAGCCATTCAAGACGCGGCCATCACCCCCAACGTTCTGGTGGCAGATGTGGCCGACGATTCCGTAGGTCCGGACGACGAGGATAATTCCGCCACCCCGGATCAGGAGGCCAAGCCCAAGAACACGGTAGATGATCAGCTGAACAAAGCCGTGGAAGTACTAAAGAGCCGGGCCAGTTAGATTCTACGTAGCGCCGGCGTCCCGCCGGCTGTAGCGGGGGCGTCTCGCCCCCGCAGCATACGCGCCGCAAGAACTGCGATTTTCTTTAACCGCCCTCTCCCAATTCCTATCCCGCCGTTCGCCACGCGGGTTCAGCATGCGCAAAATGCTATCCTGACTTCGACTCCCGATGAAGTCTCTCTACGAAAATCTACCAGAAGTGCAAATTGGCGGGCGCAAGCTCGTCGGCCGCGTGCTGTTCGGTCTTCTGGTACTGGTTGCCGTCTTGGTGGGAGCGACCTCGGGACTCCTGCTGGTATACACGACCGACCTCCCGCAGGTGGACGCCCTCGAAGCCTACCGACCGAGTTCCATCACCGAACTCTACGACGATCACGGCCGCGTCATAGGATCGTTCGCGCTGCAACGCCGCGTGGTCGCCAGCTACGACGACTTCCCTGCCGTATTGCGCGATGCCCTGGTCTCGATCGAAGACAAGGATTTCTACCGTCACTCCGGCATTAATTTCGTTCGCATCGTGGGAGCCGCGTATCGCGACATCGAATCGGGCGGCAAGGTGCAAGGCGCGTCCACGCTGACCATGCAACTCGCGCGCAATCTTTTTCTCTCGCCAGACCGCCGCTGGCAGCGCAAGGTGCAGGAGGCGATGCTGGCCATTCAAATCGAGCGCCGCTTCACCAAGCCGCAAATCTTTACCCTATACGCGAACCAGATTTTCCTCGGCCACAGCGTCTACGGCTTCGAGGCGGCGTCGGAGTTCTACTTCAGCAAGCCGGCGAAGCAGTTGACTCTGGAGGAAGCAGCTCTGCTCGCGGGTTTACCCAAGGGGCCATCGGTGTATTCGCCCATCAACCACCCGGACCGCGCGCAGAAGCGGCGAAATCTGGTGATCAATGCCATGCTGGAAGACGGCAAGATCACGACGGCACAGGCCGCCGACGCGCGCTCCGCGCCCTTGGTGCTGCATTTGGCGCACGATCCAAATTCCCTTGCGCCATATTTTGTAGAGGAGATTCGCCGCTATCTGGAGGGCAAGTATGGAGCCGATCAGGTTCACGAGGGCGGTCTGAAAGTTTACACGTCGCTTGATGTCGATCTGCAGAAAGCTGCGAATCAGTCGGTACTCGACGGCTTGGCTGCCTATGAACGCCGGCACGGATGGAAGGGCCATCTGGAAAACGTTGTGGCTGACGGCGGGGCTCTCGAGAAATATTTTCATCCCGACTGGGATGACGAGCCTGAAGTAAACGGTTACGTCCACGCACTGGTGACCTCTGCGGGCACTGGCATCGCGACCCTGAAATTTGGACGCTACACCTCGGCCCTCGGACAGCCGGACGTAGCCTGGACGCAGCAGAAACTGGCTGCGATTCTCAAAGCCGGGGACATCTGCTACGTCAAGATTCTCGCGCTCGGCACGAACGGCGCGGCCCGCGTCAGCCTGGAACAGGATTCGGGCGTGCAGGGATCGCTGCTGGCCATCGACAACGCCACCGGCGGAATCAAGGCAATGGTAGGCGGGCGCGATTTCAACGAATCGAAGTTTGACCGCGTGACTCAGGCCATGCGACAGGTGGGCTCGTCGTTCAAGCCGTATGTGTACACGACGATCATCGACGGCGGCGCGAGTCCCGACGATACGATTCTCGACGAGCCCATCAGCTTTGAGACTTCGTCCGGACCTTATTCTCCGCACAACTACGACGAAAAATTCGAAGGCATCATTACGCTGCGGCGTGCCCTGGCCCAGTCCCGCAACATTCCCGCGCTAAAACTCGCGAACCAGGTTGGCATCAAGAGCGTAATCGACTACGCCGGACGCTTTGGCATCACCGCGAAACTGCCGCCATACTTGCCCGTTGCGCTAGGCTCGGCGGAAATCGCTCTGATCGAGCAAACCTCTGCCTACAGCGTCTTTCCCAATGACGGCGTGCGCGTCATCCCGCGCTACATCACGCGCGTCACCGACTACGAAGGCCGCGTGCTGGAAGAAGATTTTCCCGACGTGAAAGACGTGATCAGCGAGCGCACCGCCCGCATCATGACTTCAATGTTGCGCGAAGTCGTGCTGCACGGCACCGCAGTCGCCGCCGCCAAGCTGCCTTTCCCGGTGGCAGGCAAGACCGGCACGACGAACGATTTCACCGACGCCTGGTTCGTAGGATTCTCTCCCACCATGACCTGCGGAGTATGGGTAGGCTACGACGAGAAAAAATCCCTGGGAGCGAAAGAAACCGGAGCGCACGCAGCATTACCAATCTGGATGAACTTCATGACAGCAGCGATGGCAGGCAAAGACGTCGGCGACTTTCAGCCCCCGCCGCCGACGCCCCACGCGCCACAAAAAGTAGACACGCCGGACGCCGCCCCAGCCACAGAAGAAGCACACTAGATGAGTCGGCGGCAAAGTAGCGCCGGCGTCCCGCCGGCTGTAGCAGGGGCGTCCCGCCCGCGCAGGACGCGGTCGCAGGGTTTCCAAGCCGCGAAGCGGCGAAAGAATGCAGCCCACGGCGCAAGCCGTGGGACGCGAGAGGTAAATCAGAAGCCCCGGGTGGGGCGAAAGAAAAACCCCGGACTCCGCAGGGATGGTACGGGTTCTTGCTCACCCTCGTTTCGCCCACACGGTCGAAGGCGGATCCGATGGCTGTCGGGCGTGCCGACGTTTTTTGCTCGCGGCGGTTTCAATATTATTCAGAAAGGACATCATGCGTAAATTCACTCTCCGAATCTTGCCAATCGTTCTTGTCTCGATCTCAGTCCTCGCAACCAACGCTCAAATATCACAAAAGGACAATTCGCCCGCAGATACCCCAGCCGCCATTGAGCAAGTCCTCCGCACCCAGCAGGAAGCCTGGAACCATCATGACCTCGAGGTCTTCATGGCAGGCTATTGGAACTCCGCCGACCTGACTTTCTTTTCGGGCGCCAAGCAAACCAGCGGATGGCAAGCGACGCTGGATCGCTACAAAGCCACCTATGCCAGTCCCGGACATGAGATGGGGACGCTCGAATTCTCCGCGCTCCGCATCGAGATTCTCGGCCCCGAGGCGGCCTTCGTCCGCGGCGCATGGCACCTAACCATGCCGGATGGAAAGACTCCGCACGGCCTGTTCACGCTGATCTTTCGCAAGTTTCCCGAAGGATGGAAGATCGTCCACGACCATACCTCGGCGGCGGAGTGAAGAGCTCAGGTCTTCTCGCTCGCGCCTGGTGGCGTCGGGCGCTCTTACAAACGGGGTTTGGAAAGGGCACGACTTTAGTCGTGCCGCTACCGATCACATGAAGACCGGGCTTTAGCCCCTGGGGTTCGCTGTTTCGCGTCGCGTGGAAAATTCATGAGACGACCTCTACCCGCCTATTTCTTCACCCGCACCTGCACCCGCGTTCCTTCGGGAAGGCTGCCGCTGGACAATTCCACTTTCCCCTGTCGGACGACGCCTTCGAATTCCTGCGGTTGAGCGGCGGGCCGCGCGGGCGAGTCGCCCGCACCCACACGTGTACTGCTTCGACCCATACCTTTGTCCATGGCCTCATTCGCCAGTTGATCGGCGTCCTGATTCTGTTCGCGAAAGGCGTGCCCGATCGAGAACCACTCCAGCTGCGCGATCAATTCCTTGGCCCGCCCGTGCAGGTCTTGCAGCACCGCGTTCTTCACCTTGTAGATGCCCTTGATCTGCCGCACCAGCAGTTCCGAATCGCTGATCAGCTTGAGCGCCTTTGGCCCGTGCTTGATCGCATATTCGAGCGCTGCGATCAGCCCCTGGTACTCGGCGAAGTTGTTGGTCTGGTGCCCGAGATATTCGCTCAAGGCTGCGACCGTGCGTCCTGATTCGTCTTTGATCACCACCCCATAGCCCGCAGGCCCGGGATTGCCGCGCGCCCCACCATCGCTGTGCGCGACCAAATAGTGCTCGGGAGGATTCTCGCGTGCTTCGAAGAGATGTTTGGTTCCTGCGCTGCGGGTAGGGTAAGAAGGCATGACCGAGTCTACAACGCGGCTGCGATCCGAAATCCACAGCCAAACTACAAACCGTGTGACATCCAACCTTGACCCAGGAATTCAAAGAGCAGAACATCGTCGAGGCAGAGCGGTGTACGCAAGAACCGAAGCGGCGGATGGTCTAAATCCTTTGTTGTCAAGATTTTGACCTGTAACCCCTTGGGGCTCAAGATTTTGCAAGCCGTTTTTGCACCCGCGCCAGTCAAGCCTTTCAGGAGTGGAGGGGGAGGGGGTACCCCAGAACCGACTTGCTTTCCGGAATCGGAACGTGGGCCAGAGCGCGGTCAAAAGCAGTTATTACAAAGATCTTTTCAAGAAATTCCCACAGCCGGAAATGCGTTCCCGATCAGCGTCCCGCAGCGAGCCGCGTTGCCAGGCGCGGAGGAAGTTTCGCGGAGAAGATGCGGTCCTGTGCCGCTTTCAAATTATAAGGCGTGCGATGGAAATGGACGACTTGCGCCTCCGTGTCGAACAGAGCGAACGCGGCGCGCCAGTCGCCGTCGCGCGGCTGACCGACAGAACCAGGATTGATCAAGTATCGCGTCGCGGGCTTCAGTTGCAGCGGCACCGATTCGGCTTGGCCCACAGTGCGATATTCCGGACGGAAACCATCGGCAGCAGATCCGTTGGCAAAAAATCCGCCCTGCAGATGCGTATGTCCAAAGAACGTCAGCGGATTGGTCAGGGTGATCAGCGGCGCCAGCGCGTCTCCTAGGGAAACCACATATTCATCTTCATCGTTGGGCGAGCCGTGGACCAACTGCACCTCGGGAAAATCCGGCAGAGAAATGGGACCTTTCGGCAGGGCGCGGAGCCAGTCAAGATTCTCTGGCGTCAGTTCATTCCGGGTCCAGATGGCCGCAGAAGCGGCCATGGGATTGAAATCCTCGAGGTCCATGACGCCAGTCGCCGCCTTGTCGTGATTGCCGCGCACAAACGTTTTCCCTAGCCTGCGAGAGCGCTCGGCCACTTCGTTCGGACTGGCGCCGTAACCGACAATGTCCCCGAGGTTCACGACCGCATCGAACGGAGGAGCAACGGCGAGGGTCGCGTCGAGGGCTTCGAGGTTGGCGTGGATGTCGCTGAGCAGCAGTATGCGCACGAATCACCGGACAAACTGCCGATTATAGACTGGATGGAAGAAGACCGGATGGAAGAAATGTGAGGCTCACGGGTCGTCAGGCCGGCGAATTCACCACCGGACATCGCGCCCAGTGTCCGGCCGTAACTTCGACCAGCGGCGGCAAGTCGCGTGCGCACTCGGGAATGCGGAATTCGCAGCGCGGCTCAAAGCTGCAACCCGGTGGCATGGCGTGCAGCGCCGGAACGGTACCCTCAATGGTTTCGAGCGGGCAGGCGCGGTCTGTCTTGAGATCGGGTACCGAATGCAGGAGGCCGCGAGTGTAGGGATGCGCGGCAGCTTTGAAGATGTCTTGCCGCGCGCCGAGTTCAACGAGGCTGCCAGAGTACATCACGGCGACGCGATCTGCGATCTGCGAAACCACGGCAAGGTCGTGGGAAATGAAAAGCATTGCCAGTCCGAACTTGGTGCGCAGTTCGGCGAGCAGATCGAGAATCTGCGCCTGGATCGTGACGTCGAGCGCTGTGGTGGGTTCGTCAGCGATCAGCAACTGCGGGCGGTTGACGATGGCCATGGCAATCATGATGCGCTGCCGCATGCCGCCGGAAAGCTGGTGCGGATAGTCGCGGGCGCGGCGCGCGGCATCGGGGATGGCAACGTCGTTCATGGCGTCGACGGCGCGTTTCCCGGCTTCGCTTTTCGAGATGGAGTTGTGCGCGACGACGGCTTCGGCAATCTGATCTCCCACGCGCATGACCGGGTTCAGCGCGGTCATCGGCTCCTGAAAAATCATCGCGATGCGCGAGCCGCGCAACTGGCGCATGGCGTCGTCAGCGAGCGTGCGCAAATTACGCCGCGGATCGGCTCCGGCCGTGAAGAAGATTTCGCCGGCGACTCGGGCCTGCCGCGGCAGCAGCCGCATGATGGCGAGGGAGGTGATCGATTTGCCGGAGCCCGATTCGCCGACTAGACCGAGCACTTCGCCAGGTGCGATGGAGAGACTCAGGTCGCGCACGGCAATCAAAGATTGCGTGCAGACAGCTTGCTTCACGGGGAATTCGATGTTCAGGTGACGGATGTCGAGCAGATCTGGCACCGCTTCATGGTAGCAGCGAGGCTAGCTTCCCGGGAGTCAGACCTCGGGCCTTTGACCTCTGACCTGAGACCTAACACCCCAGCCCTAGCGCCCCAGAAAACACCTAAGACCTCACACCCAAGACCCGCACTTCTTACTGACCGAGAATCAGCGGCAGGCCGTTTTTGTTGTTGCCGATCACTACCACCTTGGAGTTGGGACTCTTGGCGAGATTTTCCGTGGCCTCGATGCCCTTCCATTCGAGGAGCGACGGCGTGATGCCCTGGGCGACAATCTGCTGGAAGTCGCGAACTCCGGCGGCTTCGATGCGTTTGCGCTGGGCTTCCTGCGTCTCTTTTTGCAGGCGGAAGTTCATCGCCAGCGACTCCTGCTCGGCCTGCTGCTTGGCTTCAATGGCGGCCTTCAGCGTGGATGGAAGTTGAATGTCGCGCAGCAGAACGTTTTCCACCGTGATGCCACGCTGATTGAGTGCAATCGTGATTTGGTCCAGGATTTGCTTGGCGACCATCTCGCGTTCGCCGGTATAAAGGGCGTTCGCGGTATGCGATGCAGTGGCCTCGCGGATGGCGGAGCGCAGCGTCGGCTCGACCACGACATTCTCATAGTCGGCTCCTATCTTCTGAAAGACTTCCGCGGCGCGGTCGGGATTCAGGTGATAGATGAGCGAAGTATCGAGGCTCATCATCAGTCCTTCGCTCGAAGGCACGTTGGCCGATTCCTTGAGCGTCTGCGTCTGCACGGAAAGCTCGTTATTGGTCTTGAGCGGATTGATGAGATGAATGCCTTCCCCTAATATCTCACCGGATTGCACCTTCCCGAAAAGCGTGAGCACCCCAACATGCCCTGTGCCGACGCGGGTTATGGAGCTGAACAGCAGGATCATGAGCAGGAATGCCGCGATTCCCAAACCAACCAGGCGTAGCAGGTTGCCGCCGCCACCGCCGCCGTCAATAATTCTGCCGCGAGCTGGATCGAATATCGTCATCGGAATTCTCCTAAGCGATTTTAGGGGCGGGCCTCGGTAGGCGATAAGTGCCTTGGGAGGGGCGGACGCCCTCGTCCGCCCAGGCAGCGTATCGGCATTTGACGGACGCAAATCCGCCGCGACTCCCCGGACGAGGGCGTCCGGGGCTCCATGGGCGTGCATAGTGAATCTTGCCCTTCCCCTGCCGCATCTCTTACAGTACATCTATGAGCAAGATTCACATTCCTACGCCGTTGCGGCAGTACGTAGGCAAGCAAGCCTCGGTGGAAGTGCCCGGCACAACCGTGGGCGAAGCCATGAGCGCACTGGTGGCGCAGCATCCCGACCTGCGCAAGCACCTCTACACTGAGGAGGGCAAGCTGCGGGCCTTCGTCAACCTCTACGTCAACGACGAGGACATCCGGTACCTGCAGAAAGAGGCCACTGCGCTGAGCGATAGTGATAACATTTCTATTGTGCCTTCCATTGCCGGAGGGGCAATCTGACTGGATTTGCGATGCTTTGCCCAGAAGCCTGGGATTGGGAACTCTGGAAATGAAACCCGCCGCAAACGCGCGCTGTTGTAAGTGTTGCCCTTCCTGTCGCTAGTGTCTCGATTCGTAGCGTTCCGAAATCCAGCAAGCTAGAATTTAACCGAGGACTTTATGGCCACTGCAACAGAAATTCCCGTAACGCTCAACAAGGACGAAATCCTGCGCTACTCGCGCCATCTGATCATGCCCGAGGTGGGCATGGAAGGGCAGCAGAAGCTGAAAGCGGCGCGCGTGCTGTGCATCGGCACGGGCGGACTGGGCTCGCCGCTGGCGCTGTATCTGGCGGCCGCGGGCGTCGGCACGCTGGGCCTGGTTGACTTCGATGTGGTGGACTACACCAACCTGCAGCGCCAGATTATTCATTCGACGGCCGACGTGGGCCGCAAGAAACTCGACTCCGCAGCCGACAAACTGAAAGGGATCAATCCATTTCTAAATCTGCGGACGTTCGACACCCGCCTGAGCAGCGCGAATGCCATGGAACTGTTTCGCGACTTCGACATCATTGCCGACGGCACCGATAATTTTCCCACGCGCTATCTGGTGAACGACGCCTGCGTACTTTCGGGAAAGCCGAATGTTTACGGATCGATTTTCCGGTTCGAAGGGCAGGCGAGTGTGTTTGCCACTGAAGATGGCCCATGCTATCGCTGCCTGTATCCTGAGCCGCCACCGCCGGGACTGGTGCCTTCGTGCGCCGAGGGCGGCGTTCTCGGCATTCTGCCCGGCCTTGTGGGCGTGATGCAGGCCACCGAAGTCATCAAACTAATTCTCGGCATCGGCGATCCGTTGATTGGCCGCCTGCTGCTGATTGACGCGCTGGGCATGAAGTTCCGCGAACTCAAGCTGCGCAAGAATCCGGATTGCCCGGTGTGCGGCACGCATCCCACGGTCACGAAGCTGATAGACTACAACGAGTTTTGCGGCATTCGCGGAGAGGAAAAACCTGTGGGTAATGGCGTTCCTGAGATTCAAGTAGAAGACCTGAAGCGGCGTCTGGATGCGAAGGACGACCTCTTCGTGCTCGACGTGCGCGAGCCGCACGAATACCAGATCTGCAACATCGGCGGCTATCTGATCCCGCTGAACGATCTGCCGAAGCGCGTGAATGAGCTCGACTCAAGCCGCGAAATCGTCGTCCACTGCAAAATGGGCGGACGCAGCGCGAAGGCGGTCGCATTCCTGCAGCAGTCCGGCTTCACCAAGGTGCACAACTTGGCCGGCGGGATTAACGCTTGGGCCGAGAGGGTGGATCCGAAGGTGCCGAAGTACTAGACTGCGGTTGTCAGTGGCCAGTGGTCGGTGGTCGGTTTTCAGGGGGTGCTTGCGCGCTCCCTTTTTTAGTTGCGGTGACCGCCGGCAGATGTGGGACCGGCTGGCGACGGAGATGGAGCGCCGCTTTCGAGCTTTTCAACGTCGTGGAGCAATTGCTTCACGCACCGATCGGCCACGTCAGCACTGGCTCCTTTGTACTTGGCCCCCTTGCTCTCCTGGGTGCTCGTCCAGATCACATCTCCGTCTGGGTTGACCAAACGTATGGCAACCCTTGCCTCGTTAACGGTCTCGGTGTTCACCGACGAGTCGCTAGTTCCCATGTGCCGGGCCACGAAGCCTCCGCTGGAAGAGCCAGATATCGTGCCGCCGCTGCCGCTTATCTCCGAATGTCCCCCTCCACTCGCGCCCCCAACCGAGGTTGCCTCGCCGTAGGCGTGCAATTCCTGGGAGGTTTTCTCCAAGGCTACACCCTTGAGAATCGCATCAGCACGTTCGCGGTTCTCAGTTACCTTGAATCGCTTCGTTGTGACGAGGGACGAAACGATCATGGACTGGAGTTCTTTCGAGATGATGTCGTCTCCAAAGCTTTCGACGTAGATACGCTTTACTTTGAGCAAGGCGGTAGGATCGTCGGCGTTGGCGTCCTTGGCAGCGGTTTGTGCGACTTGAGGCGTCGAGGACTTCGCCTCTTCGGGATTTGCGGGGACCTGCAAAAGCAGGCCGGAGATCAGCAATTGTGCCAGCATCGCTACATCCCTCCCAGTCCGCTCTTTCGGGCTTCGTCGTCTTGGTAGTCGACTTTCTTTCCGGTTCTTGCCTCGAGGGTCGCGATCGTTGTTCTGATGATGGACTTGCCCAGCTCAAAGACTGCGGCATGTTGTTTATCCTGTGCGTCCTTCCATCCCACAGTCAGGAAATGCTTCCTCTTCTTTGAAAAAAGAAGCCACGGACTGATCGCTATCGCAAGCCCAATTCTGCGTCCCGCCTTTTGTCCATACTCCAGATCGTTCACCTGGTCGTAAGGTATCGAGAGGTCTCCGCCTTTATACTCAAAGCCAAAATTCTTCTCCTCCTTGGCTGAAGATTTGCCCTCTGTTCCTTCCTTAATCTGGTTTTCCGTCCACCCACATAAGCCGTCTTGTCACTTCCCAGACCGGCGAAGGACACCGCTTCTAAGGCAAACGCGCACACCAAGAACATGGCAATCGATCGCTTCATTTAATTCTCCTAGGGGGAAGGACGTGCGGGAACCTGACGGATGGAACTATAGTCCAGTTCAGGCTGGAGCGCAATATTTGTCCTATGCACGGAACGCGTCCCGACCGTTGGAAGGGTTAGCAAAACACCCTTTGACGCGGCGTGCGCGGAGGGGAAAATGGGGAGCACACCTGTGCTCCCCAGATTGTTTGTGATTTGTGTCGACTTCTACTTGCTCGACCCAGCCTGCATGCCGTCGCTGGAATCGCCCAACTGGAGAACGAACTTCTTGCCTGCGAAGCGAGCCTCGGAAAGAGTGCTGGTTCCGTCGTCGTTGTGCCTCACAACGGCTGCGTTGTTCTCCGCCGGTGAGGCCACGTCCACTAATTTGGCCGGCACTTTGGTGAGTACGGTCTTGCCTTGCATGATGCTGACTTCCACGTTGGGACCACTGCCGTCCCATTCGAGTTTGTATTCACCGGGTTTGAGCTTGGTTCCGTTGACGCTCGCGGGACTTAGCAAGTTCACTATGGCTTTCGTACCTGCGAACGCGCTGGAGGCCAGCAGCAGAGCCAACCCCATTACCAGACTTTTCGAAACTGTCGCGAACTTCATAGCTGCTCCTTTTTCTTTCCCGAAATTGCGTCGGGAAGCGGTTGGGGCGGCCCGGCTCGCGACTTCCGTCAGAAAACACTTGTGTTTTCCGACGAATCGCCTAGAATGCTGCCGCCGGGGTTGTGCAAACAAGCTTGCGCCGACAAGTCACAAGCTTGCTCTGCCGCTATGGGGGTTTTCTCACCTGGGCCGCCAAACCGAGTGTGAGAGAATCCCCAGACCCCGCAAAATATTTGGATCAATTCTGGCCAGCGTCACCTCTGCGCCGGCCTCTATTCACTCCGGGAGATTACGCATCTACTTCCGTCGAAGTTCCTTTTCGATGCGATGTCATCATATTTTCTTGGACGCTGCGGATATCTTTCCGATAGCAAGGCGCGCGCGCGAAATCATTGTGCAGGAACATCGAGAGTGTGTTTTTGTGGAGATGAGTCAACAGAACAGTGTGACAAAAAGAGAATCTGCGTGTGGAGCATTTACATTTCTCTGCGTTCTCCGCGAAATCGCCCTTGGCCGCCCGGCGCGCTTTCTGATACATCTACTTTCTTGACTCTTGAAATCGTCATCTTTCTCTTTTTCGCCGGGGCGCTGGGCGGAGCTCTGAATTCGGTTGCGGGCGGCGGCAGTTTCATTGCGTTCCCGGCGCTGCTGTTCGCGGGCGTGCCTCCGATTCCGGCCAACGCCACGAATACGATCGCGCTATGGACCGCTGCCGCGGCCAGTGGAGGCGCTTACTGCAAGCGCCTGGGCGTCCCGCGGCGCGTGATGATTCCGTTGCTGGCTTCGAGTTTCGTAGGCGGGCTGGCTGGAGCGTTTCTGCTGCTGAAGACTCCCGCGCACACCTTCATGCGTGTGCTGCCGTGGCTGACGCTGGGCGCTACTCTGCTCTTTGCCTTAGGCAAGAAACTGGCTGGCGGGCGGAAATCCATTATCGAGCGTGAGGCCACCGGATCTGCGCTGGCCGGGGCGACGCTGTTTCAGTTGGCGGTCGCAGTTTACGGCGGCTACTTCGGCGGCGGCATGGGCATTGTGATGCTCGCGATGCTGGCCGCGCTCGGCATGACTGACATTCACGCCATGAACGCGCTCAAGAGCGTGATGGGATTTGTCATCAACGGAGTTGCGGTGGTGACTTTTATCGTGGCCGGCGCGGTGTATTGGAAGCACGGCAGCATCATGATTGTCGGCGGGATTGTGGGCGGATACCTGGGCGCGCACTATGCGCAGAAGCTGCCGCAGTCGTGGATCCGGATGTTTGTCGTGCTGGTGGGCGCGGGGATGACGGCGTACTTCTTTTGGAAGTCGTATTGAAAGCAAAGTCGGCCACGGATTTCACGGATCTTCACGGATTAAAGAATCAAGAATTTGCTTTGATCTGTGAGATCCGTGGCCAAGGTTGCTTTACTGAATCGGCTCCGACACGTGCTCGTGTACGATCAGCCATTTGCCGTCGATGTTCTCCCAGATCACAGTCCAGCGAAAGCTGCCCATCTCGACTTTGCCGGCTTTTGTCGTCATCTCTTCTTTGATGGTGGCGGTGGCCCATACGAGATCGCCATGAGAATGGACTTCAGCGTCGTCATTCACGACACATTTGCCGCTCTTGTAACCGGCTAGGACGACCTTGACGCCTTTCTCATATTCGTGCCAGTTGCTGTACTTCACCGGGGCGATATCGAAGAAGGTGTGCGGGCCGGTGGCGTAGTACTTGGCGACGTTGGCCGGGTCGAGGGTGGACCAGCCGTCCCAGATTTTCTGCATGAGGGCTTTGTCGGGCGTGGGACCCGCGGGGGCCTTCTTCGTCGCAGCCTTCTTCATTTGCGCGGAGCCGAAAAGCGTCAAGGCGAGCAGGCACAGGGAAACGGTTAAAAGGCGCTTGAGCATTGAGGTGTTCCTCCAGGGAATCCGGCGAAATTCTCGCACAGAAGAGCGGAAACCACAAAGGACACACTTCGAATGGCTCAGGGCAGGCTAAGGTTCACGAAGGAAACAGCCCAACCTGTTCGCGAGCGAAGGCAATTAAGTTTGACCGATTTCCACAGCGCACGCTAGAATAGTGAAGTTTGCCTGTACTCGCCGACCCGTTCTGGGGACGCCTGCTTTGGCTGCTGAAGCGCCGGGGCGGAAAACACAGCAAGCGCAGGAAAGTCAGCAAGGCCTTGGTTGCGCCCGTGTGCGCCCTGGGTTCCGAGAGTTCCATTTTACGGGCTGAATTTCAACGACATTTGACGGAGGCAGACGTATGTACGCGGTTATCCGCGCCGGTGGAAAGCAGTACCGGGTGGCGCCCGGCGATGTGGTTCGAGTGGAGAAACTAGTCACCGGTACTGACGGCCTGGTGGAGTTCCCCGTGCTCGCCGTTTCCGGCGAAGAGGGACAGGTGGGCCAACAGTCGGATGCGCGCGTGGTCGGCCAAGTCGTTGAAGAAGGCCGCGGAGCGAAAATCCTGGTGTTTCATTACAAACGCAAGAAGCAGTACAAGAAGCTCCGAGGGCACCGGCAGGCTTACACGGCGGTGCGGATCTCTGAGATCGCTTTCGGCGGGCAGAGCTTCAAGGCTCCCGAACTTCCCAAGAAAGAAGCAAAGCCGAAGAAAGTGAAGCCGGCCGAGGACGAAGCTCCGGCGGCAGAAGCCACGGCAAAGAAGAGTTCAGCCAAGAAAAAGGCAGCGCCCAAGAAGGCCGCGAAGAAGGCGCCTTCGAAGAAGAAGTAAAACCTGGACGGACGAATGCGTCCGTCCCCACGCGTTCTAACTGAGAACTGACAACCGAGAACTGAGAACTGTCATATGGCACATAAAAAAGGGCAAGGCACTTCACGAAACGGCCGCGATTCGAACGCGCAGCGGCTTGGGTTTAAAGCATTCGGCGGGCAGATCGTGCCTGGCGGCACCATCATTGTGAGGCAGCGTGGCACGCGCGTGAAGCCGGGGCTGAACGTCGGCCGCGGCAAAGACGACACGCTCTTCGCCAAGATCACGGGACGTATCAAGTTCCTGAACAAGGGACAGATGGGCAAGTTCGTGATGGTCGAGCCCATCGAAGTGAACTAGAGTTTCCGTCGTTGGAAGGTTCGCGGGTGGGAACGCTCGCGCCACAGAGCCTCGCCTTCGGGACGAGGCTTTTTGATTTCCGATGGTCCCTTGCTGCTTCCGTGATGTTCGCTCGAAGAGCGATAAACCACAAAGGACACGAAAGTTTTTATAACGACCCACGACTAACGAACAGCGACCGCAATGTTTATCGATGAGGCGAAAATTCGAGTCAAGGCCGGCGATGGCGGGAACGGCTGCATGGCCTTCCGGCGGGAGAAGTTCGTCCCGCGCGGTGGCCCGTCCGGCGGCGATGGGGGCAAGGGCGGCGATATTGTCATGGAATCGAGCGAGCGCCACAACACGCTGGTGCATTTCCGCTTCAATCCCGAGCACACCGCGCAGCGCGGACGCCACGGCGAAGGCTCGAACAAGACCGGACGCGATGGCGAAGGCGTGATTCTGAAGGTTCCCGTGGGGACAATTGTGTACGACGACGAAACCGGCGACAAGCTTTTCGAGTTTACGCAACCCGATCAGAGCTTCGTAATTGCCCGCGGCGGCCGCGGTGGACGCGGCAACGCCCGTTTTGCCACCTCGGTGCATCAGGCGCCGCGCGAACATGAGGAGGGGCGTCCCGGCGAGGCACACACCTATCGGCTGGAACTGAAGTTGCTGGCCGATGTGGGGCTGGTGGGATATCCGAACGTGGGCAAGTCGACGCTGATCTCCCGCATTTCAGCAGCGCGCCCCAAGATTGCAGATTATCCCTTCACCACGCTTGAGCCCAACCTGGGAGTGGTCGCGGTGGGCGATGCCAAGAGCGAAATCAGTTTTGTGGTCGCGGATATTCCCGGCTTGATCGATGGCGCACATACCGGCTCGGGACTCGGGACACAGTTCCTGCGGCACATCGAACGCACGCGTCTGCTCGTGCATCTGGTCGATGTTTCCGACTCCGGCGGGCGGCCAGATGTAACCAAGGATGTGGAAGTGATTCTGGGCGAACTCGCCAGCTTCGGGGCGCATCTCGACGAGAAGCCGATGATCATGGCCGCGTCGAAGATCGATGCAGTCAACAAGGACAAGCTGGCCGCGCTGAAGCGCTATTGCAAGAAGCATAAGTTGAAGCTGTATGAGATCTCTGCGGTGACGGGCAAGGGGATTGAGGAATTGAAATACGCGATGGCGGAGCAAGTTGAACAGCTACGAGAGCGGGATTTGCAGGAAGCGGCGGAAAAATCTTAAACCGCAGAGATCGCAGAGGTCTCGCACACGACGCAGAGAAAGGCGACATGAAAAAGGCAGCCCCGTTTGGAGCTGCCTTTTTCTTAACACCGGCCGCATCACGCTCTGGGAAGTGGGCCGTGCTGGAAGTGATATTGCAGAATCCGCGCCGCCAGCGCGGGGGGCATGGTTTCTCCTCCACGCTCAACCCTGCGCACGACTTCTCCGCGGCATACCACTTCCGTGGCCGAGAGTCCGGCGATTTCCGCGGGGAGCACGAGATTGATTTCCAATTGAGCGCTGGGCTGCAGGGGTTCGTCGGCCTGGAAGAGCATGCCAGAACGGCTGATATTTTCGGTTGTGCCCACGTGCCAGTCATTCTCGCCGAGTCGGCGATAACGCAGAGGCAGGTGAAGGTGGAATCTTTGTGCGCGGTTGGGCGGGTTTTCTCTGGCCCGTGTGGTGCGGAGTGGTTCAGCGGACTGCATCGACATGACGACCTCCGGGGGAGTTGGATTTGTATCGAGCACTTCGCGGACTATGCTCTTCAAGTCGCGAAGGTTAAAAGGCTTCTGGAGCAGGCGTATGCCGGCATCCAGCGTGCCGTTGTGTCCGATCACATTTTCGGTGTAGCCGGACATGTAGAGCACTTTTACGTTGGGGCGAATTTCGGAAATGCGCTGGGCTAACTCACGGCCGTTCATGCCGGGCATGATCACGTCAGTGAGCAGCAGGTGGATCACGGCCTCATGCGCCACGGCAATCTGCATGGCGACAGCGCCATCGGCTGCCTCTATCACCTTGTAGCCCTGCTTTTCGAGGTACTGGCGGGCAAGGTAGCGCAGGTTGGCCTCATCTTCGACCAACAGGATGGTTTCCGTGCCAGGTTCGACTTTGCGGTACTCCACGGGCGTGGCGACTTGCGTCGCGGCTTCGCCCGTTGAGGCCACGCGCGGCAGATAGATTTTGAACGTCGTCCCCCGGCCCACCTCGCTGTAGACCCAGATGTATCCCCCGCTCTGCTTGACGATGCCGTAGACCGTTGACAGGCCGAGCCCGGTTCCTTTCGTCCCCTTGGTGGTGAAGAACGGTTCGAAGATGTGCGATTGAGTCTCGCTATCCATACCGGCGCCGGTATCGCTGATCGCGATCATGACGTAGTCGCCCGGGCGCAAAGGGGCGTGAAAGCGGGCGTACTCTTCATCGAGCGTGACGTTGGAGGTCTCGATCGTGAGCTTTCCTCCCGAGGGCATGGCGTCCCGGGCGTTGACGGCGAGGTTCATGATGACCTGGTCGATCTGCCCGGCATCGGCGCGCACGGGCCACAGATTCGGGCTGGGAACCATGACCAGGTCGACGTCCTCGCCGATCATGCGGGTCAGCATTTTGATGTTTTCCGTCGCAACATCGTTCAGATTGACGATCCTGGGAGCGAGCATCTGTTTGCGGCTGAAGGCCAGCAACTGGCGCGTCAGCGACGAGGCGCGTTCGGCAGCGCTTGCGATCTCCTGAGCTGGTCCGCGCAGGTGGGGCTCCGCTCCCAAACGTTCGAGGAGAAATTCCGAGTAGCCCAAAATCACCATCAGCAGGTTGTTGAAATCGTGCGCGATGCCGCCCGCGAGACGCCCTACGGCTTCCATTTTCTGAGACTGGCGAAGTTGTTGCTCGAGGGCGCGGCGTTCGGTGACATCTTCAGCAAACAGTTCGAATACAAGCCCGTCTCCGCCATTCGCCACCGAGCGCCCTGAAACGCGAACCACCGTGGTCGTATTGTTCTTGCGTTTCCATTCCGCGGTCAGTCCCTTGAAGGGTTCTGAAGAGCGCAGAAAATCGGCGAGATCGAACCATTTATCGTTCTCAGCATAGAGGCCAAAAATGTGTTGCCCAATCAGTTCGTCGGTGGACGTGTGGCCGAGTAACTCGAGGAACGCGGGATTCGCATCGAGAATCTTGCCAGTGGAATCACAGCGGCAGATGCCATAGGGCGCGTTCGTCACCAGCGACCGGAAGTTCAGCTCCGAACGGCGCAAGTTCTCCTGCGCGGCGCGCAAGGCGGCATTGAGCCAGCAGATCAGCATCGCTACGAAAAAGAACAGCGAAAGGCGGAGGATGGCCGTACGCAGCTGCTCCGGGCTGTGCTCGCCGGCCAACGAGAAGTAGGCGCTGACGGTGAGGGCGAAGGCGGTGGCCACCACTCCCGGCTTCCAGCCCCCGTACCAGGCGCTGACCATCACCGCCACGCCGAACAGGGCGAGGCGGCTTTCCGACACGTTGGCCAGCAGAACCGTGGGAATCAGCGCCAGCGCCGTACTGAGCACCGCCACCCCATAGCGCAGGATAGGGGCACGTGCCGCAGGAATGCGGAGTAGGGGGAGGGTTACTCGCATGAGGCCTATCCTAGTTCCAAAATAGGAAAACGGGAACGTTACAGGAGTTCATTTCGTTTTCGCGAACAGGACGTTGCGGAGTGTCCCTTGGCCGGGCGGACGATGGCCAGTCGGACAATCCCGGTAGGACAATGCCGGCGTGATTCGGCTTGCATCTCGGGCCGGGAATCTGGACACTAGGCGGGGCTGACCTGACTCCATGAATATAGGACTCTTTGGCGGGACTTTCGATCCGGTGCATCGCGGACATCTGGCGCTGGCGCGGGCGGCGCTGGAGCAGTACAAACTGCACCGGATTCACTTCGTGCCGGCAAACATTCCTCCCCACAAGCAGCGGCAGCCACTTTCGCCTTTCCTGCACCGCTTTGCCATGCTGGCTCTGGCCACCGCGGGGGAGAAGGCTTTCGTTCCCTCGTTGCTCGAAGGCCCGGAGGAGAATGCTGCGCCGGTCCGAACGAGCAAAGGCCAGACTGAAAAGCCGAACTATACGATTGACACGATCCGCCGCTTGAAGCAGCCGTTCAAGGCCAGCGACAAACTCTTCTTACTGGTAGGCATCGACGCTTTTGCCGACATCGCCAAGTGGCATCAGGCCGAAGCGCTGTTCCGCGAGTGCGAGTTCGTGG
>WNGK01002798.1_pt1 | contig 18842 bp, 20 predicted proteins | sample 5400601 | NCBI WGS metagenome assembly WNGK01 (sample SAMN13153376, study PRJNA577476) | soil metagenome | isolation source: 60 cm soil or saprolite under Garry oak tree replicate 1 | place: USA:California | collected 2016-06-15
TGGCTGGTGATATTTTTGCCGCCGTGGCGGTATCGTCTAGGGGACTAGGACGGAGCCCTCTCAAGGCTCAAACACGGGTTCGAATCCCGTTACCGCTATGAGACCAAAGAGGCGTTTGGGGACACGTTCTCCCTCCACGGTTTCTGTTCGACGCCTTTCACGTTACGGTGTTTTGGGTTCCGCCCCCATCGTCTAACGGTTAGGACACCACTCTTTCAAGGTGGGAACAGGGGTTCGATTCCCCTTGGGGGCAGAGGCAAGAGATATTAGGGCCGATAGCTCAACTGGCAGAGCAACTGACTCTTAATCAGTAGGTTCTCGGTTCGATTCCGAGTCGGCCCATAGCTGATCTCCGCACCTATTTGAACTTTAGCGCGTGGAAGACGGCATCCTGGAACAGCAACGGCTGAAGCACTTTCATTTCGTCAAACAAGATGAAAATAACCACGTCGGCAACACGGTCCTTGTGTATGAGATTGGTCATGCAGTAGGAGTAGCCCCGGCCAAACTCTGAGTTAAGAGACGTCACGGAAGTCAAGCCATCGTCGGCGCCGAACTCCGTTCTGACGGCTTGGGCCGGGAATCGCTTGACATCGCACGCCTTGCCGCCGGAAAGGTTCAGGCAGATCGTCTCGAGCCAGAGCGAGGTGCTTTGCATCACCGGGAAGATGGCGTAGCGAATTTCGGCTTTGGCCACCTTCGATTTCATGGCAAACTGATACCGCACATCTGGGTTCGCGACAACGGCCACCGGGACGAAGTCGTTGGGGAGTGCGAAGGAGAGAGAATCCTTTAGCAGCAGATCCGCAAACCGTTCTTGTGACCCGGCTGTACCGCTCAAGCACAGTGCGATGAAGACGAGCCTGATGATCATTCAGGGCAGCGTGAAGAAAAACGTCGCCCCTTCGTTCACCTTCCCCTCCGCCCAGATCCGCCCGCCGTGCCGCTGGATGATGCGCTGCGCCAGCGCCAGCCCGACGCCCGTTCCCTCGAACTCATCGGGACGATGCAGCCGCTGGAACACGCCGAACAGCTTGCCGGCGTATTGCATGTCGAACCCGACGCCGTTGTCCTTCACATAGTAGGTGACTTCCGGTCCATCCCGCTGAGCACCGATCTCGACCTTCGGATGTGCCCGGTTTGCGCTGAACTTGAAGGCGTTGCCGATCAGATTGATCAGCACGTTGCGGAGCAGCGCAGCATCCCCGTGGGTGGGGGGCAGGGGCGTCAGCACCACTTCCACGGCAACCGGGCCCTGGGTCTGGCGCAGCTCCGACACCACGTTTTCGGCCAACGCACTGAGGTCGACGGGGGCCCTCGCGAGCTCCTGGCGTCCCACGCGCGAGAAGTTGAGGAGCGCGTCGATCAGCTGGCCGCCCAGCTTCGCGCTGTCGCGGATCACGGCCAGGAGCCGCTTGCCTTCCTCGTCGAGCTGGGCGGCGTGGCCCTCGGCCAGCGCCTGGGCGAAGCCGTTGATGGCACGCAGCGGCGCCCGCAGGTCGTGGGAGACCGAGTAGCTGAACCGCTCCAGCTCCTGATTCGATTGGGCGAGCGCCTGTTCGACGCGGCGCCGCTGCGTGAGATCGCGGGTCACCTTGGCGAAGCCCACGAGCCCGCCGTGAGCATCCCGCATCGCGTTGAGCACGGCGTTGGCCCAGAACCGCGTGCCATCCTTGCGCACGCGCCACCCTTCGTCCTCGTGACGGCCCTCCCGCTCCGCGATCTCCAGCTCCCACTGCGGCTTGCCTTGCGCCACGTCCTCCGGCGGATAGAACTTGGAGAAGTGCTCGCCGAGGATCTCCTGGGGACGGTATCCTTTGATGAGCTCCGCTCCGGCATTCCAGCTCGCCACGCGCCCTTCGGGGTCGAGCATGAAGATGGCGTAGTCCTGAACACTCTCCGTCAGCAGCCGGAAGGTCTGTTCGCTCTGACGCAGCGCGTCCTCCACTTTCTTGCGCTCCGTCATGTCGCGGGTCACCTTCGCGAACCCGATGACCGCGCCATCCGAATCCCGCAGGGCCGTTATAGTCACGTTGGCCCAGAAGCGGGAGCCGTCCTTCCGAACTCGCCAGCCCTCGTCTTCCGCGCGGCCCTCGCGCGCGGCGAGCGCGAGCAGCCGCGCCGGCTTGCCCGCCGCGACCGCGTCTGCGGGATGGAAGCGAGCGAAATGCTGCCCCATGATCTCCTCCGCCCGGTACCCCTTGAGGCGCTGCGCTCCCGCATTCCAGTTCGAGACCCGACCCGCGCCATCCAGCATGAAGATCGCGTAATCGCGGACGCTCTCGACCAGCAAACGAAAGCTGTCCGAGCCTTCCCGCGTGGTGGCAATGGCCGTCTCTGCGCGCTTCGCCGGCATCACGACAAGCTTGGCAGGCCGTACATTCCATGCAAGCCACTCGTAACGGAGTGGCCGTCGCGGCACCGCAACACTTAACGACAGCGTGGAGGATAAGGCTTGCCGCTGCGCGAACATGTGCCCCTCGCTCCGTACACGACGCTCGGGCTCGGCGGGAAGGCTCGCTACTTCGTCGAGTGCGATACCGAGGACCAAGTCCGCGCAGCGCTCATCTACGCCTCAGCCCGGCGCTTGCCGGTGTACGTGCTGGGCGGCGGCAGCAACGTGGTGTTCCTCGACGCGGGCTTCCCTGGGCTCGTCCTGCGCATCACGATCGGTGGGGTCGAGTTTCGCGACGGGCCCACGCCCGAGGTGCGCGCCGGCGCCGGCGTCGATTGGGACTCGCTGGTGCAGAGCGTGGTGGAACGAGGCTGGACGGGCGTCGAGTGCCTGTCGGGCATTCCGGGGACGGTCGGCGGCACGCCGATTCAGAACGTGGGCGCGTACGGCCAGGAGATCGCCGAGACGCTGGTGAGCGTCGCCTGTCTCGATCGCACGACGCGCGAGCGCCAGACCTTCACTGCGGAAGACTGTGCCTTCGGCTATCGGGACAGCCGCTTCAAGCGCGCGGACCGGGGGCGCTACATCGTGCTCGAAGTCACGCTGCAACTGGCTCGCGATCGCACGCCGCGCATCCGCTATCCGGAGCTACAGCGCGCCGTGGCGGGTCTCGGCGGGCTCGAGACCATTGCCCCGACTGAAGCGGTCCGTCTCGTGCGAGAAGCGGTGCTCACCCTGCGACGCAGCAAGTCCATGGTGCTCGATCCGGCCGACCCCAACACCCGCTCGGCGGGCTCGTTCTTCACGAATCCGGTGCTGTCGGTCGACGCGTTCGCCGATCTCGAGAAGCGCTGGACGGGAATTCCGTCGTTTCCGGCGGACGGGGGCGTGAAAGTGCCCGCGGCCTGGCTCGTGGAGCAGGCGGGATTTCCCAAAGGGTATCGGGGGACCGGTCGTGGAGCAGGGGTCTCGACCCGTCACGCGCTCGCACTGGTGAATCTCGGCGGCACCAGTGCGGACCTCCTGGCGCTCGCGGAGGAAGTGCGGTCCGGGGTGGAGCGGCAGTTCGGCATCCGGCTCGCCTACGAGCCGGAGGTGGTCAGTCCGTCTTCCCCGCCACTTTCCCGATCGCGCTGATCAGGTCGTTGAAGTCGTAGGGCTTCATCACGGCGGGCTGGCCGCACTCCTCGAGAAAGCGGCGCGTCTCATCGCGCGCGCGATCGCCCGTGACGAAGACGAAGCGCTCGGCGAGGAGGGGACGCTGCTCCCGCAGCTGCTCGTACAGGGCCCGGCCGCCGAGTCGCGGCATCTGGAGGTCGGTCACCACCGCGTCGAACCGGTCGCTCGCCGGCCCGAGCCGCTCGATCGCTTCGAGCCCGTTCTCGACCGCGACCACCTCGTGGCCCTCGCGCTCGAGCAGCAGGCGCATCGCCTGGCGGTTCACGGCGTCGTCGTCCACGACGAGGATGCGCAGCTTGGGCAGCGACGGCGTGGCGGCGGTCGCGCGCGCCAGCGGTGCGAGCACGCTCTTGGGCAGGGTCACCACGACCTCGGCGCCGCCTCCCGGACGCGGGCGCAGTCGCAGCGTCCCGCCCGACGACTGGGCCAGCGCGCGCGCCAGCGCGAATTCGATCTCGCCCCCGCCCGCGCTCTGCGTGAAGCGAAACGGCGTCACCAGTCGCTGCTCCGCTTCGACCGACAGCGGTGTACCCGAATCCCACAGGGAGATGGTGAGGGACGGCCCGGTCTCGGTCACGGCGATGCGGAGCTCGCGTGGCGGCTGGCTGTCCCGCAGCCGGCGCAGCGCGAAGTCCACCAGCTTCATCAACATCTCGGTGAGCTGCGCCATTGGGCAGGCGACCATCGGAAGCTCGTGCGGAATGCTTCGCACCAGCTTCACCCCCAGCTCCCGGAGCGTCCCCTCGCGCTCCGCGAGCACGCCGTTCAGCACGATCGAGCAGTCGGACGGCTCCGCCGCCCCGATGGGGTGCTGTGCCAGCTCGAGGAAGTGCTGCGTGATCTCCGCCGCGCGCCGCACCTCGCCGTGCAGCATCATCAGCGCGCGGGCGCGCTCCGGGTCGAGCGGGCTGCCGTGCAGCAGGTCGGCGAGTGCCCCGATGGCCGCGAGGCGGTTGTTGAGGGCGTTCAGCACGTTCGCGGAACCCTCGTCCAGCACGACGTGCTGCACTTCGGGCGGCGCGAAACGCAGCGCCGGTGGTGGGGTGACCACGGGCGTCGCCGCCGTGCCGCGCGCCGCGCGGTGGCGACCGATCAGCGTACCGATGAACACCCCGACCAGCGCACCGAAGCCGAACGCAACCCAGAGTTCCATGGGGCACCAATCTAGTGCAGGCCGGCGCGCCGCGCCGCATCGGTTGACCCCCAAAGGGGCCGATTCTAAGTTTCCTGACCCGCCCTGGTGGTGAAACTGGTAGACACACTGTCTTGAGGGGGCAGCGCCGCAAGGCATCCCGGTTCGAATCCGGGCCAGGGCATTCCCCTTACTTCAACTTCCCCACTCCTTAGTTGGGCGTCGCGACCACCGCGTCCGGCTCTCGGCCCCGTGGCGGCTCAGGCTCGGACGCCGGGCGTACATGCCGCAGTGCCACCACCACGAGGATGGCCATAGCGATCACCATGAGCGCGCTGGTGATCGCCGTCACCTGCAACCCGCGCGTGAATGCTTCCCGCGCCCTATCGAGCAGCTCCGCTCCCAGCTGCTGGGACAAGTGCCTGGCCGCAGCCAACGCGCCGGCGAGGGTGTCCTGCGCCGCCGCCGCGGCCTCGGCCGGAATCCCGTCGGGGATGGAATCTGCCATGGCGCGACGATAGATGGCGGTCCCGATGCTCCCGAGGATGGCGATGCCGAGCGCGCCGCCGAACTCGGAGCACGTCTCCGAGATCCCGGCAGCCGCCCCGGCCCGCTCGGGTGGGACGGCCCCGATGATCAGGTCGTTTGCGAGGGTGAACACCGGAGAAAGACCCAGGGAGAAGATCACCGTGCTGGTGACGATGACTGCCAATCCTGAGGACCCGCCGACCTGAGCAAGCACTACGAAGCCGGCGGCCGCGACGACGAGACCGACACCCATCATGATGGCCGGCCGAACGTGGCGGGCGATGATCGGGGACAGCATGGAGCCGACGATGAACCCGCCGCCGAAGGGCATCGACCACAGGCCCGCCTGGAGCGGCGAGAGACCGAGCACCAATTGCAGGTATTGGGCGATGAAGACATACGGTCCGAACACGGTGAACGTGGCGAGCATGTAGGTCGCCAGGGAGGCGCTGAACGCGGGTGCTCGGAACAAGCGTAGGTCGATCAACGGGTCCGCCAGTCTCCGCTGCCTGCGGACGAACACAGCGGCGAGACTGAACCCCGCTACGATGGAGAGGGCCGCCAGCCGCCCGATCCCGTGCGCCGCGATCTGCTTGAGGCCGTAGATGACCCCCAGCACGGCGGCCACGGACAGGACCGCGCTCCACAGGTCGGGTCGACCCGCCTCGGGATCCCGGAACTCGGGCAGCAATGCCGGTCCCATCGCCAGCAGGAGCACCATCACCGGCACGCTCACGAGGAATACGGATCCCCACCAGAAGTACTCGAGCAGGATCCCGCCGAGCGGTTGGCCGATCACGCCGCCTGCCGAGTAGCTGGCGATCCACACGCCGATGGCGACCGAGCGCTGTCGTGGGTCGAGAAACATGCTGCGAATCAGGGACATCGTCGACGGTGCCAGCGTCGCGCCGGCGAGGCCGAGTACCGCGCGGGCTGCGATCAGCATCGAGGGCGTTCGCGAGAAGGCCGCGAGCACCGAGGCGACGCCGAACGCGGCGGCGCCGATCATCAGCAGCCGGCGGCGGCCGATGCGGTCGCCCAGTGTGCCCATCGTGATCAGCGACCCGGCGACCAGGAAGCCGTAGATATCGATGATCCACAACAGCTGCGTGCTGCTCGGCTTCAGGTCCGCACTGAGCGACGGGACTGCGAGGTTCAGCACGGTGAGGTCCATGGAGTAGAGCAGGCAGGGCAGGGCGATCACTGCCAGCCCGATCCACTCGCGACGTGTTGCTTTGGGTGGAGCGGTCACGCGGGCTCTACCTGCACCTTGATGCTGCGCCACTTGCCCTGGCGGAATCGGAGGACGCTCAACGCACACCGTGTCATGTGACCCAGCAGGATTGCCGTCCAGATGTCGGCGGGACGTAACCCTCTCGTGGCCTGGAACAGCGCGCACAGGCCGAGCGGCACGACGATCTGAGACACGATCGAGATGTACAGCGGCGACCGGGTGTCGCCCGTGCCCTGGAGTCCCCCCGTGTAGGTGAGGGCCACGGTGACGAAGAGCCCGGACACACTGAGGAAGCCGAGCAGCTGCACCCCCAGGCCGACGACGACGGCGTCGGTCATTCCGAACAGCGCGAGCAGGGAGTGTGGGATGGCGAGGAACAGCACGCCGATGGCGGCGGCGAGACCGAGGCCAAGCCCCGCCGCGACGTGCACGCCCTGCACCGCGCGCTCGGGACGGTTCGCCCCCAGATTCTGACCCCCAACGGTGGCGGCGGCGCTCATCAAGCCCACCGATGTCCAGGTGATGAAGGAGAACAGCTCGGTGTACCCGATCGCATAGGCGGCTTGCGCCTGAGCGCTCTGCGCCAGCGAGCCAATGAAACGGAGCAGCAGCACGCCCGCGACGTTCATCGCGATTCCCTGGACGCCCGTGGGCAGTCCGAACCGGAACAGCTCCCGGATGATGCCCCAGTCGGGTCGCCAGTCCATGCCGCGGCGCCACGTCACCGGGAGCCGCCCGGAGAGCAGCAAGTATCCCGCGATGCCGCTCACAACGATTCCCGCCACCGTAGTGCCGACGGCGGCGCCGGCGGTGCCCAGTCGGGGCAGGGGCCCGAGGCCCGTGATGAACGCCACATTGCACGCGATGTTCAGAGCGGTGAGGAGGACACCAAGGCGCAGCGGCGTGCGCGCGTCGCCCGCCGCCCGCAGGGCCCCGCTCACCATGAAGAAGAGCAGCATCCCGAGGCTGCCCACGAACATGATGCGCAGGAACGGCAGCGCCTCGGCCCGCACGGCGGGCGCGGCGTTCACCGCGCCGAGCAGCGACGGTGCCAAGAGCCACCCCAGCGGCGCCAACACCAGTCCCCACAGCGCCACGGCGGCCAGGAACGCCTGGTAGACGGTGCGATTCACCTTTTCCCGGTCGTTCGCCCCGGCGAAGCGGGCGACCAGCACGCCCATTCCGCTGAACACCGATATCACGAACACGATGACGACGATGAAGATCTGGATCGCGACACCGATCGCGGCATTGCCGGCATAGCCCACGAAGTGTCCCACCAGGGCGTGATCGACCACACCCTGGAGCCCGCCCACGAGATTTTGCAGCATCGTGGGCCAGGCGAGCATCCAGACGGCGCGAGCGAGCGGGCCCTCGACGATGGAACGGTCGAGGGGCTTGGACGGGTGGGTCACCGGCCCCGCTTGGCGTCGAGGCTCCATGGCCCCGCGCCGGCGGCCGAGATGTAGAGCCAGGTAAAGCAGAAGAGGATGGCGGGATGCCCCTGATTGAGCACGGGCCAAAAGCCGTGTGGCGCGTGGCCCAGGAAATACGCGATCGCCATCTCGCCCGCGAGGGTGAAGGCCACGGGGCGGGTGAACAGCCCCAGCAGGAGGAACAGGCCGCCAAACGTCTCGAGGATTCCGGCGATGCCGGGCAGCGACGCGATCGCCGCGGTGCCCCCGCCTGGCATGATCGCCGCCGGAAACGCGAACAGCTTGGCCGTCCCGAACTGCATGAAGAGAAACGCGGCGACGATCCGGAGGACGCTGAGCAGGTATGGCGCCCGCGTCGGCCATTTCGCGGTGATGCCTGGTGCGGTCATCGTGCTACCTCCCGTTCCGTAGACGAGGGTGAAGGGCGCGTCGCGAGCCACGAGCCGCCCAGAATGAGCGCCAGGCCCGCGACGGACATGGCTCCGAGATGCTCGCCGAGCACCACGACGCCGAGCAGTACAGCCACCAGGGGATTGATGTAGGTGATGACGCTCGCCCGGCTCGGTCCTGCTTCCGCGATGAGCTGAAAGAATACGACCAGCCCCAGCGCGGTGCAGACCACGCCGAGCACGGCGATGGCCCAGAGCGCGGACGCGGGGATCGCCTGGGGCGGCCGCGCCAAGACTGCCGGGAGCAGCGCGACCGCCGAGATGGTCAGACTCGCGGCCACCGGCCCGAGCGGGTCGAGATCGGCCAATCGACGGCTCACGATGATCGGCGCCGCGGCGTACCCCAGCGTCGCCACCAGAATCAGAGCGGCGCCGAGCAGCTCGGCGGGGCGACCGGCGACGTCGACACCGAGCAGCGCGACGACCCCGCCGAGTCCGATTACGAGTCCGAGCAGGCGGAGTCCGGTCGGCTGGTCGGCGGTCGACAGACGCAGCGAGAGTAATGCGACGAAGAGCGGCATCGTCGCAATGAGAATCGCGGTCAGCGACGACGAGATGTACCGCTCGCCCATCGCGATGAGGACGAACGGCACCGCGATTTCGCAGGCGGCGTAGGCGGCGATCGCCCCGCTGCGCCCCCGCAGGCCGCGCAGCGCGCCTCGCCGCAGGGCGAAAGGCAAGAGCAGCGCGGCGGCGAGCGCGACCCGCGCCCAGGCGATGAATGCCGGCGGCACGCCGGCGTCGACCGCGACTCTGATGAACAGGTACGGCACGCCCCAGATCGCCGAACTCAAGGCGAACAGCCACCACGCGCGGGGAGTCATGCCTGGAGGGAGCGCTCCAGCAGGCGAGAGTCACCGAGGTGGGGGACGTACGCAGCGAACCCGTCAGTGGGCCCGCGCCACTCGAGCTCGTCCACATCGCGAAACAGCGGCGCGTCGGTCCGTAGCGTTGCCAGTTGCTTGAAGAGCAGCGCCCGGTCGCGGCTGTCCCCCAGCACGTTCGCGGGGAAGTGCTCGATGCTGCCGTGCTGGTTGAGGAGCCGCGCCGCCGTGACCGCTCCGATCCCCGGGATGCCCGGATAGCCGTCCGCCGCGTCGCCCACCAGGGCGAGGAAGTCGGGAATCAAGCCGGGCTCCACGCCGAACTTCTCGCGCACCCCCGCCGCATTGCGGATCTTGTGGCCTTTGCGGTCGACCTGCACGACGCGATGGCCGCGCACGCACTGCGCCAGGTCCTTGTCGGGTGTCCAGATGCAGACTCGCTCCACCCGGTCGTCTCGGGCGGCGATGTGCGCCGCGGAGGCGAGTGCGTCGTCGGCCTCGAGCTCGACCATGGGCCATACCACCACGCCCATGGCGGCGAGCGCTTCCTCGAGCGGGTGGAATTGCGCAAGCAGCGCGGGCTCGATGCCCTCCCCGGTCTTGTACTCGGGCCAGAGGCCGTTGCGGAACGACTCGATGACGTGATCGGTCGCCACACCAAGGTGAGTCGCCCCTGTCTCGATCATCTCCAATACCGAATGCAGCACGCCGACGACGGCGCCAAAGGGCTCGTCCTTACCCTTGCTGAAGTGGCGCCGGCCGTAGAACTGGCGGAACAGCTCGTACGTGCCGTCGATCAGATGAACGATCATCATCCGCGCGCACAGGTGGCGGCGCGCTCGAGAAGCAAGGTGCGCTCGCGGGTGTTGCGGGTGAGCGATGCCGCGCGCTCGAACTCCCCACGCGCCTCGGCGAAGCGGCCGAGCTTGGCCAGCAGGTCGCCGCGCACGGCCGGCAGGAGGTGGTAGCCTGCGAGTGACGGCTCCGACGTCAGCCTGTCCACGACCTCGAGGCCGGCTGCCGGACCGAACGCCATCCCGAGCGCCACCGCGCGATTGAGGTCTACGACGGGAGACGGCTGCAGCTGGGCGAGCGCATCGTACAGCGCCACGATGCGGGTCCAGTCGGTCTGTTCCGGCGAGTGGGCGCGCGCATGACAGGCCGCGATGGCGGCCTGGAGCGCGTACGGGCCGTACCCGCCGCCCAGCGCCTCGACGCGCTCCAATGCCGCCAGACCGCGGCGGATGAGGAGGTGATCCCACCGCCCCCGGTCCTGATCGAGCAGCAGGATCGGCTCGCCCGACGGGCCGACGCGCGCGCCCGACCGCGATGACTGGATCTCCATCAGTGCGACGAGGCCGTGGACCTCGGGTTCCTGGGGAACGAGCTCGGCCAGGATCCGGCCGAGCCGGAGGGCATCCGCGCACAGCGCCGGTCGCATCCAGTCGTCGCCGGCGGTCGCCGAGTAGCCCTCGTTGAAGACGAGGTAGATCACCTCGAGGACCGACGAGAGACGGGCGGCGAGCTCGGCTCCGGGGGGGGGCACCTCGAACGGGACGCGCGCCGCCGCGAGCGTGCGCTTGGCCCGCACGATGCGCTGCGCGATGGTGGCCTTCGGGACCAGGAAGGCCCGCGCGATCTCGTCGGTCGTGAGGCCGCCGAGCAGGCGCAGCGTCAGCGCCACTCGCGCCTCTGTCGTGAGCACCGGATGACAGGCCGTGAACATGAGGCTGAGCAGATCGTCGCCAACGTGATCGTCGAGCGCGGTGTGCAGCTCCCGCTCCGGACTCTCCTGGCGGGCTTCCAGTTCGTGACCGAGCTCGACGTGCTTGCGCTCGAGCAGCTTGCCGCGGCGCAGGACATCGATGGCCCGATGCTTCGCCGTGGCCATCAGCCAGGCGCCCGGGTTGTCCGGGACGCCCGACTCGGGCCACCGCTCGAGCGCGGCGACGAGCGCGTCCTGCGCGAGATCCTCGGCCAGACCCAAGTCGCCCACCATGCGCGTCAGCCCGGCGATGACCTTGGCCGATTCGATCCGCCACACCGCCTCGATCGCGCGGTGAGTATCGGACGTCATCACCGCCTGGCTTCGTTTTGCGCGACGCGCGCCTTGACGAGCTTCCGCACTAACGCCTTGGGGAGGGGCTTGTCGACGGTGAAGCGAATCGTCCCCTTGGAGGTTTGGTACGGTGCGAGCGCCTTCTTGAAGGCCTTCGCGAGAGCGGTGCTCATGAACAGGCTGCAGTGCTCCTGGAACGCGGCGTAGCCCACGAGCATGCCGTGATGCTTGAACATCGGGATGCCGTAGCTGATGACCTCGGTCGCCTTGGGCGCGGCGGCCTTGATCGTCTTGCGCAGCTTTTGGAGTGCGGCCCGCGGGGCGGGCGGGACCGCCCTCAAGTAGGCGGCCACCGAGGCGAATTTTTTCATGGGGCGTAGATGACTCATGTGAGGTCCAGCTTGCGGAACCGCTCCACCGCCTCGCTGGGACCGAAATCGTCCAGCTCGTACAGCTGGCGCACCTCGATCTCGCCGTCCGCCAGAGCGGGATTGGGGAAACGCCTGGCCCATTCGAGGGCCTCTTCCCGTGACTTCACTTGGATGAGCGTGTAGCCGGCGACCAGCTCCTTGGCCTCGGTGAAGGGCCCGTCGATCACCGTGCGCCTGCCTTCGGAGTACTTGATCCGCCAGCCCTTCGAGCTCGGCTGGAGCCCCGAGGCATCGAGCAGGACGCCGGCCTTTTGAAGCTCCTCGTGGTACTTGGCCATCTCGGCAAAGACGGGCTCCCAGGCCGGCCCGATCGGCATGAGCTCGGCTTCCGAGTCCTTCGTGGCCTTCACGATGATCATGAATCGCATGGTCCTATCTCCCCTTCTTTGCCCTGGCGCTCGTCTCCCTGCGCACGCGCTCCTCGCGCTCCCTTGCCTCGGGCGTCAGGGCGGGACCGAAGTCCGCCGCCTCGAAGACCTGCCGAATCTCGACCTCGAAGCCGTCGTCGAAGGGCGCGCGCTTGAGCCACGCGATCGCCTCGTCCTTGGACTTCACCTGCCAGATCCAGAAGCCGGCGATGAGCTCCTTCGTCTCGGCGAAGGGTCCGTCGGTCACGATGCGTTTGCTCCCCGAAAATTTGACCCGCGCGCCCTTTGAGCTCGCCTGCAGCCCCTCTCCCGCGAGCATCACGCCGGCTTTTGCCAGCTCTTCGTTGAACTTTCCCATCGCAGTTAGGGCCTTCTCGTCCGGCAGGACCCCCGCCTCGGAGTCCTTGTTGGCCTTCACCAGGATCATGAATCGCATGGTCATCTCTCCTCGTGGTTGTCTACCTACACGACGAGCGAGGGGAGGGGAAATCGACGTCAGGGGTGAGAACTACCCGCCGGCGATCGCTCCCAGGACGACGAACGGCTCCGTCCCCGATGCGACCGCGTCGGGCAACGGAGCGTCCGGCGGCTCGTGGGTCAGATCCCGCTCGCAGGCAAAGAACCGCAGGAACGGCCGCCGCTGCTCGGTGACGTGGTCGCGGATCGTCCCACGCAGCATGGGATAGCGCGCCTCGAGCGCGTCGAGCACCGACGCTCGCGTGACCCGGCCGGCGATGTCGAGCTGCACCTCGTCCCGAACGTGCGCCAGCGCGCGCAGATGCGGCGGCAAGACGACCCGGATCACCGGAGCGTCTGGACCTCGACCGACAGCACGGCCGGGAGATCCCGGACGATGGCACTCCAATTGTCCCCGGCGTCGGCTGACAGGTACACCTGCCCGCCGGTGGTGCCGAAATACACCCCGCACGCATCGAGCGAGTCGACCGCCATCGCGTCGCGCAGCACGTTCACGTAGCAGTCGCGCTGCGGCAGGCCCTTGGTGAGCGCTTCCCAGTCGTTCCCGCCCGCCCGGCTGCGGTACACGCGCAGCTTCCCGTCGGGCACGTAATGCTCGGAGTCGCTCTTGATGGGGACGACGTAGATGGTGTCCGGCTCGTGGGCGTGCACGTCGATCACGAACCCGAAATCGGTGGGCAGGTTGCCGCTGACTTCGTGCCACGAATCGCCGGCGTCGTCCGAGCGCATCACGTCCCAGTGCTTCTGCATGAACAGCACGTTGGGACGCGAGCGGTGCAGCGCGATGCGGTGCACGCAGTGGCCGATCTCGGCGTTCGGGTCGGGGATGTATTGCGAGTGCAGGCCACGGTTGATCGGCTTCCAGGTCTTGCCGGCGTCGTCCGAGCGGAAGGCGCCCGCGGCCGAGATGGCGACGTACATGCGACGGGGATTCGTCGGATCGAGCAGGATGGTGTGGAGGCACATCCCGCCGGCACCCGGCTGCCATTTGGGTCCCGTGCCGTGCCCGCGCAGACCCGCGAGCTCCTGCCATGTCGTGGCGCCGTCGCTGGTGCGAAACAACGCGGCGTCTTCCACGCCGGCATAGGCGGTGTCCGGATCGGTGGGGGACGGCTCGAGGTGCCAGACGCGCTTGAACTCCCAGGGATGCTGGGTGCCGTCGTACCACTGGTGCGTGGTGAGCGGCTTGCCGCCGTCCGGAGAGGTGTCGTACACGAATTTGTTGCTCTCGCCGGCCGGCATGCCGTCGGGCGTTTTCGTCATGCCACCGCCGGGCGTCTCCCACGTCTTGCCACCGTCACACGAGCGCTGGATGACCTGTCCGAACCAGCCGCTGGACTGCGACGCGTACAACCGATTGGGATCGGCGGGCGAGCCTTTGAGGTGATAAATCTCCCAGCCGGCAAAGTGCGGGCCGCTCACGTCCCACTTGGAGCGTTTGCCGTCCGCGGTCAGTATGAACGCACCCTTGCGGGTACCCACCAGAACTCGTACGCCGCTCATGACTCGCTCCTTTCATGACGCGCCCCCGTCATGGGGCGATGAACCACACCTGACGAATCTCGCACTCCCCTTCCCACCCCGGCCAGTGCTGCTGATGCAGCCGCATGAAGCTCCGCGCAGCCTCGAGCGCTTCGTCTCGCGACTTCACCTCGAGCACGGCGTAGCCGCCGACGACCTCCTTGGCCTCGCTGAAGGGCCCGTCGGTCACGGTCAGCTTCCCTCCGGAGACCCGGACGCGTGCGCCCGTCGAGCTCGCTGACAGTCCTCCGGTGTGGATCAGGGAGCCATCCCTGAGGGAATCCTCGGTGAGCTTGGCCATGGCGTCCATGAGCGCCTGGGGCGGCGGCCCCTGGTTCTCGGCCGATTTCACGATCGACAGGAAACGCATGGCTGCTCTCCTCCTGGGTTCGGTTTTGGCGCCGGGTTCGTGCCCCCGCTCTCCCTACACGACGAGCGAGGGGCGCCGCAATCGACACGGGGGCGCCCCACCACCACCACCGCTGTTCTTTGAGGCAGCTACGGCCACCCAACGCCTGGCGCGGGCGCCTCGGCGGTCAGCACCTGCCCCGTTCGCGCTCGCGCCACGTCGGGGATGTGCTGCATACCGCGCCACTCGGCGACGATCATGAACAGTGTTCTGTTGCCGGTGCCTCCGAGCATGCAGGCGAAACAGCCGCGATCAAGCTGGATTGTCTGCAACACCTGACCCCCTTCGTGGACGCGCACGCAACGCTTGTTGGGAACATCTCCGTACCAGACGGCTTTGTCGGCGTCGATGCAGATCCCGTCGGGAACGCCTCCGCCGAGGTCGGCCCACACCCGCTGGTTCGACAGGCTGCCGTCCGCAGCGATGTCGAAGGCGGTGAGCCGTTTTCCATGGGAGTCGGCGATGATCAACGTTGCGTTGTCGGGCGTCACGGCCATGCCATTGGGAAAGGCGATGCCATCGGCTACCTGCCGGGCTGAGCCATCGGGCCTCACGAGAGCGATGATGCCGGGGCCGCCGTTGACGTAGACGTTGCCTCGACCGTCCACGACGATCTCGTTCCAGACCTTGTCCGAGAGCCGGCGCAGGTCGGCATGGGGCACGAGCGACCCGTCGGGCTCCCGGCGCAGGAGCAGGTTGTCGCGCCCCGAGACGATGAGCAGACGTCCATCCGGTAGCCAATCGATGCAGAAGGGAAGGCCAAAGCTGGTGCGGATTACGACCTCGCTGCTGCCATCCAGATCGGCCGCCACGATCTCTTGAGCGCCCCAGTCCGAGAACCAAAGACGACCCTCGTGCCAACGTGGGGATTCACCCATCGCGAGGCCGGTCAACAGGGTCTTCACTTCAGGCGCTGACGCCTGGCGTGACGGCATCATGGCTTCCTCAGGTACAGTACCGAGAGGCCGGGCACCGCGAACGGAGACGCGAATCGTACGGATGTGGGCCCTGACGTTACGACGAGCGGGACGTCCCGAAATCGACGGCTCGCAAACAGCGGATCCTTCGAGCCAGGTCTCGCGGCCGAGAGCGGCACGACAACGTAGTCCATGATCACGTAGACGACCAGGCCGTACGCGGAGCCGCACACGAGGGGCCGCCGCCACAGCAGGGGCTGGCGTCGAGCGGCGACGTAGTACACGGCGGCCATCGACAGGGCGATCAGGTAATGCAGAACCAAGCCGAGCCCACACTGGCATCCACGGGCCCACCCGGCTGCGCGCCTCCATCAGCGGCGAAGCGATAGCAGGGGAAAAGGACTAGTGGTAGAGCCAATTACGTGACGGCTTCCCACCAGTGGCCGCTCGGTGTCGTCATGGTGCTGCCTCGGCGCCTCGCGCTGCTGGCTTGGACCGAGCGCAACAACGCTGCCATCATCGAGGACGCGAACCGCTCCAGACCCTCGATACCAGTGGTCGAGTTGTTTACGTGGGGTCGTTCTTGAAGACTCTGCTGCCGACGGGGTCGGCGCCGTTTACGGAGTGCGCCACGAGATGATCGCCACGGCCTGGGTCCGCGCCTTCGCCGACCATCTCGAAGTCATCCCGTCGGCCGGCGGCCTGCACGTCGCCACGGTCTTGAGGGAGTTTAGCCCGGCTCCTCCGATGACCGCTCCGCCGAACGCACGGGCAGGCCGATGGTCCCGGCCCACGCGTCCGTCAGTTCGAAGGTCTTCCCCATATCAAAGCGCAGCGTGCGGAGTCGCCGGGCGAGGTCCTTGAGCCCCCAGAGCACCGTCCGCTGCACTTCGATCGAGGACCACTGGCCGAACTCGTTATGGCTCAAGTCCGCCTGCAGGGCTTCGGCGATTGCCGCCGGGACACCGGCCCGGGGCTCCTGCCCGGCGGTCGGGAACGCCGGGCGATCCAACTCCAGCCCAGCGAGCCGTTCCGTCTGCGGTCCACGTCCGTCCCCGAACAGCACCCATTCCAGGGTGACGCCGCCAATTCCGCGATCCCGCGCCCTCATCACGATCAGGCGCGCGGCCTCCGACGGAAAGTGCTTGCGCTGGGGCCACTTCTTCACCGCAGCTTCCGTGACGGGCTTCCCCAGCTCAGCGGCGAACTGCCGATAGGTCAACGGGATGCCTTCCCAAGGGCTAAAAACCCGCAGCAGGATGGCGAGTCGCTCCGCAATTGGGCCAAATTCAGATCCGTTTTCGGGCTTGACAGATGCCAATGCGACTCCAGATTAGAGACGACACATGCCAGATCATGGCCCGGCAATGTACTGTCCTGACCCCAAGGTGTCACGCATGCAGGCCTGTGTCAAGCCAGAAAATGTCGGATGCTCCTGAGCCCAGGCGGGGAACGCCGCAGCAGTATCGATCGACGCAGCGGCGTGGACCGGCGCGCGGGCGCCGAGCGCCTGGGCGGAGCTGGCACCCGACACCTCCCGAGCCGCGGGCTCGGGCTCGGCAGGGAGACCGAACGGGCGGCGCGCCACCCGGAGCCGGTTCCCCTCGGGCGCCTGGTGCCGCATGCGCGGTTCAGTGAGAGCGAGGCGGCGGAGCGTACCGCGGCGATCGCCGCGCATCAGCACGAGCTCAGCGCCCGGGTGGGTCGCAATGTCGGCCTCTCGGTCGCGACCCTCGATTACCTGCTCAATATCTCCGGCGACCTGGTGGCTCCCGCGATCGTCGAACACGAGATCCTCGAGGTGCTCGAGCACCGCTCCGTGACCGATCCGCTGACCGGGCTCTTCAACCGGTATCACTTCGAAGCGACGCTCAAACGGGAAGCCGCTCGCTGCCTGCGCTACCAGTCGCGGCTCGCGCTGTTGCTGATGGACGTCGACCAGCTCAAGGCGGTGAACGACCGGTGGGGGCACCCGGCGGGGGACCAGATGCTCGTTCGCGTGGCAGGGGCGATCAGAGACAGTCTGCGTGGCTGCGACATCGCATCCCGCTACGGCGGTGACGAGTTCGCCGTCATCCTGCCCGATACCGACGCCCGGGCCGCGCGACTCGTGGCCGAGCGGATCTGCCAGAAGGTGGGGGTGTCCGACGCCTCGATCAAGGTCACGGTGAGCGGCGGCCTGGCCGACCTCTCCCTTGCCGCGACGGGACCTTCAGAAGCGCGGCTCATCGCGGCGGCCGATCGGGCGCTGTACCTGGCGAAGGGCCGCGGGGGCAACTGTGTGGCCGAGGAGGTGTTGCCGTGTCGCGACTGAGCGTGATCACGCTGTCTCAGGCGTTCCAGGGATTCTGGAATGACCTCGCCCTGGACTTGGACACGGCGATCGACCTCGTCGGCCCCGCCGAGGCCGTCACCTCGTCGCCCGAGACAGTGGCCGTCATCGTGGCGGCCGGAGGCGCCGAACGGGACGCCATGCAGTGGCTCGAGACCCACAGGGTCCGCCCGGGCCTGCCCGCCCTGGTTGTGGGCACGGATCCCGGGCGGCGCACGGCCATGCAGCTGGTGGCCCGGGGGGCGAGCGACTACTTCGCGCTGCCGGACGATCTCGAGATCTTCCGCAACGCAGTCGCCGCCGCGATGCGCGGAGGAGGGGCCCGCGGCGCGGCGGCGCCGGCCGGGCGCGAGAACGCGTTCGCGGCGATCGTCGGCGAGAGCGAGACCCTCAAGACGGTGCTGGCCCGAGCCGCCCGCCTCTTGCCGCACCGCAACGCGAGCGTCCTGATCGTGGGCGAGACAGGAACGGGGAAGGAGCTGCTCGCGCGGGCGCTTCACGCTGGCGGCCCCCGTCGCGGCGCCCCGTTCGTCGCCGTCAACTGCTCGGCATTCCCCGAACACTTGATCGAGTCCGAGCTGTTCGGTCACGAGCGCGGCTCGTTCACGGACGCTCATGTCGCCAAACCCGGGCTGTTCGAGGTGGCGGACGGCGGCACACTGTTCCTCGACGAAATCGGCGACCTCCCGCTCGGCGTGCAGGCGAAGCTGCTGCGCGTGCTGGAGGACAAACAGATCCGACGGGTCGGAGGCACGAAATCGCGCACGGTCGATGTCCGCATTCTGGCGGCGACCAACGAGCATCTCGCGCAACGGGTGCGCGAGGGACGGTTCCGGAACGATCTGTACTTCCGCTTGAGCAGCGTCGTGCTGCGGTTGCCGCCCCTGCGGGAGCGCGGCGACGATCTCAGTCGCGTGGCGCAGGCGCTGCTCGAGCGCCTCGCCCGGGAGCATGGCCTGCCCGTGCCGACGCTCACACCCGAGGTGCACCAGCTGCTTCGCGCCCATCCCTGGCCCGGGAATATCCGCGAGGTGAAGAATGCCTTGGAGCGGGGCCTGCTCCTGTCCCCGGCCGGCGAGCTCAACGCCGACGAGCTGCTGCCGCCGGCGGAGCCTCCGGCCCAACCCGACGGACCGATTCCCTTCCCGGCA
>WNGK01004737.1_pt1 | contig 18841 bp, 21 predicted proteins | sample 5400601 | NCBI WGS metagenome assembly WNGK01 (sample SAMN13153376, study PRJNA577476) | soil metagenome | isolation source: 60 cm soil or saprolite under Garry oak tree replicate 1 | place: USA:California | collected 2016-06-15
GTCATCAAGGGCACGGTGCTGAAGCTGACCGGTACGCACGTGGTCGTCGACATCGGCGCCAAGTCGGAAGGCATGCTGCCGCTGGCGGAAGTGCTCGATCACGAGGGCAAGCCGAAGTTCAAGCCCGGCGACGAGATCGACGTGATGCGCGACAAGGGTCCGGTAGAGGAAGGCTACATCAACCTCTCGCACCAGAAAGCGCAACGCATTCATGCCTGGGAAGAAATCGAAAAGGCGTACAACGAAAAGAAGCCGATCCAGGCCGTAGTCGTAGACCGCATCAAGGGCGGGCTGACCGTCGACATTCTCGGTGCGCATGCCTTCCTGCCGGGCTCGCAGGTGGACCTGCGGCCGATCCGCAATCTGGACGGCATGAAGGGCCAGACGCTCGAAGTCGCGGTCATCAAGCTGAACAAAAAGCGCGGCAACATCGTGGTCTCGCGCAAAGACTTGCTCGAAGGCGAGCAAAACGAAAAGCGTTCCAAGACCCTTGAACACTTGGAAGAGGGGTCGATCCTCACCGGTGTGGTCAAGAACTTGACCGAGTACGGAGCGTTCGTTGACCTGGGCGGGCTCGACGGCTTGCTGCACATCACCGACATGTCCTGGGGACGCCTGACTCACCCGAAAGATCTGGTGAACGTTGGCGATCAGATTCAGGTGAAGGTCCTGAAGTACGACAAAGACAAGCAGCGCGTTTCGCTGGGATTCAAACAGCTTACACCCGACCCCTGGCTCGATGCCGAGCATCGCTATCCCGAAGGCGCACACGTTGCGGGACGCGTCATCAGCGTCACCGACTACGGCGCCTTCGTAGAACTTGAACAGGGCATCGAAGGTCTCGTCCACGTCAGCGAAATGACGTGGTCCAAGCGCATGAAGCATCCCTCGAAGCTGGTCAACGTGGGCGATCAGGTCGAGTGCGTCGTTCTGAACGTGAACCCAACCGAGCGCCGCATTTCGCTCGGGATGCGCCAACTGGCGTCCAATCCCTGGGACTCGCTGCATGAGAAGTTCCCTGTCGGCATGACCGTCGAGGGACGCGTGCGTAACCTGACCGACTTCGGCGCCTTCATTGAAATTGAAGACGGCATCGACGGCCTGGTCCACGTCAGCAACCTGAGCTGGACCAAGCGCGTGAAGCATCCTTCGGAGGTCTTGAAGAAGGGTGACCGCGTGAAAGCGGTCGTTCTCGCGATTGAACCGGACAAGCGGCGCTTGTCGCTGGGCGTCAAACAGCTTCAGCCCGACGTTTGGGAGTCGTTCTTCCAGACCCATCATGTCGGAGACGTGGTTCACGGCAAAGTTCTGCGCGTGGCCGCTTTTGGCGCATTCGTCGAAATCGCCGAGGGCGTGGAAGGCTTGTGCCACAAGTCTGAGGCGGCCGATGAACACGGCCAGCCGCTCGCCTTAGAGCCGGGTCTTGAGCACGATTTCAAGATCATCAAGATGAATCCGGAAGAAAAGAAGGTCGGACTCAGCATCCGCGCCGTCGGCGAGGAAGCCTCGCGCTCGGAAGTCGAAGCCTACAAGCAGCCGGTTTCCAGTACCAGTTCCACGATCGGCGAGCTGATTTCCTGGAAGCGCGCCAGCAACGAAAACAACTAACCTGTCATCCTGAGCGAAGTAGCAGCTTCGCGAACGCGAAGCTGCTACGCAGTCGAAGGACCTCGTGCCTGCCGGCGGTGCCAGCGGCTCGTCAGGGAGTTCTCACCCTGATCTTCGGGCTCCCTCACCGTTTGGCCCCACCGACCACCCTGTTCTAGAATCATTCGTTTGCCAGCAGTCATCTATTCCTACTGACACCCGAGGACGATTCCTTTGCCCGAAACCACATACGATATAGCCATCATCGGCAGCGGCCCAGCCGGATACACCGCCGCAATCCGCGCCGGCCAATACGGCCTGAAGACCGCACTCATTGAAAAAGACGGCTTCCTCGGCGGCACCTGCCTGCATGTCGGCTGCATTCCGACGAAGGCGCTGCTCTTCAACGCCGAACTCTGGGATCACCTGAAGGAAGCGAAGGAATTTGGCATTGAAGGCGTGGACGCTCGCAAGCTGAACTGGGCCTCCATTCAAGATCGCAAGGGAAAAATCGTCGCCAAACATGCCAAAGGCCTCGAATTCCTGATGAAGAAGAATAAAGTGGAGACACTGAAAGGCTACGGCAAACTCACCGGTTCGGCGCAGAACGGTGTGTTCACGGTCGAAGTCGTGAACGACAACAAGGCGACTCATCTGAAGACAAAGAACGTGATTCTCGCAACAGGCTCCGAAGCCCGCATGCTGCCTGGCCTTGAAGCCAACGATCGGGTCTTGACCAACATCGAAATTCTCAGCCTGAAAGAGTTGCCGAAATCGATTGTGATTGTGGGCGCCGGCGCCGTGGGCGTCGAGTTCGCCTCAATCTACCGCTCGTTCGATTGCGAAGTGACCATCGTTGAAATGCTGCCCCGACTGGTTCCCGTTGAGGATGAAGAAGTCTCCAAGGAACTGGCGCGCGTCTTCCGCAAGCGCGGCATCAACTTCCACACCAGCGCGAAAGTCGACAAGGTTGAGAAGACAAAGGCAGGTGTCGCCGTAACTATTACCGTCGATGGCAAACAGCAGAAAATCGACGCCGAGAAAATCCTGATTGCCGTGGGCCGCCGGCCGCGCACGGATGCCATCGGCCTCGAACGCACCAAAATCAAGCCCGACCGCGAATTCATCAAGACCGATTCCTGGATGCAAACGTCCGAACCCGGCGTCTACGCCGTAGGCGACATCGTGCTCGGTACGCCGCAACTTGCGCACGTAGGAGCGATGGAAGCGCTAGTCGCCGTCGCCAAAATCGCCGGCAAGGCCGCGAAGCCGATCAATCCCGAGCACATTCCGGGCGCGACGTATTGTCATCCCGAAATCGGCAGTGTCGGCCTCACCGAAACTAAGGCCCGCGAAGCCGGATACAACGTGAAGATCGGCAAGTTCCCCTTTACCGCGAATTCGCGCGCGTCAATCGTCGGCCAGCACGAAGGTTTCATCAAAATCGTCTCCGACGCCGACTATGGAGAGATTCTTGGCGTGCACATCATCGGCCCACAGGCCACGGAACTGATCGCCGAAGCCGTCGCCGCCATGGAACTCGAAGCGACGGTCGAAGATTTGATGTGGACCATCCACGCCCACCCCACGCTGGCCGAAGCCATGCTGGACGCGTCGAACAGTGTGTACGGGATCGCGATTAACGTCTGACGAGGATTAACGGAGGCGCAGGAGCCTAGCATGGTTGACGAGATCACATTCTACCGAGTCGTCGGTTTTGCTTTTCTAGCGGGCCTACCCGTTGCGCTGATCTATTTGATCGTTCCGGCTCGCACTCCCGTGAGAAAGCGTATCCGGTGGGGCGCAACGGCGTTCATTGGTTTTGGCGTTTGCTTCGTGGGATTGGCGGTGTCTTGGCCCGGCCCAAATTCGATTACCCTCATGATGATTTTCGGCGGGCTGCTTACCTTCCTAGTGTCGGCTTGCGGCCTGGTGCGATCGCGCTTTTTCTCGGGAAAGTCAGACTGATCGATTGGTCTTCGTCCTCCAACTCGGCACCGTAGACTACGCCACAGGCCTGCGCCTGCAACAACAACTAGTAGCCCTCCGCAAAGAAGAAAAAATCGGCGACGTCCTCCTCCTGCTCGAACACAAGCCCGTAATCACGCTAGGCCGCAACGCAAAAGCCGCGAACATAATCGCCTCCTCCGAACTCATGGCCCAGCGCGGCGTCGAACTCTTCGAATGCGACCGCGGCGGCGACGTAACCTTCCACGGCCCCGGCCAACTCGTCGGCTACCCCATCTTCGACCTCCGCAATTATGCAAATGGGGCGGCGGACGCCCCCGTCCGCCGAGCCAGCGCCTCGTCCGCCGTCCGCCAGACTCAAAGCACAGCCTCCGCCCAACGCAAACACCTAGGCGCAGTAGATTTCGTCCGCCGCCTCGAAGAAGTCCTCATCCGCACCTGCCCCGACTTCGCCATCGCAACAAAACGCATCCCGGGCCTGACCGGTGTCTGGACCAACCCTGGGAGCGCCGATGCTCATGTGGGGACGGCCGCCTCGGCCGTCCAGCGAAGCGAAGCGAGCGCCCCGGGGCACACGCCCGAGTCCAAACTCGCCGCCATCGGCATCCACATCTCCCACTTCGTCACTTCCCACGGCTTCGCCCTCAACGTGAACACTGACCTCAGCTACTTCGACCTAATCATCCCCTGCGGCATCACGACCAAACCGGTCACCTCGATGCAGCATGAACTGAACAGGCCGCTAGAACTGAACGCCGTAGCCGAATCCATCTCCCGCAACTTCGGCGTCGTGTTCCAGTCCCAAATCCTCTGGGTAGAGACTCTCGACGCGCTGCTCGGACGAACCGTCGGCGTTCCCGTGAAGCCCCCCACCGAACTCCGCCGACTCCACAATGAAGACGACACAACCTGGGCATAATTTGTAAGGCGCATGAATGTGGCGCGGGCGCCCTCGCCCGCGCGCGGATTCCAGCATCGCCCTAGCCGCGTCACCCAGACTCGCGATACCATCAATAGTCGCGATCACGCGTTGCTAGCCCATGGCAATTAAGAAAAAGAAATCCACCAAGCCCAGCACCAACGGAGCACGCCGCAACGGCGCACGCACCACCACCGCTCGTGGAGCGGCGGACGCCTCCGTCCGCCGAGTCGAGCGCAGCTCGACAGGGGTTCCCAACCACGATCTCCGCACCTACTCCATTCCCGACCTTCGCCAAGAGCACCCAAACCTATCCGTGCACCAAGCCGTCGAAAAAGACCAAGACGGCACCGAACACGTTCGCTACGAAGTCACCGGCAACCTCGACGCCCCCGTCCCGCCGATCTGCGACTCGAAATATCTCAGCAAGCAGCAATGCATCGAGATCTACCGCTTCATGCTGCTGAACCGCAAAATGGAGGTCGCGCTCGAAAATCTCTACAAGCAAGGCAAGGTCGTCGGCGGAGTCTATTTCGGACTCGGCCAGGAAGCCTGCTCCTGCGCCTCCGCCTACGCGCTCGATAAAGACGACTGGTTCGCGCCCATGATCCGAAATCAAGGATCGCTCCTCGTTCGCGGATTCGCCGCCCGCGACACCATGATGCAGTACATGGCCAAAGCCGACTCGCCCACCCGCGGCCGCGACGGCACCTCGCACTTCGGTGACATCGAAGAGCGCAACATGGTCTCGCCCATCTCCATGCTCGGCGATCTCATCCCCGTGCTCTCCGGCGTCGCCCTCGGCGCGCGTCTACAGGGACGCAACGTCGCCGTCATGACCTACATCGGCGACGGAGGCCAATCCACCGGCGTTACCTACGAAGGCATCAACTTTGCCGCCGTGCAAAATCTCGGCTTAGTGCTCTTCGTCGAAAGTAATCTCTGGGCCTATTCGACGCCGTCAGAGATGCAGTATCGCTGCAAAGACCTCGCCGAACGCGCCATCGGATACGGCATCCCCGGCGTAATCGTCGACGGGACCGACGCCTGCCAGGTCTACGACGCCGCCCGCGACGCCGTCGAACGCGCCCATCGCGGCGAAGGCCCCACCCTGATCGAAGCCAAAATGATGCGCATGAAAGGCCACGCCATCCACGACGCAGCGGCGTATGTGCCCAAGCCAATGTTCGACTTCTGGAAGAAACGCGACCCGATCGCGCGCTTCGAGAATTATTTGGTGAAAGAAAAAAAGTGGCTGACCTCGAAGGAAAATGCAGAACTGATTTCAGAAGTCGATCGGATCATAGAAGAAGAGAGAGAAATCGCGGTGAACTCGCCGATGCCGACGCCGGAATCCGCCGAAGGCGGCGTCTTCTGCGAAGATGGCTGCCATGAGATCAAGCCGAAGTATGGCATGCCGAAAGTAAAGAAGGGAACCAGCAGCTTCAAGCAAACCGAAGCGGCCGGGCATTTGAAGTAAGCTGCGTTAATCAGCGAAATCTGTGGCCCAACCTTATGCTCCTTACCTACCTCGAAGCCATCCGCCAGGGAATCTGGGAAGAAATGGACCGCGACCCCTCTGTCTTCTGTCTCGGCGAAGACATCGGCATCTACGGCGGCGCCTTCAAAGTCACTGATGGATTCATCGACCGCTTCGGCCCCGAGCGCGTCATCGACATGCCCATCGCCGAGTCCGCCATTGTGGGCGCGGCCTTCGGAGCGTCCCTCACCGGCATGCGCCCCGTCGCCGAATTTCAGTTCATGGATTTCATTCCCTGTGCCATGAACCAGATTTCCAATATGGTCGCGAAGACGCATTACCTCTGGGGCGCGCCCGCACCGCTCGTTCTGCGCGGACCCAGCGGTGGATACGTCCACGGCGGCCCCTTCCACTCGCAGAATCCCGAGATGTGGTTCGTCCACAATCCCGGCCTTAAAGTCATTTGCCCGGCCACGCCCTACGATGCCAAAGGCCTGATCAAAGCCGCCATCCGCGACAATAATCCCTGCATCTTCTTCGAGCACAAATATCTCTACCGCCGCATCAAAGGCGAAGTTCCCGCGGAAGACTATGTCGTCCCCATCGGCAAAGCGAACCTCGTCCGCGAAGGCCGCGACCTGGGCATCATTACTTATGCGGCCATGGTCCACACTGCACTTGAGGCCGCCGAGATTCTAAGTAAGGAGGGGATCGATTTAGAAATCCTCGACTTGCGCACCGTCTCCCCGCTCGACCGCGAAGCCATCGCGCAAACCGTAAAGAAAACAAACAAAGTCATTATCCTGCACGAGCACTCCCGCACCGGAGGCCTCGCTGGCGAGATCGCCGCCATCATCAACGGAGAAGCCTTTGACGACCTCGACGGCCCCATCGTCCGCATCGCCGGCCTCGACTCAGCAGTCCCGTTCTCTCCGCCTCAGGAACATCACTACCTGCCAAAGGTAGAAGACGTAGTCCGCGAAGCGCGTCGCCTGAAAGCTTACTAATGGAAGACGCGCGAGAATCATGTGGGGACAGCCGCCCCGGCTGTCCGTCGAGCGAGCTCGATGCGCTCTTCGCCGGCACGATTCAATGTCTGGCCAAGCGACCAACCACGCCCACAGCTAGCGTCCGACCCCGCCCATCTGCCACAATACGTGCGGAGGCCTCATGGGAAAATTCATACTCGGCGTAATCGTCACGCTCCTGGTACTCATCCTCGGCGGACTCGGTTTTGCCATGCTAGGTTTCCTGCCAACCGCAGCCAACGTGGAGCCTCCGCACCTCGAACACCGCCTCGCCATGGGCGCTGTCGATGCCTCCATGGAACGCCACGCTCCGCACGTGACCAACCCGCTGACTCCTACCGATCAGAGTCTCGAAGAGGGCATGAAACTCTACACCATGAATTGCGCCCTCTGCCACGGAGGCCTCGACCGCAAGCCCGCATCCCTGGCCAAGTCGTTTTATCCGCCCCCCCCCAACCTCATCTCTGAGCCTCCCGACGATCCCGAGTGGCATATCTTCTACACCATCCGCACCGGCGTGCGTTACACCGGCATGCCCGCCTGGGACAAAACCCTCACCGAACCGGACATGTGGAAAATCACACTTCTGATCTCCCACCTCGATAAGCTTCCGCCGGGAGTGCAGGAGTACTGGAAGGCGAACTTCAACGCTGCCCCACCCGCCGGTGAGGAAAAGAAAGAAGGCGGAGAGAAGCATGACCACCATTAGGACGGGAGTCCTTAGAGAGTTAGCCAAAGGGTGCGGTTGGTGTGGGTCAGATTCGAATCCATCCAGCCTTGACGAGCATTTCGTTCGCAACCTCGTTCACACTTCGATTTTCGTTAACGACAATAAAGTCCTCTAGTTTTGCATGGTCAAGAATGACGTTCAATTTCTCGACGCGAGCAACGTATTCCCGCTGCGCCAAACCCGATTCGCGCATCTTGACGCGTCGCTGCATCGTTTCGATGCCAGCAGTGAGACGGCAAACCATCGTATTTGTCGCTGAAACAATATCACGACAGAATTCTAGTTCGGTGCGGTCTTCCATCGCGCGTGCCAGCACGAGCCGTCTGACGCCCGCAGCAGCAAAATTCTTACAGACCGATTGGAGATTGGCATACATTACGCTGTCGTTGCTGGCCATGGAGGGAAGATAGGCAAGCCCGAGCGCGTCCAAGTCAATCGCCGCATGAATTGTGTGGCGCAGAGCAAGGATGTCGGACGCTTCGCCTAGAACGGCCGACTTGCCTGCTCCCATGGTACCGGTAATTATGAGCAACGATTCCGTAGCCGCTCCTTCGCTGTCCAATCGTGCCGAGTTTCAGACACGATCGTGCAACTTTCAGGCTGACCCACGAGCCGGCATCAACCGCTTCAGTAAACCTCTGCAAACGCTATAATATTCGGTTGCGTCGGCCCTGCGTCCAAAGCCGTGGGTCCGCGTGGAAGGAAATCATGCCAACTGACATCATCATGCCCCAGATGGGAGAATCCATCGTCGAGGGTACTATTACCAAGTGGTTGAAGAAGCCTGGCGACAAAGTTCAGCGTGACGAACCGCTTTTCGAGATCTCCACCGACAAGGTCGACGCCGAGATTCCGGCCCCGGCCTCTGGCGTCCTGCAGGAAATCAAAGTCACCGAAGGCACCACGGTGAACGTGAACACCGTCGTCGGAACCATCGCCGTCGACGGCGAAGCCGCCACCAAGCCTGCCGATAAAGCTCCGGAGACTAAGACCAGTAGCGCCGGCGTCCCGCCGCCCGCTGTCGCGGGGGCGTCTCGCCCGCGCACGCAAGAGCCCGCGCCGCCCACGCCCGCTGCCCACGAAGAGGAAGAAGAAGCCCGCTCTTCCCCGCTGGTCCGCAAAATTGCCCGCGAGCACGGAGTCAATCTCGCCCAACTCGCCGGCACCGGACTCGGTGGCCGCATCACCAAGCAGGACATCATGTCCTTCATCGAGAGTCAGGCCTCACAACCGGCTCGTGTGGGGACAGACGCATTCGTCCGCCCCGCCGAGCGCAGCGAGGCGCCGACGCCGCTCCCGGCTCCGCGTCCCGCCGCCGCCCCATACCCCGGTGACCTCGTCCCCATGACGAACATGCGCAAGATCATCGCCCAGCGCATGATCGAATCTCGCCGCACTAGCGCTCACGTCCACTGCATGTACGAAGTGGATTTCACTCGCATCGTCAACCTGCGCAACAAACATAAAGCCGGATTCGAGCAGCGCCACGGCGCCCGCCTCACCTTCATGCCGTTCTTCGTTCGCGCTGCCGTCATCGCTCTTCAGCAGTGGCCCATCATCAACGCCTCGCTCGAAGGCGATAGCATCCGTTATCACCGCAACATCAACATGGGCATCGCTGTTGCGCTCGACTGGGGACTCATCGTCCCCGTCCTCAAGAACGCCGGAGACCTGAATTTCCTCGGCCTGCAGCGCGGCATCACCGATCTCGGCGAGCGCGCTCGTACCAAAAAACTCAAGCCCGACGACGTGGAAGGCTCCACCTTCACCGTCACCAATCCCGGCCAGTTCGGCGCCGTTTTTGGCCTGCCCATCATCAACCAGCCCAACTCGGCGATTATGGGCGTCGGCGGCATCACCAAGCAGCCCATGGTGATCACCGACAAGGATGGTTCCGATTCGATTGCGATCCGCTCCGTCGTGCACCTGACTCTAGGCTACGATCACCGTCTCATCGACGGCGCCGTGGCGGACCAGTTCATGGCACTGGTGAAGAAGAATCTCGAAACCTGGAGCGAGGAGGTCGGCTGACCAGCGGCACGCAGCGTCAGGGGTACGGTTCAAGGCTGCTGACTGACACTGGATGCCTTCCCCACCCCCTTCGCCCACGCCGAAGCATTAAGGCACTGCACCGCGCCGTCCACCACCATACTGATCCCATTCTTGAATTTTTCCGGATCCACAATCTCCCGCGCCGCTACCGCATCCACGGTCGCCAGGGCACTCTCCAGAAACGACATCGCGGCATCCTTCTTCTCAGATCCTGACTTGCTCCCGAAGAGCCCTTCAATCCCGTTCACCAACGCCGGGATGAACGCGATCCCTCGCAATAGCTGATCTAGAAAATTCATATTGTTCTCCTTCTCAAAGTGAATTGAACGCAACCCTCCGCCTTCCCCTTCAATCTGAACAGGAGGATGCCACCCGCCGCCCAGTTTCCCCTTAGAAAACGCTATTGTCGCGGAGGGACTTTCTTGCTCGCGATGGCTTGCGCCTGAATCAGCGTCTTGATCTCAGTCTGACCCTCTCGCAGTTCTCCGAGTTGAACTTCGGTCTTTATCCGGGCTTCCGTATTGATTGCTGCGATCTGCTCCAGGCGCATCACTCGTGCTTTGGTCGTCTCGAGCTCACTATCTTGCCTCGCGGTGTTGCGCGCCTCTTGAATCACATAGCCAGTAACGGATAGCGCAATTGCTCCCAGGGCGATCAGCACCCGGCTGTCGAACTTCAACAATCGTTGATCCTTGACCGCCTCTAGCTTACGGTCCCAGGACTCCTCCAACGACTCAGCCACACTCTGTACCTCAGCTAACCTGCCCAGCACTTCGAGCTGGAAGTCTTTAGCTGTGTACACCACCGGCGCTGGCTTCTCCACACCGCCACGATGTCGCTGCCTGCTCTGGAACATGTCTTCGTTCATAACGGATAATCCACGTGCAGCGCCGCTGCATATCTCGAGTAGCGCGGCGGTGACGAGCTGTCGTACAGCCGCAAGAAGTAATTCTGGGTGCGGGCCAACCGCGGCAAGCTGAACGTCTGCGTGGTGAAGCGTCCCAGCAGATTTCGATCGTTCGCCGTCCCAAAGCCAAAGTCGTGAATGCGCACTTCGATTCCAAAATTACTGCCCGGAGCCATTCCTACGTCCACCTGTACTGTCGTCGAAGTCACAAATGCCGGCCACGTGATGATCAGGCTTCCCTGTGCCGTGGTCCCGTCCGCTAGATACACGGTGTCCGCAACAGTCGTGGTCGCTGGTCCAGCCTGGGGAACAGGTCCCGCTCCCTCAGCCGTCAGTCCAGAGCCGGTAATCATCATCACCACCGCTACCAACCAATAAAAAAGCCGCCCAATAGGGCGGCGACCCGCGTCAAACATCGTCTCCTCCATCAAATTCCCATGTAGAGCGGACACTCCTGTCCGCTGCCCTTACTTGCGTATCGAAACTTCGCCGAAAAAATTACGGGAGCCCGCCGGGGCTCCCATCTCCCAACTGAAACTGTCACACTGAAACTGTCATCCCGACCGGAGCTTTCCCTTCCAAGGGAAGGTCAAGCGCAGTGGAGGGACCTGCTGTTTCCGGCGGCTATCGCGATCGCAAAACCCCAATGGTCCCAAGTCTGCAGTCCGCCCTCACTCCCCCAAAAACTCCTTCACACTCTGCACATACACCTCGGCAAAATCCGCCACCGGACGCCGTCCCACAATCAACTGCCTCGCGTCCTCCAGCCCCCATCCCATCGACCCCAAAATCGCCAGCGCCATCATTGGAGCCCGGTGGACTCCCGCCGCGCAATGGATGAACAGCTTCGCATCCGTCCCTTCGAACGCCGCCTGCGCAAAATCAACGCCCCGCCGAAACAACTCCGCCGCCTTCGGCTCGAAATCGTCATCCGTCGGATTCCACAGCACCTCGATGCCGTGCGCCAATCCCAACGCCGTGTCATCGAACTCGATCTGCATGTCGATGATGTGCGTGATCCCCTCTCTCGCCACCTTCGCCATGTTATCCGCGTTCCAAATCCCGCCTCCGACCGCGATCCGGTCGGTCAACCATGTAATATCCATCCCCGTCCTATGTCGCGTTGCGCCTCGAATCTTGGCGCCCCCCTCCCTCGCGTTCTTTGCGAAGGCTGGGGGTTTTGATTTTCTTCGGCCCGACCCAGACCGACACCGCCAGTTCTCGTCTCACTTCTCCGCCTCATTCTACGTTATCGTTCACACCAGCTCCGAGACTAAGTCCTAGACGGGTGCCCCATTTCTCGCGTCCTTTGCGAAATGAGGATTTCGATTCTCATGGGATAAACGCATCTCCAGCACCTACATCACGACCGGCTCTTTGTTCACTTCCCCAGACTCCATCTCCGAACCAGAATCCTTTCCCTCGTGTACCCCCGACGGCTTCGCTGCCGGCTTGTCGGCGGAAGGCGCCTTCGCTTCGTCCCCTTCATCCCGCGCGATTGGTTCTTCGGGAAGGTCCAGGCGCCTCAGCAACGTTTTGGCCAGGCAGTCTTCATCCACCGTTGCGTGACCTCCGTCCGTCGCCTCCGGATAGATGTTCGCCACTTCAAACAAGTACCTCACCGTGGCGAGTTGGCCCTTCTTCCCCTCGTCGATCACGGCCTGAGCCATGACCGTTGCCTCCGATTCCACCATGTGCGCAATATCCTTTCGCACCTCTGAGGGATTCAACTCGTTCTTGCCCTTGCTCGAACTCTTCTTCTTCGCGGTTTTCTTCGTTGCTGCCTTGCTCCTCGCCTTTTTCTTGATCATTGGCCCATGCAGGGATCCCCTTGATGTTTCTAACTTCGATGTTTAAACTTCGCCCCAAAATACGGAGGGCACGCCCTCAAGGCGCGCCCTCTACCAGAGAGTTTCTCGTTTCTCACTCTCTATAATCTAGAATATCAAATTGCTAAGGGCAAACCGGAAAAATCTCAAACTTTATATTTCCCATCCTCACAATCACTTGCGCGGTTTCGGTCGCTTTACCCCTCTTGACAAGAATTTCTCTCGATCTTGTTCGCCGATCCAGCAGGCCTGACACGAAACAGAATTTCCTCTTCATCAATGCAGTCTCTGCAAAACCGTGGAATCCCTCGGAAACTTCATGCTGTCGCCACAAAAAAGAAAGCGCGCCCTTACGGCGCGCCCTCTACGAGAGACCGTTTGTTTCTTACTCTCTATTTCAAGAATATCAAATCTCTCTATTTCAAGAATATCAAATCGCTAAGGGTAAACCGGAAAAATTCTAAACTTTATATTCACGATTATTCACTTGACACAAACGCCGTTTTAGACTACTATTCTTGTCGGAGAGAAGAATATGAATATCCGGCAAGCTCACGAGAAGTTCGGAACTGACGAACAATGCCTTCGGTACATCGAGAAGATGCGCTGGCCAGATGGCATCGTGCGCTGTCCGACGTGCGGCGATAAGAATGTCGAGAAGTATGACCGACCTCTCCCAAATCCGAAGAAACGCCGTTCTAAGGAGCGCGATCCAGAGAAAGAAAACAAACGCCAATGGTTTTACATCTGCCGTAATGCTGACTGTCGTGAGCAGTTTTCGGCTACGTCCGGCACGATCTTTCACAATACTCACCTACCGCTCATAGTTTGGTTCCAAGCGGTCACTCTGATGCTCAATGCGAAAAAAGGTTTGAGCGCGAAGCAGCTACAGCGCGACCTGGGGATCGGCGGATACAAAACCGCATGGTATCTCTGTCACCGCATCCGAGAAATAATGGCCGAAGGAGATATACCGAAACTCGGCGGGATCGTGGAAATTGATGAGACCTATGTCGGAGGGAAACAGAAGGGCAAAGGCGTTTACTATGGAAAGAAACAGAAGCAGGTTGTAGTAGGAGTTCGCCAGCGCAAAGGTCCGCTCCGTTTCATCCACACCAAAGATGCGAAGGCGAACACACTAAAACAGATCATCGAAGAACACATCTCAAAAAATGTGAAGTATGTGATGACTGATGATTCAACACAGGCGTACTCCGCTCTCAAGGACACGGGAAAGCACATGGTGATCCGCCACAGCATAGGGAAATACGTGGAAGGGATCGTTCACACGAACACGGTCGAATCAGCGTTCTCACTACTAAAGCGCGGAATCGTGGGGAACTTCCACAAGGTCTCGATAAAGCATTTGCAACGTTATTTGAATGAGTTTTCTTACAGGTTCAATCGGCGCAATGACGATGGAGCTTTCATAGAGACGGTGCGCCGTCTGGCTGGCTTCGCGCCGCTGCCCTTCGATGTGCTCACTTCTGAGAAGGCTTAGAACGCTTCTTGCGGACTTTTATCTGGGCAGTTTTCTTGGGAGGTTTTTCGAGCATCCGGCGGAGAACTTCATCGAATTGGCCCTTATCGGTCTTCACTCAGTGTGCCGTAAGTGCGTGACGATCTTCACTGCGCCTGCCCGGATTAGACCGCTGATCATTTGGCGGGCCGCTCTTTCCAGCCCGCCGCATCGCTTGTCGTAGCGTACCAACAGCGAAGCCAGCGGCGAGCCCGGCAATACCGGCGGCGACAACCATGAATAACGGCCGCGCCACCGCTGTTGCATAAAACCCAAGCAGGACACTGAGAAGGGAGGCCATTGCTGCAATTTTCGTGAGCAGCCTTTGGGAGCGGACGAACGATATGAACTTCATGAACTTCTTCAGCATGATTACACCTCTCCGCTCAGCTTCAGCCAAACGAACAAGGCAAGCAGACTAACGCCAATAGCGTTAGATGCTACTCCAAGGCTAAGGATTTGTCGCTTAGGTAACCACTAGTAAAGAATAGGCTTGCCGTGATCGTCGCAGGTGAACGCACATCTTTCGCTATATCCAGAAGATTTACGAGGCCAGCAGAAAGGGCTCCGAGGGTCAAGTCTTGTCCGAGGAAGAAGTCTTTTCTCTCAAAATCGGTCCCGCGCACAAGCTTCTTGCCAACAGATCCAGCAATGGCCAACAGGGTTGGGAATAGGAGTGCGACGATAACAATGTAGGTATGCGAGAGGAAAGTTGAACTCAATTGAGTTTCGGGTGTCATCGGTTGCACCATCACATTTTTCTGCGATCAATTGCAGGAATCAATTTATAATGGCGGAGGGCGGCGGGATCGGACCGCTGTTCCAGTGAAGGAACTCCCGCTTATAAGGCGGGTCCTAGCTGCCAGCTAGACGCCCTCCGGTCGGGCAAAATAAAGCGGATCACCACGGCTCTAAACCAGCTTCCCTCCAAGGCTTCTGGTTTGGGGCCTTTCCGTTATCGCCCAATCCCACGGTGAACCCGCGATGGAATCAGGCTATAGCTATTCTCATGGTTCTTTTCCCTCCGGCCCTTGCCTCATTAGCCGATGAAATCCGTCGAACCATTTGGCCTTGACTTCATCCGGCCAGCTAGGGTCAAAACTAGGGAACTTGGAAAGTAACATTTGCGCCCACGTGAGATCACCGCCGCTCATTCCAAGGCCAGAATCATCGGCACCTGCCGCAATCTCAATCGTGCGACCATTGCGTGTGCGCGTGCGCTGAATACGAGGTCCACGTGGATTCTTGAGATGCGGTGAGACTTCAATCTCCGCATCCTTCGCAGCAGCTAAGAAAAACAGCAGGCATTTATCGAGGGTTCCACCAGACGCACCCATCTCTGCAAATTGTTCCTCGACCATGCGCGGCGTTGCACTCTTGAGATCGAATGATTCAAGCAGAAAGGGGTACGACGCGGTGACGATTTCCCGCATTGCTTTCGCGCGCTCTGGTCCTTCGGAGTTCACAAGTTTCGCCAGAGCATCCGTGGGCTGCCCTGTGGGCTTAATGAGTCCGAGATAGCGCAGTGTCGTGGTAAGCTGCGACTGGAGTGCGCCCGACATACTAGACATGACGCTCCGGTCAATGCGGGCAGGAATTCCCTGCTTTAGGCTATCCACGAAATTTCGGAAACTGCGGTAGGGCACGTAAGGTGGCACCACGGTGTAGCCTGTGGGGATCGGTGGCTTCTGGGTGTTCATGGTGAGTGCCATACTTGCACCTCGATTCTTACTCATTCTTAATATAGACGGAGAATTCTGTCAATACTCCATTAGATAGTATCTGACATTCTTTGCAGTCTACTTCCAGTTTCCGCTACTCTCCCCAACAGAGGATAAAGAAATGCGCGGAAGCCTAGTTATTGCAAGGGATTACAGAGGTCTGCCGTTATTGAGGAGAGTTTGGGAAACTGGCAGTAGAGTTGTGTACCTGTCCGAAGAGAGTCAATTTCAACAGTTATCCACAGGGGGAGCGGGGCTTATTCCGGTAGGGTTTCCGGTCGAGGATGTGTTTGCCTATGATCCCGAAGCGGTCGAGAAGATTGCAAGCGGCTCTATGGATTGGAGTTCACTGCGGAGATTCGATGCCCTGTCACGGCAGAATTAGGATACCATTTGTGTCAAGTGAATAATCGTGTTTATATTTCCCATCGTCACAATCACTTGGCGTGATTTGGTCGTTCCCCCCCTTCTTGACAAGAATTGTGCCGGATCGAGTCCAGCCGCTCCATCAGCCCAACCTCGACGAGAATCTCGCTCAACACGTCCAGTACGATTGGAATATACGTCCGCACCGTCCTCTCGGTGCAGTGAAGCAGTCTGCCGGTCGCCACCTGGTCGTGTTCCTGCAGAATGTGTCGCGCGATCAGCTGCCGTGAAAATTCATCCAGCCGCGCCAGGCACTTCTCCATGTCATGCACGAAGATCACGCGGTCCTCAAACGTGACCACGGTGTACGAAGTGACTTTCGCGCGAAAAAATTCGCGCCCCAACAATGAGGGCAACCGCCCCGTTTCTATCGAGTAACGCATGTAGCGCCGCAACATCGCGACCGTTCGTCCCCGGTAAGTTCGCCGCTCCCGTTCGCGATCCTCCTCTACTGCCTGTTGCGTCGGTCCCTCCGAAGGCGATTCATGTATTTCCTGCGTCGCCTCTGCGGCCTTCGCCGGAAACTGGTGTACAGGAAACGGCTGCAACGGAAACTGATGGGCCGGCAAATGGTCCGCCGACACTTTATCCTCCAAGTGCCGCGTCCGCCGCGGAAACCCAGCGCCCGCTCCCATTTCCGGCCGCTCCGCCTCCGCCGCGATCTCAATCATGCGGCTCATGCCGCACCTCCCACTGCTTCAAAGTCGTCGGAGTCCTCAACCTCGATCTCGAATTGGTAGTCTTCGACCGCCGTACGTGGCCGCACCGGAAGGATGAGTCTGCGTTTCATTTTCGGAGCGGGCAAGTCCGCGACCTTCGCCACGCACTTGTCGCAGTAGACCGTTCCAGCTCCACGCTCGCGCACCCACAAACTTCCGCAGTGCTCGCAATATTTCAGTTCCACTCCCACTTCGTTGTTCCCTTTGCCTTTGTGCTCGCTTTTCATCACTCCTCCAAATGGTCTGAATTAGAAATGTCCGCTGCCTGTTCGTTTCCCGCGAATCGCGGAAGCCGGAAGCCGAACGCCGGAAAGCAAAAAGAGCCCTGCGCCAATTCCCGCAAATTGCGGAAACTGAACGCAGGGCTCGTTTTTCTTACGACGACCTGCTTGAGTTATTTAGTTGTATGGAGTCTTATGAAACATCCCCATCGCAGTGTGATCTGCTTCTGTTCGCCGCCAACTCCCTCCGCTTCTACAGTTTGTGCGCGCTCTCGTCGTCTGCTCGCCCCTCATGCCGTTGGTGGAAGTAGCCTTCCTCGTAGCCCGACTTGAGTACGCGTCCGTTTTGCATCACCACGCTCACTCGTCCCGTGAAGCCCAGCGACAGCAGCAGGTGCTCCATGGACGCCGATAACACTTCGGCGGACTTCACTTTCCTGCGAAACTCGCCGAAATTTTTCTCCTCATTCGATTTGTCCGGGTGACTCGTCATTGCTTTCTACCGTAGAGCATCTTTTGCCTCTAGGATGCGGCGATCCTATAACTGTGAATTTTCTCAGTCAAGGTTGGATAGGTAGTGTCCTAACAGTGCGTTGCTGAAAGGAATGCTATTCGTCTTTTTTGTGAAAGGGAGACTTGCCGCCGATGATGTAGTAAATGAGGGCGACTGATGCAATCAGGAGATTGCTGCCTAGTCCGGTCTTGTCGACAACTACGAGGTAGAGGCCAGTACCTGCTCCAGCCAAAGCGAGGATTAGTATAAGAGAAGTCAGAATCGTTTCGTGGTTGAGTCGCTTTATCCGGAATTCGTGTTTGCGTCTATTGTCTTGTTCCTGATTTTCCAGATTACCTTTGTAGGCTTCCAGTCGACAGGTTTCATGATGCATCTCGGAACGCACTGTTAGGACACTACCGGTTGGATACACCAACGCGAGCTGTGGAAATCTCCCGGACTTAGCGCCATGCTATACACCGGTGCTATACTCCGGCCCATGAAATTCAAAATCCTGCAGGATAATCTTCGCAAGATACTGTGGGAGCGCATCGAAGCCGGCGAACTCACCGGCCTCCGGCTCGCACAGCAGACCGGATTCAAGCAGGCCCACATCTCCAACTTCCTCAACCGGAAGCGCGGCCTCAGCCTCGAAGGCATGGACAAAGTGCTCTCCGTCCAGCGTCTCTCCGTACTCGATCTGCTCGATCCTTCCGAAGTCAACAAGCGCGCCTCCATCCTGCCTCCTAGCGGCGACGAATTTGAAAACGTCGTGCTCACCGACGCTTCCACCGCTGCCACCCAGCCTCTCATCACCAGCATGCATGTCAAAGAAATTCTCAAGTTCAAGAAAACCTTCCTGCGCAAGCTAAAAGCCGAAACCGAAGGTGATCGCTCAGGCTGGCAGCGCTTCGTGCTCATCAAGGTCGATGCCAGGGAAGCCATGAGTATGTATCCAAGACTCATGCCCGGGGCACTGCTCTTGGTCGACCGCCATTACAACGCACTCAAGGCCTATCGCAAAGGCGAATTCAATATGTACGCTGTTCTGAAAAACGATACTTGCACGGTGAGATACGTCGAAGTCGCGGGGAATCATCTAATCTTGCGTCCCCACAACCAGTCCTCGCCCATCGAAGTCATCAGCATGGATGACGGCAAGACCGCCGCCGATTACCTGGTCGGCCGCGTTTGCCAAGTAGGCCTCGAAGCCTGACCCAAATTGCCGATCGAAGATTCTTG
>WNGK01006427.1_pt1 | contig 18835 bp, 18 predicted proteins | sample 5400601 | NCBI WGS metagenome assembly WNGK01 (sample SAMN13153376, study PRJNA577476) | soil metagenome | isolation source: 60 cm soil or saprolite under Garry oak tree replicate 1 | place: USA:California | collected 2016-06-15
CCTGCGGCACGCGGAAGTCGTCCTGCAGGCTGTGGTACAGAACCCCCAGCGTCGTCTCCAGATCGGGGGCCGCGAACAGCGCGAGTGTGGAACGATGCAGCTTGTCGCTGATCGCCTCGTTCTCGCCGCCGAACTGGATAAGCTCCTGCAGCTTGGTCTCGAGATGCGCGTTCTTCTCGCGCAGCGTGACGATCTGTCGCTCCGCGATGGGAATCGCGCGCCCTCCGTGCGGATGCGGCACGAAGATCTCCGCAAGGAGGTCGGCGTACTGCTCGAAGAACGCCGGATGCTCCTTGAGGTAATCGGCGACCGCGCTCGCTTCCATCGACTCATCCCCATCCATTGTTGTCATCGCTCCGGGACGTTCCATTCCCCTTCGAACACGGTTTCCGCAGGACCCGTCATCATGACCGGCGTGCCGTCCCCGCCCCACACAATCGTCAACACGCCGCCGCGCGTCGCAACGCGCACCGGCGAGTCGATCAACCGGCGGCGAATGCCGGCGACCGCGGCCGCGCACGCACCGGACCCGCAGGAGAGCGTCTCGCCGGCGCCACGCTCCCAGACGCGCAAGCGAATGTTAGCGCGATCGACCACCTGCATGTAGCCCGCGTTCACGCGCTTCGGGAAACGCGCATGCGCCTCGATGCGCGGACCTTGCTTCGTCACCGGCGCGGCATCGACGTCGCCGACCACCTGGACTGCGTGCGGGTTGCCGAGCGAGAGCACCGAGATCATGACCGTCGCGCCGTCGATCTCCAGCGGCTCGACGATCGCGCCTGCGCCGCCGCTGAAGGGAACGTCGGCCGCGCGAAAAGCCGGCGTGCCCATGTCCACCGTGACCTGACCGTCCGCGTCGATGGTCGGTTCGATGATTCCCCCGGCAGTCTCGACACGGATCGCGCGCTTGTCGGTCAGGCCGCGCGAGCGGACGAACAGGACGAAGCAGCGCGCGCCGTTGCCGCATTGCTCGACCTCTCCGCCGTCGGCGTTGAAGATTCGATAACGGAAGTCGGCGTCCGCCCGGGTCGGCCTCTCCACCAGCAGCACCTGATCGCAGCCCACGCCGAGGTGCCGGTCCGCCAGTCGCCGAATCGTGGCCGGCCCGAGCTCGATTGGCTCGCGAATGCCGTCGAGCACGACGAAGTCGTTGCCGAGACCCTGCATCTTGGTGAAGGACAGACGCCGTGTCGTCACGGCCGCGACCCGAGCGCGCGATCGAAGCGCGCGACCGGTATTTCGCCCTTGCGCGAGAACGCCAGCGCCGTGCCGTTCCTGAGGGTGACGGTGCCGGTCAACACGTACGGCACCGGGAGCTGCGACCCCAGCGTCATCAATGCGGTCGCCACCGCGGCGACATCGATCCGTCCCGCCAGGTCGACCTTCGCCTCGCCACCCGCAGGCAACGGATCGACGTGCACGGTGCGACTGCTGACGGCCGGACGCCCGTCGAGAAGGAGGTCGAACTCGATCGTGTCGATCGCGAGCTCGAAGTCGTTCCTGTTGGAAAGCCTGAGGCTCGCCGAAAGATCCGCCTTGCCCTCCGCGATCCTCACGACGCGAACCGTCTCCAGCGTGATCTGCGGCGACTCGATCTTCCCACGCATCCCGGTGCACGCGCTCGCGAGGAGCAGGGCACAGCACGCGACAAGGACAATCCTGCGCGTTGCGAAGCTCGGAGCGATTGCCGTTACGGTGTCCGGGGCCGGCCGAGCCATTCAGACGTTGAAGCGAAAGTGCATGACGTCGCCATCCTTGACCACGTACTCGCGGCCCTCGAGCCGCATCTTACCGGCTTCCTTTGCGCCCTGCTCGCCCTTGCAGGCGATGTAATCGGCGTAGGCGATCACCTCCGCGCGAATGAATCCTTTTTCGAAATCGGTGTGGATGACGCCCGCCGCCTGGGGCGCCGTGCTGCCTTGCTTGAGCGTCCAGGCGCGCACTTCCTTCGGTCCCGCCGTGAAAAAAGTCTCGAGTCCCAGGAGCTTGTAACCCGCGTGGATCAGCCGCTCGAGTCCCGCTTCCGCAAGTCCCATGTCGGCGAGGAATACCTGCTTGTCCGCGGGGTCGAGATCGGCGATCTGTGCCTCGAGCGCAGCGCAGATCGCGACCACCGGCGCGCCTTCGCGTCGGGCACGGTCCTCGACGGCGCGGAGCAGCGGATTGTCGACGAAGCCGTGCTCCGCGACGTTGGCGACGTACATCGTCGGCTTCATCGTCAGGAGGAAGAGCGGTTTCAGCACCGCGCGCTCCTCCGGATACAGATCGACCGCCCGGGCGGGCGTGGCCTCGTTCAGCGCCGCGGCCACCTTCTCGAGCGCTGCCACCAGACGCTGCGCTTCCTTGTCGCCGCCCGCGCGCGCGGCCTTTGCATACTTGGCGAGTTGCTTGTCGACGGTGGCCAGATCGGCAAGGGCGAGCTCGGTGTTTATCGTTTCGATGTCCGACACTGGATCGATCGCGCCCGCGACGTGCACGACGTTGTCGTCGGCGAAGCAGCGCACGACGTGGGCGACCGCGTCGGTCTCGCGAATGGTGGCCAGGAACTGGTTGCCCAGCCCCTCGCCCTTGGACGCACCGGCGACGAGCCCCGCGATGTCGACGAATTCCACGGTCGCGGGAACCACGCGCGCCGGCCGGGCGATGGCGGCCAGCGCGTCGAGCCTCGGGTCGGGAACGGCGACGACACCGACGTTGGGCTCTATCGTGCAGAAAGGATAGTTCTCCGCGGCGATCCCGGCCTTGGTGAGCGCGTTGAACAGCGTCGACTTGCCGACGTTGGGCAGCCCCACGATGCCGCAGCGCAGGCTCATGCTCTTTGGCCTTTCGCGATCGCGATGCCACTCACGACTTTCCTCCTTCGTTCGGAGGTGGGGGCGAGGGCGGCTGCGGCCGCGTATGCAACTCGAGCATCGCGCGTTCGATGTCTCCGGTCGCAAGATGCGGCCAGATCGCCAACGCCCTTCCGATCGCCTCGTCGATCAGCGTTTTGTCCTCGGCGCGGGGGGGATGCAAGACATAGTCGGCCACCTCCTGTTCCGAAAGCTCGATCTCGCGCGGATGCCCGATGCCGAGCCGCAATCGCCAGAACCCGCCATCGCCCAGTTGTGCGACGACATCCTTGAGGCCGTTGTGTCCCGCGCTGCCGCCACCGAGCTTGAGCTTGACGCTGCCGGGCTTCAGATCGAGCTCGTCGTGCGCGACCAGCATTTCCGGCGGCGAGATGCGATAGAAACGGGCGAGCGCGGCAACGGCATGGCCACTTTCGTTCATGTAGCTCCGCGGGAGCGCCAATCTGAAATCGTCGCCGTCGGTCGCGCGACCTCGGGCGACCAGGCTCTGGAATCGGGTCTCCGCCTGAAGCTTGAGTCCGAGCGTGCCGGCGAGCCGCTCGACGAACCAGGCGCCCGCATTGTGGCGCGTCGAGGCGTATTGGCGGCCGGGATTGCCCAGGCCCACGATCAGGCGCAGTGGAAGTGCCATGGCGAGAGCAGCTAGGGTCGCGCACCTTCGAACAAAAAAGCCCGCCGGATTAAAGCCCGGCGGGCTCAAGTCGTCGGACGTGTCGCGCTATTTCTTGTCGCCCTTCTTCGCGGAACCGCGCTCGGCGCCCTTCTCTGCACCCTTTTCGACAGCCTTCTCCGCGCCTTTCTCGGCGCCCTTCTCGTCGGGCTTTTCTGCGCCGGCCGCCGCTGCAGCCGCTTCGGCTTCCGGCGTGCCCGGTTCGGCACCCGCTTCCGGAGCGACTTCCTCGACCTCGGCGATGATCTTCGGGATGACCGCGGTCGCCACCACCGGGTTCATTCCGCCACGCGATACCGCGGTCACCCCCGCAGGCAGCTTGAGATCGGTGAGGTGGATCGACTGGTTGAGCGCGAGTCCCGAGAGATCGATCTCGATAAAGCTCGGCAGGTCCTTCGGCAGACACGAAACGTCGAGCTCGGTCAGCACGTGACTGATGATCGCACCCGCCTCCTTCACCGCAGGCGCGTTCTCGCCGTTGATGAAGTGCAGAGGAACCTTCATGTGGATCCGGCGGTTCGCGTCCACCCGCTGGAAGTCCACATGCAGGACCTCGCGGCGAAACGGGTGCATCTGCACGTCGCGCAGCAGCACCTGCTGCGACTGCCCATCGAGCGTCATCGTCAGGATCGTCGAGTGAAACGCCTCGTTCTTCAACGCGTGAACCAGTGCGTTGTGGTCGAGCTCGATCGGCTGGGGATTCGTGGTGCCCCCGTAGACGATGCCCGGCGCGCGGCCCGAGCGGCGTAGCCTGCGGCTTGCGCCGCGGCCTTCGACTCCGCGCGGGAATGCGGTGAACTCGTTTGCCATGCTCCGGCTCCTTTGTCTGCGGCCTTCCTTGAGACCGGGCGCTCGAGCCCGGCGGTCGTCCGCGGTGGCGACAATCCCGCCGCGCCAGGCGCGCCGGGGAAAGCTTTGAATTATATGCGAAAACGGTCTGCGGTCGCAACCTGAACGCGAGGCTCGCGTTGGTCGCACGCTCGAAGCCACACTGCCCGGCGGCCTCCTCGGTCGCAATGCGCAATGTGCGGGCTCGCGTCCGCGGCCTCCTTGAACGCCCACCGCGAGGAGTCGGGTTGCGCGTCGGCCGCAGCGCTACTCCGTAAACAACGAGCTGACCGATTCCTCGTTGGAGATGCGGGTCATCGTCTCGGCAAGCAGTTGCGCGCACGAAAGCGCCCGGATGCGCTTGCATGCGCGCGCTTCCTCGGAAAGCGGGATCGTATCGGTGACGACGATCTCGTCGAGCTCGGATTCGGCGATGCGCGCGACCGCGCCGCCGGAGAGGACCGGATGGGTGCAATAGGCGAGCACCTTCTGCGCACCGTTCTCCTTGAGCGCGGACGCCGCCTTGCACAGCGTGTTCGCGGTGTCGACGATGTCGTCCATGATCACGCAGCTGCGTCCCTTGACGTCACCGATGATATTCATGACTTCGGCGACGTTCGCCCTCGGGCGGCGCTTGTCGATGATCGCAAGGTCGGAATCGAGCCGCTTGGCGATCGCCCGGGCGCGCACGACGCCGCCGACGTCCGGCGACACGACGAGCAGATTGTCGTAGTTCTGCTTCCACAGGTCGCCGAGCAGCACCGGGGTGGCGTAGACATTATCGACCGGGATATTGAAGAAGCCCTGGATCTGGTCGGCGTGCAGATCCATCGTCATCACCCGGTTGACGCCCACCGAGGTCAGCATATCGGCGATGACCTTGGCGGTGATCGGCACGCGCGCGGAGCGCGGTCGCCGATCCTGGCGCGCGTAACCGAAGTACGGAATCGCGGCGGTGATGCGACCGGCCGAGGCGCGCTTGAGCGCGTCGACCATGACCAGGATCTCCATGAGATTGTCGTTGGTCGGCGCGCAGGTCGACTGGAGGATGAATGCGTCGCGTCCGCGCACGTTCTCCAGCAGCTCGACCATCACCTCGCCATCGGAGAATCGGCCGACGATACAGCGCCCGAGGCTGACGTTGAGGTGCCGGACGACCGCTTCCGCAAGCTTCGGGTTCGCGTTGCCCGTGAAAACGCGCATCCGCTCAAACGCCATCGCAGGATCCTGGAATGGAATCGCACCCGCCGCCGGCGGGAGGGCGACGTGCCGCCCGCCGGGGGCTGTGATTGGCTGGGGAGGTAGGGATCGAACCTACGAATGCCGGAATCAAAATCCGGTGCCTTACCACTTGGCGACTCCCCAAGGGACCCGTCGCGTCCACGCCATCAAGGCGCGGCGAAATGCTGCAGCGGATGGCGATCGAGCGTCCGCGCCACGAACCCGGCGACATTGCTTGCACGCGCCACCCGCGATAACGTCTGCACTGCGGCATCCTCATCGGCGAACGCGGCGAAGACACTGCCCCCGGAACCCGACATCCCGACCCGAACGCCGCTGGGCACCTCGCGCGAAAGCGCGCCGAGACAGGCCGCGATTTCCGGGAACCGCGACACTGCAACGGCCTGCAGATCGTTGCTGCCGTATGCCTCGGGGAAGGCTCGTATTCTCGCGGACAGGGTGTGGCGTGTCAATTCGGGCGCCGCGAAAATCGTCGCGGTGGAAACCTGCACCGGCGGCGTCAGCACGACAACCCATGTCGGCGGCAGGCTCACGCGTTCAAGCGCTTCGCCGATGCCTCGCGCGAATCCGGGCTCGCCGAACACGAAGAACGGAACATCGGCGCCGAGCTCGAGCGCCAACGCCATGAGTGCGTGGCGCGGCAGACCAATCTGCCACAGGCGATTCAATCCCAGAAGCACCGTCGCAGCATCCGAGCTGCCGCCCCCGAGGCCACTGCCGATGGGGATGCGCTTTTCGACATCGACCTCGACGCCGCGTGCGACGCGGCAATGGCGCTGCAGCAGTCGCGCCGCGCGAACGGCAAGATCGTCGTCTAGGGCGAGCTCGGCGATGCCGCGTGTCCGAACGATTTCGGGGCCTGCGCGAAGTGCGAGGGTGACGCGATCGCCATAGTCGATCGGCACCAGCAGCGTTTCGAGCGTGTGGTATCCATCGCTCCGGCGGCCGGTGACATGCAGGAACAGATTGATCTTCGCAGGCGCCGGCAAAGTCAACATCCCGGGCGCGCTCATTGAAGGACCCCCACGCTTGCGGCCTCATTGAATTCGGCCGCTGCGCTGCCCCCAAAAGCGGGGGCGCAATTCGCGCCTTGGGGCGGCCCGGCGGCGCTCATTGCCATCGATCGATCGCGAGGCGAAGGCCAGCCCGCCGCCGCCGTTTCGGTGTATCCCTGGTAGACGATCGTCCAGCCGTCCTGGCGCAAGACCTTTGCTCGGCCGTCCTCGCCCGCTTCCGTGGTGTACGCCGCTCCGGCGCGCGCGGTGCCCTGCATCCAGTATCTGAGTCCGTCGACCGGCAAGGGCCAGCCCAGGCCTTGTTCGGTCAGCGCGGTCCAGCTTCCCGCCGTCAGGACTCGGCCATCCGCGGTTTGCAGCCGCACGCTTGCGCCGTTACCGCTCAGGATCGCGATCGTCTGGCCGAGCGGCGAGACGAGCTCCAGCTCGTCACCCTCGCTCGCATGTCGCCATTGAAAGTTTGCCGCCAGTCCCTCTGAGCCATGCCGCGCGCTCAGCCGACCCGCGGCCTCGAACGTTTGTTGCACGGGAGGCAGCGTGGCCTCCGAAGGCGCGCGCTCGATCGCCGCGGGAGCACAGCCCGCCAACGCGCCGACCAGAGCAGCTGCGCGCGCGGCCGTCAACAGGCGAGTCAGCCATGGCAGCGTCGCCGCGCGAAGCCGACGCATGGAAAGCGCGCCCCTTTCAGGGCGCGAGACGCCGGACCGTGTTGAGCAACACCGGGTTGTCCGGCGTTTCCTTGAGCGCGGATTGCCAGACCTCGCGGGCGCGACCGCGCTCGCCCTTCGCCCACAATACTTCGCCCAGGTGCGCGGCAATCTCGGGATCGGGGCGCTCGGAAAGGGCACGCCGCAGAAACTTCTCGGACTCCTCGAGGTTGCCCAAGCGGAAATGCGCCCACCCCATGCTGTCCAGAATGAAAGGGTCTTCGGGCGAGAGCACGTGCGCCTTCTCGATGAGCTTCAACCCCTCGGCGGCGCGTTGGGTGCGATCGACGAGCGTGTAGCCAAGCGCGTTCAACGCCTGCGCGTTGTCCGGCTTGAGCTCGATCACGCGCTTGAGGCTCGATTCGGCTTCGTCGAGCCGGTCGAGCTTTTCGGCGACCATCGCGACGTCGTAGAGCAGGTCGGCGGAATCCGGATTGCCCACGAGGGCGGTGTTCAGTACCTTGTACGCGCCCTGGTAGTCGTGCGCATCCTGCAGCAGCTGCGCCTCGGCCTGCTGCGCCTGGATTTCCTGGTCGCGACCGTCCGCCTCGAGCCCGGCGAGAAACTGCCGGGCCTCTTCCACCTTGCCCTGCTTCCCCATGACCGCGGCGATGCGCAGCTTGGCGAGCCACGCCCGGTCACCGTCGGTGACTTCGCGATAACGCGCGATCGCGTCGTCGTAACGGTGCGTCTCCTCGGCAATCTCCGCGAGGTAGTAGGCCACCGCGCCCGGCTCGCCGAATCCGGCCTTCTTGAGCTCCTGGAACAAGTGCTCGGCGGTTGGATAATCCTTCATCTGCACCGAAATCGCGGCCACCGCGTATTGCAGCTCGCGATCCGACGGCTCGGCATCGAGCAGCCGCTGGAACACTCCGCGCGCATCGCCATAACGCTTCTGCTCGACATAGAGCTGCGCGAGCGCGCCGCTCGCGGCGCGCGAACCCGGCGTCTCAGCGAGAAACGCGTTGAGATACCGGATGGCGTTGTCGGGCGAGCTCTTGGCCAGGATGTCGGCCTTGACGAGCACTGCGCGCTCCCAGCCGGGCTTGAGCTCCAGCGCCCGGTCGATTTCGCGCGCGGATGCGGCAAGGATCTCGAGGTCGGCGAGGCCGGTGTTGAAACCGGCAAGCGCGACCGCGAAGTGAGCTTCAGCCGCACCGGGGTAGGGTTTCGCCAGGTCGGTGACCAAGTGGTAGACCGAGGTCTTGTCCGGCTGGCTGGACAGCGCGCGGTTGAGCTGAAGAAATGCGTCACCGAGGGTCTGGCCGTTCGCGGCGGCGTCGGCGAACACCCGCTCCAGGTCATTCTTGAGGTCGCCGCTCGCGCCGGGCTGTGCGAGCATCGTCACCATCTGCCGCGCCCGATCGGAGCTCGGATCGAGCTTTTGCCAGAGCTGTGCCGCGTCCATGGCGAGGCCGCGCTGGCGCGCAAACAGGGCAATCTCGGTCGCCCGCCGGGCGAGTGTCGGATCCTGCGAATCCCGCGCCGCCTCATAGTACGCGCGGGCGGCGAGCGCCGGCTCGCCGCGCTGGAGCGCGATCTCACCAACAAGGATCCGATACATGACCTCCGGGCTGTAGGTCTGCGCGGGTGTCAACGTCTCGACGTCGGACGCGCTCTGCGCGGGAGCCAGGGGCGCGGCCGCGGCCAGGACGAGCACCAGCAGCGAGGTACGAACAACGGAAGACAGGCGGGAAAAAGGCACGCTACGAATCGCTTTCTGCCGGGTCTTAGGACCCGTCGGTAACCCATAATCTTAGGGTATAGTCGGCGCAGCCACAATCCGCTGCGCCCGCACAACGTCCATGCCGGAGCTCCCAGAGGTCGAAACGACTCGGCGCGGCGTCGCCCCGCACGTGGAACGGCAGAAAGTGACGGCGGTGAGAGTCTACGACCGTCGCCTGCGCTGGCCGGTTCCGCGCGACCTGGCGCGCCGGCTGATCGGACGCACGATCGACCGGGTCGACCGCCGGAGCAAGTACCTGCTTTTCCGGATGGGTGCGGACACGCTCCTCGTTCACATGGGTATGACGGGCAGCCTGCGCGTATTTACGCGGCCACCGCCCAAGCAGCCGCACGATCACGTCGATCTGGAATTCGACAACGGGGTCGTGCTGCGTTATCGCGATCCGCGGCGTTTCGGCGCGGTGCTCTGGTCGCCCGGCTCGACCACCGAGCATCGCCTGCTGGCCAGCCTCGGCGTCGAGCCGTTCGCACCCGAGCTCGATGCCGACTATCTTTACCGTGCGATGCACGGGCGCACCGCCGCGATCAAGCTCGCCCTCATGGACAGCCACCTGGTGGTCGGCGTCGGCAACATCTACGCCAACGAGTCGCTGTTCCGTGCCGGCATCCGCCCGGACCGTGCGGCGAATCGCGTCGCACGTGCACGACTCGCCCACCTCGTGGTGGCTGTTCGCGATACGCTCACCGAGGCGATTGCCAAGGGCGGCAGCTCGCTACGCGACTACGTCGACAGCCGCGGCGAGCCCGGCAATTTTCAGCTCGACTATTACGTCTACGGTCGAGAGGGTGAGCCTTGTCGGGTCTGCGGCGCCCCTATCCGGGCGGTCCGCCTAGGCGGTCGCGCCACCTATTACTGTCCCCGCTGCCAACGCTAAATGACTGCGCCGGGACGTCCGCAGCCCTAGAGCCTTGTTTTGGCGCGATTTATGCTACATTGTTTTCAGACGACCCTAGGGAGCCTGGCGTAATGACACACGGGAGGGAGCTGGCCGCGCGCTTTGAAGCGTACAGCGACTGGCGCCGGCGGCTTTCGGCCGGCATCTCGGGGCTGCACGAATGGCTGTCGCAGCAGGAGCTCGCCGACGCGCAGGTCGATCTCAAGGTTCAGCATCTGCTCGAGCGCCTGCACCAGGACCAGCTGGTGGTCGCCTTCGTCGCGGAGTTCTCTCGCGGCAAGTCGGAGCTCATCAACGCGATCTTCTTCGCCGACTTCGGGCAGCGGCTGCTGCCGTCATCGGCGGGCCGCACGACCATGTGTCCGACCGAGCTCCTGTACGACCCCACGCGCCCGCCCTCGATCCGCCTGCTTCCGATCGAGACCCGCGCCCGCGATGGGTCGGTCGCCGAATTCAAGAATTACGCCGACGAGTGGGTCACGCTGTCGCTCGATCTGTCCTCGGCGGACAAGATGAGCCAGGTGCTCTCGCAGGTATCGCAGACGAAGCGCGTGCCGATCGTTCTCGCGCGCAAGTACGGCCTCTACGACGATGGCGACGTGCTCGCCCCGCTATCCGCGGCGGACGAAGGCGCGGTCGACATCCCCTGCTGGCGCCATGCGGTCATCAACTTTCCGCATCCGCTACTGCAGCAGGGGTTGGTGATCCTCGACACTCCCGGTCTGAATGCGATCGGCACCGAGCCCGAGCTGACGCTGAACCTGCTGCCCAATGCGCACGCGATCCTGTTCATCCTCGCGGCGGACGCCGGCGTCACGCGCACGGACATCGACGTCTGGCAGAACCATCTGGTCGGGGCCGAATCGACCGGCCGTGAGGGCCGGCTGGTCGTGCTGAACAAGATCGATGGGCTGTGGGACGAGCTCAAGAGTCCCCCCGAAATCGACGCCGAAATCGCCCGCCAGGTCAAGAGCTCGGCGCAGGTCCTCGGCATTCCGCCCGCGCAGGTCTTCGCGGTCTCCGCGCAAAAAGCGCTGCTCGCGAAGGTCAACGGCGACGACACGTTGCTCGCGAAGAGCCGACTGCCACAACTCGAGCAGGCCTTGTCGAAGGAACTCATTCCCGCGAAACGGGACATCGTCGGTACCGCGACCCGGAGCGAGGTTCGCATGCTCGCCGCGAACGTGCGCTCGATACTGGAGGCACGCATCGCCGGCATCCAGGAGCAGCTCGCCGAGCTTCGGGGCCTGCGCGGCAAGAACCAGGACGTCGTCGAGCACATGATGGAGCGCATCAAGCAGGAGAAGGAAGCATTCGAACGCGGAATGCAGCGCTACACGGCGCTGCGCACGGTGTTCGCGCAGCAGACGAATGCCCTTTACGAGTCGATCGGCCTCGAGACGTTGCGCCAGACGGCGGGCCAAACGCGCCGGCGCATCGAGGAGAGCCCGTTCACCAAGGGCGTGCGCGTGGCGATGAACGACTTCTTCGCGGCGATCCGCGGCAACCTCGAAACGAGCGCGCAGAAGACTCTCGAAATCCACGACATGATGCAGGCGATGTATGCGCGCTTCGCGAAGGAGCACGGTCTCGAGCCGTTCTCGCCGCCGGCGTTCTCGATGCTCAAGTACGTGAAGGAGATCGAGCGGCTGGAGCGCGCTTACAACGTGCATTTCAACACGTTGTGGAACATGGTGAGTAAGGCCAAGTTCACTTTGATGAAACGCTTCTTCGAGACGATCGCCATCCGCGTCAAGCACGTCTACGACATCGCCAATCGCGACCTGGAGAGCTGGCTCAAGGCGGTGATGGCGCCGCTCGAAAGCCAGGTCCGTGAGCATCACCTGCAGTTGCGGCGGCGGCTGGAGAGCGTGAAGCGCATCCACCGCGCGAGCGAGGAGCTCGAGGAGCGCCTGGCCGAGCTCGACCAGGCCGAGGCGGGCCTTAGAGCTCAGATCGGCGCGCTCGGCCGCGAAGTCGCGGCGATCGACGCGGTCATCGACCAGCCGGAAATGCTGCCCCTGGCCGCGAACGCCTAGGAAGGCTCCGAAGCTTTCGCGGCCATCAATCCTTCGTACTTCAGACGCAGCTCCGGGCGCGTCTCGGTGTGTTCGGGATCCACGGGGATGCAGTCGACCGGACACACCTCCACGCATTGCGGAGCGTCGAAGTGTCCGACGCACTCGGTGCACTTGGTCGGGTCGATGACGTAGATTTCGACGCCCTGCGAGATCGCGCCATTGGGGCACTCGGGCTCGCAGACGTCACAGTTGATGCATTCATCGGTGATGATCAGGGCCATGCCAATTATTCCGCTCGCCCCCGAGGCGCTGACGCGCGACCGGCGAACTTCGCCGTGAGCCGCGCGGCGACCGGCGGACTCACGAAGCTGCTGACATCGCCGCCAAGGCTCGCGATTTCGCGCACGATCGAAGAAGACATGAAAAGATATTGCTCGGCCGGCGTCAGGAACAGTGTTTCGACCTCCGGATAGAGGTTGCGGTTCATGCCCGCCATCTGGAATTCGTATTCGAAATCCGATACCGCGCGCAGGCCCCGAAGGATCACCGACGCCTCGACGGAGTGCACGAAATCCATCAGCAGGCCCGAGAAGCCCATGACCCGCACGTTGGTATGCGCGGCAAGGACGTCGCGCGCCATCGCGATCCGCTCGGCCGCCGTGAACAACGGACGCTTGCTCTCGCTGTCGGCGATGCCGACGACGACGGCCTCGAACAGGCGCGACGCCCGGCGCACGACGTCTTCGTGGCCTCGTGTGAATGGATCGAACGTTCCCGGGTAGACGACCTTGAGCATCGCGTTCACTCGTCGGCACGGCGCAACAGATGATAATGCACCTGCCCCGCCTTGTCGCGACGCAACAGGGTGAGTCCCTCCGGCGCTTCGATGCGAAAAGGCGCCTCTGCGTAGAGCCTGCCTCCACTCGCAAGCCGCGCGGCGGCGGCGGGTAGAAGCCACGACCAGCTGTCATCGCCAAACGGCGGATCGAGGAATACGACGTCGTAGATACGCGAATCGCGCGCGAGAAAAACCCGCGCATCGCCGCGGTGCGCTTCCAGGGCCCGCGTGTCCAGCATCGCTGCTGTGGCCTCGATTGCGTGGATGAGCCTGGGGTCGCGGTCAATCGCAACGGCGAGCGTCGCCCCGCGCGACAACGCCTCGAATGACAGCGCGCCGCTGCCCGCGAACGCGTCGAGCGTGGCAAGCCCGGTCAGATCCTGCCCAAGCCAGTTGAAAAGCGTTTCGCGAACCCGATCCGGCGTGGGTCGCAGCGCTGAGACTTGCGGAAAGCGCAGCTTGCGACCGCGCCAGCGGCCGCCAATGATGCGGATCGCATTGGCGGGCATAAGGGAACTGCGAGGAACTGCGGGCCGGAACGGTAGAATTATAGTCTTTGCCTCCAACACCTCGGATGTTCGATCTTTTCAAGCGCGCTCCCACCGACGAGCGCCGCTCATGGAGTGAGCGGCTTCGCGCCGGGCTCGAGGCGTCGCGCCAACGCTTCGCGCAGCCTCTTGCCGCGCTCATGGGCCGAAAGGAACTCTCGGAGGAAGGGCTCGGAGAGCTCGAGACGGCGCTGCTCGGCGCGGATGTCGGCGTGGCCACGACCGAGCGCCTTCTCGCCGATTTGCGCTCGCGTTGGCTGCGCGCCGGGGCGGATGCCGATCCGCGGGAACTGCTCAAAGCTTCCTTGGCGACGCTCCTCGCCCCGCTCGAAAGGCCTTTCGTGGTCGGGCCCGAGCGTCCCTTCGTCATCATGCTTGCCGGCGTCAATGGCGCAGGCAAGACAACCTCGATCGGCAAGCTCGCCCGCTCGCTGCAGATGCAGGGCCATTCGGTACTTCTCGCCGCCGGTGACACCTTTCGGGCTGCGGCGCGCGAGCAGCTTCAGGCGTGGGGCGAGCGCAATCGGGTCCAGGTGATTGCCCAGCATGGCGGCGACCCGGCGGCAGTGATGTTCGACGCGATCGCCGCCGCTCGCGCGCGCGGCGTGGACGTCGTCCTCGCAGACACCGCGGGCCGCCTGCCGACGCAAGCGCACCTGATGGAGGAGCTGAAGAAAATCCGTCGCGTGATCGCCAAGGCGCAGGAGGGTGCACCGCACGAGACGCTGCTCGTGCTGGACGCGAACACGGGGCAGAACGCGCTCGCTCAAGTGGCCGCATTCGATGCGGCGCTGGGGCTGACAGGGCTCGTGCTGACCAAGCTCGACGGCAGCGCCAAGGGGGGCGTGATCGCCGCGATCGCGGGAACCCGCCCGGTGCCGCTGCAGTTTATCGGAGTCGGGGAAGGAATCGATGACCTGCGGCCCTTCGTCGTCGCCGAGTTCGTCGAGGCGCTCCTGGGGTGACCCCGCCCGAAACCGGCACGCCAGTCAATCTTAGCGAGCACTCACTGTCGCTCCAAGCTATTATGATGGCTGGCGGTAGCGATGCCAGGATCTTCGTTGCCTAGGCCGGGAACTTGTCGCCCGATTAGCACTCATAATGCTCGAGTGCTAAGATCAAACCGAGGTTCAAAGGAGACAGATTAGATGGCGACGACCACGCTGGCATTCCCCACCCCCGCCTCGCTGGGGAGCATCGATCACTACATTCAGGCGGTCAACCGGTTTCCGTTGCTCACCGCCGAGCAGGAGGTCGAGTTTGGCCGGAGGCTGCGCGACCACAACGATCTGGATGCCGCGCGGCAGCTCGTGCTGTCCCACCTTAGGCTGGTTGTTGCGGTAAGCCGCAAATACGTCGGATACGGTCTGCCGCAGGCTGATCTGATTCAGGAAGGTAATATCGGGCTGATGAAGGCGGTGCGCCGCTTCGACCCCGAGCGGGGCGTGCGCCTGGTGTCGTTTGCGCTGCACTGGATTCGCGCCGAGATCCACGAACACATCCTGCGCAACTGGCGCTTGGTCAAGGTCGCGACGACCAAAGCACAGCGGAAGCTGTTCTTCAACCTGCGCAGCCTGAAAGCCGGACCGGGCGCGCTGACGCCCAAGGAAGCATCGAGCATCGCGAAGGATCTCGGCGTCAAGACCGAAGAAGTCTTCGAGATGGAGACGCGACTGTCCGGGCAGGACATCGCGCTCGACCCGCAGCCGGGCGAAGAGGGCGAGGTGCTGACTCCGATCGGCTACCTGACCGACGCCGAGGCCGAACCCGCGCAGATCTTCGAGCGGGCGGAAACCTCGCGCAAGCGCAGTGACGGGCTGCGCCATGCTCTGGCCAGGCTTGATCCGCGCAGCCGCGAGGTCATCGAAGCGCGGTGGCTGCGTGAAGACGACAAGGCGACACTCCAGGATCTTGCCGATCGATACGGCGTGTCGGCCGAGCGCATCCGTCAGATCGAGAGCAAGGCTCTGAAGATCATGCGCGGGCAGATGGGCGCCATGCAGTAGCGGCCCCGCGAAGGCCCTGAGGAAACGCCGGCTTCGAGCCGGCGTTTTCGTGAACCGAGATCGTTCCGCAAACCGTGGACCGCACGAAAAACGTCGCAAGCAGGCCAGGCTGCCTCATTTGCCAAATGAGACAACAAAGCAGACTCGCCGCGCAGCAGCTTACCGGCGGTCCGTTAGAGCTCGATCTGGGTGCCGAGCTCTACTACGCGGTTAGTGGGAATCCGGAAATACTCCGTGGCCTTGGTCGCGTTCTTCGACATCGACACGAAAAGCTTCTCCCGCCACAACGCCATTCCCGGCGCGACGCTCGGGATCAGCGTTTCCCGCGAGGCGAAGAAGGACGTGTCCATCATGTCGAATGACATGCCGCGCCGGCCGCATTCCTCGAGCAGCACGGGGATATCCTGGTCCTCCATGAAGCCGTAAAACGCCTCAATCTGGTGGAAGTTGCATCCCATGTTGCGAATCCTCAGGCGGTCGGCCAGCGACACCGCGGGAATGTCGCGCGTCTTGAGGGTCAGCAGCACAACGCGCTCGTGAAGCACCTTGTTGTGCTTGAGGTTGTGCAGCAAGGCGTGCGGCACGCGCCCCTCCGTGCTGGTCAGGAACACCGCAGTGCCGGGGACGCGCAGCGGCGGAGTCTCGGCAATGCTCGAGATAAAAAGCTCCGCGGGCATCGTCTCTTCGGACAGGCGCTTGAGGAGGATAGCGCGCCCGCGCTTCCAGGTCGTCAGCAGGGTGAAGGCTGCGATGCCGATAGCGATCGGAAACCAGCCGCCCTGCGGGATCTTTAGCGCGTTCGACGTGAGAAACAGCAGGTCGATCACGAGCAGCGGGATGACGATCGCGAGCGCCCCGAAGCGGTTCCAGCGCCACAAGCGCGTCAGCACGACATAGATCAGCAGCGAATCGATGGTCAGCGCCATCGTGACCGCGATGCCGTACGCGGCGGCGAGGTTGCTCGAGCTCTGGAAACCGACGACGAGCAGCATGACCGCACCCAGCAGCGTCCAGTTGACGAACGGTACGTAGATCTGGCCGATCTGCCGGTCCGAGGTATGGGTGATGGTCAGACGCGGGCAGTAACCCATCTGGATCGCCTGGCGCGTGAGCGAGAATGCGCCGGAGATCACCGCCTGCGAGGCGATCACCGTGGCACAGGTGGCGAGCACGACCAGAGGCAGCAACGCCCAGCTCGGCGCGAGCAGATAGAACGGATTCTTGATCGTCGCCGGCTCGTGGATGATAAGCGCGCCCTGGCCGAAGTAGTTGAGCACCAGCGCCGGCAGTACGAAGAACAGCCAGGCTCGGCGGATCGGCGTCGCCCCGAAATGGCCCATGTCGGCGTAGAGCGCCTCGGTACCGGTAACCGCCAGCACCACGGCGCCGAGCGCGAGAAACGCGGGGAGCGGGTTGCCGGTCAGGAAGCCGAACGCGTACGCGGGATTCAACGCGGCCAGCACTGCCGGGTCGCGCGCGATCTGGATCGTGCCGAGCAGCGCGAGCACGCCGAACCACACGCACACCACCGGACCGAACAGCACGCCGACGCTGGCCGTGCCATGGCGCTGGATCGAGAACAGCCCGATCAGTACGACCAGCGTGATAGGTACGACATACGGTTTCAGCGCCGGCGTCATCACGTCGAGGCCCTCGACCGCGGAGAGCACCGAAATCGCCGGCGTGATCATTCCGTCGCCATAGAACATCGCCGCGCCGAAGATACCCAGGCCCACCAGCCACCACCGCGCGCGGCGCTCGCTCAAGCCGCGCGAGACCAGCGCGGTGAGCGCCATGATGCCGCCCTCGCCGCGATTGTCGGCGCGCATGATCAGCGTGACGTACTTGAGCGTCACAATGATGGTGATCGCCCAGAAGATGACCGAGAGAATGCCATAGACGTTCGCTTCGGTCAGAGGGAGGCCGTGCGCACCGGTGAAGCATTCCCGCAGCGTATAGAGCGGGCTGGTGCCGATGTCGCCGAAGACGACGCCAATTGCGCCGATGACCAGAGGTGCAAGCCGTCTGCGAGCGGGGCGAGTCGTGTCGACGCTATCGCTGCGGGACTGCGACGTCAGCATGCTCCCTCGTCGGAGCGACGCGAAAAGCGGATGTTGAGTTGCTTTAGTTTCCTGTAGAGGTGCGTCCGCTCGAGCCCCGCGCGCTCGGCCACACGGCTCATGTTGCTCTGCTCCTTGCCCAGGAGCTGTTCGAAATAGATCCGCTCGAACGCCTCGCGGGCCTCGCGTAGCGGGAGCTCGAAGAAGCGGGCCGTGAGCTCCGGGGCGACCGCCGCCGGGGTCAGCAGCATGCTATCCCCCAGAAGCCGCCGCACGTGCTCCGCCGTGATTTCGCTGTTGACCGTGAGTACTAGGTTGGCGATGACGCTATGCAGTTGATCGAGATTGCCCGGCCAGTAGGAGGTCGCCAGCGCCGCGACCGCACCGCTCGCGAGCGTCGCCTGGGTGCGCTGGCTCGCGGTGATCTCGCGCCAGAACCGCTCGACCAGCGCCGGTATGTCGTCGCGCCGTTCGCGCAGTGGCGGCAGCATCACCGCGCCGGCCGACAGCACCGCGAGCAGCGCGGGATCGAAGCGCCCGTCGACGGCGAGGTTACCGAGCTGTTCGCTGCTGCTGCATACGATCAGTGTATTGTGCCGTTCGAGCTTCGACAGCAGGAACGCCAGTCCCTTCTGCTCCGCCCGCGAATACGCACCTATCTCGGCGCAGTAGAGGACGCCGTCGCGAGCCTCGTCGAGCACTTGCAGCGGGCTCGCAACCAGTCGCGCGCCTCCCTGCAGGGCGACGAACGGCGTGTCGGGCACGTGCATGGCGCGCGCTGCGACGTCGTGCCCCGTGCCCGCTTCGCCGATGATCAGAATCGGCCGCGCCGCGCGCATCAGCTGCTCGATCGCACGCTCGGCTTCGATCACCGCGGTGCTCGTCCCCAGCGTCGAAAGCGAGATCCGGCGCGGACCCTGACCCGCGCCGGTCTTGAGCGCCCGCGTCACGGTCGCGAGGAGCTTCTGCAAACCAACCGGCTTTTCGAGGAAGTCGAAGGCGCCGATCTTGGTCGCCTCGACCGCGGTCTCGATGGTCCCGTGTCCGGACATCATGACCACCGGCATCGTGAGCTGGCCGCCCGCGGCCCATTCACGCAGCAGCGTGACGCCGTCGGTATCGGGCATCCAGATGTCGAGCAGGACGAGCGCCGGTTCGGTGCGGCCGCGATAGCTGCGCGCCTGGCCCGCGTTCTCGGCCAGACTTACCCGGTAACCCTCGTCCTGCAGGATCTCGGAGAGCAACTCGCGGATGCCGACCTCGTCATCGACGATCAGAATCTCCTTCGGCTGCGCCATCACGTCTTGGTCCCTTCCCGCGGGAAGTGCAGGGTCACCCGCGCGCCTCGCGGCCGCCGGTTCTCGATCGTAACCCGGCCGTGGTGCTCGTCGACAATTTTCTTGAC
>WNGK01003653.1_pt1 | contig 18820 bp, 21 predicted proteins | sample 5400601 | NCBI WGS metagenome assembly WNGK01 (sample SAMN13153376, study PRJNA577476) | soil metagenome | isolation source: 60 cm soil or saprolite under Garry oak tree replicate 1 | place: USA:California | collected 2016-06-15
GGCAGGGCGCCGCGGTCGTCGTGGTCGACCTCGACCCGCAGCGGGCAGCGGCGTCCGGGTATCCGGCGCTGCACGGGGACGTCACCGACGATGAGGTGCTGCGCAAGGCGGGCGTCATGCGAGCCAGGGCCCTGGTCACCGCGATCAACACCGACGCGGAGAACGTTTACGTGACGCTGTCCGCCCGGGCGCTGCGGCCTGACCTCATCATCGTCGCCCGGGCCCGCACCGAGGCCTCGGAGCCGAAGCTGCTACGGGCCGGCGCGACCCGGGTCGTGAATCCGCAGCGGATCGGCGGTCAGCGAATCGCGGCGGCGGCATTGCAGCCAAACGTGGTGGAGTTCCTTGATGTCGTGATGCATGACGGGAGCCTGGAGTTCCGCCTGGAGGAGGTCTCGGTGCGCGGCGGCTCCCGGCTTGCCGGGCGCACCCTGCAGGAAGCGAACGCGGGCGAGACAGGGGCGCTCGTGCTCGCGCTCCGCGGCCGCGACGGAACATTCCTGACCAATCCGGCGATGCAAACCACGATCGAGGCGGGGTACGTGCTGATCGCCATCGGCACCCAGCAGCAACTGTCCGCCCTGCAGCACGCCGCAAATCGAGTCGGTTGAACTCCCTGCCCAGCCCTCACTCGCGCGTTCTGGGTTCTCGACGGTAAGAACGGCCGGTGAGGCCAGGGCGCCATGCGTCCATGGGGCAGGATCCGCAGCCTCGCGTTGCAGGAGAACGCCGTCGGGATCCGCACACCGCCACCGGTACCGTGATCGGCCGCTTGTCCGCGCAGCGCCGGGCGGTTGACTTCCGCGACGCGGCGCTTGCGCGGCTTTTGGCGCCGCACGGTGCGGTTGAGCGGTGATCCGCTTGGCGGCGGATAACTATTCCTCGGCGAACTCCATCCCCCAGCTGATCACCTCGGAGGGATGCAGCCGGATGATAGGTCCAGTTGGCTGGCCATCCGGCCCGGCCGCCTCCGCGAGAGCCTCAGCCATGCCGCGGATCATCACGCACCGGGGCCGCCACGGTGGCAGCACGTCATCGATCACCAGGGCGACGTTCGGGTTGCGCCGCACGTTGTGAAACTTCCGGCTCCGGGCGAAGTCCCGGCCGCCGATGTCGATCGCGTCCAGCCCGGGGTTGTAGCGCCAGCCGAGTGGAACGACGTGCGGCATCCCGGTGGCGTCGATGGTCGCGAGCCGGCCGAGCTTGCCTTTCGCCAGGTAGGTCAGTTCAGCGTCGGAGAACGCACTCATTCCGCACCCACCCACCTGTCGCCAGCGTGAAGAGTCAACGGTCCAGACGTTACACGCGCCGACCTGAGACAGCCGAGTCCACGACTTGGCAGAGACGTCCGGTCATGCCGCGCCCGGTGCAGATCCGGGGGCATTGCCGCGCTCAGACGCGGACGCACTGTCAGTGCGTGATGCATTACAACGAGTTAGTCTCTCTCATGGCCAGTTTTCCGGGCGGGCAAGCGACCCACCGATCCAGCCAGGTCCGCACGCTCGCATCGGTCCATAGCTCTTCATTGTGCCGGGCACCCCCGGGCCCGGACGCCAGCCCGGGCGGCTAGGTCTCGGCGGTGCGGGTCAGCAGGCGCCAAACGTGTGCGCGCGCGGGATGTCGCGTGCATGGCCTCCGGCACGCGCTCATCGCTGACGCCGTGCGCGCGGGCAGCCGCGGCGAGGTTCCCGGGCAGAGGCGGCCCGGCTCATGACGCCCCGGTACGCAGGGCCAGCAGGCCGTCCGGCTGGAGATCGACCCGGGTGCCGAAGCGGCGGCTGGCCCGCTCCAGCACCATCCGCAGCCACTGCGCGTCCGCTGCGGGGGCGCGGTGCAGCCGCAGTTTCCTGGCCTGCATGGGCGCCATCCGCAGGGCTGCCAGCGTGCCGGTGCCCGGCTGCAGCGACGCGAAGTACAGCAGGCGCAGGTCGGCCCGGTACTGCTCATGGCCGGTGACGCCCTCGTAGTCATCGATGCAATCGCCGCAGCCGTACAGGACGAGCTTGCCCCCGAACACCTCGACCGGGCGGGGGTGGTGCGAGGAGTGACCGTGTACCAGGTCGACGCCACCGTCGACCAGGCGATGGGCGAAGCGGACCTGATCCGGGTCCACGTCATACCCCCAGTTGGATCCCCAGTGGACGGAGACGACCGCGACGTCACCGGGCCGCTTCGCGGCCCGCGCCCGGCCGGCGACGTCGTCGGCGGTCGCGTCGGACAGATCAGGCAGGAAGTCGATGCCGGGCCGGCCTGGGCCAGCGGCCCAGTCTGCCGGGATCCCGCTGGAACTCGTCCCGCACGAGAAGATGACCACGCGCCTGCCACCCGGCACCGGGACGGCCACCGGCCGCCGGGCCTCACCGGCGTCGCGCCCGGCGCCCACCGCCCGCAGCCCGGCACCGGCCAGGGCGTCCAGGGTGTCCTGCAGCCCCCGGCGGCCGAAGTCGAGCACATGGTTGTTCGCCAGCGCGCAGGCATCGGGCCGGACCGCCGCCACGCAGGGCAAGTTGCCCGGGCTCATCCGGTAGTGGACGGCCTTGCCCGGCGCGAATGCGCTGCTGCGGGTGATGCTCGTCTCCAGGTTGATCACCCGGACATCGGGTGCGAGGTCGTCGAGTATCCGCAGGGCATCTCCCCAGGGCCAGCAAAAGCCGGCTTGCCGGGGGATATGGCCACTGGCCCGCTCCGCCAGGCGGACGTACGCCCGCGCGTCGCCGACGTATGGCTCCCGCAGTCCCGGATCGCCAGGGTGCGGGAGAACCTGGTCGACACCGCGGCCGGTCATCACATCGCCGCACAGGAACAGGGTCAGCAGCCGATCGCCCATGCCGACCACTCTGCCAGGCCACCGGCTCCGGGCCCGGCCTCGGATGCCGCCTGCGCTGTCCCGCGGCCACCGGCTCCGGGCCCGGCCTCGGATGCCGCCTGCGCTGTCCCGCGGCCACCGCAGCCCTGCCGTGCCGAGCGATAGGACCAGCAGTCCCTGGCCGCTGCCACTCAGCTTCCTTCCAGCGACCCGCCCCGAGCCGGGTTAGTGCTGATCTGTGCGCAGGCGCCGCAGTGCAGCTTCCGCTGCTGAGCGGACGGCAGGATAGGGGTCACGCAGGGTAGGCCTTAGCCATTGACTGGCGTCGGTGACGCCGAGCAGGCCGAGGGCGGTAGCGGCGCTGGCCCGCACGTGTGGTGAGATGTCGTCGAGCGCGGTGCCGAGCGCGGGTGCTGTGGCCTGGCAGGCCACCCAGCCATGACCACCGCTATCGGCGGCGGGTGTATCAGCCCCCGCTATGGATCTTGACGATGGCGGCGGTTGTGGCCCTGACGGTCAGGCCGATTCCCGCGCGCGGATCGGCGGGTAGGGCGCTCCATTTCCCGTCCCAGGGGGTGTCGCCGGTGATCGCGGCGCCGCCGAGCGTGGTACTGGCCCCTGTGGCGTCCCCCGGCTCCCCGCTGGACAGAGTCATGATCTGCGCGCCCGGCAACCCCGGGCCGGGCGGGACGATCGCTACGGCCGCATCCGCAGCCCCCGCCCCCTGTGTCTTGTTGATGATCGTGACGTAATCCTCGCCCGCTCCGCCGATGCAATAGGCGGTCAGGTTGATGCCGTCCGCATTCCCGATCGCAACGGGCCTGACCTGCCCCGCCGAGCCCAGGGTGAACGCTTTGATGCCGTACCCCTTCGGGGTGACCGCATAGCCCCCGCCGGTTGCGGCGGGATCCGGCACGATCGTGTCGGTGTGGAGCCACTGCTTGTTGTGGAAATTCACGCCCGCGGCCGCGTGAGCTGCCCACCAGTGCAGGTAATCCAGCGCCCACAGCGCCGAGGCAAACGCGTTGCTCGCTCCCGGGACGCCGGTGAGGTAGTCATTCGATTCGGTGAGCCGGTAGCGCAGGCCAGCAGCGACCACCCGAGCGAGATTGTTCGCGTAGAGCCAGGGATAGGGGGTGTAAGTGGTGCGCGCCGGCTGAGTCCCGATCGCGGTGCCGTTCACCCATTCGGGGGACAGCATATTGCTGATCGCCTGCTGAGCGGCTGTCTTCCCCGGGCCTCCCCCCACGTAGTAGTGCTGTGTGATGTCTGCTATCCGGCCGGAGTCCCTTTCATCGCTGGCGAACCGTTCAGTCCACGACACGCCGTTTTCAGGGCCGGGGGTGCCGGTCAGCGTGCTGTAGGACCCGGTATCTGGCCCGGACAACGGCGCCCTGGGCGCCGCGTCCCCGACCGCGCCGGCAAAGCTCTGCCAGCCGGTCAGGTAGGACGGGTACGCACTGCCCGGCACCCCCGGGATCTCCTCGTAGATCACCGGGTCAAGCGGATGGCCCGCGTAGGTATGAAATGCATGCCAGTCCGGCTCGTTCCCGATGGCGAAGCTGGCCACACTCTCCCGGTAGTGGCGCCAGATGTACCCGGCGACCTGGGCATCGACCGATTTCAGGTCACGGATTGGCTTGGCGCCGGGGCTGAGCAGGCGCAGCATGTAGATGACCTTCACCCCGGCCACTCCGGCAAAGGCAAACAAGTTGTCGATTCCGGTGAAGCCATCGCTGCCTGTGCCCGCGGGGATCAAATCATCCACCGACCCCCCGCCGATCCGCAGGTTGCGCACCCCCAGATTCCGAAAGAGGGTGACGAGCGAGTTGTTGGCCGGGCTGAACAGGTAGCCTGCCACACCGGCGTTGCCGGGATTGAGCGGCCCCCCGCTCGAAACTCAACCCGGCGAAATCGTCCGGGACCACCGGCCCGGGATGCTCAGCGTCAATGCTGATCGTTACCGGATGGGTGCCCGGCCGGGCGTACCGCGACCCGGCGCCCCGGTCACGCCGGCCGGCCAGCATCCGCCGGCCGGCCCAATGCAGGCGGAAGGACAGCGGCACCCTCACCCCGGCCCTGGCGGGCACGAGGTGCGCCACGGCACACCGTAACCAGCATGACCAGGTGATGCCCAGTGGCGGGAACGGCCTAACCGCCAATCACGAGCACCGTTCCTGGCGCCGGATCCTCAGGCCCCGCACACCGGCACCCGGCCAGTGGCCTGCGCGGAGCAGTCCGCTCGTGATGGCCCGGCGGTCGGCGGGTGCGCGGTGCAGGCGGTCGCCAGCGAACCCAGAAATTACGATCATGATGATGACACGATGATGGCGTCGGCCAGACGTGGACAAGACCAGAGCACCACACGTTCATTGGCACAGCCGGGTCCGTGCGCGCACGCGGATCACCCCGATCTGCGCCCACGAACCTCGGTGAACAAGACGAGCCGCGTCATGATCTGCGTGGTCGGCGGAGGCCTTCGGGGACAACGAGTGGTAGCCACGGAAGGCGATACCGCGCAGCGCGGTGAAGGGACTGGCCGAGACTTTCTCGTGACCGGCGGTGGCAGGCTCGTTACCCATCATCTTTTGCTTGCTCCTCGTCCGGGGTTACGCTGCGGGCGTTTGCTGGATACGCCAGGGCATGTGCTGGACGTTCGGCTTGAACGCGGCCGGGTCGCGGTGCTGCAGCGCCTGCCGATCTCATGCCACGACGACGACGACCTTGCCGCGCGCGTGCCCCTGCTTCACGTGGCGCAGGCCCTTCCGCTTGGACATACCGGGCATCACGCCCGCAGGCCGCCCGCCTCAGGTGCCTAGCGGAAATGCGAGTCGGAACGCTCGGGGCGGGCGCGGGCCGGCCCCGGATTGACCTGGTCAGGCTCCCGTAGAGTCATCTGGTGTCTATGCGCTTGATAGGATGGACCGCTGCCGTCCTGGCGATGCTGATCACGCTGACGTTTGTCATCGGCGAACTCACCGACGCCGGGCAGCGACGCTGGTGGGCGGCCCGCCCGCTGACGACGGACACGGTGGCCGGGCTGCTAGTGCTGCTGGTCACAGTCCTGGTCGTGAATCAGCTGCTCAACAGGCGACAGGCCGGGCAACGCGGCCAAGCGGTCGCCGCGCAGGCCGCCATCATGGTGGCCCAGGCCGCTCGTTCGGCCAAGGCTGTGTCGTCGGTGATCGACGGTTCGGGCGACCGCGGTGCCGCGTCCGATGGTTTCCGGACGTACATGATGATGCTGCTCGTAGGCGCGCCTGTGCTCATCGACGACCCGGTCGCGCGGCGTTTCCTCGAGCAGGCCCAGTACCTCGGCGGAGTAATGGCCGGCACGCTCGCGGCGATAGACAGGTCAACGGACGGCGCTGCCATGCCGGGCGACAGGTTGGACGACGCGTTGCAACAGCTCCAGAGTGCCGCGGCACCGCTTCTTCAGCTGCTCAATCCCGAAACGCGCGATTCCATCCAGCGCATCGGCCGGACCGCCGAAGAGTAGGGCCGGGCTGGCGCCGGTGATCTAGGCAGACCGCACGCCACCACCCACCCGGCAATGTTCGTGGTCACCGCACCAGCGCATCTGCCCCCGATGTTCCCCTTCCTGGGGGCCGAATCTGGGTGGTGGTAGCCGCGTGACCTCGGCCGGCCGGCACCGCCCCGTTATCGTCTCGCCGGGCGGCGATCGATCGCCGCCACGATGATCGCGGCGAAGATCACAGCGAGGACGAAACCCGCCAGCAGCGAATAGCGGTAGTGCAGCCCGATGGCTAACCGGGCGACCAGCCCGCCCAGGAACGACCCGGCCACGCCCACCAGCGCGGTCCGGATCAGGCCGATCGGGTTCGGCCCGGGCACGAGCAGACGCCCCAGCCCGCCGATGATCAGTCCGCCGATCGCCAGCCAGATCAGCAACAGGAGCATCCCTCATGGTATCTGGCCGCAATCACCGGATCAGTCCCAGCAACCGCACCTGCTGCGGTTGACGCGTATGCGCGCGAACCCGACGCCGATCGCAGAGCGTGGTCGGCGCTCGGATGGCAGAAGCGCGAGGAACCGCCGATCTGCGCGCTTGGCCAGGTCGGCCGCATCTGTGCTGCGTGCGCGCGCGAACGGTTATTAGGCGCCGGGTCGATCCGGGCGGCCTGCAGCGCACGGCCAGACAACCATTGGCCAGCCCCGAGTCGGCCGGGAGTCGCGGCGCGGCGCCGTCGTCGTGGTCGGCAGCGGGCAATCTTGAGAGCCGCCTGCGCCGGATGTGCGTCGCTGGCGGTGCCCGGCAGTGGCTCACGTCAGCTGGGCTGGGTAATCACCACCGTGGAGTAGTTCACGTCCTGGCTGTCCTGGATGTTGTGATCGCGCGAATGGAGGAAGAATGTCCCGCGACACGCAAGTCGGCCCGTTGCCAGTTAACCCGGCCCGTTCACTGGTTTGCCACTAGTGTTGGCCCGTCCGCGACCCGTGCGGGGTGTCCGGTTAAATGCGCGGCAGGCCTTGTTCGATCCGGCGCAGGATCGGCCCGGTACGTTCTAGGTCATCACCCCAGGGCATCCGCTCGTCCCGCCACGTGATCCCGAGGTCGGCTAGCGGGCCGACAAGGTCATGGCCGGCGGCCGGCTGGTGGGGCGCCCGGCTGTGCCTCTACATGGTCCTCAGACGAAGTGGACGCCGTCGCCGGCCGTTGCTGTGCCGTCACCCGACAGTGGAGGCCGCTCTCGTTGCTGTTGGCGCCACAGCCCGGGCGGTTGGCCGTGGTGGCGGCGGAAAGCCGCGGCGAAGGCGTAGGGCGATGCGTAGCCGGTACGTTCGGCGACCTGCGCGAGCGTCGGCTGACCGGTGCGCAGGTAATCTCGCGCCAGCGTCATGCGCCAGTTGGTCAAATACTGCATCGGGGCCTGCCCGAGTGCTCGCTGGAAGCTCCGCGCGAAGGCCGCCCGCGACAGCCCGCTGACGGCTGCCAGTTCAGGGACCGTCCACGGGTGGGCGGCGTCCTCGTGGATGGCTTGCAGGGCCGCGCTCAGTCGAGGGTCGGCCGAAGCCTGGAACCAGCGGGGGGCGGTGCCGCTCGTCCTGAAACTCGTGCGGATGGCGAGGACCAGGAGGATGTCGAGGAGCCGGTCGAGTACGGTCTGCTGGCCGGGCTCCGAGGCGGCCAGTTCCCGCGACAGCACAGCGATGACATCGCGCAGGGGGTCGCCGACGGCCGCGGAGAGCGGCAGGACCTGGGGCAGCGCGCCGAGCAGCCCTTCTCCGACGTCACCGGAAAATCGGTAGGCGCCGCACAGGAACACCGTGGCCCGCCGGTCATTGGAGCGCTCGTCGTTAGCGTGCCGTGCCCTGAACTCCGCGGGCTCGAGGCAGGCGGCCGCAGGCTCATGGGCGATGTGGTGGTCGAGCCCACCCCGCACGAGCGCCAGCTCGCCGGGCGCCAGTTCGAGGGCCGCCTGGGGGTCGTCGAGCCAGAGCCAGGCGCGTCCTTGGACGACGGCGTGCAGCGCGAGCTGGATGGACCCCGACAGCCGCAGCCCCCACGGGGGCGTGGTCACCGTCCGGGCGAAGACACCGCCCGACGCGCGCGCCCTGGCCAGGTGGTTCTGCAGGAGGTCCATCTGACGAGTGTTTGCCGCGGCCGACTCGATCGTCAAGGAGAATGAGCGCCTCAAGTAAAGAGTCGAGCGTTCTGCGCATTGATTCACTCCATCCCCGCTCGCATCATGGAGCCATGGACAACTCACGGAAGACCACGCTGGTCCTAGGCGGCACCGGAAGGACCGGATCACTGGTGGCAAGGAAACTCGCCGAACGAGGCCTGATCGCGCGGACAGCGTCGCGGCACGGCGCCGATCTGCCGTTCGACTGGCACAACCCGGCCACGCACGGCCCCGCCCTCGCTGGTGTCGACCGCATCTACCTCGTCACACCCGTCATGCGGGTCACCTACGCCCGCCTGGTGTCCGACTTCTTGGATCTCGCCGAAGCCGCCGCCGTTCGGCACGTCACCTACCTCAGCGCCTACGGCAGCGACCAAGCCCCGCCGGAGGTCGACATCAGGGCCGTCGAACTCGAACTCGTGAGCCGGCAAGCCTTCACGTCTTCGGTCTTGCGCCCCGCGTGGGTGATGCAGAACTTCAGCGACGAACACCTGCCCGTCGTCGAGGACACGATCACGGTGCCGACAGCAGGCGGCGCTGAGGCGTTCGTCGACGCCGCGGACATCGCCGCGGTCGCCGTCGAGACGTTGGTCGACCCCGACGCGCACGCTGGCGCGGCGTACGCGCCCACCGGCCCCGAAGCGCTCCCGGTGGCCGAGGTCGCCGACATCATCGCGGGCGTCGTCGGCCGGCCGGTCAGGCACAACGACCCCGAGCGCGGCGCCTGGGTTGATGGCGCTATCGTGGCCGGGGTCGTGCCCGCCGACTACGGGGTCATGCTCAACTGGCTGACGGAGATGATCGCCTCCGGCCACGGCTCGCGGCCCAACGACGACGTCCGTAGGGTCACCGGGTCTCCGCCGGCCAGCTTTGCGGACTTCGCACATCGCAACGCGCACGCCTGGGCCGTGCCGGCGGCGCACTCGTGACCGGCCGACCCGGTTTCGAGGCGCTCGCGCCGTTCTTCCGGATCATCGACGAGGGACTGAGCGGGCTCGTCGACGGAGAACATTTCTTCGACACGCTGGCCGAGGATGCCGTCTTCGAGTACGTCATCTCCGTCCCCGGTTACCCACGCCGCATCGTGGGCCGGGAAGCCGTCGCGGAGCTTTACAGCGGCTACGGGGAGACGATGGTCCTGCACGGCTCCGACGAACTGGCCGTCCACCGGGACCGCGAAGCCTCAGTCGTCGTCCTCGAATACGCGGTCCACGGCCGAGCGGTCAGCACCGGGCACGCCTACGACAACCACTTTGTCTCCGTCATCACGATCAAGGACCGCAAGATCACACACTGGCGCGACTACCTCGACCCGGTCGCCGTATTCGACGCCGTCGGCTGGCCCGAACACCACAAGTGAGTACGGACGAAGCCGACCGTCCCACCCCAGACCGTCGCGTGAGTGGGTTCTGAGGTGTCCTGCCGGGCAGCTCGCTTTAGCGGTTCGCCGGCTGTCAACCCCAACCAAGGTGCAGGCGGAGGCGGCCGGAGTGTCAGTGCGCGGGGCGGCCCTGCCGGGACCGGCATCCCGCAGAGCTACGCGCCCGGGCTGACCATGTTCTGGCAGGGCTACGTCACCAATCTCCAGGGCTGCATACCCCTGGAAGTGTGTACGCCACCGACCAATCAGCCCATCCGGGTCACCTTGCCCGCCGCCGGCGGAGGGTGTTGCCTCGTGATAGCCGACGGAGGAGAACCAGGTCGGCTTGCCCGGTGCCGATAACCGCAAGCATGCAGTCAGACCCGCAGCCCGGCGACACCCGCGCCGATGATGAGCTGCTGCACCCTTCTTACTGGCTCGTGCACGGACTGCGGTGGCAAGGCGACCGAGACGTGGCCGAGGCCGCGGTAGCTATCGCGCCGGGGATAATCGCGCGCGAGTCGCTCAGCCGCGACGCCTTCCAGATCCTCGGCTGCGCCGACCTGTACGCCCGCAAACATAGATCGCGCGTCGTCTTCTTCTCCGACCTGACCCGCATGCTCACCGCCGCCGGCACGTCCTGGGCGCAGCTCGGCGTCGACTGGGAAAGCGCACTCCAAGAGCTTCAGGACGGGCCATTCCCGGCGCTGCTCTTAACGATCTCCGAGCGAGCTCACGTCTTCATCTGCAACCCTGCGACATGGCTGCGCCTCGCCTGGCCGGACGGCGAGGAGGAAGCCACCGGCGCCGAGCGCCAGCTCGTGCGCCAGGCCATCGCCAGCAGGCTCACCGCCGACTGGCCGCCCTACATGCAGCAGATGATCGACACCGGCCGCATCCGCCTCGCCGGCTGATCACGCCGAAATCAGCGCAGCGCGTCCCGCAATTCGCGCACGGCCCCGGCCACGCTGGCGCTAACCAGAGCCAGGGACAGGCGGCGGAGCGGCTACCCGCGCTTGGGCTCCAGGAAAGCGCTGCCACGCCCGGTGACCAGCTGCCTTACCCACCTGACGTGACCGGCTGGGGTCCGGTCGGCCCCGAGGCCACGGTGGCCTGGACATATCAGGTCGCCGGTACCACTTGCTGGTGCGTCATCGCCGCATGGGAGCGCGTCGGGATAGGTGGTAGGTCACGACAGTCCCTGTCATTGGCAGTTGGCCAGCTGTGCAGCACGACAGGGCGCTTTGTGACGGCGAAGTCCTCCAGCGCTTTTCTGACAGTCGATGCTCCTGAAGGCTGCAGGCCGTTCCGCTCTTTGCGGCCGTTCAATTCGCGCGACGACGGGCTCAGCTGGTCAGTCGGCCTGGTCGCTTCCGGGCTGTGCCGGGGCCGCACCGGCCGAGGTAGCCCGGATCAGCGCGGTCACGCCGAAGAACAGCGGCGCCAGGTACAGCAGAGCCGGCACGACGTCGCCGGTCAGGGCGAACTCGCCGAACATCAGCACACCGAATGGCGGCCGTGGCTGAGGAACTCGACGGGATCGCGACCGAGCCGCCGATCGATATCAGCCGATCGATATCAAGAGCGCGCGCCGCGCAGACGAGGTGATGAGCGCACCGGCAGGTCGTGCGATCGTAGCGCTGAGCCGGTCGGCGATGACCGGATTGCCCTGGTACCGGACGCGGAGGAAGATCGAAGATGCGATGCCCACGGACCTGACAGTGATTCTCGGGCACCGGCCGGGTGAGCTGACCCGGCTGGGCGGTGACCTCCGCAAGGGTGTCGCCGGGGCCGGGTTGGCTGGCTGACGGCGGCGTGGGCGAGAGCGGATGACCAGCGTGTGCGGGGGAAGTCCCCCGACGCCTTGCTGTCGTTGCGCTGCAAAGCGGGCGAATCTTGCGGTCTTCCTTCATGAGCGCCGCGAGCGTCCTACGGTGGCAGCGCTGCTATCAGCACCAGCAGAGTCTGCTGGCCGCTTGACGGCGTACCCGGCGTACAGCGCCGACGTATCGCGGCTTTCGCGCAGGTGCAGCCGACGTCCCAATTCGCCGTAGGTGATCGCGCCGCGGGCGCGGTCGCGCATGGCGCGCACGGCCGCGACCGCGTTGGCCGGGGCGATGCCGACCCTGTCGCGGACGTCCAGACCGGCCGCCGCCAGCTCGCGCTCCAGTTCGGGCGGGCGGATGAAGCACCTCCAGTCGTGCGTGTTTGGCTCGGCCCAGCGCGTCGCTGCCCAGTCCTGGGAAAGCTTGATCACCAGCAGGCGGCTGCGACGCGTGCGGTTGATGGTGTCGTAGAGGAACACGCCACCAGGCCGCAGCACCCGCGCGATCTCGCGCACCGTGTGTCCCACATCGTCGACGTGCTCGAGCACGTCGCAGCAGTAGACGGCGTCAAAGCTCGCGTCCAGGAGTGGCAGCTGCTCGCCGGCGCCGTGTTGGTAGTGGATCTCAAAGCCGCTTGCGCGCGCGTGCGCGCGAGCCGCCTCAAGCGAGCCGGCCGATGGATCGACGCCGGTCACGCGGGCGCCGAGCGCGGCGAACTCCTCGGCCAGAAGGCCGCCGCCGCAGCCGACATCGAGGATCTCGAGGCCCACCGGATCGATCCCGAGTTGCTGGGTGAGGACGCGCTTCATGTAGCCGAACCGGGCGGGGGCAGCCGCGCAGCACGGCGGGAAGAGCGTCTTCGTCCCACCAGCTGTGGCTCAGGCGGTCGTAGATGGTGTTGTCGACAGGCATGACGGCCTCCTGCTGGGATGATCCCTCGTACTAGTAGGGCCAAGCACCTGAGAGCACCTGGAAAAGAACGCTCGCGTCTGGCTCAACCTCAGCTCCCTCAAAAGGCGATAGCAGGTGTCCCAGCGGCACAGCCATGTCCGGCGCCCCGACCCACTTGGGCCCGCTCGCGATCGCGACGTCCAGCCGGCGGCGCGGTCCGCCGACGCCACCGGCAGAAGCGGTGCAGGTGCCTGTCGCCGGTGAAGCGACCGACGAGCAGCCGGCCCGGCACTGCCACCGGTCAGCCCGCCGGCTCGGCCTGTGTGCCGCCGGCGGCGATCACTCCGATCCGGCGCAGGTCGTCGGTGAGCGCGCCACTGCGGTCGATGTGGGTCGGGTTCACCCGCGCCACGACCCACTCATACCAGCCAGGACACCTGGTCACCTGGTAGGTCTGCACGATCCGCGTCCCGCTGCCGGCCGGCTCCAGTGCGATGCGCCACTCGGTGCTGTCAGGGAACGCCGTCGTGGGGATGGTGCGCCACGCGATCTCGCGCGGGGTGTCGACCGCGATGACCTCGCAGACCCGGCTCCACCGCAGCAAGCCCGACCGGTTCCGCCCGCGGAACCGCACGCCGGGCGCCGCCTGGGCCGCCCCGTGCAGCCACGCCACCTGGCGGCACTCGTGGCTCCACTCACCGGTCCGAGTGACGTCGGTGATGACCCGCCACACCGCCTCGACCGGCGCGTCGACGATCACCTCCGTGCGGCGGGTCCGGGCGATGCCGTCCCGTTTGGTGGCCTCCATGACCCTCCCCCTTTCGCCCCCCGTTGGGGTGCTTCGCCGAGTAGCCGGTCGATGACACCGGCCACCCACGCTTGGTACTGCTGCCGCGTCCAGCCCGACAGCTCGGTGAGCAGTTGGTAGACCTCCATGCCGAGCACCGCCCACAGCCCGTCGCGCTCCTCGCCGGTCACGGCACGACCCGCGACCAGGGAGAGGCCCTGCTCGGCGCTGACCCGCCGGCGCTCCTCGATCTCACGCAGCCGCCGCGCCAGGTCTGTGTCGGAGGCCGCGGCCTCCCGCAGCGCCAGATACAACCCGGCGGTGCGCTGATGCGCGGCAGTGATCAGCCGGGCGGCCGCCACGGCCCGCTGTTGCCGCGTCCCGGACCCCAGCGCGGCAAACTCCGGCCGCTGGCCCAGCGGCACCAGCGCCGCGTCGCCGACGACCGCGACGTCCAGCGCCGCCATCAGCAGATCGCTCTTGGACCCAAAGCCCGCATACACCGTCTCGACCGACACGCCCGCCACGCGCGCGACCTCACGCATCCCGGTCGCCGCCCAGCCACGCTCCCCGAACAGCTGGACGGCCGCCCTCAGCACGGCAGCCCGGGTCTCGGCGGCCTGCTGCTCGCGCCGTGGTGACCGGTACGCACGTCGTCGCGTCCGCGGCGCCTGCCCCGTCGTCATCGGCGGATCCCCGCGCGCCGCGCCGGGATGCGCGGTTGCCATCGCGTCCCAGCCCGGCGCCGGCCCGTCCCCGCAACGCCGTGCAGCAGGCCAGACCGTGGCACCGCCGCGACCTCACAAACCACGACCTGGTGGCACTCGTGCTGGCCGAGCGCACGCAGTTGCCGGCGCTGCGGATACGGCTCGGCGGTCAGCACCGCACGTGAGCGGTCCAGGTCGCGTCGCAGCGCGCCGGGCACGATCCCCAGGATCGGCGGGTACGCCGGCCCCAATGCCGTTCTCATCTCGCCCTCCCGTCGACGGCTCAGGTAGCAGTGTAGAACAACATTGTCGTCACTACAATCCTGTTCCCCTGAAATCTGGTGAGGTCGCCTGAGCACCACGCAGTGGCGCTGGGAGCTGCTTGCACCTGGTCGTCGCCGGGCACACCAACACCCAGATCGCCCGCCGGCTGGGCGTGTCGGAGGCAACCGTGCGCACGCATCTGGAGAACATCTACCGCAGGCTGCAGGTGTCGAGCCGCGCCGCCGCGGTCACCCGCGCGTTCCCAGACCGGATAGCCGGGTAGCGGCCGGAGCGCGCTCCGGCGCGGGATTTGGCTGGTCCTCGCCGGCGTGTGAAAGGCGCGGACAGTGATGGGTGTAACGGTAGCCAGCCTCCACTACAGCGCCTGAGGGTCATGGCCGGCTTTACCCCATTGCCCGATGCCTTGAGGAATTCGTCGCGGTCACTGCCAACGATGTTTGGGCGGTGGTAAGCGAGCCCGAATGAATGCAGCAATCTTCGAAAGAACGTTACGCTCGGCCTGCCTGCCTTGCCCCGCTGCGATCACCCGTGGGACGATCTACCCCGCAGCAACACGCGGATGGCCGGCCACACCGGGCAGTGTCAGCAATACGACAGCATCAGCCGCCTTCGCGGGCGGACGGCCAGGGATCTGGTGTCCGCACCGGCGGGCGCTTTCATTATCGTGGCCCGCTGCGCTTGCCAGTACCCCGGGTACACGGGACGGAAGAATCTTCACGGCGGCACCCGGAGCCGCGGGGGCGTGATGCCCCCGGGCTCCGGCTGCGCTGATGCACGGGCTAGGTGACGACGATGCCGGCGGGCACAGCGCCGGCGGGCAGCGAGGTCGGGGAGCTGGCCAGCTCGGTCAGGTTGCCGCCATTGACGGCGAACGCGCCGACGGCGCCGATCCTGCTCTCGTCCACCCACAGGATGCCGCCGTCGGGGCCCAGCCGGGCGTCGACAGCGCCGACGCCGCCAGTGGCGCCGACCGGGGTGCTGCCCAGCAGCGTCAGCGCCCCGCCGGGGGCGATCGAGTAGCGGGAGATCGTGCCCGATCCGGTGTTCACGGTGAACAGGAACTGGCCGTCATGGGTGATCTCCACCCAGCACGGGGCCGTCTGGTCATCGGCGAACGGGGAGGATCCGATCGGCGCCAGCGTCCCGTCAGCGGAATCGTTAAACGCCGAGATCGTGCCGGCTCCGGCGCCGTTGTGGGCGTTGGACACAAACAACTGGTCCGCGTTCGTTGGGCGGAACTCGCTGCCGAACGGGCCAACGCCCTGGGCGGGGAAGGGTGATCCCGGGGCGGCGTTCAGCCGCCCGTCGGAGCCGACGGTGAAGCTGTCGATCAAGGAGGTGCCGATGCGGGTCCCGGCCAGCTTGCTGCCAGTGCCGTTGAACAGCACGTCGCCGGGTTGGGAGCCGTCGGGCAGCGCGACGGCCGAGCCGGCGATCGGCGCCAGGCGGCCGTCGGGGCCGAGCCGGAAGCCGGTGTAGTCGCTGCCGCCGGTGCCGGCGTTGGCCACGTACACCAGGTCCTGGTGGACCGCGACGCTGACGGGCAGGACGCCGCCGGAGGAGACGACGCCATCGTGCACGAGCCTCAGGGAGCCATCCTCGTCGATCCGCAGCACCGAGATCTGGTTGCTGCCGGCATCGGCGGCGATCAGGAACTGGCCGTCCGGTGAGATCTGCAGCGCGCCCTGCGATGCGAGCCCGGCCCCGGTTCCGGCGCCGCCGGCTGTGAACGGGGATCCGGCTTGGGGGGTCAGCGTTCCGTCCGCGTGCCGGTCAAACGCCCCGATCGTGTTCGTTCCAGTGGTGTTGTCATTGACATAGACGTGCCCGACCACCGGGGACGCATCGGTCGAGGCGGAGGCGGCCGCGGGCACGGCCGTCGCCACGGCGGCGGCCGCCGCCACGACGCTGAGCACCACCGGGCCCAGCTTCCTGCGTGTCAGAAAGCGCATTCCTTCTCCTTGTGCCTTTTTGGCGCGTACGGCCGTCAGCGGCCACAGGCGTGACACGATCTTCATCTGCTGCCCCTTCTCCTCCGGCGAGGCCGGAACCTGGTCGGCGGCGAACCGTCGCCGCGCTGCTTCGCTCACCCCTTGTTGGCGTCCGCGGCAGCCGGGGTCTTACGTCTTCTCGGCGCACAGATGACAGATGAGAGCGCTCACACCTGCGGGCGGCCACCCTTCCTCGGTGTCGCCGCCCGGGCGCAGCGGCGCCTACCCAGCAGCACCACGCGGATGGCCGGCCACATCGGGGAGTGTCAGTAACGACGCGGTCCGGCGCGCCCGACGGCGGATCGCGCCGCGATGCCCGGGTATCGCTGCCCGGCCGGGGCGCCCGCAGCCACCAGCTCGGCATAGATGTGCAGCATTTCCATCGCCTGGGCGCATCCCACATCCCGCGGATCAGTCCGCAAGAAGCGGTCCAGCGCCGGCCAGCCGTTCATGGGCGCCTCGAAGAGTCATCGCAGAGATACCCGTTAGCAGCAAGCGCGGACCGCAGCTTACGCCGGGCGTCGAACAACATCTTGTAGATCGCGTTGCGGCTGGAGGCCAGCTCGGCGACCAGCGCATCCAGCGGGACATCGTTGAGCACGATCGCGACGAACACCGCGCGCTGCCGCGGGGTCAGCTCGGTGTCCACGGCCCGGCGCAGCGCGGCGAGCAGATCCCGCCACTCGGCCTCCTGCGCGGGCTCGAAGCCGAACCGGCCCGGCAGCCGATCCCAGTCCTCGGCATCCAGCGGCACGCCCGGGTGACGCCAGAAGTGCCGCCCGATCTTGGCCGACACCTCGAAGATGACGAACTTGCACGCCCAGGTGGTGAACCGGCTCTCACCGCGGAACTGCCCGATCTTGCCGGTGATCGCCAGCAGCGCGTCGGCCGCCGCCTGGTACGCCAGATCCTCAAGCTCGGGGCCGGTGATCCGCAGCCGCGGGCCGCGCCGGGCGACCTCCCCCCGCGCGATGCGCACCAGCAACTCATGCAGCCGCGTCAGCGCTGCCTCCCGCTGCGGACCGGCATCGCCGAGCGCCCGAAGCCACTCGGCTGACTCAGGATCAAGCCCGGCCGCGGCAGCAGGCTGAGGAGCGGTGCGATTCCCCGCCACCGTCACCACGCTACCTGGATGCAGCCACCCCGGGGCGAGGCTGGCTGCACATCTAGCACCCGTTCCCCGCGCCAGCAGCTTGCTGGGCCAGCAGGTGACCCGGGCCGTGACCGATCTGGACATTTCGCCGGAGGCCGACCGTGCCGATCAGCGGCCGCGGTCAGGGCGCGAAGCAGCGGGCCCAGATCAGCGGCTTCTCCGGCCGTCAGCTCGTCCAGCGCGATCACGTGCCGGCGCGGCACCATGACCAGCCACCCCGGCAGCGAGGTCCCGAACGCATGGGCAACCCGCCACCTCGGGCCGACGTACACCTGTTCTCGCGGCGGCAGATCCGCCAGGGCGGCGTTGCTGGCACAGCTTAGGCATCTGCTCTCGGCAGCCACGGCCTGCATTATCGCGGGGCTGAGCCTGGGGCCGGGCCGGAAGCATCTCATGCCGGAGCTTGCTTGCCGCCGGTAAGCGCGGTACGCATGCGCGCGAGCTCGGCCCGCAGTTCCCCCCAGGGGAACTCTGCCTGTCCTGGGCCCTCATCATCGGGCAGGTGCCGGGGATCGAAGATAACCCTGATCCCGCAGCCCCGCAGCGTCGCGACGCTGCGCCCGAACGCCGGATGGCGGGCCAGGGCCACATTCGGCCACGGCACGGTGACGATCGGCAGGCCCAGGCCGGTCGCCTCGTTGAGCAGCCCCAGCGCCAGCGTGTCACTGATCCCGGCCGCCCACTTATTGATGGTGTTGAAGGTTGCCGGCGCGGCGGCGAACGCGCTGGCGGACGGCAAGACATCCGGTGCCTCCGGATCCTTAAAGCTTGAGCGAACCGGATGGCCGGTCAGCTCGGTGACCCGGGCGATGTCGAAGAACCGTGAGCCCTCCGGGGTCGTGATCACGCAGGTGTCCCAGTCGGCTGTCAGGGCGGCGATCAGCGCAGGCAGGTCGCGTGCGGGCGCGGCGCCGGAGGCGATCACATACAGCACCGGCCGCCGCCCCACCTGCGCCTCCCTCGGCTCTGCCCACCAGCCACCATATGGGCGAACCAGGGCCGGCATACCCCAGGACCTGCTGGTCAAGCGCCGACCCGGCGCTGCGGCGCGGCCCGGCATAACGGTGCCCACAAGCCATCGAACACCCGGGCAGGCATCTGCCCGCCACGCGGCGACTTCCCCGGTGCGCACCATTCGCGGCATGGGCGGATGTTTGTCCGGGTGCTAGGCGGGGCCGTCGAACATGGCGTATCGCCGCCAGGGCCGGTAGCCGGCACGCCGGTAGGACGCCTCGCTGCTGGCCCAGCCGATATGGCAGGCACGGGTGCCGGCCTGAGACAGGAGCTGCGAGGCCCGGGTGAGCAGGGCAGTGCCGATCCCGCGGCCCTGCCGGGGCGGCGCCACGCCCACGCAGCCAATGGTCCC
>WNGK01002803.1_pt1 | contig 18818 bp, 17 predicted proteins | sample 5400601 | NCBI WGS metagenome assembly WNGK01 (sample SAMN13153376, study PRJNA577476) | soil metagenome | isolation source: 60 cm soil or saprolite under Garry oak tree replicate 1 | place: USA:California | collected 2016-06-15
CGAGGACATGGAGGCACTGATCGCAGCGAACGCACCGACGGCCATCAGCGGCGCGTTCAAGACCGGCCACCCCGTGGTCCTGAACGATTACAAGACCTCTGGCAAGACCACGCCGTGGGGGCGCATGCACAACATCACGGCGCAGGTCGCCGTGCCGCTGCTCGTGGACGGCCGGCCGGTCGGCACGCTGGCCGTGCTCAGCTACACCGACCACCGCTACGACACCGCCGATGCGCTGTTTCTTTCGCTGCTGGCGGCGATCGTTGCGCCGGCGCTGGAGAGCGCCCGCCTCGCATCCGAGGTCAAGCGGCACGCTCGCAGCGTGGCCCAGATCTACGAGGCACTGCCGGTGATGGTCGTCGTTTACGGGCGCGACGGCAGGGCCATCCAGCACAACAGCGCGGCCGAGGCGGCCCTCGGCGGCGAGCTCCTCAACGGCGTGCGCGAGCGCGCGATATCTCTGGTCCGGGAGGACGGCACCCCGATCCCCGCCGACGAGCGGCCGTTCGCGCGCGCATTGAAGACCAAAGCCCCCGTGCGTGGAACCATCGTCGGCTACGGCAGCACCACGCGCCGCTGGGCGTTTATCGACGCCGTGCCCGTATTCGACGACAACGGCGAGGTCGAAGTGGTGGTGACCAGCTCCATCGACATCACGCGACTGAAAGCCGCCGAAGACAAGCAGCGTCAGGACGCCGAGCAGTTGCGAGCGCTCATCGAGCTGCAGACACAGCTCGGCACGCTCGACCTCGACGCGAACCAGGCCATGCGCGTGGTCGCGGAACGTGCGCTCGAGCTGACCGGCGCACCGGGCGTGGCGGTGCAGATGATCGAAGGCGACGAGGTCCTCATCGCCGCATGCGCCGGCTTTGGCGTCGAGCTCGAAGGCAGGCGCTTGCCGCTCAAGGGGAATCCCGTAAACGGATGCGCCCAGGACGGCACGCAGCAGTCCACTTCGGACGTGCTGATCGATGATCGCTGCGGCCGCGAGATCTTCGAGACCGCGGGCATTCGCTCGCTGCTGATGGCGCCGATCCGTCACGAGGGCTCGGTCATCGGCGGCCTGCAGCTGCAGTCGCCGCGGAGCGGCGATTTTCCGGAGGGCACACCGGCCACGCTCGAGCTGCTGGCCGGATTTGCCGGCGAAGCGATCGGGCGGGCCCGCGCCGCGCACGCCCTCCGCGAGAGCGAGCAGCTTTTCAGCGGCGCCTTCGATGCTTCCGGTGTCGCCATGGCCATGACCGACATGACCGGCGTGATCGTGCGCGTCAACCCCGCCTACAGCGAGCTGTTTGGTTATTCAGAGGATGAGGTCGTGGGCCTCGACGCGCGATCTCTGGTCGTGGCCGAGGACCTGGGCCCCACAGTGGCGACGCTGTCGCGACTGACCTCTGCGCCGGATTCAACTGTCATAACCGCAAGTCTTCGCGCCATCCACAAGGACGGCCACCACATCTGGGCTCGGGTCACGACGTCCTTGATCCGCAAAGAAGGCGTGCCGCCGTACATCCTCACGCACGTCGTCGATCTCACCGAAGAGCGCAAAGCCGAGGCGATCCTCCGCTCGGAGCAGCAGCGGCTCAGCGAGATCATCGAGGCCCAGCGCGACATCGCAGCGGCTGAGCACGACCTGCAGGGCATGCTCAGCGCGCTGGCGGAGCGGGTCGTGCGCCTCGTCGGCGATTGCGGCGTGGCCGTGCTGCTGCCCGAGGGCGACGAGCTGGTGGTGCGCGCCATCGCCGGCGTCATCGATCTCGAGGTGGGCTTCCGAGTGCCGATTGACGAGAGCCTGGCGGGTGCTTGCTATCGCAGCGGCCGCACCCAGCGGTCGGCTGACCTCCAGAACGACCCGAGGGCGCATGGCAAGACCGCGCGCAAGGGCAGGTTCGGGGCCGCGATCTCGACGCCGCTCACGAACAACGGCGAAGTGATCGGTGTGGTGCAGCTGATGTCCAGGCGGCCGAAGGCTTTCGACGAGACGGATGCGCGGACGCTCGACATGGTCGCGGCGTTCACCGCGGCTGCATTCGAACGGGCACGCACCGCCCGGCGCATCAAGGCGAGCGAGCAGCGCACGCGTGCGGTGATGGAGTCGGCGCCCGACCCCATCGTGGTCTTCGACGTCGACGGCAACATCGTGGACTTCAACCCGGCGGCCGAGCGCGCCTTCCAGCGCAAGCACGATGACGTGATCGGCCGTTCGGCCATGACCCTGCTCGCGCCCAAGCATCTCGAGGCTTTCAAGCGCTGGGCCCGCGCCGGCCGCGAGGCCAACAGCGCCGAGTACGCCGGCAAGCTCTTCGAGGCGACCGGCGTGCGCTCCGACGGCACGGAGTTTCCGATCGAGATCGCCGTCACAGACCTGCCCGAGGAAGCGCGCCTGGTCGCGTGCTTCATACGCGACCTCTCGATGCGCGACCGCCTCAAGGAGAGTCGCGAGCGGCTCGAGGCGGTCGTGTCCAGCGCGCACGTCATCCTCCTTGCCGCCGACACCAAGGGCGCGATCACCCTGGCCCAGGGCAGCGGGCTCTCCATCCTGGACGTCACACCAGACCAGATGGTGGGCCGCGACCTGGCCCAGGTCCTCGAGGGGCGTCCCGAAGCCGTCGAATACCTCGCGCGCGCTCTTGCCGGTGAGGCCGTGACCGGACTGATCCATCTCTGCGACCCCGACCGGTACCTGGAAGGAGTCCTGAGCCCGATCCGCGATGCGGAGGGAGCTCTGACCGGCGTGTCCGTGATCCTGACCGACGTCACCGACCGCCTGCTGCAGGCTGCGCGCCAGGCCTCGCTGCTGGCGGCGCTCAGCGATGTCGGCGAGGGGCTGGTCACGACGCAGGAAGGACGCTATGTCAGCTCGAACGACGCCTATAAAGAGATGACGGGGTACACGGAGGCGGAGCTGCGGGCCGTACCCTCTCTCTTCGATCTCGTGCCGGAGGCCGAGCGTGAAGAGATGCAGCGATCGCTCACGGCCCGGTTCAATGCAGGCGAGCCCGTGATGCACGTCGACTCGGCCCTCGTCACGAAGGACGGACGCAGGCGCGACATCGAAGCGTCGATCATCCGTGTCACCGAGGATGGAGTAGCTCGCCTCGTAACGATCGTCCGCGACGTGACCGACCAGCGCCGCGCCCAGGAGGCACAGCGCGACAGCGAAGCCAAGTCACGCCTGATGGCGATGATGAACCACGAGGTGCGGACGCCCCTGAACTCCATCCTGGGATTCGCGCAGCTGCTCACAGATCCACGAGTTGGCGAGCTGACCGAGAAGCAGCGCCGTTACGTCGCCAACATCAAGGCGGCGGGCGACCACCTGCTGCAGCTCGCCAACGACTCGCTGGACATGGCCAAGCTCGACGCGGGCCGCGCCGGCATCGTGCTGAACGTCGTGCCTGTGGACACAGTGGTGGCGCAGGCGGTCGAGCAGGTGCGGCCGATGGCGAGCGCCGAGGGCCTGACACTGAACGCGGAGCTGTCGCCCGGCATCGATGTCCACGCCGACGCGCGGCACCTCACCCAGGTGCTTCTCAACCTGCTCTCCAACGCCATCCGGCACACGCACGCCGGCTCGGTCACCGTGTCTGCGCGCCGCGACGGTGAGTCGGTTGTGATCTCGGTCTCCGACACTGGCGACGGCATCTCGCGTGAGGACCTCGCGCGCATCTTCGAGGAATTCTTTCAGGGCGGCAATCACGCACCCGGCGGAATCGGCCTCGGCCTTTCCATCAGCAAGCGGCTCGTGCACCTGATGGGCGGCTCGATCGGGGTCGAGAGCGAGCTCGGCAAGGGCAGCACGTTCACGGTGCGCCTCAGCGCTGCGAAATAGCGCGGGGGGATCAGGATCCCCCCGCGGAACCCCCCAACGCTGGCGACGAGAACGCCAGGTGCAGTAGCAGCTGCCTGGCGACGCCCGGAATGAATCCGGGCTTCCGCTCCACCTGGGCTAAAAGAATTCGGCCGCGATCGGTCGCGGTCGCCTATCGATTTACCATCACGCCAGATGAGAGGCTTTCTGCTGTGGTGCGCCACCAACCCCTGGCTGGCCGCGCACGTGCCGCAGTGGGGCTTCGTCCGCCGCGCGGTGCGTCGCTTCATGCCGGGTGAGGAGTTCGAGGACGCGCTGAAGGTCGCGGTCGAGTGGAAGCCGCGAAAGATCGGCGCCCTGTTCACGCAGCTTGGCGAGAACATCACCGATCTGGCTGAGGCGGGCGCCGTGGTCCAGCACTTCGAGTTGGTGCTGAAACGCGCGGTTGAGGCCAAGGTCGATCCGGTCATCTCCGTCAAGCCGACCCACGTCGGCCTCGACATCGACGCCGCGGCTGCGCTGGCCAACCTGCATACGCTGGCCGGCACCGCGGAAAGGGTCGGCGGCTGGCTGTGGATCGACATGGAAGGCAGCGCCTACACCGACGCGACGCTCGACCTCTATACCGCTGTACGCAAGAGGCACCAGCACGTCGGGCTCGCCATGCAGGCCTACCTCTACCGGACCGCGAGCGACGTGGCGCGGCTGCTCGAGCTGAAGCCCGCCATCCGCCTGGTGAAGGGCGCGTACGCGGAACCTGCCGATCGCGCGTTTCCGGCCAAGCGGGACGTCGACGCCAACTACCTCGCGCTGTGCACGTTCATGCTGCCGGAGCTGAAGCGCGATCGGTTGCGCCTCGTGCTCGGCACGCACGACGTGCCGCTCATCCGGCGCATCACGAGCTTTGGGGACGCGCTAGGCATTGAGCGCGAGAAGATCGAGGTCAACATGCTGTACGGCATCCAGGGAGACGCGCTCGTGCAGCTGGCGAAGGAGGGCCACACCGCCAGGCAGCTGATCGCCTATGGGCCCGCCTGGTACGGCTGGTACATCAGGCGCCTGGCCGAACGCCCCGCGAACGTGCTGTTCGTGGCTCGCCAGATGGTGGGCTGATCAGAGAAGAGCGTCTCTCTCCTTATATGTGTGGCGGTCTCGTCCTCCCAGCAACCTCCCAGCCAGATCTCAGATCGGGTTGAGCCCGTGGGGGCATCCTGCCCTCATGACAACCCCTGACACGATCCAGCAGAAGGTGCGCGCCCGGGAAGCAGCCCAACGCCTTCTTGCGCGTCTGACCACGGGCACAGCCGTCAGCGCCCTCGCAGGCGTCGCCGTCCTCGGCTGGGTGAGCGCGCAGACAATACCCGGCAATTCTTCGGTCACGGCCGCCTCCTCGACGGGAACGACATCAAGCTCGACCTCGACCACCTCGTCGACGAGCAGCTCTTCGAGCTCTGGCCTGTCCGCACCGTCCGGATCCGTCAGCTCGTCGTCCGGGTCGACCGCCCCCGTCGCCGTGACCGGCGGCTCGCGCTAGCGCTCCTTGACCGACCAGGTCCTCTGGTACACGACCCGCGGCGCGGGCGGGGTGAGCCTTGTCTTGCTGACGGCCGTCGTCGGGCTCGGCATCCTTTCGAGCCTGCGGTTCGAGGCGACCGGATGGCCGCGATTCCTGACCGCCGGCCTGCACCGCAACCTCGCCCTCATCACGCTCGTCTTCCTCGGGTTGCACATCGTGACCGCTGTGGTGGACCCGTACACGAGCCTGGGCTGGACCGCGGCGGTGATCCCTTTCTCGTCTGACTACCGGACCTTCTGGCTGGGCCTCGGCAGCATCGCCGCCGAGCTCATTGCGGCGATCGGCATCACGACCATGGCCCGCAGGTTCATCGGCCCGCGTGCCTGGAAGATCGTCCACGGGCTCGCCTACGCCGCGTGGCCGATCGGGGTCGTGCACGGCCTCGGCACGGGCACCGACGCATGGTCGGCGTGGTTCTTCGCGCTGACCTGCGCCTGCATCGCACTGGTGGGCTTCGCGGTCGTGTATCGCTTTTTTGTCTCGCCCGACCCGCTGGCGGATCCGCGGGCCGCGTTTCGGGCGGCGGTGGACCGCAGGGCAAAGCCGTGATCAGGCAGCGGCTGCTGGCCGGTCCCGACCCAACGCGAGGTCCCGAGGGCCTGGCCTCGCACGTGCAGCGACTCGGTCATCCACCTTCGATCGGCTCGGCGCTGATCGACGTCGTCGAAAGCAGCGGCCTCACCGGCCGCGGCGGCGCTGCCTTTCCTGTGGGCGCCAAGTGGCGGTCCATCGCGAGGCGGCATGCCGGGCAGCCCTTCGTCGTCGTGAACGGCGCAGAGGGTGAGCCTCAGAGCATGAAGGACCGAGTGCTCATGACGGCGAGACCACACCTCGTCCTCGATGGCGCGATGCTCGCGGCGCGGGCACTTCGGACATCCCGGATCGCCGTGGTGATCGGCGAAAGCCACCGCGCCGCGCTCGCATCGATGGCCGCCGCACTGGCCGAACGGCCAGAACGTGAGCTGCGGCAGGCGCGAATCGTGATCGCGCCGGCCCGCTACGTGGCGGGCGAGTCGAGCGCCCTGGTGCATTTCGTCGGCTCGGGTATCGCGCGCCCGACGACCAGGCCGCCCTCCATGCACGAAGCCGGCGTGGATGGCCGGCCCACGCTGGTCCAGAACGTCGAGAGCCTCGCCCACGTAGCCCTGATCGCGCGCTTCGGTGCGGGCTGGTTCGGCACAGGCACGGTGCTCATCACGGCGGTGGGCGCAGGTGCTGCCCCCGGCGTGCTCGAGGTCGAGCTAGGCACATCCGTGCGCGAGGTTTTCGAGGCGGCCGGTGGCGGTTCTCGCCCGACGCGCGCGATCCTTCTCGGCGGCTATTTTGGGGCCTGGGTCGGCGCCGGCCAGGCCTGGGACCTGCCGCTTGATCCTGTCGCGCTGCGCGACCGCGGGCTCACGCTGGGCTGCGGCGTGGTCGGCTTCCTTCACGACGCCGGATGCGGCGTGTGCGAGACGGCGCGGATCATGCGCTACCTGGCCTCTGAGAGCTCGGCTCAGTGCGGACCGTGCTTCTTCGGTTTGCGCGCACTGGCTGACGCGACTGCGCGAATCGGTGAGCGCGGATCGAACACGGAGGATCTGGCGCGCCTGCATCGCTGGTCACAAGAGGTCGCCGGACGCGGGGCGTGCCGGCATCCCGACGGCGCTGTGATGTTCTTGCGCTCAGCGCTCGCCGTGTTTGCGGAGGAGTTCGCGAACCATCCCCCGCACTGGCGCGCCGAGCCCTCACAGCCGAGGCGGATCGCGTGAGCGGGAAGGCGCATCTCACCATCGACCGCATCCGATGCGACGGTCACGGCCTGTGCGCGGAGCTGCTCCCCGAGCTCGTGGGTCTCGACGACTGGGGCTATCCGATCGTCGCACCAGGCCCGATCCCTGGTCATCTGTTGGCGCACGCGCAGAACGCGGTGACCGCTTGTCCCGTGCTCGCGCTGGCGCTGAAGCGCGCGGACAAGCCCGCGCGATGACTGCAGCATCGATCGCCATCGCCGACGGCCGCGCCCTGGGAGGCCTGCTGCGAGTGGTCGTGACGCGGCCTTCGCGTCTCTCCGCCGTGAAAGCGGCTGTCGATCGCTTCCTGGAGGAGATCGATGCGGCCGCCAGCCGCTTCCGCGCCGACAGCGAGCTGTCGCTTATCAATGCGTCGCCCGGGCGCGAGATACGTGTCAGCCCGCTCCTTGGCCGCGCGATCTCAGAGGCGCTGCGCGGAGCGCGCCTCACCGGCGGCGCGGTCGATCCGACGGTCGGTTTGGCCGTTCGGCTTTCGGGCTACGACACCGACTTCGCGGCCATGCCCGCGGACGGCAGGGCCATCGCGCTCGTCGTGGAGCGAGTCCCCGGCTGGCGCGCCATCCGCTACCACGACCCGACGCGGACGCTGTGGCTGCCGCGCGGGGTGGAGCTGGACCTCGGTTCCACCGCGAAGGCGCTGGCCTCGGACCTGGCAGCCGCGGCCGCGTTGGAAGCCGCCGTCGCGGGAGGCGTGCTTGTGAGCCTTGGCGGTGACATCGCCGTCGCGGGCGAGGCGCCACCTGGCGGCTGGCAGATCCAGGTGAGCGAGGACAGCGGTGCGGCCATCAGCGAGGGAGAGGAGACGATCTCCATCAGCGACGGCGGCGTCGCCACATCCAGCACTTCGGTCCGGAGGTGGACGCGAGGCGGAGTCGTGCTGCACCACATCATCGACCCGGCCACCGGCCTGCCCGCGGCCGGGCCGTGGCGCACGGCCACCGTGGTCGCCGGCTCCTGCGTGGACGCCAACATCGCCTCCACCGCCGCCATCGTCATGGGCGGCGCGGCAGCGGGGTGGCTCGCTGAGCTCATGCTGCCGGCCCGCCTTGTCGGCCGCGACGGCGCCATCCATCGCACCGCCCACTGGCTGGTTCCATAGCAGGCTCCCAGATTTTCCCCAGCAAACTCCCAGGAAACACGATCACGATTGGGTCTGTGAGCCCCCGACCGGCACAGAACTCGGCGAGCGCCAACAACGGCGCCAGGGTCCTGGTCGTCGACGACGAGCCGAACATCACCGAGCTCGTCTCCATGGCGCTTCGCTACGAGGGTTTCTCAGTGAAGACCGCCGCCACCGGCCGGGCCGCGCTCAACGCGGTCAGCCAGTTCTCACCCGCGCTCGTGATCCTCGACGTGATGCTGCCGGACATCGACGGGCTCGAGGTGCTGCGGCGACTGAACAGCGCCGGGCATCGCGTGCCCATCATCTTCCTGACCGCCCGCGACGCGACCGAGGACAAGGTGCACGGCCTGACGGTCGGCGGCGACGACTACGTCACCAAGCCGTTCAGCATCGAAGAGCTCGTCGCACGCGTGCGCGTGGTTCTCCGTCGCCACGGCGCGGTCGGGGAGGAGAGCGGGCAGCTACGGCTCGCAGACCTGGAGCTCGACGACGAGGCGCACGAGGTGAGGCGGGCCGGCCGCGTCATCGATCTCACGACCACCGAGTACCGCCTGCTTCGCTACCTGCTCATCAACGCCGGGCGCGTGCTTACGCGCAGCCAGATCCTTGACCACGTTTGGCACTACGACTTCGGCGGCGACGCGAGCGTGCTCGAGACGTACATCAGCTACCTGCGCCGGAAGATCGACCGCCAGGGGCCACCGCTGGTGCAGACGGTGCGCGGCGTCGGTTACGTCCTCCGCGCCCCGCGCACGTAGCCATGACCCGTTCTCTGAGCGGGCGCTTGCTCATCGGCATCGTCTCCCTGGTCGCGGTCGGCCTGCTGGTCGCGGACGTCGCCACCTACACGGCGCTGCAGAACTTTTTGATCAGCCGCGTCGACGTGCAGCTGTCGACGGGGCACAACGCCGCCGTCGCGGGCCTTGGCGGATCGCCGCAGGGCAACGGACCGCTGCCCGGATCCAGCTTCCCCGCTGACACGATCATCGAGCGAGTCCAGCCTGACGGAACGGTGCTCGACGCCAAACGACTGGCCTTTGGCGGCACATCCTCATCGACAGCCCGACCGGTGCTGCCGAAGCCGCTGCCCAGTAGCACCGAGAAGGATCCCGCCGTGACGACACTGAGCGGCCTCAACGGCGTGAGCCACTACCGAGCCGCCATTTGGCCCGAGGACTCATTCCGTGGCGAATACGTTGTGCTCGCGATCCCGCTCAACGACGTTGAGTCGACGCTCGGTCAGCTGCTGCAGCTCGAGGTTCTCATCAGCCTCGGTGTGGTGGCCGCGACCGCGGTGCTCGCGCTGATCATCATTCGCATCGGCCTGCGGCCGCTGCAGCGCATGGCCGGCGTCGCGCAGGACATCGCCGCAGGGGACCTCACCCGAAGGGTCGAGCCCGCGACCCAGGACACGGAGATCGGCCGCCTCGGCATCGCGCTGAACGGAATGCTCAGCCAGATCGAGGCCGCGTTCGGCGAGCGCACACGCTCCGAGCAGCGGCTGCGCCGCTTCATCGCCGACGCGTCACACGAGCTGCGCACGCCGCTGACCTCCGTCCGCGGCTACGCGGAGATGCTGAGGCGCGGCGCCCAGGAGTCGCCGGAGGACGCGTCGATCGCCCGGCGGCGCATCGAGGAGGAGTCCGTGCGGATGTCCTTGATGGTGGACGACATGCTGGTGCTGGCCCGACTCGGCCAGGGCCGGCCCCTGGAGCGAACGCCTGTGGACTTGCAGTCGATCGCGCGCGACGCAGTCGCGGACGCTCACGCCGTCGCACCGCAGCGATCCATCAGCCTCGACGCCCCTGCGTCAGTCGTGATCACCGGCGACGACACGCGCCTCCGCCAGGCGGTGGGCAACCTGATTCGCAACGCGCTCGTGCACACGCCGCATGGGAGCCCGATCGAGGTTGCGCTGGAGACTCACGACGGCGTGGCGACCATGTCGGTCGTGGACCATGGGCCGGGCCTCAAGCCGGACGACGCCGGCCGCGTCTTCGAGCCGTTCTACCGCGCCGATGCGAGCCGCAGCCGCGACAGCGGCGGCGCCGGCCTCGGCCTCTCCATCGTGGCCGCGGTTGTCGACGCGCATGGCGGGACCATCAAGGTCGGTGAAACCCCCGGTGGCGGCGCGACCTTCGAGGTCGAGCTGCCGATTGCAAGGGCATAAAAAAAGGCCGGGGGCACGTCGCCGCCGGCCATTTCATCTGTAAGTCGATTACCTACTCGCCGCTCGCCTGCTTGTAGTCAGGCTCCTCGAGATTCTCGTCCGCCCCAGAACCCTGCATGGGCTCCGCTGCGTGCATCTCGGCCTTGTGCTTGTCGAGCGCCGCCTCGGTGTCGAACTCTTGGTCACATACGTCGCACTTCAATTCCGCACTCCTCCTTTGGGTTGGCGTTCCCATGAGGCGCCAAGCCCTTTCGGGCCAGCGCCTCAACTAAGCAACGTGCTGGAAGCGCTGACTACCGAGCCTGGTTACGCCTGCGGCCCCTCCTGCCGACTGCGCTGCTCACGCAGCGTCTCTATCCGGACCGCAGCGTCGACGCGGTCCCACAACCGCCAATCGGCTTCGGACCGCCAGACCTGGTCGAGCAGCGACTCCCACTGCGTGCGCAGGTCAGGTACGTCGTTCCGTGAGCGTTCACCCTTTCCCTTAAGCATCTCCCTTATCTCCTACAGCGAAAACGTGCATGCGGAATTGCACGGCTACTACGGATGCGGTGATTTTTTTGGTGCGGGAATCGGTGCCAGAGGCGCAGCCGAAAACGCGTCGCCGGATCTTCGGCGCCCATGCGGCCCATCTTCGGGTTCAGCTCCTGTGCTGCTCGCTCACGCAGTCGATCTGATGCGCTCGCTCCGCTGCTCGTCGCTTCACCCGAATCTGGGCCACCTGGATCGCCGAATCTCTCGGCGAAGGTTTCCGGCCGCGCCTCTAGCGCTTCTCCCACACCGGTGCCGCGGACGAATCGAGGCCCACGTTCTGCGTGATGGGACGCGCCGCGGAGGGCGAAGGCGACGCGTCAGCCGGCACGGTCCACAGCTGGAACCTCCCGCCCTGCTGGACCGGCGCGAGGAACGCGATGGTCTGGCCGTCGGGAGAGAAGGTCGGGGACGCCGCAAGCTGGCCCTGCATGAGCAATGTCTCCGGACCGAGCGTGCCGCTCAACGGATCGAACGTCGCGAGCACGAGCTCTGTGGACTGCAGCTGGCCGTGCCGGCACACCATCGCGATGCTCCTGCCGTCAGGCGAGACCGCCGGTTGCGCGCAGTCTTCCTCGGGCTTGGTCAGCGGCGTGCCGCCGGCCCCCGGCCGGGTCGTGAGCCACACCTGCGAATGCACGGCCGCCTGGTCGTCGATCGAGTACTTGGTGTAGACGAGCCCGCCGTCGCTTAGGGGGACGGGGTCGGTGTCGCCGCCGGTTAACGGGTTGGGCACCGTCCAGACCACGTCTCGACCTGACCCGCCGGCCGGCACGGACAGGATCGTGAGGTCGACCTGGTACGTGCCTGGCGCCTTGTCATCGTAGGCGAAGAAAATCCGGGATCCGTCGGCGCTGAATCGCGGCAAGAATGCCCAGTGGTTGCCCTCGACGGACGATGACTGCAGGTGCGTGAGCTGCTGCACGATGCGACCGGAGTCCGTCAGCACGTAGACGTCGGAATAGTTCAGGTGCCGCTGCACGGCGACCAGCTGCGTGCCGTCCGGCGATGACGATGGCTCCGTCCAGCCGGCGTCGTCGGTGATCTGCTTGAAAGTGCCGATCTGGAACCGGTAGATCGCGCCGCCCTGCGCGACGAACATCTTGCCCGGCAGCGCCTGCGCGTAGGTCGACGTTGGCTTCTGCACATGCGTGCCGTCGGACTTCAACATTCCCGCGAGCCGGTACACGCCGAAGCCGAAGCCGACCATCGCCAGCAGAAGAACGAGGTAGGTGACGGCCTTCACTGCGGGAAGTACTGACTGACGAGGGGGAGGATCTGCCCCCAGTTGGGGTACACGACCGACTGGTCGCCGGCCCATCCCTCGGAGGTGTAGGGCGCACCCAGCAGGATGCGCTTGATGTGAGCGCTGTCGAACTGGTCCAGCACCGAGTACAGCTGCCGCGCGCGCTCGAGGCTGATGCTCGTCCTCACCTCGCCGTTCAGCGCGCTGGCGATATCAGGGAAGTCGGCGAGGTTGATGTGCTTCGACTGGGCTTTCATCGCGAGGAGCAGCTGCTGCTGTCGCTCCGAGCGCGCGAAGTCGCCGCGTATGTCACCGTGGCGTGACCGCACGTACTGGAGTGCCTGCACGCCGTCGAGATGAACAGGACCGGGCAGCAGCGCGACGCGGTAGTAGCCGTATGGACTGGACGTGTTGATGTCGGCGGGATAGAAATCGTCCATCACCGGATTGGTGACCACCAGGTTCACGCCGCCCAGCGAGTCGATCATCTTGATGAGGCCCGCGAGGCCGATCCATATGTAGTCGTCGACGCGGACGTGGAAATTCTGCTCGACGGTGGCGATGGTCGCCTGCACGCCACCTGTCTGATAGGCGGTGCTTATCTTCCCCATGTAGCGCTGCCCTTCGATCGGTGCCCACAGGTCGCGCGGGATCGACATCATCGTCGCCTGCTTGTTGATGGGGTCGACGCGGACCAGGATCATCGACTGCGTGTTTAACTGATCCCCCGCGAACTTGGAGTCGTCGTCGGATCCGAGCAGCAGGACCGTGAAGGGGTCGGTCGGACCGGACACAGGATTGATCAGCCCGCCTCCCGACGTCGCTATCGGCGTCGACGCGGATTGAAACAGCGGCAGGAAGTACGCCGTCAGCCCGATCAGGCCGGCCAGCAGAAACCCTGCGATCACGCGCGAGGGCCTGGGAAGCGGGATGGCATGTCGCCCATCGAGCAACCGCTGTCCCCGCGCCGAAAACTCACTCATGTCGGCGGAAGCTCAACGGAATTGCAACGCGCAGGCCTTCTGAAGGCCCCTTGACCGAACCGGTACCGTATTTGGCGCAAGCGTTGAGAAATGGGTGAGATGAACAGCTACCAAATTCGGCATGGCCGTGTATTCGATCTGGGATAGACGTAAGCAGACCTAGAACCGACTCGCGCCGACTCTCCACGGGCCTTCTCGGCCTGCTTGCGTGTGCCCTCCTGCTGGGAGGCGAGGCGCCCTCCGCACCGCCGCCGCCTGCACCGCTGGTCGGATTCAGCTACAGCCCGATCATCTCCACGTTCCTGAATCGCGACCCGACCGCCGACCTCTCCACCCTGCTCACCAAGACGAACCCCGACCTCGTTCGACTGCCCGTGTACTGGGATCTCACGCAGCCCAGCCCTGGAGTGCTGGATTTCACCGTGACCGATCAGCTGCTCGAGGTGATAGCCGACCACAACCGCACGTCATCGCGGCCGACCCGCGTGATCCTCACCGTCGGCGCACGCAACTTCCTGTTTCCGGAGCTGCACGCGCCCGCCTGGGCGGGGCCGCGCGAGCAGCCCGAGCTCGGCCTGGCGCAGGAAGGCAGCGACTATCGCGCGTACTTCGACGCGACGCTCATGCGCTACCGGACGTCGCCGCTGCTCTACGCCTGGCAGATCGAGAACGAGCCGTACGACTACGTGGTCAATGAATCCACGGGTGATGACCAGATCACGCCAGAGCAGATGGCCTGGGAGATCTCGGAGGCGCACCGTCTCGACTCGAATCACCGCGCCGTGACCACGACATTCGATGGGTGGAACGTGATGGTCGACTGGCTCCAGACGAATCTGGTGGCCTTGCTCGATGGTCTCCATGGCTATCCGAGCGGCCACCCCGCCGCCGCGCTGCAGGCCGGCGATGCGCTTGGTCTCGATCTCTATGTTGACGGTCCTTCGACGCCGTTCCGGTTCGCGACCGTGGCGCTGCGCACGTCATGGAAGGCCGAGGCGCTCCGCTACTGGTCGGCGCTGGCGAAGGAACAGGGCAAGCAGGTCTGGCTGACCGAGATGCAGGCGCAACCCTGGACCATGGACCCCGGCGATTTCACCACCGATGAACTGCTGGTAAGCGCCAAGGTCTACCGCAACGCCCCGCTTCAGGTGGTGCTGCTCTGGGGGGTCGAGACCTGGCTTGCGGACCCGGCCTGGATGGAGGCCGCGACGCAGGCGATGGGAATCCTCAGGACCCCGTCTGCAATCCCCGCTCCGTCGCGATGATCGTGTTGAGCCACTCGAGGTCGCCGTGGCCGACCGGCCTGCCCTGGGCGAGCCCGTCGCGCATCTCGTAGAGCCGCTCGCTCCCCGTGAAGCCTTCCTGGTTCAGGCGGACCACGATCGCCCCGACGGTGATCGACACCCGTCCGCGGATGTAGGTCAGGCTGCCTGGGGCAACGTCAGGCGCGATCTCCAGGGCGGCGGGCTCGGTCGTCAAGGCATAGCGGACCTGCTCCAGCAGCAGCCGGCGCACACGAGCGCCGCGCGCGGTCGCGAGGGGATCCGAGGGTCGTTCGAAGAATGCGGTCTGGCTCATGGCTGGCGGGGTGGCTCCAGTTGTTAAGTATTGACTTGTCGTTGTTAAGCATATAACGCTGCAGTCGCCGCAGTGGTCGCGGGTCGGCAACTTTTTGATACGACCGCATAAGGGCCGACACTTGCGCGCCCGGCCCGGCTCGCGGGATGATCCAGCCGGCCGTCGATTTCGTATCCAGATCGACGCCGTTCTGGGAGGGATCAGGAGAGCGATGAGCTTCAGCATCGAGCGCTACAAGGAAGAGTCGAAGAGGCTGGACACCACGGGGGTGGCCTGGGAAGACGTCTCGAGGCACCCGCTGGCAAAGGGAGACCTGTTCTGCCTCCACTACATGATGGACATCGAGAACCATGTCCCCCTGTACCTCTCGCACCTGCTTGTGACCAGGGCTTGCATGGACCCGATCCTCACGGCCTTCCTCGCCTGCTGGAACTACGAGGAGCTGTGGCACGGCGAGAACCTGGGCAAGCTGCTGAACCTCTACGGCATCAAGTTCGACACCCAGGACCGCATCGCTCGCGTCCGTGCGAACCTCGGCGTCCAGAACAGCATCAGCATCCTGACAACGATGGCCGGCTCCTGGCTGTCGAAGGACTTCTCGGCGATCTATCTCACCATCGGCGCCATCAACGAGCTCACGACCCTCACCGGATACGGCGCACTCATCCGCAAGTCGAAGCACCCGGTGCTCGCCGACCTGCTGTCCAGGATCATCAAGGACGAGCGCCGGCACTTCGCGTTCTACTTCAACTCGGCGAAGGAGTGGCTCACAGACAACCCCGCCGCGCAGCGCATCGACCGCTGGGCGCTGGACCGCTTGTGGGTGCCGGTGGGCAAGGGCGTGAAGACGCAGGAGGAGGTCGACGCGCTGGCGTGCTACCTGTTCGACGATGAGCAGGGTGAGGAGGAGCTGCTCGCAATCGATGAGAAGATCGGTAAGCTCCCCGGCTTGTCCGGGGTCAGGTTGATGTCGAAAGCCCTCTATGAAGCCCGTGCGCGCATGGCCAAGAATCCCGATTGGGGATGGCGTCTCATCGACAACGAGGCGTGGGCCATCGCCGCGCCGAGACATTCGCCCATCGATCAGATGACCGGACGGCGAGGCGTTCCGGTGGAGGCCCTGGAGTCGTAGCAGCCGGCGACGACGCCGGCCTCGCAGCCCGCATGGCGGCGCGCGATACGTCGGCGCTCGCGGAGCTGTTCGATCGTTACGGCGCGCTTGCCTATGGCGTCGCGCTGCGGGTTCTCCGTGACCCCGGTCGGGCCCAGGACGCTGTGCAGGACGCCTTCCTGAAGCTCTGGCACGGCGCAGCCGGCTTCAATCCCTCGCGCGGTTCGCTGCGCGGTTGGGTTCTCGCCGCGGTCCGCAACCGCGCGATCGACCTGGTGCGGGGCCGTCCCGGCCGGGAGCGACAGGAGCTCGAGCTGCCAGACGATTTCGCCGCGCCGGCGGCAGGTCCGGAGGAGCAGGCGTCGGCTTCGGTCGAGCGCGCGGCCGTGCGCGCGGCGCTCGCCGACCTGCCGGACGAGCAGCGGCGGGCGGTGCTGCTCGCGTACTTCGGCGGGTATACGCAGCTCGAGATCGCCGGCTTGACCGGCGTGCCCCTCAGCACGGTCAAAGGACGCATGCGACTTGCCCTCGACAAGCTTGCTGCGTATCTCAAGGAGAGAGGCGTGGACGATGTTTGAGCAGGACGAGTTGAGCGAGCCGGCATTTGCCGCGATCGGACTGGCGGCGGAGCCGGTGAGGCCGCCCGCGGCGCTGCGCGCGCGGATCCTTTCCGCAGCGGAGCCGAGGATTCCCGTGCTCACGCAGCAGCGCCGGCGGCTGCCGTGGTCGCTGCTGGCGGCGGCGATGGTGCTGATCTCGGTCGCCGCCTTCCTGCTCGGACAGACGCTTCATCGCGAAGTCCCGACCGGACCGATCGTGTTCGCGATGGCGGGCCACGGCGCGCTCCAGGGCGCGGCCGCCAAGGTGACCGAACTCAAGGCGGACAGGGTCGCCGTGGTCGAGTTCAACGGCATGCCGGAGCTGCCGCCCGGCAAGGTCTACGAGCTGTGGCTCATCACCGCGGACGGCCGCGCGGACGCGGCCGGCGTCTTCGTGCCCGACTCGAGCGGGCACACTGTGGTGGTCGTGGATCGATCTCTCGAGGGATACTCCGTCATGGCGGTGACCGTCGAGGCGGGGCCTTCGGGCGTGAGCAGCCCAACCCAGCAGCCGGCGATGACAGGCAACATCGCGTAGCTGGATTGATAAGGCGACAGCCTTATCATTTCCCGACAAATGCAGAACTGGCTGCCGAGCCCCTACCGGCCCGGCAACGGCATCGACCCTCCCTACCTCGGCGACCGCGAGGAGCAGATCGAGGCGGTGCGCGCATTCCTGAAGGACGCGCACAACCCGCGCAACGTGCTCATCACCGGCCTGCGCGGGGTCGGCAAGACGGTGCTGCTCAACCACCTGCAGGGCGAAGCCGAAGGCCTGGGCTGGCTGGTGATCGACCGCGAGTTCTCCGAGCCGGACGTCGAGCCGCTAGCCTTCGCAAACGCGCTGCTGACCGACGTCAACCGAGCGCTGCGCCGGCTCAGCCTCTCGACTCGATTGAAGGACAGGGCCGCGAATCTGCTCCAGGCGGCGATCGACGTGGTCGGCGCGCTGACTGTGAGCTACGGCGAGTTCAAGGTCAGCGTCGACACCAGGCGGCGGCGTCCAGGTCCGCACCGCCGCCTCGACGACGATTTGAAAGAGGCGTTCACGCACATCGGCGAGCTGTGCCGGAAGAGCGAGTACCGCGGCATCGTGCTGCGCTACGACGAGTTCCACGTCATCCGCGAGCATCCGGGCTCACCGACGTTGAGCGCGCTGCTCAGCGCCACGTCGGCGGTGCAGCAGCACGGGCTGCCGCTGATGCTCATGCTCTGCGGGCTGCCGCCGGTCGTCGACAACCTCGCGCGCTCGAAGAGCTACTCGGAGCGCATGTTCACCACCCTGGTGCTCGGCAACCTTCGCCCGCCCGAAGACCGCGCCGCGCTCGTCGATCCAGCAACGCGCCTGGGCCGCCGGTTCGCGGATGAGGTGGTGGACGCCGTGATGATCGACAGCGGCGGCTATCCGTTCTTCATCCAGGTCTACGGGGACGCGCTGTGGAACGGCTCGCACGGCGAGACCATCCAGATCGCCGACCTGCGCCGGCTGAGGCCGCGCATCCTCGCCACGCTCGACGCCGGGTTTTTCAGAGCGCGCTACGTCCGCGCGTCGCCGAACGAGCGCAAGCTCATGCGCAACATCGCAAGCTTCGGCGAGAGCGCGACCATCGAGCAGCTACAGGAGGCGTCCGGCCGGCGCAACAACGAGATCCAGCCGACGATCAGCGCCCTGATCGCGAAGGGGCTCGTTTACCGGCCGGAGCGGGCGCGGATAGGCTTCACCGCTCCGATGTTCGGCGCCTTCCTGCAGCGGACGCCTGATTGATAAATCTCGCGTCTTATCAATACTTATCAGCGCTGTGAGTCAGCAGCCGCCGGGGAATCCGCCGCCACCGCAGTTCTCGCCAGACGGCCTGTACTGGTGGGACGGAGTCAGGTGGATGCCGCGTGCAGGTGTTCCGGCCGTTGCGCCGCCGCCGTCGTCCGCGTATCCGCCGCCACCTCCCCCGCCCGGCTACTCGGGCGGCGGCGGAACCCCGTCCTTTCTGAGGCCGTCGCCTGGTCTGCGGATCGTGCTGATCGTCGCCCTTTCGCTCGAAGCGCTGCTCACAGGATTTCTGACGCTCGCGTTCATCCTGGCAACAGCTCAAGGGCCTGACGGCGACGTGTTCGGCTACATCCTGGGGTTCTCTTTCCTGGCGATGTTCGTGCTGTCAGGCCTGGCCCTGCTCGGCGTGGCGCTTCGTACCGCGTGGTCGCGATGGGCCGCCATCGCGGCAGGCATCCTCATCTCGTGGACGTGCATCGGCGCGGTGATTGGCATCCCGGTCGTGGTCACCGCCGCCCGAGCGCCCGACCTG
>WNGK01007363.1_pt1 | contig 18809 bp, 17 predicted proteins | sample 5400601 | NCBI WGS metagenome assembly WNGK01 (sample SAMN13153376, study PRJNA577476) | soil metagenome | isolation source: 60 cm soil or saprolite under Garry oak tree replicate 1 | place: USA:California | collected 2016-06-15
TGGCACACCGACGCTACTGAAGAGACGCAGTACCTCATCGCCGGCACCGGCGAACTGCACATGGAAGACGGTTCCACTCACCGGGTCAGTCCAGGCAGTGTTTTTGCCATCCCGACCCAGTAAAGCACGACCTCGTCAACGTCGGTAATGAGACATTGCGTGCGGTCGCTTTTTTCGCCGCGGCAATGTTCACCCAAAATTTCGATAACGTGATGATGCCGCCGAAGAGCCACATCCTCGGCACACCCAATCGAGAGGGCTAGTTCCCTCAGCGCTCTGGTTAGGCGCTTCGTCCCAGTTACTTTTGTATAGCCTTGTTCTGCCTGAGTTGTAACAAGAACAACTTACGGTCGGTATCGATACCATACCCCAACGCGCTCAATTGGGTTCGTCGTCCCGAAGGTGAAAAGGCTGATCTCCCTGGCCTCTTTCCCAGAACATCACTTACGGATTGTAAATGATCGTGTTCTGGTCAAGCGCTAGTAACCACTTTCCGTTGTGCTTTATCACGACGTATGTTTTCATTTGTCTTTCGTTCTCATGCTTCACCCCATCTTCAGGCGTTACGTAGGTATCGCTTTTATGAATTGCATTTACCAAGGCCACGTCATGAGTTACAAAGCGAACCGTCATACTCTCGGTCGTAATTGAGACTCCCCTCAACATAGTTTTGTGGATAGCTCTAACCTCCTTTAGGACTTCATCTCGTCCTCTCGTAATTCCGCCCCCGGGGTTAATATGCACCCAATCATCAGTTGTATATGAAGGCGCATTCTTAAAGTCGCCATTGTTGTAATCAGTCACGAAGGACTTGACTACCTCTCGCACTAGCTGCTCGTCGTCAGAACCCCGCGCAACGGCGATGAGACACAGCAAACCCGCTGCAAGGAGAAGAAGTTTCATAATTTATCCTTATTAGACTGATCGTCGCAGTTGGTAAGATGACCTGACTATTTCACCGTGGGCGCCTCAGCTGGCTGCTCATTTGAGATGTCTACCACACAGCGCCATTGCCCATCGGAATCAATGCGCCAGACCGATATTCCTCTAAGACGCAGCGTGATCGGCGTGCCGTTTGGGCCTGGCACGGTCAGTTCGTCAGTGCCACGCATGTAAGCCATCTTGCCATCGGGCGAGAATACAGGCTTTTCCGACACCCAGTGAATTTTGAATCCGGGAGTGTTGAGGCTCGCTGCGACATAAGCGCGAATCGCCGCCTTGCCCTCCAGCACGGGCTGCCCCGGGAAAATGAGCACCGCATCATCGCTCCAGTACGAAACGATCTTTTCCACATCTTTCCCGGCGGAAGCTAGATCGGCCCATTCGGCGTCTCGACGCAACAACTTCGCCTGCTCCGCCAGCGGATCGAAATTACGGTGAGAGCAGCTAACAATGAGGAAAAGGGAGGCAAGTAATGCCAAGGGGCGAGAAGTTGGCATATGGTACGTGTTCGAACCTAACAGTGTTTAGACTGAATTTCTCGGTCTATCTGCGTTATGGACTGCAAAAGGGATGCAGCATTGCATAGGGAACAATCAGGGCCGAGCGAGCACTGATACACAACAACACAAATCAAAACCGCGAGCGCGGCATCGTGACTAAACAAACCCCAGGAACTTACGGTGCCGGTTGCGACTGCAGCCAAAGCAAATCCGCCCGACACAATATCAGCCGGCGTATCGTGAAACTTACGTTTTGTCATCCGGACACGACAAGCCGTGCGACAAGACGATTTCCGACGCGCAACTAAAGGATACTTAACGGTGTTGAATAGTTGGCTCTGCAATCTTGTCCAACTGTCAACTGAAACTGAGAGAAAACTATGAAACGAATTCTATATTCAACATGTATCGCAAGCCTCGCGCTGGCGCTCACGGCGTGGGGTCAGCAAATCAACGACACAAGACCTGATAGGGTGAGGGCGCATCGAACATCGGATGTTCGGGTGACAAGACCTGCAAACACCGGTGCGATGATGGGCGCTCACCGATATACTTCGACCGCGCCAGTCCGGCAGCGGGCTTACATGACCCCGCGCGCTAATTCAAATGCGGTAGTCGGTCAAGACGCCCGGATGCGCGCGTTTCGCCAGCGAAACTTCTCGAGCAATCAAGATTTTCGCGCACGAAGCAACGCTGTCATCAATGGCGACCGAAACTTCGTGGTCAATCGGACAAGGAACTTCGAGTTTAATCGCGATCGTAACGCTGGCGAGTTTCGTCCTGGCAATGACCTAGCGATTAATCGCGATAGAAACTTCGCGGTCAATCGGACAAGGAACTTCGACTTTAATCGTGATCGTAATGCTGCGGAGTTTCGTGCTCGCAGCGGCTTAGCGATTAATCGCGACAGAAACTTCGCGGTCAATCGTCGGGGCAATTTTGCGATTAATAATAACTTCCGCAGTGGCGGGTTTCGCGGCCAACAGTATGCGGCCTTCCGTAATTACCACAGACAATGGCATGATCGCGGGTGGTGGAGAAGCCATTACGATCGGATTATCTTTGTGAACAATGGCTGGTATTACTGGGATGCTGGCTACTGGTACCCGGCATGGGGTTATGATTCCTATGCTTATTATCCATACGATGGCCCAATCTACGCCTACAATGGATTGGCTCCCGACCAGATAATTGCCGATGTTCAGTCGCAGCTGCAGCGCGACGGTTATTACGATGGACCGATCGATGGAATACTTGGCCCGATGACCCAAGATGCCATCGCAGCCTTCCAAGCCGACAACGGATTGGCAGTCACATCGACAATCGATGAGCCGACACTTTCCACGCTAGGCATATCTTAACTTATAGGAGCCAGTTTGAGAGCCGCGCGATGTGTTCCATCGCGCGGCTCTTTTTTCTGAGAAACAAAACTAGTTGTGCCAAAGGCTCGCCGCTATCCCGGTGGCTTTGGTGGCTCGCCGGGTTTTGCGGCTTCGCCAGGCTTTGGCGCAGCACCCGTTGGAGCGCCGCCGGGAAGATCTTCGTCCGGAACTGCCAATATATCAGGTTCAGTGAATGAAGTCGGATGATTAGCCAGCTCCTTGCGCAGCGCGGCGATTTGCTCGGCCGTAACTGGGCTGGCGTTGTTGCCCCACTCGCTTCGCTCGTAGGTGATGACGTCGGCAATTTTTTGGTCGGTCAATGTTTTATCCCATGGTTGCATCACTGCCGTGCCGAATTTTTGGCCTTTAACTGTGACTGGGCCTTGCAGCCCTTTGAGGACAATCATCGCCGGCCGCTGCGATCCGCCAGTTGTAAACTCCGAGCCGGCCAGCGGCGGATATTGCCCGGCCACGCCAAGACCGTTGGCTTGGTGACATGTTTGGCAATTGGCCGCGAAAATCTTTTTGCCGCGATCGCGCGGCGAAAGTTCCGCCGCCTGTTGTGCGCCCTGCGGTCCAGCAGCTTTTTTCATCACTTGTGGCTCACCGCCGTATGGGTCCAGCGCCTCCCCGCTGAAGTTTCCGGAGTACCGACCGAGATACGCGCCGCCAAAAAATACTGCGAGGCCGTAAACTGCGATCAGCCAGATGGAGAGCGGCTCGCGGCCCACGCGCGGTTCGCGTTTCTCTCGTTGCACTGCGGCGTGCACTTCATGAACGTCGGCGATCTCGCTGTAGTCCATGCCCTGGCCAGGACGCGGCTCGGGAGTTGGTGTGCTCTCGTTCATTTTGCTGGCTGTGCTCCAGGAGCAGGCGATGGCGCTTGGGAGGCCGCCGCCGGGGCGGCTGATCGAACTTCTTTCAGAGGATGCGATTGATTCAGCGCCATCAAATAGGCGACGAGACAATTTGCATCGAAAGTGGGAACAATTTCCCAGCCCTCAGGTGGCGCGTCGGAACCGGTAAGTTTCAAAGCGTCTGCTGAACGCGCGTCACTGATGCGGCGCGCTCGATAAAGAAAACGATAGGACGGCATATTCGAGTCAGTGTTGATACTGCGCGGCGAATAAAGATGCACGTGATGCCAGGCGTCAGAATACATAGGTGGTTCGCCGCTTGTCTGGATTGGCCACGGTGCTCCCGCTGGCGGCGTTCCGGACAGCGTGGAAGTCGCCGCTCCAGGACTCGCATTTGCGATTGCTGACGGAGATGGCGAAGCGAGAGGCCCCTTTGGATTCGGCGCCTGTGACGACGCCTCTGCCGAAGGCGAACTTGCAGAAGCAGCTGGCGATTCTGCAGAAGACGCTGCTGGTGGCGGCTGAGGCGATGCCGTTGCTCCCGGAGATGACGCGCCTAGAGCCGGCGAGATGGCCCCGGATGCTTTCGGGGGCGACGCTGGCGAACCTGCTTTCGGTGGCGGAGGACTTGTTTTTGTGCCGGCCGGAGCGGCGCTCGGCGTCGGTGGGCCGCCCTGCGGCGCGGGCGAGGCCACAGGACTCGCTGCTCCGGCGGGTGGAATAGCTTGCTGTTCCGCCGGCGCGCGCGCGCCAATATTCGCAATGTCCTGGCCCATGCGCGCTTTCCCGAGAAAAACCGGCCGCTCGAAAATATAATCGCGCGGCGCGCTACGGCGGTCGCCCCATTTTCGCTCGATATCGGCCCCCGCGTAATCGGCGCGCACTTGCTGGCTATGACAATAAATGCAGCCGTTTGCCGCATAAACATGCCGACCGCGCTCGACCATTCCCGACTGCGGCATTGGATAAACATCGGTGCCTTCCTCGTCAGATTGAGGATTAAGGTGCCCGATTTGCCAGTTTGGAATGACCGTCAGCCCCATCCAGGAGAACGCGAACGTTCCGAAGATTCCAAGAAAAAGCGGGGCTAGTCCTTTCATAAGCTCTTGCCTTGGGCGGCTGGAAAACCGCCGCTCCTTGGTCCGAGAATAAGTAGAACAAGACCTTTCATAAATGCGCTTCGGAGCTCTCCGCCTCGACTGGGTTGAGGAACGTGGGGACAGTCGATTGTCGACCCAAACCCAAAAGCATCAGCCCAAAGTGATACGCGAAGATAAAATGCGACACAGTGAGCAAAATGCCGGCCAGGCTGCGTCCGCGCAGATACGGAAGGACCGTTTCCGTGCTTTCGCTGAAAGCAAGCGAGGGATTCTCCATGTTCGCGCCTTGAAGGAAGCCACCGGCGAGCAGCATGAGCGTCATCAGCCCAATGCCGTAGGCGGATGCCCAGAAATGCAGTTTGATCAGCGACGCGTAGCGCCATTCGCGCCCAATCAGCCGTGGCACAATATAGTACATTGAGCCGAAAATCACCATGGTAAAGAACGCGTAAAGACCCAGATGCGAATAAGCGATACTCGCCTGGGTGAAGTTCACGTAACGGGCCACTGAGCGCAGCGAAATCAAAACACCCACGAGACTAAACACGGTGTAAGACATCGCGCCGAATACGGTAAAACGAAGCGTCGGGCTGTAGCGCATCAGCGGAAAATAGCCCTGCATCGTCATGTGATGATTGAGGCCGACAGTAGCGACAGGAATGATCGTGAGAATAGTCGCTGCGATACTGGCGGTGACCATCCAGGCTGGGAACGGTCCATCGACGAGCCGCTGCATTCCGGTCCAGCTCGAAAAAAGCGCGTAGCTCCAAAAACCGATCGCCGCGAGATGATAACTGTACACCGGGCGACCGATCACTTTGGGAATCATGTAGTATGCGGTGCCGAGGCCGATCGCGCCGAACCAGAGAAAGAGCAGATTATTCGCGTACCACCAGCCAACAGCTGCTTGCAACACTCCCTGCACCGGCACGACAAAGAGCATTAACTGGCCAGCGGCGTAGAGCCACGGGAACCAAAGAAACGCGCCGAGCAAATACCATTGAGTAATGTAAATTTGTTCGCCGCGCCGAAAGCGAAACATTAGCACCGCCCACGAGACAACAAGCGTGTAAGCCACAAAAAGAATGACGGCTGCATAGCCGGGAAACTCGAGCCATTGATAACCGGTGCTATCGCCAAGGAGAATTCCACAGACACCTACCAAAACCCCCAGATTCCAAAACCCAGCGCCCGCAACGAGCAGCAGTGGATATCGCAAAACCGTCCGGCACAATCGGGCCATCAGCCAAATTGAGGTGCCTATGCCAGCCATCGATGCCCAGCCGTACACCATGACGTTCATGTGAGCGGGCCGCACACGTCCCCACGTGAGAAAGCTGATGTCGGAAAGCAGATCTGGCGTGTGCAGCTTGAATGAAACGAAACCGGCCAGCAGTGTGCCTACGATTAGCCATGCCATCGCCGAGGTATAAAACATGAGAACCGGCACACGCGTAGAGGCGTCGATCAACGCGCGTTCAAACTGCTCTGCGTCGCCTGCGGCGGCAGAAACGGACGGTTCTTTTAATGGGATCCCGGCAGCATTCATCTAGAAACTTTCGTAGTGCGCGAATATCTCCGCACTTTGTAATGCTCGGCGATACAATGCCGACAGAGTAGCGCATGCGTCTGGCTTGCGGACCTTGACCCGCGCAAGCCACAGGCTCGCGCTGCATTTGCGTGGTGGCGTCAAAATCTTCATGGAGTTTTCGCTGGCGCTGGCGAAGCAGGTGCGGATGCTGATGGCTGGTTGGCTGGCAAAGGCGGAGCTGGCCTCGAGGGCGATGCAGCCGGTTGTACACCGCCCGGTTTCGGAGAACCGGCCGGCGCGGGCGAAGCGGGTGCGGCTGGGGCTTGCGGTTCTGGTGTAGCTATTGGACCGGCCGGCGCTGGCTTTTGCTGCGCCAGCTCGGCAACAGTCAACTCCATCGCGCGCTCGATCGGGATGCGAGCAATGCCTTTGTTCTTGTCGATCCAACCATAAGTAGTCAAAGCCTTGGCGGCGTCCTCGCGCGAAGTCTTCAAGTTTTCCATGCGTTTTTTCGTCCGCGTTTCTTCGTAATCGCTTCCGCGCGGCGCAGGGCCAATCACGGCAAGCACGATCAGACCGAAAAGCGCAAAGAGAAGCACTATCCCAAACCACGCGGAGAATGGAGCGCGCGAATGGGCAACCTGACGAAGAGATTCGGTGTCAGCCATGTCAGTTGACTAATTTCAAAGATTCAATCAGGCGCGGGTCGCGCACTGGAAAAAGAGAAGTCCGGGCTACAACTCGCAGATAAACGAACCCGAGGGTCGCGCCGATGGCGATGAGAGAAAGCAGATCCCAGATGCTGACGTGCACGCCGGTGCCATGTAACGCCGGCAAGACGATGAGGTACATGTCGAGCATTTGCATGCAGACAATCCATCCAGCCACATAACAAAGCCGGTGCGGTTCCTTTTTGATCGAGCGCAAAAGCAAAATCGCAAATGGTCCGAAGAAGCGCCCGACCACTAGCAGCATGCTCAGCGCCCACCACGATTCGGTGTTTCGAGTGATAAAAAATTGTGTCTCCTCCGGGATATTCGCATACCAGATGAGCATGTATTGACCGGTACACGCCGAACATCGTGGAGAACCAGCGGTAGTTCAGGCTCATCAGCCAATCGAATGCGCCGAAGGTAAGACAAAGCGCGAACATCGGCAGGCTGATAAACGCCACTTTGCGCATCCAGATCGTGAAACGCGGATTTCCATCCTTGTCCTGTTCCACGGAGAAGCGGCGCAAAGCGAGCGCTGCAAAGGCAAAAAAGCCGAGGAACAAAACGGCGCGCCCGAGAAAGAAATACCAATTGAGATAGGCGCGCTTTTCGTCGAGCGAAGCTTCAGCTCCGGGCGGGATATCCATCCACGCATAGAGATGGTGACGGAGTAGAAGAATCGGCACAAAAAGAAGCGCCAGCACCACGAGCAACGCCGCGATATTTTCCAACTGACGGCGCACAACTACCGACCAATCGGCGTCAGTGGCATGATGGACGATTGTCCAGAAAAAGCAGCCAGCGCAAAGCGTGAAGAAAAATGCAAAGGCAAAGAGCCACGAATAACTAAATTGATGCGGATTCAGGAACGCGCCTGCGATGCAGAGCGCCAGCGCCACCACAGCGATTAACCCAAGGAGAAACGAAAGGCCTGCAAAGCGGCTGCTTTCGAAATATTCGCCTTCCGGCCTCGGCACGGTCTGTGAACGCTCGCTCATGGTTTCTCCAGTTCGGCGCGACGATCCTCTGGAACATCCGCAATCGGCGCGTTTTGACTCCGCTGTAACGCGCGCAGGTACGCAATGATGGCCCAGCGGTCGGCTACGATGATGTTTGGGCCGTAAGCCATCATTGTATTTTTGCCGTTGGTAATCGTATTGAAAATCTCGCCGTCAGACATCTTGCGGATTCGTTCATCCTGAAGCGAAACCACGGTCGCGAGGCCGTACTGTTTGGTAATCCCGTTACCCGCTGCGGCGGCGCCATGACACATCACGCAAGTAATATTGAAACGTTGTTGGCCGCGCTCCATCAATTCGCGCGTGACGGTAATTGGAATACCCGTTCCCCAGTGATCGCCCATTTTGCCGGTGCTGTAGTAATCGGTGCCGGCACTAAAACCAGCATTAGGATGCGACCACGGTCCGACTGCGGCGGCTAGTGGCTCGATCGTCGCCTCAGCTTTCGGCATCTCGTAGCCAATCGGAACCGTGCCGACGACCGGCAAACGTGGGCCGCGCCCATCTGCAAAGAGATTGAGCGGCGCTTGTGCGCGCACTTTCATCTGGCGCACCATATCTGGAAAAAGCTCCAGCGGCGGGCCGGTGCTCGTCTGCCCGCGAAATCCAAACACCGCGATGATCGCGATCGTGCACAAAAGAAAAATCACGAAAAATCCGCGCAACATATTTAGTCCTCGTGAACGATGGTGATATGTTCTCCGCCGGTTTCTTCCAGCAATTCGCGCACGCCGTTTTCGGTAAATCGCGGATCGCGCGCTTCAATCGCCAGGAAAAATCCGTCGTTAGTCACGCGACTGAATCGCTCCCAATTGAACAGGGGGTGGTACCAGCGCGGCAATCCGTTCATCCCGAGCATTGCGAAAAACGAAGCGAACGCGCCGAAGAGCACGGTCAGCTCGAACATGATCGGGAAGAACGCCGGCACGGTGAAAAAATTCCACGGTTTGCCGTGCACATTGAGCCGGTAGAGAATGGATGACGGCCCAAATTCGACGACAGCGGCGGTGAGCAAACCGGAGACTCCGCCAAACAAAACCCATCCGCTCAACCACGATTTCCCCAATCCCATTGCTTCGTCCATTCCGTGGATCGGGAACGGAGAATAGACGTCCCAGCGTCTGAAGCCCGCGTCCCGTACGTGCTTAGCCGCCTCATAAAGCGCGGCTGCGCTCGGATATTCTGCAGCCATCGCATACACCTTGTGGCCGGCAGGAGTCTTCATCATCGTGTGCGCTCCTTTCCGCTGCTCGGAATTGTTTTAGCCGCCTCGCTGTGCGAGGGGCATCGCCGAGGTTTTTGCAACATGCGGGCCACGCGTCTCACAGAGACGCGGCTACAGAAGCGATAGGATGCGCTCACCGTGTGCGCTCCTTTCCGCCAGGAGATACTGTTTGAATCCCAGGGGGAGCAGCGTAATGCGGGTCTGCCTCCGGCACGGCAGTTTTCACTTCCGACATCGCGATCATCGGCAAAAAACGGACGAAGAGCAGAAAGAGCGAAGTGAAAATTCCGAGCGTGCCGATGTATGTCCAGATGTCCACCCAGGTCGGGAAAAACAGACCCCAAGAGGAGGGGAGAAAGTCGCGATGCAATCCGCCGACAATGATGATGAAGCGCTCGAACCACATGCCGGCGTTCACGCACATGCAGACGAAATAAACGACATAGACATTCCGGCGGCACCACCGGAACCAAAACAGTTGCGGTGAAAGCACGTTGCAAAAGAGCATCCCGACCCACCAATACCACCAGTAGGGACCAAAGACGCGATTCCAAAACGCGAAGCGTTCGTAAGAATTGCCGCTGTACCAGGATATGAAAAATTCCATCGTGTATGCGTAGCCGACAAACGAACCGGTCAGCAAAATGATCTTCGCCATTTTGTCGATGTGCTGCGGCGTGATGATATCATGCAGCTTGAACATCGCCCGCGCGGGCAAGAGCAAGGTCAGCACCATGGCGAAGCCGCCGAAGATTGCACCCGCAACGAAATAGGGCGGGAAGATTGTGGTGTGCCACGTCGGCAAAATCGTCGTGGCGAAGTCGAACGATATCACGCTGTGCACCGAAAGAACGAGCGGCGTAGAAAGACCGGCCAAAAGCAGATAGGCCAGTTCGTAATGACGCCAGTTGCGGTTCGAGCCGCGCCAGCCGCACGCGAAAAGTCCGAAAAGAAACTTTCTGATTTTCGTCGTAGCGCGATCACGCAACGTTGCCAAATCAGGAATCAAACCCGTGTACCAAAATAGAACTGAGACCGTGAAATAGGTCGATACGGCAAACACATCCCACATCAGCGCGCTGCGGAAATTGGGCCAGATTGCCCAGTTGGTAGGCACCGGCGCGAGATACCACGCCATCCAGACACGACCCACATGGACGCCTGGAAAAATCGCGGCGCAAATGACCGCAAAAAGGGTCATCGCCTCGGCCGAGCGATTGATGGACGTGCGCCATTTTTGCCGGAGCAAAAACAAGATGGCGGAGATCAGTGTGCCTGCGTGTCCGATACCGATCCAGAAAACGAAATTGGTAATGTCCCACGCCCAGCCAACCGGGATGTTATTTCCCCATACGCCAACGCCAGTGGAAATCAGGTATCCAATACAAAAAAGTCCAAAGGTCGCTGCGCTTCCAGTGATGGTGAAAGCCACCCACCACCATCGCGGCGCGGGTTGCTCCACCACGCCGGAAATGCGCTCCGTTAGCCAACTGAAATTCCGCCGATTCAAAACAAGCGGCGGCCGCGCGATCTGCGGCTCCGCTTCTTGCACCGTTTCTGGTGCTGCTGGTGCTGCGTCCATTAAAATCTATGGAGCATAGGGCTGTGGCCTGTGTGCCCAAGGGGGATGTTCCCCATTGTGGCCTGGCAAAACAGGCAGCATGCCTGTTTGGCGCACAGACAACATGTCTATGTTCCAATTCATTCTGGTAATTTCTCCTCCAAACTTGCGACGCCGATGTCCTGCGCGTCTGGCATTTTCGGGTTTGGATTGCGAATGCGCGCCAGATAACTCGTGCGCGCCCTGACGTTCAAATAATCCAGTAACCGGTAGTCGCGGTCCTGCTGTTTCATTTTCGAGACGCGACTCTCCGGATCCTTGATATCGCCAAAAACAATCGCTCCGGTGGGACACGCCTGCGCGCATGCTGTGGTGAATGAATCGCGTGGGATGCGGGTATCGGCCGAAGCACCAGCACGTGCGTGCGCGGCGATTTTTGCTTCCTCAATCCGTTGCACGCAGAAGGTGCATTTTTCCATCACCCCGCGCATGCGCACGGTCACGTTGGGATTTTTTTGCATCTTGATAGTGTCCGGCGCGCCCTTGGTCGTTAGCGGCGCGAAATATTCTTCGTAGATGCTTAATGCGCCCGCGATCTTTCTTTTGCCGACCGGTCGCTGGTTGTAATCGAAATAATTGAACCGGCGCACCTTGAATGGACAGTTATTCGAGCAAAATCGAATGCCAACGCAGCGGTTGTAAGCCATGACGTTGAGACCGTCCTCGCTGTGAATGGTCGCGTTGACTGGGCAAACCGTCTCGCATGGCGCGTTCTCGCAATGCTGGCATGGCATCGGCTGATGCACGATTTCCGGGTGCTCCGGCCAATCGCCGCGGTCCTGGTTGAAGGGTTTGCGGCTGGCGTAATAGCGATCGATGCGGAGCCAGTGCATGATACGGCCATGCGCCACTTGTAATTTCCCGACGATCGGGATGTTGTTTTCGCTCTGACAGGCGATCACGCACGCGCTGCATCCGGTGCAAACATTCAGATCAATGGACATTCCCCACTGCTGCGGCGCGTCAAGGGGCGGATGGTTGTAGATGCTCGGCGGCGGATGCGGCAATTCTTCTTCACCGGGAATTTTTTTCGCGAACTCATTGTTTGCACGATAGCCTTCCAGCGTTGCTTCCCGCACGAGACCGCGTCCTTCGATACTGAAGTGCTCTTGCGTGATCGAGAGCGGATAAGTGCGCCCCACTTTCTTCACCTGCACGCTCTCGATTCCCTGCCCGCCAGCGACGGCGAAATGCGGATTTGCCGCGGTGCGCAAAAAGTAGCCATTGAAGCCGGATTGCTCCGCGATGCCCGGCCTTTCTTTTAGCGCTCCGCCCGCATACGGCAGCGCGTTGAAATCTGGCATCTTCCGTCCATAGCCCAGCGGGATCGTAATGGAATTTTCGGCATGACCGGGCGACACGAGCGCGGCGATAACCAACTCGCGTTTGACCGGCTCTGGATGAGCGGTTTTTTCGTTAATTGTAATCTGCACGAGGTCACCAGTCTGGACGCCGAGCTTTTTGGCAAAGGCAGGGCTCACGAGCGCAGCATTGTCCCAAGTCAGCCTTGTAATTGGGTCGGGCAGTTCCTGAAGCCAGCCGTTGTTCGCGTAGCGGCCGTCGTCCATTGCATAACTGGCTGTGAGCACAATCTCCGGTGAATCTGGCGTCGGCGGTGTCGGCAGCTTCCACGAAGTTTGAACCCGCGGTCCTACTGCATTTGCATTGAATGCTGAAGTCTGATCACGCGGCTGAATGTGCGAAGCAAAGCCGTCGTGAAGAAAGCGCGACCACGCAGTTTGAAAATCGCCCGGCGGACTAGTGGCGCGAAAAGTTGCTTGCACGAGTTCGGGCCCTTCTGTCCTTGGGCCACCGAGCAACGCATTGAGCAGTTCAATTTCCGAAAGTCCGCCGAAGAGCGGCAGGATCATTGGTTGAATCGACAAGTAATCGCCCCCGGATGTGAGCGCGTCACCCCACGATTCGAGATAGTGTGTGGCGGGAAGATGCCATTGGCTTAACGCCGACGTGGCATCCTCGTGATAACCGAGCCGCACAATTTCCGGTACCTTTTTTTGTAGATCAGCCCAGTCAAGCGGCAGCTTCGTCTCGCGATCCTGTACCAGACCGCGCTTTGCGTTGTAAACCGGATCACCGCCGAAAATGAAGAGTTGCTTGATCCGCCCCTCGTTTATGTCCGACGCGAGTTGTGAGATGTCTATCGTGCGAGGATTCTGCGGAACCTGCCGGACTACGAGAGTCTGCCCGAGATTTTTCAACGCAGCATTGATTGCGTAAACGAGCAATTGCACTGCGACTGGCTGATTCGGGCCGGCCAGCACCAAACTTGCGCCTGGTTTTGCGAGAAGATCATTCGCCGCCTCGCTAAGCCATTGCCCATCGAACGTTGCTCCGCCTGCCGGACGTTGCAGATTTCCTACGAGTCCACCCAGCCCGGCATCGTTTGTCCCCGCGAGAATTTTTTGTGCAAGCGCATGCGTGAAAGCGGCAATTTGGCTCGCGGCACAGCGAAGCCGATGGTCCGCCATTGCACCTGTGAGCGTGAAGCGATTCTCGACGACATAAAGCCGATTCATGCTGTCTTTCGAGGAGTTCACTCTTCGCCGCGAAGTGAATGCGCGCACTGATTCCAGATTGCCTTGCCCGCAATCGAGAAAATCGCTGTCCAGAGCAAGAATTACATCCGCGCGATCCAATTTCGGAATGAGCCGCGCGCCAGCGCCGAATCCGCTTTGTGCAGCAGTTGTTTGTTCCTGACTCAGCAGCGGTTCGTAAACGCACCAGCGCATACTCGGAAAAGCTTTTTCCAGTTCAGTGCGCAATCGTTCGCGTGTAGGCGAATGCGTTTCGCCAACTAGGAACGCAAGACCCTCACCTTGTTGACTGGTAAGCGCGTTGCGAAGCGTTCCAATGTAGGCATCGAACTCGGCGCGATTACTCATTTTTCCTTTGTGAACGAAGCGTTGCGAGCGCGACGGATCGTATAGATCGAGGATTGACGCCTGAACGAAAGTATCGGTTGCGCCGCCGCTGGCCGGATGCAATGGATTTCCCTCCAGCTTGATCGGGCGCCCGTCCACGGTCGTGGCGATCAGCGGAATTGCGCCGGTGCGCCGCGGCATCGCGGTCGCGTAGTAGAGAAATTTTCCGGGAATCGTCCATTCGACACTCTTGGTGAAGGGCACCAGATGATTTTCCGGGCGCCGACAACTCGTCAGGCCAATCCCAGCCAGCGCCATCGATGCACCCATTAATTTCAAAAAATCGCGTCGCGACCATTCGTCGCCGTTCAGCTCCGCCGCGCCTGCGGGAAATTCACGCTCCAGCCATTGGCGAAATTCTGGCGTATCGCTCAGTTCGCCGAGGCTGCGCCAGTAACGTTTGCCAGTTGTCGGCTCCGGTGGATGGTGGAATACGCGTTTCATCGGTGGCACCCCTGACAATTTGTCGGCGGATTAATGTTCCAGCGTTCTTTCAAAGTCTCGCCGATCTCGGTTTGAGTGAGTTTTTTCTTCTTCGAAAAATCTTCACCCGCGTCGCTTGGCTGCCCGTACTTCGCCACAAATTCCGCTGGCTTCACGTCATCCGGTTTCCAATCCAGATTAAACACCTGGTCATCCGGCCGCAAAAAATTCTCCGGATGCCGATGGCATTCGAGGCACCAGGCCATGCTGTGCGGCTTGGCCTGATAAACCACCGGCATGTGATTGACCGGACCGTGGCAACTGAAACAACTAATGCCGCGGTTCACATGCGCCGCGTGATTGTAATAAACGTAATCGACGGTGCGATGGATCCACACCCACTCGATCGGATTGCCTGTTTTCCAGCTTTCGCGCACCGGCTCCAGCTTCGGGTTGTCCTTTTGCACCTGCGTGTGACAATTCATGCAGGTCTGCGTGTTCGGCACATTCGACTGCGCCGCCATTTCCACAAAGCTGTGACAATAACGGCAATCCATTCCCAGTTGCGTGACGTGAATATCGTGCGGAAAGGGCACCGGCTGGATCGGTTCGTAGCCGACCTTCGTGTATTTTGGCGTCACGTAATACCATGTTGCGGCGGTCAACCCACAGACTGACACGATCCCGCAGATCACCAGTTTGATCGGCACCCAGTTGGTCCAGCGTGGAAAAAAATTCGCCATGGGTATTTAGCCGGCGCTGACTTCGCAAACCGATAGCCGCGAAACTAAGAACGGATCAAATTTGGAATCAGGATGTGTTTCGTTCAGACGGTGCAAGGTTTGAGATTGGTTGCTCGTCTGAGGGGACGTCAAGATTCTATGAATGTGCTCGGGCAGGGCAAAAGAAAATTCGTCTTTCAATCTCATGTCCACAAAAATAACGCCGTCACCGGTTTCGATACGAAAAAGCGAACAATTGGCAAAAATTGATAACGTCAAAACTTGGCGAACGCGTCAAGCCCCGAACACAGGCATGCGCTCCGCCGCAGCAGACGACTTTCAATCATGGAATCCGTAGCGATTCGAATTGACGAGTGAAGGCAAAACCAAATTGGCAGCCGCCGATTTTCTTTCTTGTTGCTTCTCTCATCATCGCAATCGCCCGGGCGAGAGAACCTATTCCGAGTGAAGTGGAGCGAAGTCGAATGGACGTCGATCTTGTTCTTACTAACGGAAACATCTACACCGTAAACGCAAAGCAGCCGCACGCGGAAGCTGTCGCGATAAAGGGAAACCAGATCGTTTTCGTCGGCGCAAACGGAGACGCCAAGAGATTTCATGCCGCACGCATTATCGATCTTCATGGTCACACAGTCGTGCCCGGCCTGACTGATTCGCACTGCCACATTTTCGGGGTCGGCGAACGCGAGATGCGGCTGAATCTCGAGGGGACTAATTCACTTGAAGATTTTCTCGCCAAAATAAAACAGCGCACCGCGCAAACCGAGCCTGGCAAATGGATCACCGGCCGTGGCTGGATCGAAACTTTCTGGAAGCCGCCGCAATTTCCTACACGCAACGAACTCGACAGGATCGCTCCTGAAAATCCCGTCTATCTTACTCGTGCGGACGGTCACGCATCGGTCGTGAATTCCACCGCGCTGAAAATTGCCGGGATCGACAAGAACACACCGGACCCTTTCGGTGGAAAAATTCTAAAAACGAACGGCGAACTGAATGGGATGTTGCTCGATAATGCGCAGGATTTAGTCGCGAAAAATATACCAAAATCGACCGAAGCCCAGCGCGAGGAATCGTTGCTACGGGGAATTGATCGCGAGATCGGGCTCGGCTGGTGCGAAATCCAAAACGCCGGCAGCCACAAGGAAGACATCGACCTGATCAAGAAGGTTTACGCCGACGGCAAAGCAAAGATTCGCTTCGTCAATTGCGTTTTTGGACCGGGTGAAGATGCACAGAATTTTTTGAAAGAAGGACCGACTCTCAACGCGTTCACCCATCATTTCACCCAGCGAACCATCAAAGTGATTTTCGATGGCGCACTGGGTTCCCGCGGCGCGGCCCTACTAAAATCATATAACGATGCCCCTGACACTTCAGGGTTTCTCACCGAAAAGCCCGAGGAGTTGCGGCCAATGTTTGAAGAAGCATTGCGCCGCGGGATTCAAGTCGAGACGCACGCGATCGGCGATCGCGCGAACCGCCTGATTCTTGATCTTTACGAGCAGGCGCTCAAAGCGGTGCCGCCCGAGCGAAGAAAAATTCCCGAGCCGCGCTGGCGCGTTGAGCATGCGCAGATTGTTGATCCTGCTGACATTCCGCGGTTCGCAAAGCTCGGAGTGATTCCATCGATGCAACCGTCGCACGCAATCAGCGATTTATTTTTCGCGCCGAGCAGGCTGGGAATGGATCGCCTCGCCGGCGCGTATGTGTGGCAAAGCTTTTTGAAATCCGGCACAATTATTTGCGGTGGGTCGGACGCGCCGGTCGAGCGCGGCGAACCGATGATCGAATTCTACGCTGCGGTCGCGCGCAAAAGCATCAAGGGAGAATCCGGTGAAGGTTGGCATCCCGAGCAAGCAGTCTCGCGCGAGCAGGCGCTGAAAATGTTTACCATCTGGCCCGCTTACGCGGCATTCGAAGAAAACGACAAAGGCTCGATCGAAGCCGGTAAACTCGCTGATTTTACCGTGCTCTCCGCCGACATTATGAAAATCCTGGAGGCGGAAATTTTGCAGACGCGCTGCCGAATGAACATCATCGGCGGCGAGATTGTCTTTGAAGATCGACAGTCGAAGTAATGACTCATGACCGAGCTTCGCCTCACTGTTAACGGCGCGTCTCGCACGATCGAGGTCGATGACGACACGCCGTTGCTCTGGATTTTGCGCGATCAACTTGGGTTAACCGGAACGAAGTTTGGTTGCGGTGTCGGGGTTTGCGGCGCGTGCACAATTCTTGAAAACGGCAAAGCTTTACGCGCCTGTCAGCTTCCTGCCTCGGAAATCGCGGGACGAAGTTTTACCACGATTGAAGGGCTGTCGCCCGATGTGAGCCATCCGTGCCAGCGCGCATGGATGGAAGAAGAGGTGGCGCAATGCGGCTATTGCCAGGCTGGAATGATCATGACGGCGTGCGGATTGTTGAACGAACATCCGGACCCGAACGACGACCTCATCGATACCGTCATGTCTGATTCCGTTTGCCGCTGCGGAACCTACCCTCGTATTCGCAAAGCGATTCATCGGGCCGCCGCGGAGCTGCGAGAGAAAAAATCGTCGTCGCCATGAAAATCTCGCGCCGTGATTTTGTACGGACCGTTGCTGTTGGCGGCGCCGGTCTGGTTGTCGGTTTCAATGGGCGCGGAATTTTTGGCGCGGATGCGACGAAGCAATTTGCGCCGAATGGCTGGGTCAAGATCGACATCGACGGCATGGTCACGTTGACGATCGGCAAATCGGAAATGGGCCAGGGGGTGCGCACATCGCTCGCGATGATCCTGGCTGAAGAGCTCGAGGCGGATTGGTCGCGCATCAAACTAGTGCAGGCGTCGCCCAGTCCGGTCTTCGACGATCTCGGCACCGGCGGAAGTGACAGCGTGCGCGACGGCTGGCGGTCTTTGCGGAAAGCGGGAGCCGCTGCGCGCGAGATGCTCGCGATTGCGGCAGCAGCGCGATGGAAAGTCGATCGCGGGAGTTGCGCCGCTTCCAACGGAGCGATCGTTCACACGGCCAGCGGCCGCCGTTTCGAATACGGCGCCCTGGTGGCGGACGCGGCGAAATTGTCCGTGCCTAGCGATCCGCCGCTAAAGAATGCGCGCGATTACAAAATTGTCGGCCGCCGCACGCCGCGAATCGATGGTCGCGATATCGTTTCGGGCAAGGCGCGTTACGGCATCGACACGAAAATTCCCGGAATGTTGTACGCGTCGCTCGAACGGCCGCCATGGATCGGCGCGAAACCGAAGCGAATGGACGAAGAGAAAGCGAGAAATGTTCGAGGTGTCCGCAACGTCGTGAAGACGTCGCGCGGAATTGCTGTCGTCGCCGAGAGTACTTCGGCGGCAATCAAAGGCCGGACCGCGCTCGCAATGGACTGGGGTGAACCGCCACCGGATGCGTTTGATTCGGAGGCGCATTCCAAACGGCTTGAACTCGCGTCGCGCGAACGCGGTTTCATCACGCGCAAAGAAGAACCGCCTCCCAGCACCGCCGCTGTCGCACGTACGATTGAAGCGACTTACCACTATCCGTTTTATGCACACGCGCCCGTCGAGACGATGAATTGCGTAGCCGATGTGCGAGAAAACCGCTGCACGATTTGGGCGCCGACACAGGCGCCGAACCGGCTGCAAAAACAAGTGGCCGATCTGCTCGGCACTACTCTCGATAAGGTCGACGTAAATGTTACGTTAATCGGCGGAGGATTCGGACGACGGCTCGGCGTCGATTACGCCTTGGAAGCAGCCGAGATTTCGCGTGCGGCCAAGGCGCCAGTGCAACTTCTCTGGTCGCGCCAGGACGATATGAAA
>WNGK01002809.1_pt1 | contig 18803 bp, 13 predicted proteins | sample 5400601 | NCBI WGS metagenome assembly WNGK01 (sample SAMN13153376, study PRJNA577476) | soil metagenome | isolation source: 60 cm soil or saprolite under Garry oak tree replicate 1 | place: USA:California | collected 2016-06-15
CTGCGCCCCGGCGGAGACCTGGTCATCTCCGACATCCACCACGAACTCGTTACCCGCGGCTCGGCGATCACCGCCCGCGGCCCAGCGGGCGAGCCGCGCATCGTACCCACCTACCGGCATCAGTTCGGCGATTACCTGCGGGCGGCACTGAGCCTTGGCCTGCAGGTCAGACGGTGCGAGGAGCCGGGTCCGTCGGCCCAGGCCCAGGCGGCGCCGCTGCCCGAGCCCGCAACCGAGATCGGCGACTGGCGGGACTGGCCGTTTTCGCTGGGGGATTACCTGCCATCTGCGACGCGGGCAGCTGGCGGCCGCCCTTGGCTGGTCATCTGGCACTTCCAGCTGCCCGCTGGCTGACCGACTTCCCGGCGAGCCCGACCCGCCTTAACCTAACCTGGGCTGGAGATCGCAGACGGTCAGACGGCGCGGGTCCGGGTGGCGTGCCAGCCCGAACCCAGGGCGGCTACCGTGAGCGCCAGCAGGACGGCGAGCAAGATGAGCTGAACGGGCCAGTACTGGCTGGCCGGATGGTACGGCACGGGGCTGCCGGTCGCGGAGCGCAGGACCCAGCTGCCTGGCGGTGCCGCGAAACGCGGCCCGGTCGTGGTCCTGGCCGGTGCCAGTGTCAGCACCGTCGACCGCGCGCCCAGGAGCAGGAAGACAAACCCGGCCAGCGCCGCGCCGATCGCGGGGAGCGTGCGCCGTAGCAACGCACCGAGGGCGACTTCCAGCGCGAAGGCGAGCACGGCCTCCGCGGCTAGGGCCAAGTTGACGGAGACAAGCCATGACCACCGCGAGCTAGTCGTGTCACCGGCGGTCAGGCGCCGCGAGAATGTCGGCACGCAGCCCTACGATGGCGGACGTGTCGAGCGTGGACGAAGTCGCGTGGCTACGGGACAACAGCCCCGCGTGGCGATTGCTCCGTGCGGACAACGCGCCGCTGGTGCTGAGCTTCCTGCATCAGGTCTTCGTCGCGGACAACGTGCGGTCCATTTCCGCGACAGAACTCTCCAGCCGCCTGGACGATGAGCTCTATGCCCTCAATCAGCGAGAAAGCGAACGTGGGGGCCGGAAGTTCCCGAAACCGGCGAAGGCCTATCTTGACGACTGGGCGGCTCCGGAGGCCGGCTGGCTTCGGAAGTACTATCCCGACGGCTCCGACGAGCCTCACTACGATGCGACCCCGGCCGTCGAGAAGGCACTGCAGTGGATACAGAGCCTGCGCGAGCGCGAGTTCGTCGGCACCGAGTCACGGCTGAAGGTCATCTTCGAGTTGCTCCGGCAGATCGTCTTCGGCACGGAGACGGATCCCCGGCAACGGCTAGCGGAGCTGCGGCGGCAGCGGCAGGAGATTGACGAGCAGATAGCGCGCGTCGAGGCCGGCGACATGCCTGTTCTTGACGCGACCTCGGTGCGTGATCGTTACCAGCAGTTCGCCAACACTGCGCGGGAGTTGCTCGCCGACTTCCGCGAGGCCGAGGAGAACTTCCGCAAGCTGGACCGGCGGCTGCGTGAGAAGATCGCCGGCTGGCAAGGGGGCAAAGGCGAACTGCTGGACGACGTGCTTGGCAGCCGGGAGTCGATCGCGGGCTCCGACCAGGGGAGGTCTTTCCAGGCGTTCTACGGGTTCCTGCTATCGCAGGCCCGGCAGGAGGAGCTGTCCACCATGCTCGAGCAGGTTCACTCGCTCGAGGGGATCGCCGAACAGGACCCGCGACTGCGGCTTATCCACTACGACTGGCTGGATGCCGCCGAAGGCACCCAGGCCACGGTGCGCCAGCTCTCCGAACAGCTCAGGCGGTTCCTCGACGACCAGGTCTGGTTTGAGAACCGCCGCGTGATCGACATCCTGCGGGGCGTCGAGGCCCGCGCGCTGCAGCTGCGCGGGACGCGGAACGTGCCAGTGACGATGGAGCTCGATGCGCCGTCACCGGCCATCAGGCTGCCAATGGAACGCCCACTGTACGTGCCCGTGAAGAAGGTCAGGATCAGCAGCGGCGACGTCCGCGATGCAGATCAGGAGACCGTTCCCGCCGCGCTGTTCGAGCAGTTCCACGTGGACCCGGTGCCGCTGGCGGCGGGCGTCAGGGAGGCGCTGCGTGGACAGCCGACAGTCGGCCTGAAGGAGCTGGTGGCGCGACGCCCCATCGCGCAGGGCCTGGCCGAGCTGATCACCTACCTGGCACTGAAAGACGAGAAGTTCCGGATCGTATACGACGAGGAACGGCGCGAAGAGGTCAGCTGTGCCGACCAGGAGGGAACACCACAGGTGGTGACCCTGCCGCGGGTGAGTTATGCGAGGACGCGTCGATGACTGCCGAGTCCAGCCTATCGATCGCGGTCACCCAGCTCATGAAGGGCGTGGTCTACCGCGACACGCACGACCGTGCCTGGCGCAGCCTGCTGGATCTGCAGCCGCAGGCCCGCGACTATCTGGCCACGCTCGGCCTCCAGGTAGTGGTCGATGAGGCCGAGGGCTACGCATTCTGCCGCCAGCAGGAGCCGGACCCTGACGATCCTGATCCGCTACCCAGGCTGATCCCCCGCCGGAGCCTGTCCTTTCATGTCAGCCTGTTGCTCGCGCTGTTGCGCAAGAAGCTGGCCGAGTTCGACGCTCAGGGCAGCGAAAGCCGGCTCATCCTTACCCGTGAGCAGATCATCGAGATGCTCCGGGTGTTCCTGCCGCCGACCTCGAACGAGGCCCGGCTGACCGACCAGATCGACGCGCATCTGAATAAGTGCGCTGAACTCGGTTTCCTGCGCGCAGTGAAGAACTCCGAGCAGGCTTACGAGGTGCGCCGCATTCTGAAGGCGTTCGTGGACGGTCAATGGCTCGCCGATTTCGACGAGAAGCTAACGGAGTACCTGACACTGCTGGAGACCGGCACGGAGGTCAGCCAATGACCGGATTCCGCCTCGACCGCCTTGAACTGTACAACTGGGGGACGTTCGGCGGCGGCGTCTGGTCGCTGACACCCGCGGGGCAGAACACGTTGCTCACCGGAGACATCGGCTCGGGCAAGTCCACGATCGTCGACGCCGTCACCACCTTGCTGCTCCCGTCGCAGAAGATCTCCTACAACAAAGCGGCCGGCGCGGAGACGAAGGAGCGGTCACTGCGCTCCTACGTGCTCGGGTACTACAAGACCGAACGCAACGAGGTGGTCGGGGTTACCAGGCCCGTGGCGCTCCGCGACGGCACCAGCTACAGCGTGCTGCTCGGCGTCTTCCACAACGAGGGCTACAGCGAGACCGTGACCCTCGCCCAGGTGTTCTACCAGCGTGCGGGGGACGGCGCAGGCCAGCCGGACCGGTTCTACGTGGTCGCCTCCCGGGCGCTGGCGGTATCGAAGGATTTCGCGGACTTCGGCGCCGACATCACCCAGCTGCGCAGGCGGCTGCGTGCCGCCGGAGACATCCGGGTACACGACAGCTTCCCCGAGTACGGCAAGGACTTCCGGCGCCGTCTGGGCATCGAGTCCGAGCAGGCGATGGAACTGTTCCACCAGACCGTGTCCATGAAGTCGGTAGGCAACCTCACTGACTTCGTCCGCGAGCACATGCTGGAGCCGTTCGACGCCGAGAAGGCCACCAGGAACATCGTCGCGCACTTCGAGGATCTCACGAAGGCGCACGAGTCGGTACAGCGCGCCAAGGCGCAGCTCGCGGCGCTCACCCCGCTGCTGGCGGACTGCGACAAGCACGATCAGGTCCGGCAGGACATCGCCGTGCTCGTCGCACAGCGGGAAGCGCTGAGCTACTACTTCGCCGAGCTAAAGGCGCGGCTCACCGAGACCGAGCTGGAGACGCTCTGCGCTGAACGGGACCGTCACCGGGCGCGGCTAAGGGACCTCGACTCCAGGCTGAAAGGCCTGCGAGACCAGGAGCGGAACCTGGAAATAGAGCTGGCCGGGCACGGCGGGAACCGGCTGGCGGAGATTGAGCGCCAGCTCGCCGATGCCGGGAAGGCCGCGGACACCCGGATGGAGAAGGCAACGCGATTCAGCGGGCTACTCGCGGCGGCCGAGCTAGCCCAGGTCGAGACCGCCGGGCAGTTCGCCGCCCGGCGGCGCGAGATCGCGGCGGCCTCGGCAGCCTCCAGCCGGGACCTAGCCGACTGGCAGAACCGGCTGACCGAGTCGGCCGTCCAGCTGCAGCGGCTGAGCGAGGATGCGGACGACGTCAACGCCGAGTTGCTCAGCCTGCGAGCGCACCAGAACAACATCCCCAAGCGCAACCTCGACCTGCGGAAGTGGATGTGCCGTGAGCTCGGCCTCGGCGAGGACTCGCTGCCGTTCGCCGGCGAGCTGACCAAGGTCCGGGACGACGAGCGTGACTGGGAAGGCGCCGCGGAGCGGCTGTTGCACGGCTTCGCGCTGTCCATCCTGGTACCCGACGAGCATTACCGTGCCGTGTCGGACTGGATCAACGAGCATCACCTCGGTACGCGCGTCGTGTACTACCGGGTCGCCGAGCCGGCCAGGCGCAACACTCTGCCGGGCTGGGGGCCGAACGCACTCGCCGCCAAGCTCGACATCAAGGACACCTCGTTCGCCTCGTGGCTAGAGCGCGAGCTGGAACACCGCGCCGACCACGAATGCGTGGAGACGATGGCGGAATTCCGCCGGCTGCCTAAGGCCATCACCAAGACTGGTCAGGTAAAGGAGAAGGGCGGCAGGCACGAGAAGGACGACCGGAGACGGATCGCCGACCGGTCTACTTATGTGCTCGGCTGGACCAACGAGCGCAAGATCGATGCGCTGATCGGCCGTGCCCGTACGATCAGCGCGCACCTCGACGCGGTCCGGGCCGCGCAGGCGGACCAGCGGCGGCGGCACGGCGCTGCGCAGGAGCGCCGGGATCTGCTCGTACGCCTGGACGAGACGCGTGAGTTCGCGGACATCGACTGGCAGTCCCTCGTGACCCGGATCGAGGACCTGAAGGAGGAACGAGAGCGGCTGAAGGCAGCGTCAGCGGAGCTCGCCAAGCTGATCGCCGCCCTGGAGGCAGTCCGGCAGCTCATCGGCGGCACCGATGACGAGCGGAGCGCCGCACAGCAAGACCTGGGTGGTGTTCTCAGCGATATCTCGGGTGCCGAGCGCATCCTCGGCGAGGCGAAGGCGGTGCTCGCCGAGGACGCGTGCGGCGCGGCGCGGGTACTGTTCGACGGTATCGCCGAGCTGCTCGCTGGGGCAGGGCATCCGCCTGCGGTCGCAGCCGCGGGATGCGACAAGGCGGAGAATATGGCAGGCGCCGCGATCACCGACCTGGCAGGCCGGCGCAGCGAGCGGATGAACCGCCTGACCACCACGATCGTCCGCGCGATGGGCGAGTTCCGCCGGCACTACCCGGTCGAGACCAGCGAGCTCAGCGACGCGGTCGAGTCCGCGGACGGATACCGGGACCTCCACAAGCGCCTGGTCACCGACGACCTGCCCCGGTTCACGCAGCAGTTCAAGACCTACCTGAACCAGAACACGATCCGGGACATCGCCGGGTTCCAGTCCCAGCTCAACAAGCAGGCCGACCTGATCAGGGAGCGGATCGGCACGATCAACTCCTCGCTGGTCGGCGTGGATTACAACCCGGGGCGTTATATCCGGCTGGAACCGCTGCAATCCCCGCACGCCGAGATCCGCGACTTCCGTTCTGACCTGCGGGCCTGCACTGACGACGCGGTGTCCGGTGAGGACTCCGACCAGTACTCCGAGCAGAAGTTCCTGCAGGTGAGCGGGCTCATCGATCGGTTCAGGGGGCGCGAGGGGATGACCGAGGCCGACCGGCGATGGACGAGGTTCGTCACCGACGTTAGGAACTGGTACACGTTCGCGGCGTCCGAGCGGTACCGCGAGGATGACACTGAGTATGAGCACTACACCGACTCTGGCGGCAAGTCCGGCGGGCAGAAGGAGAAGCTCGCCTACACGATCCTTGCCGCGTCGCTGGCCTACCAGTTCAAGCTGGAGTGGGGCGCGGCGAAGTCGCGGACATTCCGGTTCGCGGTGATCGACGAGGCCTTCGGCCGGGGTTCCGACGAGTCAACGCGCTTCGCGCTTGAGCTGTTCGGGAAACTCGGCCTGCAGTTGCTGATCGTCACCCCGCTGCAGAAGATCCACGTCATCGAGCCGTACGTGTCCGCTGTGGGGTTCGTCGACAATCCTGAGGGCAACAACTCGCGGCTGCAGACGCTGACTATCGACGAGTACCAAGTTCGCCGGGCCGCGCACCGGCTCGCCCAGCAGATCGCCGTCAGCGAGCCCCCTGCAGGCTCCCCGAACCGGCAGATCGCCGTCAGCGAGCCCGCTGCAGGCTCGGGCGCCGCCCTTCGCGCCGGGCCATCACGGCCGGCTCCGATCCCTGATCTGGTCCCCATGGCAGGTCACTGACGTGCCAACGGCGCGGCACCAACCAGGCGGCCAGCCCGGCCTTTGGACTCGCCCTGCTGACGTGCGCACGGCTGTGCGGAAGAAGTGGGATTCCGGCGCGCTGCTGACGCGGTTCGCCGGCGGCCAGGAGTGGGAGCCGCTCAGCTTCGCGATCCATGGCCCGTCTGCCGGGCAGATCGGCGAGCGCCTGGCTGATGTCCGCCACTGGGCGGCAGAGTGGGCGGTGGCGGCACGTGGGCCGCTGCGCGTGGAGTACAAGCAGATCGGCGGCCGTCACTTCGGCACTAACAGCATCCCCTGCCGCGCCTGGCTGGATAGTTATGACCAGACCTGGGCGCTGTTGAAGGCCGGAGCAGACGTCCGCCGCCTGAACGAGCTCCTCGACGCCGCGCATGGCACGCGCCTGGTCCCCTGGCTGATCGGCCATCCGATGCGCGCACTGCGGCTCGAGGATGTCTGGGGCAAGCTGCTGGCCACCGTCGGCTGGATCCAGGAGCGCCAGACACCGGGCATGTACCTGCGGCAGGTGGACGTGGCCGGGGTCGACACCAAGTTCATCGAGCGGCACAAGGGCGTGCTCGCTGAGCTCCTTGACGCGCAGCTCGACCCGTCACGTGCGGATGCGGACGCGCCGGACTTCGCCGCGCGCTACGGGTTCCTCCGCAAGCCTGGCTACGTCCGGTTCCGGGTGTCCCCGGGGTTCCGCGGATTTTCCGAGCTGTCTATCCGCACGAGCGAGTTCACGGCCGCGCCGGACGGCATAACCCGTGCCTATGTGATCGAGAACGAGATCTCTTATCTGGCTTTCCCCCTCCCGGCGGCGGCAATGGCGATCCTTGGCGGTGGCTACGCCGTCCCGGTGCTTGAGCCGCTCCGCTGGCTGGCCGGCATTTGTCTCGTGTACTGGGGCGACATCGACACGCACGGCTTCGCGATCCTTGACCGGCTGCGCAATCAGCTACCTCACGCTCGCTCCATGCTCATGGACCGGGCCACTCTCCTGGATCACCGGCAACACTGGGGCACCGAGCCCTCCCCGGCCACCGCGGCCCTTGACCGCCTTGATCGGCCAGAATCGGCCCTCTACGCCGATCTCGTCGCGAATACTTACGCCCCGTCCGTCCGTCTGGAGCAGGAGCGGATAAGCTTCTCCGCCGTCGAAAGAGCCGTCGCCGCCTCGAGTGATCGGACCGCCAGCGTGGTGACAGCGCACAGCTCACGATGGTCTGGCCCGGGGCAAGCACGTCATCTACGTGAGCAACGACCTCGTCTCCGCCGACGACCGCCAGACGACTAGTTCTCGCTGACGACGAAGGCCTGCGTGTGAGAGGAACCGTCCTGGTAGGACCCGCCGGCGCTGCACTTGCCCGCGGCTGCACACGAGACAGAAAAGACGGCCGCGCCCCCGGTCTTGTTGAGCCGGCCGGTGCCAGGTACCTCGGTAGCGTTATGCCAGCTGCCGTTGATCTCGCTCACCACGAACGCCTGCAAGGCTGTGGAACGGTCGCTGTAGTACCCCCCGGCGCTGCACTTGCCCGCCGCTGCGCATGACACCGAATAGACCGCCGCGTTCCCCGTCTTGTTGAGCGTGGCAGTGGCGGGCACCTCGATGGCCCGGCGCCAGACGCCCTTCACCTCGCTCGCCACCAAAGCCTGCTCGTGGTTCATCGAACCAGCATGGTAGAAGCCTCCGGCGCTGCAGTTGCCCGCCGAGGCGCACGACACCGAGCCCACCGCGGCGTCCCCGTCCTTGTTGAGCACGGCATTGCCCGGCAACTCGATAGCCCGGCGCCAGGTGCCGTTCACCTCGCTTACCACGAAGGCCTGCCGGCCGTTACCGCCGGTGTAGTACCCGCCTGCGCTGCAGTTGCCCGCCGCGCCGCATGACACCGAGTTGACCATCGCGTCGCCGCCGCGGTTAAGGGCGGCGGCACCGGGGACCTCGATTGCGCCGTGCCAGCTGCCATGGACTTCGTTGACCACGAACGCCTGCCGTAGCCCAGATGCGTCCCAGTAATACCCGCCGGCGCTGCAGTTACCCGCCGACGCGCACGACACCGAGCTGACCGCCGCTACGTCGGCCTGACGGATCGCGGCAACTTGCGGCACCTTGACGGCGCCGTGCCAGGTGCCGTTCACCTCGCTAACGACGAACGCACGCAAGTATCCGGAGCTATCCATGTACCACCCGCCGGCGCCGCAGTTGCCCGCCGACGCGCACGACACCGAGCTGATCGCCGCGCCCCCGCGCTGGTTGAGCGCGGCCGTGCCGGGTACTTCGATGGACTTCTGCCAGGTTCCGTTGACCTCTCTGACCACGAACGCCTGCAAGTTCGTGGAGAAGTCGGTGTAGTACCCGCCAGCGCTGCAGTTGCCCGCGGACGCGCAGGACACCGAGTTGACCCCCGCATTCCCGGCCTGGTTGAGGGAGGCGGCGCCGGTCACCTCGATTGCGGTGTGCCAGGTGCCGTTAACCTGTCTGGCCACGAACGGGTGGAAGTTGCCGGCCCAGTAGAAACCGCCGGCGCTGCAGTTGCCCGGCGAGGCGCACGACACGGAGCGGACCCGGGCGAACCCCGTCTGATTGAGGGCAGCGGTGCCGGGCACCTCCCGCGCGGTACGCCAGGTCCCTCCCACGGTCGCAGCTGAGGCATGAGCGTCCGGGCGCGTTCCGGCAACCGCCCCGCTGGCCTGGATGACCGCCGCTGAGCAGACAGCGGTCGCGACAGCTGGAATCATCACGGCGGCGCGTCTTACTGATGGCCTCATGAGCACTCCTCGTGCCAGGCGCGGAGAAGGCGGCACGGCGTCCAAGCCTGGCTCAGAACCTGGGCAATTGCACGGCATCTGGGGAATCGGCGGGTATTTGTCTGCAGACGCAATGGTGAGGCGGCCAAGGCGGAACATCGATGTGCGAGCCAGATCGGGGAACCGGGAATGGCGGCCTCACGTCCAACCGGCCATGAAGGCGAAACAACACGTCCTGGTGCGAGTTCCGCAAGCAGGCCGGCCGGCCTGCGCCCTCGCCGTGCGCACGGCCGTGCTGTTCGCGTCGGGCTTCGTGATCCTTTCCGGCTGCGCCGGCGGGCCATTCCGGCCGGTGATCAAGACCTCGGCGCTGCGGGCCGCCGACCGGCTGGTCCCGTTCGTCAGCTGCGGCGATGCCCTGCGAAACCTGCGGACGGCGGCGAGCAAGGCGGTGACCGCCGACTTCGCCGCGACCTCGCGATCACCTGGCCCAGCCGGCGGGCCGGCTGCCACCGGCTCGCCTGCGGGCCAGGCCGGGCCGGCCGGGGCAGCCGGTGCATCCGGGACGGCCGCCGGCCAGCCGGGCGCCGGCCGCAGCGCCGGTGCGGCAGCGGCCGACGGGACGGCGGCGCCTGGCGCGTATTCGGGCACCAACACCGCCACCGCGGGTGTTGACGAACCCGATCTGGTCAAGACCGACGGGCACCGCATCGTGACGGTGATCGGCGGCGTCCTGCGGGTTGTCGACGCCCAGACCATGCAGCTCACCGGCGTCCTGGACCTGTCACCGTGGGAGGGCCCTGATGGCGCGGCGCCGGCGAACCTGCTCCTGGCCGGGGATCATGCGCTGGTCCTGATCAGCCAGGGCGACTCGCTGCCTGGAGCGCCCCTGCCTCAGGTCGCGCCAGGCACCCAGAACCCGCCGGCTCAGATCACCGGGCCGCAGCTCGTGCTGATCGACCTGTCCGCGGCCGCGCCGCGGGTCCTGAGCGAGTACGCAATCGACGGCACGCTGGTGGACGCACGTCAGGTGGGGTCGGTAGCTCGGGTGGTCATCCACTCGGCGCCGCGGCTGTATCTTCCTGCCGGAGACGGGCGGAGCGGGCCGGACGGCCTCACCGCAGACCGGGCCGTGATCGGCCATGCCCCGCTCAGCGCCTGGCTGCCGCGTTACGCGGTCACCGCCGGCCAGGCCCGCCGAACCGGCCGGGTGGACTGCGCCGCGGTCAGCCACCCCGCGGCGGTCAGCTATTCCGGCACCTCGATGATCACCGTGCTCACGTTCGACCTGCACGCCGCCAGCCTCGGTGACGGTCTGCCGGTGACCGTCGTCGCCGATGGCGACACGGTCTACTCCAGCGGCGCCAGCCTTTACATCGCCAGCGACAGGCAGTGGACCACGCCGCACGACCCGGGGACCGCGACCAGGCCGGCGGGCAGCGACGCTCAGTCCGCGGCTACGGCGCCGCGGCAGTACGCTGCGCTGTACAAGTTCGACGTCGCGGGGCCAGGCAGGCCCGTTTACGAGGCATCGGGCACCGTCCCCGGCTGGCTGCTCGGCTCGGCGGGCACGGCTCAGTACGCCCTGTCCGAGTGGGACGGAGCGCTCAGGGTCGCGACGACAACGGGCCTGTTCGGCTGGAGCGGCCCGCCGCCGCGGTCGGCTGTCTACGTGCTCGATCAGGTCGGCGCCCGGCTGGTGATCGTCGGAAAGGTCGGCGGGCTCGGCCTCGGCGATCAGATCTACGCCGTCCGCTTCGCCGGCCCGGTGGGCTACGTGGTCACGTACCGGGCGGTCGATCCGCTCTACACGCTGGACCTGTCCAACCCCGCGCAGCCGAGGGTCGTCGGCGAGCTGCAGCTCAGCGGCTACTCCGCCTACCTCGACCCGATCGACATGTCGCACGTGATCGGGATCGGGCAGGCAGCGAACGCCGCAGGCCACATCGAGGGGACGCAGATATCGCTCTTCGACACCACTGACTTCGCGGCGCCGGTGCGAACGGCCGTGTTCCGGCTGCCGTTCGGCCACTCCGAGGCCGAGATCGACCCGCACGCGCTCTTGTACTGGCCGGCCGCCCAGCTCCTGGTCATCCCGGCGCTGCTGCCTGACCCGGCGGCGACCCGGGCCGGAACCGCGTCCCCGTCGGCGGATAACGTGCCCGCGCCGGTCAGCGCCGCTCTCGTGCTGCACGTGAGCGATCGCTCGATCACCGAGACCGGGCTGATCACCCACCCGGCCGTGCCCGGCGACCCCGCGGGCGGCCAGATCCGGCGTTCGCTCGTCATCGGCGGTGACCTGTGGACCCTGTCCGACCAGGGCCTGAAGGTGAATGACCTGATAACGCTCGCGCCACTGCGCTGGGTGCCGTTCTGACGGCGCCCCCGCCGGCCGCGAGGAACAGCCGGCGCCACGCGTCGGCGAGCCAGGCATGCAGCGGTGGCCCGAGCTCAGCCCTCGCTACTGTCGAGGTGCTCGGGTCTCCCCTGCCGCCTGGTGGGTGAGGTAGCGCAGGACCGCCAGCACGCGCCGGTTGTCATGCTCGGAGGGCGGCAGGCCAAGCTTGCCGAAGATGCTGGCCACGTGCTTCTCGACGGCGCCGGTGGACAGGACGAGCACCTCGCCGACGCCGGCGTTGGAACGTCCCTTCGTCATCAGGGACAGCACCTCGCGCTCGCGGGAGGTGAGCGCGGCCACGCCCGCCCGCCTGGCGGCCAGCATCTGGCTGACGACCTCCGGGTCGAGCGCGGTGCCGCCGGCTGCGACGCGGGCCAGCGAGTCGGTGAATTCCGCCACGTCGGCCACCCGGTCCTTGAGCAGGTAGCCCACGCCTGCGGCACCGCCCGCGAGCAGCTGGGAGGTGTACCTGGTCTCGATGTACTGGGAGAACACCAGCACACCGGTGCCCGGGTACCGGTCCCGCAGTTCCAGCGCGGCGCGCAGCCCCTCGTCGGTGTGCGTGGGCGGCATCCGGATGTCCACCACCGCGACGTCCGGACGATGCTCGGCCACCGCCGCGAGCAGCGCCGCGCCGTCCGCCACCGCCGCGCACATCTCGTGCCCGCGATCGGTGAGCAGCCGGGTGAGGCCCTCGCGCATCATGCCCGCGTCTTCGGCGATAACGACTCGCACGGCGTCCTCACGCCAGCAGCGGAAGGTCGACGCGGACCAGTGTCGGGCCGCCCGGCGGGCTGGCGACGTCCAGCTGCCCGTCCACCGTGCGGATGCGCTGCGCGAGCCCGGCCAGCCCGCTCCCGCGCGCGTCGGCGCCGCCGTCGCCGTCGTCGGTGACGGTCAGCACGAGCCGCGCGGCCCGCTGGATTGCCTCGACCGTGATCTTGTTCGCGCGGCTGTGCTTCATCGCGTTGGCCACCAGTTCGGCGGCGCAGAAGTAGGCGATCGACTCGATCGCCGCCGACGGGCGCCGGGCGAGGACGGCCCTGAGCTCGACGGGGATCGCGCTGCCCGCCGCGAGCGTCGCGAGCGCGTCGGCCAGGCCGTTGTCCAGCACCGGCGGGTGAATTCCCCTGGCCAGCTCGCGCAGCTCACCGAGCGCATCCTTGGCACCCTGGTGCGCCGCGTCGACTAGTTCCCGCGCCGCGGCGAGATCGCCGGGAGCGCCGTCGGCGCCGAGTTTCTCCCTGGCCATGCCGAGGTTCATCGCGAGCGTGGCCAGCCGGATCTGAGCGCCGTCGTGCAGGTTGCGTTCCACCTGGCGCAGCACCGCCGCGGAGTCGTTCACCGCCAGCGCCCTGGCCTGCTCCAGGTCGCGCACTCGCTGGGCCAGCGTCCGCGGCCCGAGCAGGACGCGGATGAGCCAACGGTCGACGGACACGACGGCCCCGGTGACCCACGGGGCGGCCAGCAGCATGCCCGCGCCCGCGGCAAGGGCAGCGAACGTGCCGGGAAAGGTGGTGACCCGGAAGGTGCCGGCACCAGCCAGGCCGAAGGGGGTGAAGACCGGAACCGGGCTGAGGCGCACTCCCCGGGCGTGGTTGCGCATCAGGCCCCACCAGAAGGGATAGGTGACGCCCGCGATCCCGGCCGCCCAGTACGCCAGCGCGTAGCACTCGAGCGCGGCGACCGGCAGCTTCAGCAGCAAGTACGCGGCCGCCCGCCCGGCCCGTCGCGGAGCCTGGCGGCAAGCCAGCCAGGCTCGCCCGGCCGGGCCGGGCTTCCCCCCGGCGTCCGGATCGGCGCCGGCGCGCTGACTCGCTCGCCAAGCAGCCAGGCCGCCAGCCAGCGGATCAGGCCGCCAAGCGGCCGCCCGGCACCGAGCGTCAGCACCAGCAGCGACAGCACCAGGACCGGGGCCCAGATCGCGGTCCAGGCGGCGGAGTCCGGGGCCGGTCTCACCGCGGTCGCGACAGCGAACGCGGCGCCGAACGCGATCCCCGCGAAGCCGAACCCGATCGGCACGCCGACCAGCGCGAAGAGCGCCTCCCGCCGGGCCCGGCCGGAGAACGGGGCGGCCAGCACGGCACGCGTCACCGCTCGCGCCCTCGCCATGCCGCTGGTGTCCATACCCTCATTCTCCTCGTAGACCGGGCTCTTCCGGTTCAGGCATCCCGCCTGGACAGGAGCCAGCCGCCGATCCCGAGCAGGGCCGCAGCGTACAGGCACAGCACGCCGAGCCCGGCCCACGCCGACAGGAAATGCGGGCAGCCAAAGGCACCCGCGCCGCAGCTTTCCGGCCTGGTCGCGCTCAGCGAGTTCGCGATGATGAACAGCGGCAGGTAGGCGGCGGCTCCGTGCGCTAGCGCGCCGATTACCTGCGCCAGGATCCATACTCCGCCGACGAGCACGCCGACCGCGGCCGCGGTGTGCCGGATGATGGCGCCCAGGCCGAGGCCGCATAGCCCGATCAGGCTGAAGCCCGCCCCGGACAGGATGACCGCGCGCAGCACTCCCTGCTGCGCCAGCGTGGGAGCCGCGATGCCGTGCCCGAGGGCGGCGCCGCCCGCCAGGAACGAGACGAACGAAGCTGCCTCGCCCAGGACAAGCGTCACGCCCCCGAACACCGCGGCCTTGGCGGCCAGCACGAGCGGCCGGTTCGGGACCGCGAGCAGCGTGGCCCGGATCAGGCCCGAGGTGTGCTCGCTGCTCATGCACAGCACGCCGAGCACTCCGGTGACCAGCAGCCCGGGAATCAGCCCGGCGAGCGCGTTGTTCGTCAGGTCCCCCGCCGCGTTCCGGGTGTTCAGCCCGATGACGACCGCCATGCCGACCGCGCCGGCCACCGTGATGGCCAGCGTCCACCAGGTGGACCGCAGCGTTCGGAGCTTGCGCCACTCCATCGCGGTCACGTGCCTGAACCGGTAGTGCCCGCGCGGGGTGCGCGCGCCTGTTGCAGTTAGTGCGGTCATGATGTCCCTCCCGTGCCGGGCCGGCCGTCACCAGCCCGGTAGCCGGCTGGTGGCGACGTCAGCTCAAGGAATGCCTGTTCCAGCGTGGCGGACCTGGCCGACATGTCCGCCACGGTGGTGTCGGCGAGGAGCTTGCCGCTCCCGATCACGATCAGCCGGTCGGCGGTGAGCGCCATCTCGCCGATCAGGTGACTGCCGACGAACACGGTCCTGCCGTCAGCGGCGAGCGACCGGATCAGGGTCCGGATCCAGCGGATTCCCTCCGGGTCAAGGCCGTTGACCGGCTCGTCGAACAGCAGCACGCCCGGATCGCCAAGCAGCGCCGCAGCGATGCCGAGCCGCTGCGCCATCCCGAGCGAGAGCTTGCCGGCCCGCCGCCCGGCCGCGTGGGTCAGGCCCACGCTGTCCAGTACCTGGTCCACCCGGGCCGCCGGAATCCCGCCGCCGACGGCCAGGGCCGCCAGGTGCGCCCTCGCCGAGCGGCCCGGATGGAACGCCTTTGCCTCCAGCAGCGCCCCGACCTCGCGCAGCGGCCAGCCAAGCTCGCGATAGCGGCGGCCGCCGATGAGCGCCGTACCGCGGTCCTGGCGGTCCAGGCCGAGGATCATCCGCATCGTGGTGGACTTGCCCGACCCGTTCGGGCCGAGGAACCCGGTCACGGTGCCAGGGCGGAGGCGAAAGCTCAGCCCGTCGACCGCGAGCACCGGGCCGTAGCGCTTGGTCAGGCCGCTGACCTCGATCATGAGTTCACCCCTGAGTGCGCGGAAGCGCCGGCCACGCGGTTGATGTTCTGTGCCATGCCAGCCACGCTAGGAACTAGGCGGCCCCGCCGGAACGGGGCAAGCACCCGTATTCACCGGGGGGTTTTCCTCCGCCGCGCCGGTTGGCAGAATGCGCGCCTGGAACGTCCCCTCGGCGCGCTCTCGTGTTCGTCCTGCGGCACAGACATGAGGCCATTCGGCCTGCGCCGTTTCCAAGACCCGCGGGTGCAATCTGGACGGAGCCACCGCGATGTGTTAGGCACGTAAGAAGTGCCGTATGTTGCGCCGCACTGGGGGACGAAAGGCCCGGCTTCACTGGCGTTCAGCGCGCCTCGCCGAGCGAGCGGAAGCATGCGTCTGCACGCCGAGCCGATCCGCTGCGCGTGCTTGAGCCACTGGCCGACGCGTGCAGCGAGGGATTCCGCCGTGGGCCGCGCGCCACGGAGGCCGATGAGGAGTTGCGCGGCCGCGCCGCGCGGACCACCCGCGACCCCTGCGGGTCGAATCGCCTGCACCACACCGTGGGCAGATTGCGACCACGGTCGCAAGAAGCACAGTCCCCCATGCAAGCGTTCTTCGCGATGCAGCAAGGAGTGTCATTTCCATGCATATCTACGCACCTGCGGTCCGCGAGACCGCACCGGGCGCAACGCCGCGCCCGCGGTGGCCGCGCGCCGTCCGGCGGGCCGCCGTACTGCTGGCCGGGGCGCTGGCGGCCGGGTTCGCCGCCGGCACGCCGGCCCAGGCGGCGCAGGCCGGCGTCACGCAGATCAGTGCCGACCCGTATACCCCCGCCAACGCGCCGTCCGGTGAACATGCCACTGAGGTTGAGCCGGACACGTTTGCGTTCGGCTCGACCATCGTTTCCGCCTTTCAGACTGGCCGCGTCTTCAATGGCGGCGCTACCGACATCGGCTGGGCTACCAGCAGCGACGGCGGCAATTCCTGGACTCACGGATTCCTGCCGGGCACTAGCAAGGAGGCGATGAAGCCCGGCCCGTTCTTCTCCGTCAGCGACCCGTCAGTCGCGTATGACGCCCGCGACGGCGTGTGGGTGATCTCCTGGCTTGGCGCGCACTTCTCTGGCGGCGGCATCGTGGACGTCATGGTGAGCCGCTCCGCCGACGGCGGCCTGACCTGGAGCACTCCAGTGACGGTCGCGGCGACCGGCGTGTTCTACGACAAGAACTGGACGGCCTGCGACAACTCTCCGGTCAGCCCGTTCTACGGCCACTGCTACACCGAATTCGACAATGCCAGCATTGGCGACCTGGAGCAGATGTCAAGCTCGGCCGACGGCGGGCTGACCTGGGGTCCGCCGACGCCCACCGCCGACAACGTCCACGGCCTGGGCGGGCAGCCAGTCGTGCAGCCCGATGGCCGCGTCGTGGTCCCATTCGAAAGCTTCACCGGCATCGGGGCATTCACCTCCGACGATGGTGGCGCTACCTGGAATGCCTCCGTGCAGATCTCGACCAGGTCGGCCCACAGGGTCCCTGGGGTGCGCACGTCGGCGCTGCCCTCTGCCGAGATCAACCGCGACGGCACGGTCTACGTCGTGTGGCAGGACAACCGCTTCGAACCCGGCGGCAACGCCAACGACATCGTCCTCAGCACCTCGGCCGACGGGACTACCTGGTCGCCGGTCGCCCGCATCCCGCTTGATCCGGTCGGCAGCGGCGTGGACCACTTCATACCTGGAATCGCTGTCAGCCCCACGTCGGCGGGTGCCCACACACAGCTGGCGCTCACGTATTACTTTGACACCGATCCGAACTGCACTGGCACCACCTGCCAGATACAGGTCGGGTTCTCGTCCTCGCTGGACAATGGCCAGACCTGGAGCACCCCGCAGAAACTCACTGACCCGATGCAGATCGGCTGGCTCGCCCCCACCACGCAAGGGTTCATGGTCGGCGACTACATCTCCACCTCGTTCCTGGCCGGCCAGCAGCGGGTCGTCGGCGCGTTCGCCGTCGGCTTCGCGCCATCGTCAGACGGCTTGCTCAACGAGCCGATGTATGCGGGTCTCGCGAAGGTCCGCAGCGGCGTGAACCGCACCAGCAACAATCCGGTGCTGTTCAACGGCGCGGCCGCAAGCCCGTATACGCCGTTCTGACAGACGGGCGGTGCATGAATCCGCGGATGCCGGCTCATCCAGGGCGCGGCACACGATCCGCGGATTCATGCACAAGCGGCCGCTTTCGCGGTGCCAAGCCTCGCAAATTGCGCCTGGAGGTAGGCGAGCTCCACCCCGCAGTTGCCGGTGAAGCGAGCAGTCGCTGCTCACGGCGTCAGATGCTCCACAGGGCCTGAGTGGGGGACAGGCGGGCGGCGCGGATGGCGGGCAGGAGCCCGGCGAGGGCGCCGATGAGCAGTGCGGCGGCCAGGCCGCCGGCCCAGGCGTCGGGGGGGATGACGATGGCCCAGCCCTTGGCAGGGGAGTAGGCGGCGGTGGCGGCTGAGCCGGCGATGACGCCGATGACGCCGCCGGCCAGGGACAGCAGGACGGCCTCGGCCAGGAACTGGGCGCGGATCTGGCCGCGGGTGGCGCCCAGCGCTCGGCGCAGCCCGATCTCGGAGCGGCGTTCCAGCACCGAGATGATCATGATGTTGGCGACCCCGATCGCGCCGACCAGCAGCGCGACCGCGCCGAGGCCGAGGAACAGGGTGTCGAGGGCGCCTTTGGCGTCGGCCTGGGCGGTGAGCGCTTCCGAGGGCCGCGAGACGCCGACCTGGCTGGAATCTTCGGGGCTGGCCTGGGCGGCGAGCAGGTTGTCGACGGCGGTGGTGGCGGCCGGGTTGCTGGCGGTGCGGACGTAAATCTGAGAGGGGTGGCCGTCGAGGCCGAGGTAGTGCTCGGCGGCGGGGAAGCCGACCAGGACCGCCGAGTCGAGTTCGGGGGCATAGGTGTCTTTGCCGAGGATGCCGGTCACGTAAAACCACATGCCGCCGACCGGGCATTGGGAGTTCCGATCGCAGACCCAGAGCCGCTCCCCTGGCCGGATCCGGTCGATGCCCAGCCGCCGCGCTGTGGCGGCGCCGAGGACGGCAACAGGCTCGCGGGCGGTGGCGGCGTTCAGGAACCGGCCCTGCGCGAGGCTGGTGCCCGCGGCGGCGGGCAGGCCCCGGCTGGAGGCGGCCACGGTTAGCGCGTTGGTTTCGATCGGGGGGATGAGCGGGGACTTATAGGCGCTGACGCCGGTGACGGCGCCGGTGTACTGGACGGCGGTGACGCCGGGCAGCCGGGCGATCATGCCGGGGGCGGCTTCTGGCAGCTCGGCGATGTCGCCGGTGAGGGTCTGCCCGTTGGTGACGGTCAGCAGGTTGGTGCCTAGCGCCCGGATCTCGGCCAGCAGCGTGGCGGTAGAGGAGGCGGCCAGGCCCAGGACGGCGACGATCGCCGCGACGCCGATCGCGATGCCCAGCGCCGACAGCCCGGCGCGCAGCTTGCGGGTCCGCAGCCCGATGGTGGCCAGCGCGGCCAGGTCGGCGGGCCGCAGCCGGGCAACGGGCGGGGCGGCGGTGGCGGGCGGCCACGGCG
>WNGK01002810.1_pt1 | contig 18801 bp, 18 predicted proteins | sample 5400601 | NCBI WGS metagenome assembly WNGK01 (sample SAMN13153376, study PRJNA577476) | soil metagenome | isolation source: 60 cm soil or saprolite under Garry oak tree replicate 1 | place: USA:California | collected 2016-06-15
GCAACGTCGCGGTCGCGAACAACACGACTACGGCCTGCGCGATGGGTGTGCATCGCGAACTCATGGATGAAGGCTCCGATTGGAAATCAGAATTCTATTTTCCCACGACCAGCACTTCGAACTGCCCATTTTCCGCCGTCGAAAGGAAGAGGCGATGCGTTTTCGGATCGAGCGCCATGGTCTTGGCTCTGGCCGCGGTCTTAACTGTCTCGACAATCGAGTACTTGTCGGCGCTGTCCTGATGAATGACGGTGATGGTGCCTTCGCCATTCGAGTTGAAAATCAACTTCGTTTCCGTGTCGAAGGCAGTTGCGTCTACGTGATCTCCGATGGGCAGCGTGGTGATGACTTTTCCAGAGTCGGCATCGACCACCGCCATGACCTTGCTGCGGCAGCCAAGGAACAGACGGCGGTTCGCGCGGTCCATGGCCATGCTGCTGGGAGAGGCGCACGGAGCCGTCGGCCAGCGCTGATCGATTTTGAGTTCGCGGGAATTGATCTTCAGCAGCAGGCTCTCGTCTTCGAGGTTGTCGTACATGAAGCCTTTGCCGTCAGCTGCGGCGAACTCGGGGCCGCCGCCCAGATCGACCGTGCCCGCAACTTTTCCGGACGCGGCGTCGATCGCCGTGGCGCTGTTGCTGCCACCATTGAAGGCGAAAACTCGCGATGTGGCCGGATCGTAGAGGATCGCGTCCGGCTTCTTCCCGGTCGGCACATCGCCGATCGGCTTCAGCGTCTTCAAGTCGAAAATCGTCACGGTTGAAGCCTGGCCGTTGCTGACGAATCCACGGCCGAGTTCGGGAGCAATCGCAATCCCATGCACGCCGAGCGTGTTCGGAATGTTGCCCACCACCGCGAGGGAATCGATGTCGAGCACTTCCACCTGCGTCCCATGCGAGACGTATAAACGGCGGGCGGCCTCGTCGACGGTGAGGTAGTCCCAACTGCCCGTACCGGCGATCGGAATCTTCTTAACGACGGAATATCCGCCGGACTGCGCCGGCGCGGTCGACAAAGCGATACTCAAAAACAAAACAGTTCCCAGACAAAATTTGCCATTCAGCATCGATTGATCCTCAGCCGCCACCTTAGCCGACGCGCCTGAAAGTTGCCTGAAGGCCGAAGCGCACCATTCAGAACTTGAAGCGGACCATAAACTGAATCTGCCGCGGCAGACCGGTTCCAGTGTTCGGGGACGCGTCATTGTCGTTGTTGTTGTTAAAGTTCACCGTGCTGCTGATGAAGCCAAAGTCGCCGGGAACCGACAAGCTCGTCCCGGGGACAGTGGGGTCGTAGGCAAGATTCAGCGAGCCGGGATCGCCGAGTTGAACATGGTTGAGGATATTGAACGCCTGCACCGCGAACTCAAGCGAGAGGTGCTCCGTCAACTTGGTTTCCTTGGTGAGCACGAGATCGATCTGCCAGCTGTTCAGGGCGCGAACGACACCATTCGGCGCATTGCCAAATCGGGTGAAGTTCCCATTCGCGTCTACCGGCGGGGCTAGGAACGCCGCAGCATTGATCTGAGGCACGCCGTAGCGTCCGCCTCCCGCCACAGTTAGTGGAACTCCGGGAACGATGTCGGGGCGCTGATCGGTTTGATCGTTGCCGTCGGGCAGGAGATAGGTCTGCGGAAAGCCATCGAAGGGTCCACCAGAGATGCTACCGCCAAGGTCCATCTTAACGGTCAAGGGATGGCCGGTATGCCACATGCCGATGCTACTCAGGCTCCAGCCTCCGACAATCCTGCCCAAGGCCCCGGAATTATTGAGAAAGGTTTTGCCGGGTCCAAAGGGGAGGTCATAGACGGCATCCAGGACAAAATTCTGTCGCACATCGAAGACGCTTGGACCTTTGTCGCATTCCAGACAGTTCACATTCTCTGGCCCGCTGGATTCGCCACCGCCGACCGAACCGTCGTTGATGGAATGGGACCACGTGTACCGCGATTGAAAGGCGAGTCCTTTGCTCATGCGGCGCTCCAGAGACAGCCCAAGTGCGTGGTAAGTGCTGGAGCCGATATCGGACTTGCGGTCGACCGAACCAAAAGGGTCGGAGGTGGATGATCCGGGCACACTTGGATCCGGCAGATAATACTGATCCAGAGGACGGACGCAATCCGAGCCGTCGCCGTTCAGAGTTACCGGAACTGAGCAGAGGTTTACGCCACCGCGTGAGAACAGGCGCACGCCGCGGCTTCCAAGATACTGCGCTGAGGCCAGCAAGTTGGCTGGCAATTCATGCTCCAGGGTCAAACCCCACGTCTCGGCATACAAGTCCCGACGCCCTTGCCGCTGCAACGCGCGAGGATGCGCGGCCGTCGCCGAAACTCCGGAAAGGTCCGGTGCCGCTTGTTCGTAGTCTGAGAGTTGACCCGGCGGGTTAGGCACCGACACGCGGAAGGTGTCACTTTCCAAGCCAGCGTTCAGATCATCGTTCTGTGCGGCTCCGTGGTAGATACCGAAGCCGGCGCGAATAACGGTTTTCCCGTGTAGCGCCCCCGGGGCCCAAGCCACAGCGATCCGAGGATCGAAGTTCCTGTAGTTCGGGTTGTATAAGGAGGGATTCGTGGGGCAAGGTGGAGTATTAATCGGACCGAGGCTGGGCGAGACCGGCAGGACGTTGAACGAACCGGATCCCAGGCAAACCCCGTGGAACTCGTTCAGGTCAAACACCGTGGTGCGGTTGGTGGCTTCGTGAGCAACCCCGTAGTATTCCCAACGCAAGCCCGCGGTTAAGGTGAAGGTAGGAGTTACTTTCCATTCGTCCTGGAAGTACGGCATGTAGAAGTTGCGACGCAACCGGTGGCAGCACCACGGGGCAATGAAGCTGACCTTATCCAGCGTCGCAGTGATCATGTCGTCCTCGCTGCCGAAGCTCAAGGTGTTATCCGCGGTTTGGCCCTGATTGAGCCGGACACGCCGGTACTCCATGCCCATCTTGAAGGCGTGCCGTTCGTGAGTCCAAATCAGATTGTCAACCAGGCCGTAAGTCGTCCCTACCTCGATGTCCGCAGTATTGTCGTTCAAACCAACGAAGGATCCGTTGGTATCCACCGCAAACGGAAGGGCGCTCGACTGCGGATTGTGGAACGGCGAGCGGTTGATATAGAACTTCGCTTCGTTGAAAAGGTTGGTCGTGAATGTGTGTTCGAGCGCCAGCATGTAGTTCGCCGGGCGATTGATGACTTGCAGCTTGTCCTCCGGAAGACTGCTGCTATTGGGCGCGTCCACCAGGCTGATGTCGCGTTGGGCTCGGCCGTAGAGCAGGGTCTTTTCGCTGAATTTATGGTCGACCCGCACCAGCCAGGTATCCTCGTGGATCGTCGTCGGCAGGGCGGCAGTGAGCAGGTCAGCATTAGGGTCCACCGACGTGGTCTGCTGGAAGGCGCCGTCGGGATAGGAAAACCGCGCGGAGCAGCCGTTGATCGTACCGACTGAAGCGCGCCACGGAAACCCTTGCATGATGGAGCACATCTGCGGCGACGTATTCAGTACCTCCTGCTGAAAAGACTGCCCCCCACCCGGCGGCGCAACGCCGGAGGGTACCGTAAATGTCGTGGTTGTCGATTTGTATTGCCGAAGACCCTCATAGCTGATGAAGAAAAATGTCTTGTCCTTCTTGATTGGCCCGCCGAACGTCATTCCGTATTGCCCCATGCGGAATGGAGGAACGGCTGGATTCCCGTTCAGGTCGAAGTCGTTGAAGTTGCGGGCATCGAATATCGAATTTCTGATGTAGCCGAACGCAGTGCCATGCCAATCGTTCGTTCCCGACTTGGTGACGACATCGATCTGCCCACCAGCCTGGGTTCCGTACTCCGCGTCATACAAAGCGCTGTTGACGCGATATTCTTCGATCGCGTCCTGTGAAATTTGCAGACGCGTCTGCGATTTCTGCGCCTGCTCCTGAATGCCGCCGGCGTCGACGCCATCGAAGGAAAAATTGTTGTCGTCGCGGGCACGGCCGGCGAAGCGGATGGTGCGCTGGTCGCCGCCCCCGTCGTCCTGGGCAAAGGATGCAAGCAGGGTAAAGCTGGCCCAATCGCGTCCGTTGTTCGGGAGATTAGCAATCTGCGCCGTGTCAATCACAGTCGCCGCTTCTGCCGAACTGCGGTCGACGGGTCCGTTCGATGCTTTGACCTCGATTTGCTCGTTGATCGCTCCAACACCGAGCTGGACGTCCAAAGTGCGGGTCTGGCCGACACGGAGGATCACGTCGTCGATCACCTTGGTGCTGAAGCCGGCATTGCTGATCGTCACGGTATAGCTGCCCACGGCCAGACCGGAGATGCGGTAGTAGCCCTTGGAATTTGTCGGCTGCTGCTCGCTCAGGCCAGTCTCGACCGCGACCACCTTCACAACCGCGCCAGCGATGACGCTTCCGGAGGGATCACTCACCGTGCCTTCGAGCACGGCGCGATCCACTTGTGTATAGGCTGCCGGAGTTCCCGCCAACAACGAGAGCGCGGTGAGCACCAGCGCCGGGGTAAATTTCAGAAAAAGGGAGATGGGCTTACGGCGGTGATTAAGACTCATGACTTGAGCTCCTCGGCGGCACAAGAGAATGCTGAATCAGGAGAGGCTCTTGCGGCGGCCCGACAGCGACCGCGACAGAGATGCCTTCTCTCCGGTTCGATTGGAATGCAATGGACTAGATAATCGGAGATGCTAGAGTCCACATGTGACGGTGGTATGAACGTCCAGTTAATATTTTTTCAGGTTGCTGACCGCCGCCCCGGCTTCGGTTCTAAACTGTGGAGGGCGTTAGGGTCTGCGGCGCCGAATCCGCAGCGATACCAATGAAACTGCTGATCGTGGAAGACGAAGCGCGTATGGCCGACCTGCTCCGCAAAGGACTGACGGAAGAGGGTCATACGGCGACTTGCGCGTCCGATGGCGTCGAGGGGTTGGCTCTGGCGAAGGCCTACGAGTTTGACGTGATTATTCTCGACGTGATGATGCCCAAGCTCAGCGGATACGATCTGGCCAAGCGTCTGCGCGCGGAAAAAGTGCGGACTCCCATCCTCATGCTGACGGCCCGCGACTCGGTGCCTGACATCGTCAAAGGCCTCGACCTGGGCGCCGACGATTACATGACCAAGCCGTTTTCGTTTGATGAGCTGGTCGCTCGCTTACGCGCCGTGAAGAGGCGCGCGCTGGTGGCGCAGGACACGAATTTGCGGGTTGGCGATCTGGTCCTTGACCCGGCCAGCAGGGAAGTTCTCCGCGGCGAAGAGCGGGTCTCGCTGACCCGTACCGAATACAATCTGCTGGAACGCCTCATGTACCGCTCCGGCAAGGTAGTTTCCCGCCGCGCTCTGATCGAATCGGTCTGGGGTTTTGACCGCGACATCGAAGAGAATACACTCGACGCCTTCATGCACTTGCTGCGCAACAAGATCGACCCTCCCGGGCGCTCGAAGTTGATTCACACCGTGCGCGGCGTCGGGTACATGATTCGTCCGAATGGACTTGCATGAGAAGACTTGCTTGAAAAGACTGGCATGAGAAGACTCTCCATCGGCGTGCGCCTCACCCTCTGGTATCTGGCGATTTTCGCTCTCGCCCAGATCGTCTTCGGCGCGGGCATGTGGTTCATCCTGCGGCATAATCTATACGACCTGGTCGATGACGGCCTGGAAGCGCAGGTTGACGACTTAAAGCGCTTTCTGGAGTCACAGAAAGACGCTTCGATTGCCAAGCTGCAGGAAGAAGTCAACGAAACCTATGCAATGGAGCATCCTGGCGACTACCTAGAGGTCGCCGCGGAAAACGGCCAGCTGATTTATCGTTCGGCGTTTCTTGAGGCGCACCAATCGGCACTTCTGCCACCGGATCAAATCAAGCGGCCCATGTTGGAGAGCCGCAGGATCGATCGCCGTCCCTACCGTTTTGCCTTGCAGAAACTGCAAGTCAACGGCCACGTCTTCACCGTGGAGATGGGCGTCCCAGCCGACGACGTGGTCGAGACTCTTCATTTGTTCCGTTACTACCTGCTGATGTTCGCTCCTCTGTTGTTGCTGCTGGCGGCGGGCGGAGGCTACTGGCTGAGCCGGAGGGCCCTCGCTCCCGTGGATGCGCTGGTGCGAACCGCGCGCCAGGTCAGCGGCGTCAATCTCAACAGCCGCCTGCAGAAGCTAGACACTGGGGACGAACTACAGCGGCTGTCGGACACGTTGAATGAAATGCTGGACCGGATTGAATCCGCATTTCTGCGCGTCACCCAATTTACCGCCGACGCCTCCCACGAACTGAGGACGCCTGTGTCTCTCATCCGCACCGAGGCCGAGCTGGCCCTGCGCCGCTCCCGCGCAGAGGCCGAGTACAAGGAATCGCTGCGCCACATTCTGCTGGAAGCGGAACGCACCACTGCCCTGATCGAACAGCTGCTGTCTTTGGCCCGCGCCGACTCGGGCCGCGAGACCCTTAATCTGCAGCCGGTCGATTTGCGCGAGACGCTGCGCAGCGTCGTCGACGGCTGGCAGCAGGTGGCCACTATCCGCGACCTGCAGTTTTCCGAAAGTCTCGATGTTCCAGATCATGACGCGGCAGATTTTTTTGTCATGGGCGACGAGACTTTGTTGCGACGATTGGCCGATATTCTGCTCGACAACGCATTCAAATACACTCCCTCGCCCGGCTCCGTACACCTGACTCTTGAATCGAAAGGCGAGAGCGCGGTCATCACAGTTCGGGACTCAGGAATAGGCATCGCGGAGGAAGACCAGAGCAAGATTTTCGAACGCTTCTATCGCGTCGACAAAGCCCGCAGCCGCGCTCAGGGTGGCGCAGGCCTCGGCCTGGCCATCGCCCAGTGGATCGTCGCGCAGCATCGCGGTTCGATCGGCGTCGAAAGCCGTCCCGGCCAAGGTGCTGCCTTCCGGGTAGAATTGCCGATGATCGCGGCGCCGGTGCAGAATCCACTGCCAGCGTAACCGTATTCAAAATTTGCAACAGCTGCCGTACAATAGACAGGCCTTTCCAAACGCCGGGATGGCGGAACTGGCAGACGCAGCGGACTCAAAATGCGAAAAGTTATCCATCGTAACTATAAGTAATGAAAGACGATGTTGGCGCATTTGCAGACGCAGCGGATTTCATAAAGCTTAAGTCCTTGGGAAACCTGGCGATGCAGAAGTGCGCACATTCCGGGGGCGAACCTCATTCATGTGGCAAGCCCGAGCCAAGCCTTGAGAAACACTGGTCCGAAAGGTGTAGAGAATAGATGCACTTGTTTGGACTCCCCCGGCTCCCTGATCCGACATCGGTTTCCCTTTACCCTCGCTCACTCCGCCTGCTCGGGCTGCAATGTGCCGCGCTGCAAGGCTCGCTCCTTCATCAACACGAAGAACACCGGAACCAGAATCAGAGGGCTGTGGTTGAGCACGATCCAGACAGGTTTGTGGCGGCGATCCAAGAGCTGCTTCAGGTGTTGGAGATTCGCGAAGAACAGCGGCGCAGTGTAACGGTGTTATGAGTGCTCCTCGACGACGAAGCCGCTGCGAACGATCTTAAGAATCAGCTGTAGTCTTCCCCTATTTAAAGTCTTCTCAATCTCTTCCAAAGCCTCAGCGAGCTTCGACGGTTAATTCCGACCGCATACGAGCCTGCTTGAACACGCTCGACATTATTGCCAAAAGCTTTGAGATGACGATCAGCGAGTTAATGAGGAGAGTTTGGCTGCAGCACTAATTGTCAAAGAACCTTGGCGATGAAAGTCTCTGTAGCCGATCCACAGAAAGTAACCTTAGCCGGGGTTACGTTCGTGCCCCGAGCATTGGAGCCATTCCAAGGATCTGAACATGGTCGCAGACTGTATTCATCAGTCCAAGGCAAGTAGGAGAACAAACCATGTTCAGCCTAACGGAGATTGAGGACGGTAAGTTTATCTATCGCTGTCATGTGTGCGGCTTGGATTCTGACCTTATGACAACAGAGCAGGCAGTCGCATATTCTCGATCGCACCAATGCCCGCCGAAAGCCCTGACTCCTGCTGTCGCAGAATCTTCCAAGGCGAGTTAGCATCTCGCGAGGATCAATGTGGCCTGTGTCCAAGTGGATCCTGTGGGTTTGGCCTTGCGCTCTGATCGCCATCGCGCTCATCGGTCTCGCTTATTTGATTTGGGTTGGCCGGTTCTGATGTCAGGCAGTCACACTAATGCATACTGCACGATGCTGGGTAGACTTGCAGACTACCGCTAATTGTCCGCACCTGTTGATTAAGCAGACTGGCACCCTGCGCGGCAGTCAGATCATCCCGCACTCTGCGGAACATGCTGCGCTTCATTTCTTCCTGGACTCCGATGGTCTTGAAGAAAAGCGCTTTGCCCTTCATATCTACATCCAGAACGGTCAATTCCCAGTAATCCGGCTGAACCTCTTCCTGCTTCACATAAAAATGTCCACCTGCGTCCAAATGCCCCAATAGGCCGCCGCCGAATTTCACTGGGCGCGTCAAACGTCCAGAAATCTCCGCCAAGCGTTTTTGTTTCTCGCTGACCCACAACACGCCTTCCATCGCATGCACGACAGCAGCCTCATGGGATGGAGGCCGGAAATGCGGATTGGGCTTGAATTTCAGTTCGATCAATTCTCCCCGCTGTTCTCCATATTCAAAGACCAAGGCGTCCGGCAGCGTTTTGAGCAGCCGCAGACTTCGCACCTGGTCCTCATCTTTTTCTCGCTGTGATCTTTTCAGCTCTGCGGGATTATTTATTAAACGTTGGAGCCCTCGCTGTCGCTCGCTTCGCTGGTCCTCGGGAAGAGGCTTTCCGTTCACCGACATCAACCAATCCAAGTCTCCGTCCTTGGTCTCTACTACCTCCTTTACTTCGCTTTTTCCAGATTTGTGCGTCTCTAGCCGCAGCATCCAATGACTGTGATCATTTTTCTCGGCTTGCAACTCGTTATCGATGATCTGGCGTGCCAACTCGTTCGCAGGCGGTCGCCCATCAGATGTTTGCGAGCTGCTTGGGCACGCAAAAAGGAAACTGACTGCTAACACAACCGCGGTAATGACTCTGAACACAACCATTTGACGAGCAACCGTATGGGGCAGTTGCCAAGCATCTGCACAGCGGATGGCAAGAGAAGCTGAAAAATATTTAGCAAATTGCGTTCGTCGACACCGAACCAGCGAATGCCGCGAGCAAGTCCAGAAAAGCGAGTGATCACGCATCACGAGATCAATCGCGCGCGACCCTGGCGCTATCATCAGGTGTGAGCGACGTCGATACCGCTAACGGTATTAGGCAAGACTCAAATCAGAGAAATGCTATGACGACTTGTGCTTCGGCGTCTTTCCGTTAAGGGTCGAGATCAGACCTCAGCTGCAGGAGGAACATGCGTCTCGTGAGCAATTACAATATCTTTCGCCGAGATTTTCTCCCCGTAGATTCTCTTGTTTGCATCATTGTCAGGTCGAATGGTCGAACCCTCCAGGGAAATGCCTGCAAACAGGCCGCGTGCGCGTGAGTAGCTCAATATTTCGGCACGCATCGAGACATCGGTTTCTGCCGTCGCGTTCCGACCGACTGGTCCTGCGGCTACCGACGCGTCTGCCCCGAGCTTCACTTTGCTGCTCAAGATTCCATTCGCACCACGGTCATTCATCACGAGAAGAACGAAGTCAGTCGCTTGCCCGCCGATCTGAAAGCCTACGCTGCCACCCTCAAGGGCCATCATTGAGGGCGCTCCCCAAGAGCCGTTGAAATTCTCGCCCCTGCGGCAAGTCATCGCCCCGCGGCCATAACTACCACCGACCACAAACGCTGCCTTGAGGACCGACGGAAAAACAACTACACAGTCGGCTTTATCGAGGAGATCTTGAGGAATGTCGTCTGGAAGATTCAGAATCTCTGTCAGCACCGTGCCGGCATTCTTGAGACGATCCTCGTCCTTTTCTTTGTCATCAGCCCAACCGGTGATTGCAAGCAACAACGCGGTCATTGCGCACGCAAATATCGTCTTCCTCTTCATGATGAGGCCTCCTGGATGGGATACTGACCTTGGCTCCCGGCAGTACTGCCACGCAAAGATCCCCTTCTTCGCGCTGCCTAATGGCCACACATCAAACAATGGTTTAGCATCCACGCTGAGCGAGCTATACGGTGAAATTCGTAAACGGAAGGAGTTCTTCCTGTACATCTTCGTTGTCGCTATCACCTTGCGCAACCGACTTGCAATTCATCTTTAATGACGCCACAGGTAAAAGGTCGCGTGCGAGTTCATCCACACCAAATGCCACTAGTCGGTCATCGAGTTGCGGAATAGGAGCAGGAGCATTCGGAGGTCGTTTTGTCGCATTCGCTGTGATCGTGATAGTTGGAAGGCCGTGTCAATCTATTCTCCTTGGGAGTGTGTGCCATCGAGTCGTGCAGGGATACAGCAGTTGACGTAGCGCAGATTTTCTCGGTCGCCTCCCGAAAGTTCCGCTCGCTCGTCGCCTCAACGGTTTACTTAGCACAAAACACGGGCTGCAGGCTGATGGCATGACTCGTGCTCTCGGAGAGCGTAAGGCAGGGAGGAGGTCATGCTTGGACCTTCACATTGAGAAAATTGGTGACCTGGCGGTCATTGAGTGCGAAGGTAGAGTCGTGCGGAGCGAAGCTGCCTTCAAATTACGTCAAGCGGTCACGGCGCTACGAAACGCACGAATTATTGTGCTTGATCTTTCGGAAGTCGGAGCGATAGAAGACGGCGGTCTCGGGATGCTCTTGTTTCTGCAACGATGGGCTTACAACCACGACATTCAATTCAAGCTGTTCAATCCTACTAGATCCGTGCTTAACAGGCTGGAACTAGTCAACTCAATTGCAGAGCTCAAGATTGCTACGCTCCATGAAATGATGGAACTCCTGGCCAACGCGGATCGTCGTTACGCTGTGGCAGCCTGAAGCCAGGGACCTGATCCGGCAACGGAATATTTGCCTGCTGGCCGTCGGTCGCCGCTGAAAGCCATCCTTCGAGGCCAGGCCTACACCGCCTCCGGACAGCGCCACCACAATGCGGTAGCACTCAGGCCGAAGATCTTTTCGAGTATTCCTATGAAACCAGTAATCCTCTGTGTCGATGACACACCGAGCCTGCTAGAAGGCGAGAAAATGCTGCTAGAAGAAAACGGGTATCGGGTCCTAACCGCGACCAACGGCAAAGAAGCAGTGCAAGCTTTCACATCGCATTCGGTGGACTTGGTCCTCCTCGATTACTACATGCCAGAAATGAATGGTGGGATGGCCGCGGTGCGCATGAAGGATTCCAAACCGGACGTTCCGGTCGCGATCTTGTCCAGCGATGAGTGCCTGCCTTTGCGCGACCTCGAAGCAGTCGATTGCTTCATCCCCAAGTCAGAGCCCATCGTTAGCCTCTTGGAAAAAGTCGACTACTTGCTGAGCCTGCGTTTTCTGTTCCGACCTTTCGACGCCTCGAAAGCTCACGACACCGGAGACCACGTAGACACGCCTGAAACTGGAACAGAGTCGGTAGACCGAATGGCATCTCTAAGAAAATGAACGGCATCCATGAGAGGCCGTGAATTTGGGAGACATTCCGGAGACTAAGGGATGCGGGGAGCCGTTGCTTGGGACGGTTCACAAAAGAATCTGGCGAGCGTGTCATGTCTGGCTCTTATTGCGGCGTCGGCCGTGGCGGAGGGAAGGCGGGTCCACATTGGGAACCCGCCCATTGGAGCGGAGGGTTACTTAGGCGGCCTTGCTTGCGGCAATCTTGTGGGTGGTTGAGGTATGTACGTCAAAGGTGCGAATCTCGGGTTCGGCCTCCAGGAGGTCCCGCACCGCATCGTGGATCTTCTGGTATTGTTCGCGTTGATATTCCTCGGCATCCTCTCGCCTGTTCCAAAAGCTCAGAGCCAAAACCTGATTCGGCTTTCCGGACGAAACCAGCACGATCTCGTCCACGAAGCCTCGTTGCTTTTTCAGGATTGGCACTGCTTTGTCATTGATTGTGTTGGCAAGCTCTTGCGATTTCCCTGATTTGCTGGTCATTTCCACTACGCGTGTGAACATAATCCTTGCTCCTTTCTATGGTTGGAAGGTGAAAGGAACCCGCCGCGGGCGCGGCGGCGGAAGGTGCTATTCGTACTGAGAACACCACGTTACTGCTGCAACTTCGTTGGAGTCAAATGACAAAACGTGGTGCAGCCGGCAATTCACGCTGCCTTCCGTGGTAGTACCAAAAGCCGAGACAAAGGCAGCTCAGAAAAACGATGGACGAAAGCCACATGGGACATTAGTGGAGAGCCTTCGGGACGCATGTTACGTGTTTTTCGGCCAGCCGCAATGTAGTAGCATTGGCCTACTTGAAAGTCCCGCCCGTCCTTTAGTTTTGGGTTTTTCAGATGCATATGATTTACCGAGATGCCGAGGCAGAGCGTCGGTGGCGCGATGACCTTTCGCGTGGTGCATTCCAAAGCTATGCCGTGCGATTGGCGCTCGTCTTCGGCCTGTATTTCGCTGCCGGGAAGATCGGCCTCTCCGCGCCATTCACGAGTGGGAACGTCTCACCGGTTTGGCCCGCTTCCGGTGTCGCGTTGGCATCCGTGTTGCTCTGGGGTTACGAAGTCTGGCCCGCGATCGCCTTGGCCGCGTTTTTTGTTAACTTTCTAAGCCCCATTCCAACCTTATCGTGCATCGGAGTCGCCTTCGGAAATACGTCGAGCGCTTTAGTCGGCGGCTACCTCGTGCGCCGATTCGTCAACGAGAAACCCTCTTTTGAACGGCTGCGGGACGTTCTGGGATTGATGGCTTTGGGCGCCGCAGTAGCCCCGCTGATTGCCGCCTCGATCGGAGCCACAACACTTCTCTTGACGCATGTGCGAGCTTGGTCCGGTTTCAGCACGGCGTGGCAGGTTTGGTGGCTTGGCGACTCCATGGGCGTACTGATCATCACGCCGTTGTTTTTTCTTACGCGTCGAGGCTTCATAAGGTCCTTTAGAACAACCGGCATTGTTGAGCCACTGGCGCTGCTTGCTGGGCTCGTTGCGATATGCCTGGCAATTTTCGGAGGTCCGCTGGGGCTCCGAATTAAAGACGATGCTTTGGCCTTTCTGGCATTTCCCTTCGTGATTTGGGCGGCCATTCGTTTTCGAACGTTTGGCGCGGCGATCGCAACATTTCTCATCGCGGCCATATCAGTCTGGGGCACAGCACACGGGAATGGGCCGTTCGCAAAACATAACCCGCTGCACGATGCTGCACTTCTACAGATTTTCATCGCTGTAAGCGTCATAACCGGACTGGTGTTAGGGGCAGTGATAACGGAACGTGCAGAGGCCGGAGAAGCCTCGGAGACCAAAGACAAGTTGCTCACGGCGCTACACCACACACAGGCTTCATTGCAAGAGGCGCATGCTCAATTGGAAGAGCGGGTTCAAGAGCGCACTGCGGAGCTCAAGCGGGCAGAAGCGAAGTTTCGTGGACTGTTGGAGTCGGCACCGGACGCAATGCTCGTCGTGAATCGTGAGGGAAAGATTCTGCTAGCCAATGCCCAGGCGCAACAGCTATTCGGTTATGAACGAGAAGAGTTGTTGGATCGTGAGATTGAGATGCTGATGCCTTCGCGTTTCCGAGGCTCACACTTGGGGCATCGCGAGGGTTTCTTTCTCGAACCTCGCCTCCGTGCGATGGGTGCAGGCCTGGAACTCTACGGGCTTCACAAAGACGGTCACGAGATTCCGATCGAGATCGGCCTGAGTCCGTTAGAAACTGAAGAAGGCCTTGTCGTGACCAGCGCGATCCGCGACATTACTCAGCGCAAGCAATCGGAAGAAGCCTTGCGGACGCTCACTGGCCAGTTGCTCAAGACACAAGATGAGGAAAGACGTCGCATCGCTCGCGAACTGCACGACAGCGCTGGCCAAATATTGGCTGCGCTGAGCATGAACCTGACTCCTCTGGCGTCCGAAAATGGAAAACTTCCTCCTAGCGCCGTGATAGCGATTACAGAGAGTGTCGGCTTTGTGAAGGAACTATCGAATCAACTGCGCACCATCTCGCATTTGTTGCATCCGCCTCTACTGGATGAAGTTGGCCTTTCATCAGCTCTCCGCTTATTCCTCGAAGGATTTGAAGAGCGCAGCAGAATCAAAGTGAATTTAGACATTCCGGGTAATTTCGAGCGACTCCCATCCGAACTCGAAACCGCCATCTTCCGGGTTGTTCAGGAATGCCTCACAAACATTCATCGTCACTCGGGAAGTCGTGTTGCCGCCATCCGTGTCACACGCGATGGAAACGAAGTGAAGGTGGAAGTGCGGGACCAGGGCAAAGGAATGGCTTCACGGGGAAACGCCTCGCATAAAAAAGTAGGAGTCGGCATTCAAGGGATGCGCGAGCGAATTAAGCAATTCGGCGGTCGCTTCGAGATTCGTTTCGATAAGAAAGGAACTACGGTGATGGCGACTGTACTAGTGCCGAGTTCTTCCGCTCAAGACCGCTAACCAGTTAGTCTCCTAGACGGACTGCGTGGCATTTGTCGCCAATTGAGCGCAGATTTTCCCTAAAGCCTGATTCCATACAAACTACAGAGAAATCCTAAGTTCTTCGGTAGCAATCACTTGAGAACCGGGGAAAATGATGTGTCCCTAGCAGGTTGAGGTATCAAAAGTGCTTTCAGGAGGGTGCTGGTGGTTTCCCTTCCATCTCAGGAGGCACCATGAAGGACACAAACGGATCAGAGGATTGGCGCGTTTTGTGCGAGTTGGCTTCGAAAGAGCAGGACCCAAAGAAAATGCTCGACCTCATCACCAAGATTAACCAGGCATTAGACGAGTTCCACCACAAACCTGACTCGCCTTTAAGTGGAAACGCGCAACTCTACAGTATTGCTCCGGTAATCGAGCAGCCTCTTCAGTACGATTGTTAGTCTCGCAATCTGCCACTTGTTTAGGGTTTTCCGAGTTCTTGCCAAAACCTATATCTCATCCTGGGCATCCCACTATTGCTACATGGGTGAAGTGCTGCACTCAGCACTCATCTCACGCGGTCACAGCGATGGTGAAGTCTGTTCTAATCGCGGACGACAATGCCTTTGTTCGGCAGAGGCTTGGTGAACTGTTCAGCCGGGAACCGGATTTTGAGGTTTGCGCAGTAGCGGAGAACGGAAGGAAGGCGATTGAGGAAGCTAAGGAGTCGCATCCAGACCTAATTCTGCTGGACCTCTCGATGCCAGTAATGAACGGTCTCGATGCGGCGCGTGCTCTGAAGCGGCTTATGCCCGAAGTGCCGATCGTGATGTTCAGCGTCTATAGTGATTCCTTCACGGAGAAGGAAGCGCGTTCCGCAGGGGTATCTGCCTTGGTCTCAAAGTTTGAGGATACGTCAGCGTTGGTGCGTGTAGCCCGCAACTTGGTCTATGCGACCGCGCTCGATCAATTGTTCGCAGCCTAGCAATGCAGATGAGCCAACATGCGAAAACGGATTGTGACACCGACTCCCGCAACTGCTCACGTGGAGGAAGACTGGCTAGATCTTGAGCGCGCCGCCACCGTTGAGGTCACGTCAGAGAATAAGGATTTTCCGATCGAGTCTTCGTTATCGGTCGAGCCAGGCGAAGGCTGGCGGGCTAGCGAACCGGGATCTCAAAGAATTCGATTGGTTTTTGATAAGCCGCACGAGCTCAAACGCATCTCGCTGGTTTTCGAGGAGAACGAGATGACGCGTACACAGGAGTTTGTATTGCGAGCGTCCTCGATGCCTGCCGGGCCGTTTCGAGAGATTGTCCGTCAGCAATGGAATTTCAGCGCGCCTACGTCAACGCGAGAGATTGAAGATTATCGAGTCGAACTCCTGGATGTCGCTGCGCTTGAGCTAACGATTGTGCCCGACATCAACGGTGGGGCGGCGCGCGCCTCACTTAAGAGCTTGCGTCTATCTTGACGAGAGTTTAGTTCGGGTTCTCAGGAGAGATTCACGTGACGATGATTCCATTACGATTCATGTTTGCCGCCGTGAGTTTGCTCCTAGTCTCTCGTTTTGCAACAGCACAAGCGCAATTCAATGCACCGCTCTTACCGGCCGATCTGGTCAAGGCTGTCATCCGCAGTGAACTGAGCGCCTCGGACGTTACCGAGGTCCGTTGGAAGTATCTGCTAGTCAAAGAGCTGGACGGCAAACAACAAACCAGAGAAGTGGTCGAAACCAAATCTGGGTCGCTTGACCGCTTGATCGCGATTGCAGGCAGGCCGTTGAGCACTGGCGAGCAACGAGTTGAAACCGAACGCATCCTGAGGCTTTCTCACAATCCCGAGGAGCAACGGAACCTCGAACAGACCCGTAAGAAAGATGCTGAACAGTGCGGCGCCCTTTTCAGGATGGTTCCCGAGGCGTTTCTCTTTGAATACGCTGGCGAAAGCGGGAACGTCGTCAAACTAATCTTCAAGCCCAATCCTGCTTTTCGGCCTCCTTCTCGTGAGGGAAAAGTCCTTCACGAAATGGCGGGCGAGATCTACATTGACGTCAAGCAGCAGCGCTTGGTCAGCATCGCTGGCCGGCTGGTGAATGAAGTCAAGTTCGCGGGTGGGTTGCTCGGTCATCTCGAAAAAAGGCGGACAGTTCGCGGTCAAGCGCACAGAGGTCGCACCCGCACACTGGGAAGTAACGGAAATGGCCGTGAACATGCAAGGCAAAGCTCTTCTGTTCAAAACCATCTCCGTACAACAGAAGGAACTCCACCGAAACTTCGAGCGTGTACCCGACGATCTAACGATCGCAGATGCTGCTGCGATTCTCCTGAAGCAATCTTTGATCGCCGAGAATCGTTAAGCGCCACCCTCCAAGGGCAGGTTACCTGTTCACGATGTGGGACGAGTGCCTCACCTACAAGCTCTTCGTTGGTAAATGGGCCGTATGTTTCCGCAGTGTCGAAGAATGTCACGCCACGTTCGACTGCTTTTCGGATCACAGCTATGGCTTGTTGCTTTTCGGTGGCTGGACCGTACGCGTAGGTCAGCCCCATGCAACCGAAGCCGAGCGCTGATACCTCTAGATTGCCAAGTCTGCGTTTCTTCATGCGAATCTCCTTACTGTAGTCACCGGCTAACACCACGGGTGCGCCGCTCGCCATGAGTTCGGCGGCGTGGGCAATGAGCCTGCCGATGTCAACGCGCCTCAACCTCCTGAAGCCCGTCGTCCAAGAGTTCGACGAAATCAACCCCCGCTACCAAGGGCTGCTGTTCGCAATCACGATCAGCGGGGATGAGAAGTTTGGCCGATTCTTCGCGGAACAGGTCGCCTTGGATCCGACGCGTTGGTCCTCCACAGTTGTCGAATACAGCACGCGCGTCCTTGCCGGAGAAGACCCCCTCGATGCGGCAGACCAGATCACCACGCGGGAACTGGAAGACCGGCACCCCGAAGCCGACTGACTCCAACGGCAGAGTCCGAACAAACAGATGCAAGATTCGATGGCCAGATGTTAGGTTCCGACTAGCGGTCCAAGACGAGAATGAATTGGCTTCAGGCCCTGAGCCTGAGGCCCAGAACTATGTCTTGGCGCCTTATTTCAGGTGAGCTGGCCCTTGAGAACAGTACATCTGAACGCGAGCCCTGCAAGGTCTACGAATAGATCCCAGGCGCCTCATGTCCAAGCTTCTGCACGTACTCAACGTACGACCCAGGATAAACAGTGGGATGCCGGTCCGTACCGCTCTCACCGCCCAGTTCCAGCACACGTGATCCGAGACCGCGAAGGAACATGCGGTCATGCGATACGAAGATCATCGTGCCTTCAAAATCCTTCAGGGCGTCCACCAGCATCTCCTTGGTCGCAAGATCCAGATGATTGGTAGGTTCGTCGAGCACCAGGAAGTTCGGCGGGTTGTAGAGCATGCGCGCTATTGCCAGCCGCGATTTTTCTCCGCCGGAGAGTGCGCGGATCTTCTTGTCCACGTCTTCGCCGGAGAACTGGAATGCTCCCGCCAGGTTCCGCAATGACCCGAGACCATCTTGGGGAAAATCTTGTTGCAACTGTTCGATGACGGTGAGATCGGAATTGAGCACGTCCAGGGATTGTTGCGCGAAGTAGCCCATATACAGGCTGGCGCCGAGCCGCACGCTTCCGGCATCTGGAGCACTGGCCCCGGCAATCATCTTGAGCAGCGTGGTCTTGCCCGCGCCGTTTCTCCCCATGACGGCCCAGCGTTCTCCGCGGCGGATGGTGAGGTTGAATCCTTCATAAATCACACGCGGGCCGTAACTCTTGTGCAGATTCTCAAGGACCGCCACCTGTTCGCCGGATCGTGGGGGGACACGAAACTCAAACTTCACCACTTGGCGTTTCTTTGGCAACTCGATCTTTTCGATCTTGTCCAAGGCCTTAATTCGGCTCTGCACCTGGGCCGCTTTGGCCGCGTGTGTCCTGAAACGATCAATGAAGCGCTGCTCTTTGGCAAGCATGGACTGCTGCCGGGCAAACGCTGCCTGCTGATTGCTCTCTCGCACCGCCCTTTCGCGCTCGTAGAAGTCGTAGTCACCCGAGTAGGTGATGATTTCGCCGCCATCAATCTCTGCAATCTTTGAGACCAGACGATTCATGAACTCGCGGTCGTGCGAAGTCATGAGCAGCGCGCCGGGAAATGACTTGAGAAACTGCTCCAGCCAGATGATGGATTCGATGTCGAGATGGTTCGTCGGTTCGTCCATCAGCAGTACGTCCGGCATTCCGAGCAGGACCCGTGCCAGCGCAACCCGCATTTTCCATCCGCCGGAGAGAGCGCCCACGTCGCCGTCAATCTGATCGTCTTTGAATCCCAGACCGTGGAGCACTTCACGGGCTTGCGATTCGA
>WNGK01002811.1_pt1 | contig 18799 bp, 18 predicted proteins | sample 5400601 | NCBI WGS metagenome assembly WNGK01 (sample SAMN13153376, study PRJNA577476) | soil metagenome | isolation source: 60 cm soil or saprolite under Garry oak tree replicate 1 | place: USA:California | collected 2016-06-15
ATGAAGCAAATGCGTAGCTGTGTGATTCCGCATAGTTGCTTCCCGGACATCAGTGTTGACTACTGCCGTTACGAGATCATTAACCTGAAGCTGCTGCAACGTTTTGACCTTATGGAATCGAACTCCTTGGACCGGAGCGTAGCAGCCCAGTACGTCAGCAATCACAGCGTTGCCGTCGGAGTCGTAAAACCAGCCCACGTCCCCAACTTGCCCCCCAGACTCTGCGTAGAAAGGCGTGTGATCTAAGATGACCTCACCTTCTTCACCAGGCTTCAGTTCGCGAGTGAGAGGCGAGTTCGGCCTGAAGATGCCACGTACCACGCAGTGCTTGGATACAGTCTGGCGGTAACCTTCAAAAGCAGTTGGCGGAAGTGCAAGAACTTCGGCAGGCGCGGCCTGTTTCGCTGCCCCTTTCCAGGATGCGCGAGCACGAGATTTCTGCTCTTCCATCACACGATTGAATTCCTCCACGTCAATCTCAACTAGGGAATCTCGAGCGGCATCCTGCATGAAGTCGAGCGGTAAACCAAAAGTGTCGTAGAACTTAAACGCAACGGCGCCCGGGATTACCAACTTAAAGGGTTTAAATCCCGACGGGTCGTTCCTTTTTCGCCTCTCGAACTTTCCTTGTTCTATGTACTTATCCAGTTCATCGAGGCCCCGGCTCAGGATATGCGAGAAGCGGCGCTCCTCAGCAAGAACGGTCCTCGCGGTCGTGTCAGCGTGCTCGACGAGCTCAGGGTATGCGCCCTTCATCTGATCCCTAACCGCGAAGACCATCTTGTGTAGGAAGTGTGGATCGGGCGGCAACAGTTTGCGGGTGTGCAGAGCAGCCCGGCGGATAATCTTTCTCAGCACGTATCCACGGCCTTCATTCGATGGCATCACACCGTCAGCAATCAGGAACGTTGCAGCACGCGAATGGTCCGCGATGATTCGCAACGAGGGCTCGATCTTCAGCGATTCCACGCCCTTCGCTGTCACGTTACCAAATTCCATAGCCGCCCTAATCAGAGGCGTGAACAAATCTGTCTCATAATTCGAGATGACGCCTTGTAGCACCGCCGTCACCCGCTCCAGCCCCATCCCGGTATCAATCGAAGGCTTGGGTAGCGGATCTAGACGGTAGCTCGGATATTTCTGAGATTCCTCATCGAAAAACTGCTTGCCCTCGCCAATCCGATTGAACTGCATGAACACCAGATTCCAAATCTCCACATAGCGCCCGCAGTCGCACCCAAATGCGCAATCCTCATGCCCCTGATCCGACGCCGCCGGTCCCATGTCGTAATGAATCTCGCTGCACGGCCCGCACGGCCCCGTGTCACCCATCTGCCAGAAATTGTCTTTTAGCCCCGCCTCAAAAATCCTGTCCTTCGCGACGCCCTGCGCCACCCACAAGTCGTAAGCCTCAGCATCGCGCGGCACATCGCCTTCACCATTGAAAATCGTCACATACAACTTATCCTCCGTAATCCCAAACCACTCCTTCGACGTAATCAGCTCCCACGCATACGCAATCGCATCTTTCTTGAAGTAACCGCCAAAGGAAAAATTCCCCAGCATCTCAAAAAATGTGTGATGCCGGTTGGTGAAGCCAACATTCTCCAGATCGTTATGCTTCCCCCCCGCCCGCACACACTTCTGCGAAGAAGTCGCCCGGTTGTAATCGCGCTTCTCGAGACCAAGGAAGACGTCCTTGAACTGGTTCATCCCCGCATTAGTAAAGAGCAGCGTCGGATCGTTATGCGGCACCAGCGACGACGAATGCACCTCCCGGTGCCCCTTCGCGATAAAGAAATCCAGAAATTTTCGCCGTATTTGCGAGCCTGTCAGCATGTATTCAGGTTCGATTCTAGCATCGGGACAAGACGTCCCCGATTGCAGGCGGTTGTCTCCCATCACAACTTATGGCATCCTCTGTTTGCATTTTTGACCACAAGCCCCGGAGGAACCCGATGCCCTGTAGCCCCAGCATCCTGCGCCAAGTCTCACTCTTCGCCCTGCTCGACGACGAAGAAACCGCCGTCCTCGCTGCCCAAGTTGAAGTCAGAAAATTCGCGCCGCGCCAGCGCATCTACAAAATCGGCGATCCTGGCGAACGTGCCTACGTCCTGGTCTCCGGATCCGTGCGCGTCACCACCGTTGACGACGACCATCAGGAAGTAATCGTTGACCAGCCCGCACCGGGAGAATTCTTCGGCTTCGCTTCCATGCTAGAGCAAACGCCGCATCAGACCAACGCCGTTGCTCAGGAAGAAACCGTCTGCATTGAAGTGGACCGCCACGACATCGCCATCCTGCTCGAACGGAAGCCCCACGCCGGCATGGACATGCTCGCCGTGCTCGGGCGCCAGTTCCACGCTTCCCAGCAACTAGTCCGCCTCCGCGCCGCCCGCAATCCCAACCAGGTCATCGAAGAAGAAGAAACTTTCGGCGAACGCATCGCCGATACCGTCGCCAGCTTCGGCGGTTCATGGACATTCATAATCCTCTTTGCAATCGTCCTGATCGCCTATTCCTCAACCAACATAGCCCTGCGCAATCGTGCCTGGGACCCGTATCCGTTCATCCTCCTGAATCTCTTCCTCTCCATGCTCGCCGCCATTCAAGCCCCCGTCATCATGATGAGCCAAAATCGTCAGGACAAGAAAGACCGCCTCCGCGGCGAACTGGACTACGATGTCAACCGCCGCGCCGAAACTGAAATCCAGGGATTAGCCCACAAGATGAACTTACTAGGCGACAAGATCGAAGATGTCGAAGAGTTGTTGCGCAAGAAGCTTCCAGCCTAGGGACACTAGAGAACCAACGTGCAGTTGAGCGGCCCTGCGAAGGTTTCATTTCGAGGTTGACGCCAACATATAGCTTACGTCGATGTCGCCAAGGGCTGTTACCTCGCGGAATATGTTTTGTCGCGAGCAATCCTGACAGTTGATAACGAGTAGGCGCGGACTTTTCCATTCAACGGAAATACTGTACCGACCCTTGGCGATAAAAAGCTGATCCTCGTTACCGTTGAACTTCTCCGAAACGTTTTGGAGATTTACAATCGAGCTAAAATCCGTCGTGGCTCCGCAATTACGCTCGTACACGTTGGCGACAAGTTGATGATCGGGCGAGTCGCTGTGGGACACCTGGTTGTCACTGCATACATCGCAAGAAGCCAGCAGCACTAAGGCGCAAAGCGGAGGAACAATCCGATTTCTGGCGGACACATTCTCGTGATAATACCTCTTGACCTGGATGGCCTCAATTCCTCCGTGATCCTCTGTGTCCTCCGTGGTTAGCTTTCAATTTCCCCCTCTAACTCCTCCAACACTTCCTCCTCCACTTCCCATTTCTTCAAAATTCCAAAAATCGTCTTCGCCCCAAACCCTGCCCGCATCAACTGACGAAAAATCCGCGCCGTCTGCTTCTTATCTTTCGGTTGCTGCAACCGCTTGCGCCGCAAATATTCTCGCGCCTGCTTCTCCTCATTCACTTCGCCGAACGTCGCCTCCATCGCCGCATCGATAACTTCGCCGTGCACTCCTTTCACTTTCAAATCCGTAACCACGCGCCGTCGCCCAAACTTTTCGTTGTCCCGGCGCAACGCCGCAAATGCTGCTGCATACTTCGCGTCGCTCAAATATCCCTGATCTTTCAGCCGCCGGATTACCAACTCCACCCGCTTCTGCCCGATTTCCGTTTCATCTTCCACTCGACGCCGCAATAACCGCTTCAACTCTGCCACCGTGCGCATGCGGCGTCCCAAGGCACCCACCGCGTACTGGTACAGCTCACCTTCGTTGTCGAACTTCCTTGGACGGCCAAATCCCATACTTGCTATACTTTATAGCAGCCTCATACCGCGCACAGAAGTTTACAAACTTTTAATCAATAAAGACGAACCAGGCGGTGACAATGGGAACTTATCTGCGTCTATATACGTAATAGAAACAGGAGCAAGTCATGCTTACCGTAAAAACAGAACGTGCCGGCGATGTAGTGATAATCAAGTGCGCAGGACGAATCGTGCGCGGCCAGGAGTCAACCCTCAGAAACGCAGTCCTGTCGGAAAAACTTGCCCGCGTGTTCGTGCTCGATCTCTCTGACGTCGAGGCCCTCGATGCCGGCGGCCTCACATTGCTAGTGGCTCTGCATCGCTGGACCGAGGAAACCCGCGTCCACCTCAAACTGGTGAACCCGCGCCCCTTCGTCTATGACATGTTGATCCGCACGCACCTCGATTGCGTTTTCGATATTTCCTCGTTTGATCACGCCCTCGCGGTACTCGGAGGGTGCGAGCACCAGCAAGCGCCCGCCGCAGCATACTGAAATGGATGCTGGGCGCGGCCCTGCCTGGAACGGCGGCGAAGGACCCTGTCCGCAAACGGCCGTCCCAATGACGCAATTTAAGCAAATCTGTCGATTTTCGGATTGCGAAAATCTTTCCACGAACTATCCTGCTTCCACTCCGTATCCATAACTCATGGTCGCTGATCGCCCTCGCTTACCCGCCCTGACGTCGTTGCGTTTCTTCGCGGCGCACGACGCGGCGCTTACCCCCGCGTTCGTGGCCATCATCTATGGAATGGCTCTGCGCCCCCACTGGACAAAGGTTCTGGAAATCCCGCCACTGGTCCTGCTCGGCGAGGCAAGTTACTCTTTCTATCTTCTGCACTCCAATTTGCTGGGGTGGATTTTTCAACCCACTGGCCAGCCCATGCATCCATCCTTCGGAAAGATGATTCTCGGCGTGATGGTTCCGATCGTACTTTCGATCCTGGTGTACAAGCTGATCGAAGGACCGGCGAGAAGACTCCTGCGCGGAAAAAAGAAGGCGGCGCTGCAACTAACGCCAGCTGCTGCTACTGCCTAGCTCGCGTGGCACAGACGCCCTCGTCCGCAAGAGTATGAAGCCCCTTGATTGCCGCTCTTAGTTGTACTCACATCGTCAGCACCACTCGAAATCTCGCCTTCCCGCTGATCATCTGCTCATAAGCCTCCGCCGCCTTCTCCAGCGGATACCGCTCAATCATCGGGCGCACTCCCGTCAGCGAACTAAACCGCAACGTATCTTCAGAATCCTTTGCCGTTCCAGAGGGCCATCCCCGCACCGTGCGGCGCGGGCCGATGAGCTGTAGAGGAGTGAATGTCAACGGCTCCGCGCCTGCCCCTACGATCAGCAGCGTGCCACTCGGCGCCAGCCCATCAATCAGCGGAGACGTAGACTTCGAATCCGGCGCGGTCGCCAGAATTATCCGCGCCCCGCCCAGTTTTTGCAGCGCATCCGCCGCCGACCCGCTGCTGGTATCCACATATTCGTGCGCTCCCAACTTGCGGGCCAGCGGTTCTTTGTCGCCGCCGCGTCCAATTGCGACGGTGCGGAATCCCATCTGCCGCGCATACTGAATCCCCAAGTGTCCCAGCCCACCAATCCCCTGGATCGCCACCGTATCGCCAGGCCGAGCTCCGGCATTGCGCATCGCGTTGTAAACCGTAATCCCCGTGCACAATAGAGGCGCGGCTTCGGCCGCCGACAAATCTTCCGGCATCGCAGCCACAGCTTCCGCACGCGCGATCATGTATTCCGCATATCCGCCGTCAAAGCTGATCGCAGTAATTTTCTGGTTCCGGCAAAGTACAAAGTCGCCCTGCCTGCACGGATCGCAAATGAAACAATGTCCGCCATGCCAGCCCACGCCCACTCGCTGCCCCGTCTTCCACAGCGTCACATCCGCGCCCACCGCATCAATCCGTCCAGCAATCTCATGTCCCGGCACTCGCGGATACTGTATCCCCGGCCAATAGCCTTCTTTCACCAGCGCATCGCTATGACAAATCCCGCACGCCTCAACCTTCACCCGCACCTGCCCGTGCCCCGGCTCCGGAATCTCCCGCTCAACAATTTCGAAATTCCCACCCGGCTTACCAACTTGTACCGCTCTCATCCTCGCCATTTCGCCGCCCTTCTAAATAGGAACTCGATACGCCTAGTAGATGGGAGGGCCGCTCATTCGGATGCATCGGAAAAAGCTTCGGTCGAAGCCGCCCAGCCAGCATGCCTGTAACCCATTTCCAACCCTGTCATCCCGACCGCAGCGGAGCGAAGCGAGCGAAGTGGAGGGACCTTGTGTTTTTGCTTAGCCGCACAGCCTTCCGCTCCCGCCCCACTCCGGTTACAATACTTTTTCTCGAAAGGACCGCCCGCTAGTGATCGTCGGAGTTCCCAAAGAACTTTATCCCGGTGAACGGCGCGTCGCGTTGACGCCCGTAGTCGTTCCCGTGCTCGCGAAAACTGGCCTCGAGGTCGCAATTGAATCCGGCGCAGGTGCAGCCGCCGGATATCCCGACCAACAATATCAAGAAAAAGGCGCGAAGATTCTCCCCGACCGCGCCGCCGTCTTCTCCCAATGCGACATCATCGTTCAGGTGCTCTGCCACGGAGCCAATGACAAAACTGGTGCCAGCGATCTCCCATTAATGCGCCGCGGCCAGTTGCTCATCGGTTTCCTGCGTCCTCTGGCATCCGCAGAAACCGTCCAGCAGATCGCGCAAACCGGCGTCACCGCATTTTCCGTCGAGCTGATGCCCCGCACCACCCGCGCCCAAAGCATGGACGCGCTCTCCGCCATGGCCTCCATCGCCGGATATAAAGCGGTAATTGTGGTCGCGGACAACCTCCCGCGAATTTTCCCCATGATGACGACCGCCGCCGGCACCATCACCCCCTCGCGCGTCTTAGTGATCGGCGCCGGTGTTGCCGGACTGCAGGCGATTGCCACCGCCAAGCGCCTGGGCGCCGTCGTCTCGGCCTACGACGTTCGTCCGGCGGTCAAAGAGCAAGTACAAAGCCTCGGCGGCAGATTCGTCGAGCTTCTCCTGGAAACCCAAGACGCGCAAGACGCCCGCGGCTACGCCAAAGCGCAAGACGAAGCCTTCTACGCCAAACAGCGCGAATTGCTCGGGCGCGTAGTCGCCGAAAACGACGCAGTAATAACGACGGCAGTCGTTCCCGGCAAAAGAGCTCCGGTACTAGTGACAGCAGAAATGGTAAAAGGCATGGCCCCCGGCTCCGTGATTCTTGATCTCGCCGCCGAGCGCGGCGGAAACTGCGAACTGACTCGCCCGGGCGAATCGTACGTTGCCCACGGCGTGACTCTCATCGGTCCTATGAACCTGGCCGGCAGCGCCCCGTATCACGCCAGCCAGGTGTACGCCCGAACCCTGACCTCGTTTCTAGCGAACCTGGTGAAAGACGGCAAAGTCCGTCCGCCAGAAAGCGACGAGATCATCCGCGAGACGTTGTTGACCCAGGGCGGGGAAGTGGTAAACGCGCGCGTAAGAGAGGGGTTAGGCTTGCCGACGCCAGTGACTCAAGGCTAAAAGCTTTTCTTTGCGACCTTCGCGTTATCTTAGCGATCTTGGCGGTTAAAAGCTTTAAAGACTTTAACCGCAAAGTACGCAAAGGTACGCGAAGGTCGAAAAGAGAAGCAACGGAGAAAACTATGGGATCTTCTCTCATCGACGGTCTATTCGTCTTCATGCTCGCTGCCTTCATCGGATTTGAAGTCATCAAGCGCATCTCGCCCCTGCTGCACACTCCGCTGATGTCCATCACCAATGCCCTCGACGCCATTGCCGTAGTCGGCGCAATCGTGTTGGTCGGCAAGCACGAAAGCCGCCTCTCTTTCATCCTGGGCATCCTGGCCGTGATCGCCGCCACCAGCAACATAGTTGGCGGATTTCTCATCACCGACCGCATGTTGCGGATGTTCAAGACCAGCCGTCCCACAAAACCATGACCGAGCTCGCAGGCAACACCCAGCACATCATCGAGCTGATTTATCTGGTGGCGAGCGCGCTCTTCATTCTCGCGCTCAAGTGGATGAACACTCCCGCCACGGCGCGCCGAGGCATCCTGGCCGGTGAAATCGGCATGGTGCTCGCCATCGGCGGCACGCTGCTGCAGCACGGCATCGTCGATTACAAATGGATTGCCATCGCCCTCGTCGTCGGCTCCGGCATCGGCGTCCCTCTCGGCCTAGTGCAGATGACTGCCGTCCCCCAGCGAACCGCGCTCAGCCACGCCTTCGGCGCATTCTGCGTGACGTTAGTCGGCACCGCCGAATTTTATCTCGGGACGCCGAGCATCCCCGGCTTCAAGATGTCCGTCCTGTGCGTTGAAGTCATCCTCGGCGGACTCACTGTCACCGGCAGTCTAATGGCCGCCGGAAAATTGCAGGAAGTTCTCCCCCAGCGCCCCATCACTTATAAAGGACAAAATTTCGTCAACCTGGCGCTGCTCGCTTCCACCGCCATCATTGCCATTTATCTGGTCCGGAACCCCGGCGCAACTCACCTCTATCCCGTCATGGTCGGTATCGCTCTGGTCGTCGGTGTCATGCTGGTAATCCCCATCGGCGGCGCCGACATGCCCACCGTGATCTCCCTCTTGAACTCCTACGCCGGCCTTTCCGCCGCCGCCATGGGATTCGTTCTCAACAACAAGTTGCTGATCGTTGCTGGCGCCCTCGACGGTTCCTCGGGATTCATCCTCTCCGTCATCATGTCGAAAGCCATGAACCGGTCGTTCACCAACGTTGTGTTCGGCGCCTTCGGCCAGGTAGCGCCAGCCGCCGCAGGCGCTCAGGAAGCGCGTCCCGTCAAGAGCGCAAGCCCCGAAGAAGCCGCCGGAATTCTCGCCGCTGCCAGCAAGGTCGTAATCGTCCCCGGATACGGCATGGCCGTCGCCCAGGCTCAGCACAAAGTGCGTGAGTTATATGATGTTCTCTCCAAGCGCGGAATCGATGTCCGCTTCGCCATTCACCCCGTCGCCGGACGCATGCCCGGACACATGAACGTCCTGCTCGCCGAAGCCGATGTCCCCTACGACCGCCTCATGGAAATGGACGACATCAACGGCGACTTCCCCCAAACCGACGTCTCGCTAATCATCGGCGCCAACGACGTAACCAACCCCGCCGCCAAAACCGACCAGTCCAGTCCGATTTACGGCATGCCCGTCCTCGACGTCGAAAAGTCGCACACCGTAATGGTCATCAAGCGCAGCATGAACCCCGGCTTCGCCGGAATCGACAATCCTCTTTATTACATGGACCAAACGTTAATGCTTTTCGGCGACGCCAAAGTCTTCGTTAGCAACATCGTGAAGGAATTGTCCAGCACGCACAGCTAATCGCCCCCTTTGCCGCCTGCCGCATTTTGCCGCTTGCAGCACTTGGGTGGGGCAGCGCTTTCAGCGCCGCATTAAAGTATGCTGTTTCCAGCGTGGCTTGAGCCGCCGAGGTACTTTGCGAAGCAACATGCAACCCCGCCCCCTATTCATCCCCGTAATTCTCGGCACCGTCCGCCAGGGCCGCATGAGCGCCCACCCTGCCCGTCTTCTCACTGAAGAATTATCCAAGCGCCCTGGTGTCGAAACCGAACTGATTGACATTGCCACCCTCCCGCTTCGCACCGACGACGCCGGCCAAGCCATCAAGGACCCCGGGTTCGCCGCCAAAATGACCCGCGCCGACGCCCTGGTCATCGTCTCCCCCGAATACAACCACGGCTACAGCGGCCTGTTGAAACACGTTCTCGACAGTTGCCTCAAGGAATACATTCACAAAGCCGTCGGCATCGCCGGAGTCGCCGCTGGCCCCTTCGGCGGAACCCGCGGCATCCAAGACCTGCTCCCAGTCATGCGCGAACTCGGCCTGGTCGCAATTTTCTGGGACGCAAATTTCGCCGCCGTGCACAAAATGTTTGACAAGAATGGCAAGCTGCTCGATGGTGCAATCATTCCCCCTGTCGATCAGTTTCTGAACGAACTAATCTGGATGGCCCAAACCCTGCGCCACGGCCGTGAACAAATTCAGCTGCAATGACGCATGGGGTACCAGGAGGAGATTGTGTCCGACCCGTGCGAAGACCAAGTCGTGGAACATCATTCGCCGCCAGCCGCGAAGCGGCGAAAGATTACAGCCCAGGGCGCAAGCCATGGGTCGAGGGCAAGAAACCAGCCCGAAGGGGCGAAAGAAACTGCCCAGGAATGAAAGATATGGTGAACGGAGGGACCTATGCCCCGAACTAAACTGATTTGCCCCGTCTGCGGCGCCGAAATGAATCTTCACGCCGAAAAACTCCTCGACGTCTCTCCCGCCGATCCCGCCTACAACCTCTCCCTCGGCGGAGCCCTAGAGGAATCCCACGCCTGCCCCAGCTGCGGCGCCTCCGCCTCTCGCCTTCAATTCACCAGCCATTCTTAATCGTTTTTTCGCGGCCGATTGATTTGGATAACTTTGCGGTTCTGCAATCCGCCCGCGATTCCCTCGACCACCCGGGGAATCCCGGCGTGCTTTCCTTTCCCCGCGGTCAAAAGCGCAGCCGGTCGCAACCCCATGACCTCGCGCACATAAGCGCTGACCGCCAACTCGATCGCAGCCGAATCCTCCTTGCCGCCGACTCCGCCCGCACCGCCCGCCTCGATTTGTACTTTTTGCAGCGCGTCAGCCGCTACTCCGGCCCGGTTGCGGAGTCTCTCAATGCGCGCCACGGCGCAATCCACCACCCGGGCCATATCCGCGCCGTTCTCATCGGTGCGGCTCTCGCGCAGTTGCCACTTCGCCTTTTCTGCAGAGAACCAAGTACGGTTTCGATTGACTTCCTGCGGCGTCCCCAACTGCAACACTTCACAAAGATACGCGTACACCACCGTCTCGTTTGCTGCAGATTCTTTCAGGTCGGCGCGCTTTCCGCGGCGGTACCGCGCAAACGAAGCTTCTTCAATCCGCCCATGCACTCCTGCTTCCTCGAAAGCCTCAAGGGCAGCCGCTTGCGCGTAGGTTAGTCCCGCTTCGGCGCCGCCTTTCGGAAACGTCCAACGCCCCTTTCGGGTCCGAACTAGCAAGAAGTCGATACTCGTGCCCCGCACCCGGTAGCAAACCGCAGCCACCTGTTCACCCCGCGGTTCAACGCGAGTTGACGTCAGCGGCCTGGCCATCGGCCATCGCCTCCGACCCCGCAACCGCCCGCCGACCGTCGGCAATTCCCCTGCTCCCATACCTGCAGAGTGCCCGAGCATTTCCCGTCTGCCTAGACCCCAGCTTGATTCTCCAAGCCGCGTCGTGGAGCGAGACATCCCCGTGGAAACGGATTACCCAGGATTTCCGCCCGCGAATCTTTCTACACACTTGTCCGGCGCAGCATCCCGGCAGAATATCTTCTTTCCGGTAGCTGGCCGTCACGAAAGGGATTTTCACGATTTGTATTGTCTCCGCTGCAATCAGGAGCTTGATCCCGGACAAAAATCCGTCGCGGTGTACATGTTCGCCCAAACCGTAGGAATCCGCCCCCGCCAGAAATCAGGCGCGCAGCGAATCTGTTTCTGTCCGCCCTGCTCAGTCTCCCTGGCTATGGGCCCTCCGCCCGAGGGTGCCCTGAATCTCGCCGCCTGGCAGATGATCCGCGACCTGGTAAGCGCCGATCCCGCGCTCAATCATGCCGCCTGGGAAGACCTCCGCGGAACCGCCGCCCTACTCCCAGCTGATGGCACTGATGGCAACCCCCGCCGCGCCGCTGCTGGCGGATACCTCGAATTCTGATGTCAGCCCCTTCAAAAGACATTCTTCGCCGGGAGTTTTTCAATTCGCATGGCTGAAGCTGCTGCAGCAGGTCAAAGACGTGTCGGACTCGCCTACTGGATGCACGAGGTTCTGGATCAGTGCGCCAAAGCAGCAGTGGACTTCACCTCCGATCCGGTCCACGATCTCCGCACGGCTCTCCGCCGTTGCCGCTCACTCGCCGACGGCATCACGGTTTTCGACCCCGATCCCGCCTGGAAGAAAATGAGAAAGGCCGGCAAGCAGCTCTTCAGCAGGCTCGGAGACTTGCGCGATACCCAAGTGATGCGGCGGTGGGTCGAAACCCTTGCCCCCGAACCCGATTCAGTCGCCAAATCTCTAACCGATTTCCTGGCCGCCCAGGAACCCAGATTGAAGAAGGCCGCGGCCACCACCCTGCAGAACTTTGATGTCCAGCAATGGCAAGCTTGGGCGTCCGAACTGCCCAGTCGAGCCGCCCGCATCTCGCCCGATACCCCCGTCTTTGCCCACCTTGCTCTCGAGCGTTGGCACGAGGCCCGCCTACTCCACCGCCGCGCCTCGCGCAACCGTGGCAACACCACGTTTCATGACTTGCGTATTGGACTAAAGCGCTTTCGCTACACCGTAGAAAATTTCCTCCCCACTCTTCACTCCGCCTGGGGCAAGGATATTAAAGACCTGCAGGATCTTTTAGGCGAAGTCCACGATTTCGACGTGCTCTGGCAAACCGCCGTCAACATCAAAGCCTTCCCCGACCCTGAGATCCGCGCCCGCTGGCGATCTCGCATCGTGCAAGAGCGCCAACAGCGCCTCGATGCTTATCGCGCCAAAGCAAGCACAATGGCAAAACGGGACGGCTGCTACTCGCTGTGGTCAACCTGGCGAACTGCCCTGCCGCGTCCAGAGGAACTCCGTTCCCTCGCCCTCGAGCGGCTTGAAATCTGGGCGTCCTTCCACGACTCGGGCGTGACTCACGTCCGGCATGTCTCCGGCCTTGCGCTGCAGCTCTATGATCGCATCGCATTCGAGGGAATCCCGCGCGGCTCCCAGCCTGAAACCTACCGCCATATTCTGCAAGCTGCGGCCTTGATGCACCATGTCGGCAGACGCCGCGGAACAAAAATAAAAATAAAGACGGCGCACCACAAGCGCTCTGCCCGTCTCATCCGTCAGCTCGCGCCGCCCCTGGGCTGGACCGCCGACGAACTCCGCCTCACCGCCCTGGTCGCCCGCTATCATCGCGGCGCGTTGCCCCGGCAAACTCAAAGGAATTTTGGGGCTCTCCCTGCCTCGCAGCAGCGGCTGGTGCAATTTTTGGGTGGACTTCTCCGGCTGGCCTGCGGCTTTGACCACCACCACGACGGCCAAATACGCAGTCTTCAAGTGGAATGTCTGGATCCCGTGCTGACCATCGAGGCCGACGGATACACCGAGTATACTTCTATCGCTGAACATCTGGCGGCAGCCAGGCATCTGCTCGAACTCGCCTGCCACCGTCCCATTTTTATTTTGCCGCGTAAGGCGCAGTCCCAGCCTCACGCGGCTTAGCCGTGAATCAGATTTCAGATGCCCCCACACATTTCTCTCACCATGCCGCCAGCCCTGCCACCGCGAAACTCCGGCAAGAGGAAAACTCAGCGCGGAAAATCCCAGCCTGGAAAATCGCAACCCGCGAAAGTCAATGGTTCGCGTTCCGGCGAATCCCCTGGCCTGACCCAGCTAGCCCTGCGCGCCTGTCTGGTGGCCAGCGACGCCGCCTTCAATGCTCGTGATTTCCTGACCACGTCCACTCACCTGGCTTTTCTCGCCGTGCGCGATTGTGAAAAAGAACTCGATCGCATCGAGCAGCAGATGGATGAGCAACTGCCCGTCGCCATCACCCAGGTCAGCGAACTCGAAGCCCGCGAGTTGCTCGCCTGTCTCCGTTTCAGTAACGAACTGGAACGTATCGGCGACCTGCTCTGGTGGGTCACCCAACGCGCCCAGAGCTTACCCGTCCGCTTGCCCAAGCCCGACTCTGAGCTGCTCATTGAAATGACTGGCATCTTGGAGAAGATGCTGCACAGTGTCCGCGAGGGCTTCACCCAGCGCCAGCTAGGTCCCGCCAGCTCCGTGTTACGCGCCGACCGTGAAATCGACCAGCTTTATCGTGCCTCGTTTCGCCGCCATGTGGCCAGCAATCACAAGAGACTGTCCCATAGCGCCGATGTCCTCTTGATGGCACAAGCCCTCGAGCGCGCAGGCGATCACGCCACCAACCTCGCCGAAGAACTCTTCCGCCTGATCGAAGGCCGCAGCCTCCGCCACATCCCCAAAAAACGTGTAAGGGACTGAATCCACCCCGCTCCTTCGCGCCCGCTCCTCGCCCTTCCCGCGCTTGCTTCCCCTGCAACTGTTTTCCAAACTCTCACTCCGAGCAAAGCGGATCGCGAAACGATCCACGCAGTCGAGGAACCTGCTGTTCGCCTGCAGCCCCTTTGCAGCCTGAGAAACCCACACCGAACGAAGCGTAAAAAATCCGGTACTGATCTAATGAGATCAGCACCAAAAATTCCGCTAAGTGCGATGAATATTTTTCTTGTGGTAGATTGAATTGACGTGGGCGCGTAGCTCAGTTGGTAGAGCAATGCCCTTTTAAGGCATGGGCTGTGCGCCAGGGTCTTTCGAATCTTGCGTTTGAAGCAATTGTGAGCAATGCCTGATTGAGGCAATGGTTCGGGGCGCGTAGCTCAGTCGGTAGAGCATCGCACTTTTAATGCGAGGGTCGCAGGTTCGATTCCTGCCGCGCTCACCAAATCCATTTTTCGCGTCAGGCTTATATTTCTAGAGATTCGTCGACGTAGGGTTCGATACGCACTCTTGCGGGTGCGATGCTGTCTGAGCTACAGAGACTGGAACGCACATACGGCCTTACAGGATATCGATGGAAGTGGGGTCGAACACGACTTTCCCGTGCTGCGATTGGCCGAGTTACACGAGCTACTCAACAAATCAGCAAATTGGTACCACTGTTTTGTAGGCTTGCGACGAGCGAGCCCGATTGATAGGCGCTGTTAGCGCACCCATTCTCCGACCGCAGATAAAGAACTCGTCGGTCTTTCTTGATCTCCTTGAGATGTCGGCATACTTCCAGGTCTCGGCTGCGGGCCCCTTGACGTAGTAAGCAAGACGTTTTTCTAAATATTCCGGCTTCTCCTCGCCCTTAGATACTGCCAGTCGTTTGTGCCGTCGGAGTTCACGCACGATGGTCATATCTGCTTCCCGGCGCGCCGGTTGGCAAAATAAAAAAACACAGGTAAGCCTGTGAGGATGACTACCAAACCTGCAATGGAATTTCTCAGGTTGTCTACGAAGGTGTAGAACAGCAGAACCCCCGCCGCGCCTATAAACAAGGCGGGAACAATGGGATAACCGACGGTTCGATACGGCTTGGGTCTATTAGGCTCCCGTTTGCGGAACACAAAAATTGTGCTCGCGGCCACGGCATAGAAGAGCCATTCCGCGAAGATGGCTAGGGAAAACAATTCTCTGAATGCCCCGCCCACCAGCACCAAGACAACCGCTAAGGCCGCCTGAACAATCAGCGCTAAAGCGGGAGTGTGAAACCGCGGATGGACCTCTCCCAAAGCCTTAAAGAAGTATCGGTCTCGGGCGACTGCGAAGGGTATGCGCCCCCCGCTCATGACTGTGCCATTAAGGCTTGCAAGCATGGAAACTGCCATGCCGATTGAGACCAGAAAGGCACCCCATCTCCCAATTGCGATCTGGGTCGCAGCTGATGCCGGTACGGAAGTACGCGCGATTGCCGTAGCAGGCATGGCGTGCTGGATCGCCGCATTCATTCCCATGTAAAGTCCGGCAACCAAAACCACACCAGAGATCAGGGCTATCGGAATATTTTTCTCTGGGCGCTGGACTTCTTCGCTAACCATGTTGAGGTCATTCCAGCCATCGTAGGCCCAAAGGGCGGCGACCAGGGCGGCCATGAATCCCGCAACACCGCCTCGCGCACCGGTAAAGGTGGTGCTGAAGTTGCTCCAGGATCCTGAAGGCGTCGCGAATGCCACAAACGCGATCACAACAATCATCACAACCTTCAGTGCGGTAAATGCAATTTGGAAGTGACCGGCCTTTCGTACCCCAACATAGTTAAGTGCTGAGATCAGCACGGTGGCAGCAATCGCGACTAGGTGACCATAATTGATAACCAGAACCCGGGTTGGCGTTGCATGCCACGAAAGAAGAGGGTGCGGCAAAAAACTGAGTGCAGAAAAATTACCAAGCACACGCACCAATCCCGCCGTAATACTCGCAATGGAAGCAGGCTTGGCGATCAGAAACCAAGTCCAGCCGTAAAGGAATCCGGGAAGCGGACCGTAAGCATCACGCACGTACACATATTCTCCGCCTGCCCAAGGCCTAACCGCAGCGAGTTCAGCGTATGTAAGTGCTCCGAAAAACGACAGCAGCCCTCCCAAGATCCACGCTAGGTAAACCAATCCGGCAGAGCCGACCGCCTGCATCATTTCGGCGGGCACGAGAAAAATGCCGCTACCAATAATGGTGCCTGCAACCACGGAAGTGGCATGCCAGACATTCAGTTCGCGTAGCAGTTTGGGAGCCCTCTGCTCGTGCAACACGGCTGGACTGGCCACTCAGTTCTCTCCTACATTATTGATGTGGTCTAAATGTCAAACCCGCCAACTGGCAAGTCTGGCAATTCCCAAGGCTTCCGCAGCTTGTTGTATTGTGGAGTTGGCAACTGGATAAGCAGAGGCATGCGAGTCGGGTCAAGCCAGTTCATTACTGACTCAATCTGCTCCCGTTGCATTGCGGTACAACCGACTGTTGCTTCCCCTGGCCCGCCCCAAATGTGCATAAAGATGCACGACCCGCGTTCTGGAATCGCTGGGTTCGCATTGTGTGCGACCACGATACCCCAGCGGTACAGTTCATCGGTTCGCAGCATATGTTCGGAACTGTTCCAGTCCGGCGATACGGTGGCGCGATCAACGATACGGTTGTAGAACCTCGACTTACTGTCATCAACGCATTCGCTGGACGGAGTGAGGCTGACGTAAGGCATTTTCCATCCTGCGGGCGGCTGGGGTGCATAACCAAACATGCCGGTCAAGTGAAAGATACCAGCGGGAGCCTTACCATCACCCTCTCTCTTCACAGGGTCGGTCTCGTCATGCGTCCGCCCGTTGTTCGTGGTCATAATTCCCACACCCCATCCCAAACCGTTCTTGCCCAACATGACACTGATTGGGACGCCGACGGTTTTCCACCTGCCGGATGGCCGCGCTCTCTCGTATCGTCGGAGTACACCCTCGCTCGAATTCCAATCAGAGGTTGTAACAATAAGAACCTGGGTTGATGATTGAAGCGGCATCGGCTGAGGCGTCTGGGCTTGTAATCCAGGGAGCAAACCGGCAATGGATAGGCGAGAGCAGAGCAGTAGCAAGTTGAGCGTCTTCTCGAAATTGGACGAATCGGCAAGATTCAGGGGTGCGAACCTCATTTAGGCACGTCCTGCAGTCTTCTGGTCTGTCCCAATATTGCTGGCTCCACGTTCGATTGCACACTGGCCGCTGCCCCACGTTTCCAGCTCTTCGACCGGCTTGTCAAGCGTTCCACCAGATCGCGTTTCACGGCGAAGCCCAATCCCGGACCCGTTGGTGCTTGGATCGTGCCATCAGGTACAACTTCAACCTCTGGTTCGATGATGTCTTCGTCCCAATAGCGCTTGCTCGCAGAAACGTCTCCTGGCAGAGTAAAACCGGGCTGCGTCGACATGGCGATATTGTGAGCGCGGCCAATGCCGGACTCCAGCATCCCCCCGCACCACACCGGTACTGCGCATCCCCGGCAAACGTCATGTACTTGCCGCGCACTGCCATGTCCGCCTACACGTCCCAGTTTTACATTGATAATTCGGCAGGCGTTCAACGCAGCTACGAATTCCACATCTTTGCCGGGTTTGATCTTCAGCTTGATTCTCTGGTATCCGCTTCGAAGCTCCTCCTCCACTCTTTTGACCAGCAACTGAGAAGTTTGGCAAATTCCCAGGGAAACACCACAGGGGATCTGCTGCCGAGTTCCTCCGATCAGCTTGGCCAGAGGAACTCCCTTCTGTTGAGCCTCCGCGTCCCACAATGCATTTTCAACCCCCGCTTTGGCCATCTCATGTCCGCGGATGCGCGCCCATAACGCAGGCAGCTCGGTAGCGCCCGCCAGATCCATGCCGACGATAGAGGGGGCCAGATGATCAACGATAATGTGCCACGCAGTATCTGTGGTTTCCGAATTGTAAGAAGGGGTCTCGGTGCTTGTGACCTCTCCCCACCCACTGGTTCCGTCCGCGATAACTTCGACCAGCAGAATTCTTCGCTTACGGGTTACGCCGAAGCTAGTTTCGAATGGCGATTTGAGTTGCATGTGAATTTCCCGCAACGCGACCTGTTCAATCTTCATATTGCTCCAGCAAGTAACTTCCGTATTGCTCGTCCAATTCAAATCCCGTGACAGCCCAGGAACCATGCAGGTGTTGCTGAAATTCCTCGCTGAGACGTAACTGTACTTGTCTAGCCCGTTCAGGGTCGGTGCTGCAGATTTCACGAATACGCCTGGGTAAACGAATGCGATGAACCTCCCCGGACGCTCGCAGGCTTTGGTTGCCTAAAACCTGTCGCACACCATGTTCGCGAATCCACCATTGAGCAACCAACCGATCAGTTGGTAATCCGGCGTCCAGAGAACTCGAAGTACGTCCATACACATTGGGAAGATACTGGCGAACAATTACGCGCAAGCGGACGATGTTGAAATACGCATTTCTCAATTGGAGAGGGTCGAATGTCCATTCGATCAAATCGATCCCGCGTGCTAGGGCATCATCGCGCTGCGCCAATTTGAGTTGTCGGCCTATTCCTCGGTTTTGGTGCTCTGGCAGCACTGCCGTCATATGAGAATGCAGGTAAATGCGCCCTGTTCGCACGCCCGGAAAAGCTAGAACAAAACCCAGCATCTGCGACCCCTCGAATGCGCCTAAGACCTGGCCACCGATCCGTTGAGCCACGATGAAGATGTGATGGGGCACGACTTCTAGTTCAGAAGACTGCCAAACAGGTTGTTGCAGACGCACACACGCTTGCATCTCGTCGTCTGTGGATAGGAGACGAACAATGACCTGCTTCTGTCCC
>WNGK01008481.1_pt1 | contig 18792 bp, 19 predicted proteins | sample 5400601 | NCBI WGS metagenome assembly WNGK01 (sample SAMN13153376, study PRJNA577476) | soil metagenome | isolation source: 60 cm soil or saprolite under Garry oak tree replicate 1 | place: USA:California | collected 2016-06-15
GACGAGATCGCGTATCTGTTCGACCAAAATGGTCTCTCCCCGTGCCAGCGAGAGGCGTTCTGGCATGGGTATCGAGAGGGCGTCAGCAGCCAGGCGCTGCTAGCTCACGTCATCGACCGCGTCGGTTGGTGGGAGCCTGTGACACTGCTGGGCTCCGCGCTGTGGTGGGTCGAGCGGTGGGTGCGGCGCGCGAACGCAGACGCCGCCGGCAGGGTCGGCCCCGATGTGCCGAGGGACCCGGGTTATTACTCCAGCCACGTCATCCGCCGCCTGGACCGATTGGACAGGCTGTTGGTCCGAGATTGACAAACGGCGCCGGGTGCCCTCCACTGCGGCAAGTTACGGTTGCCGCATAGAGCAGGGCCTGAGGCGCGTCACGATGACGCCGCCCCCGGGGGAAGGCGGAGACGCCGAATCGGCAGGGAGGCGATCGTCCTGGGGATGAGTGACAACGACAGGCAGCTCCCTCGGCGAGTTACGGGCAAGCCACTAACCTGTGAGTGAGCATGCCGGACAGCACATAAAAATGCATGCAGGCAACGCACTACTTTCGGCATGAGCGATCGACCTGTCCGACGGCATAGGGCCACGGCTGCTACCGGGATGGCGGGGGACCGGCGTCGGTGGGTTCGGCCACCCAGGCGGAGAAGACCGGAAGCCCGTGCCAGGCGCTGGGGACCGGGCTGGCGTGACGAGCAGGGCGGTCGTCGAAGGCGGCGGCGACTACGGCAAAGGGGTGTGCGAAGCGCACAGTGGCCACCCGCCGCCGGCCCGGGCGGGACACCCTGGCTGATATGGCGACAGCCAGGCCGGTGACGGTGGCGGCCTCGAAGCCGACGGCGCTGTAGCGGGCCATCGCCGCCTGACGAGCCTCGTAGCGCCAGTGCCCGAGCTCGAGCGCCTCGGCGAGGGCTCGTGCCGCGGCCGCGAAGCCGAGCCATTCATCGTCGCGGAGGTCGAGGTCGGTCTGCGCCGACCAGGCGGGCAGCACGCAGTTGACGTGTTCCTCCCGGCCGCCGGGGGCGGCGGTGTCCGCCTGCTGTTCGCCGATTGACCATACCGGCGCGTCGCCAAGCGGCAGGTCGAACAGCGGCAACCGGGTCACGCTGCCCGCCTGCCGGGCTTCGGCAGTGACGATCTTCTCGGCGACGGCTAGGACGTCGCTGGCCGGGACCGCCTGCCCGGCTGCGATCACCGACCCCACCAGCAGACCGCCCCGGGCGCCGGCCAGGTGCACGCCGACGGTGCCGGCCCGGTCGGTGCCGGCCAGGTACTGGCGGTGGCGGGGATCGCCTCGCGGCGGGCGAAGCACCCGTCGTAGCCGGGCCGGCCAGGGGCCCGGGCCGGGCGCGGCGGCGTCGGCCACGTCGAAAGGCACCTCCCAGGACACCCGGCTGGCCAGCGCACTGGCCAGCAGGCACACGACGTCCGAGGTGAGCTCGATGGGGAACCGCTCGATCAGCCCAAGGGTGCGCTCGGCCGCCCACCGGTCGATTTCCTCCTGGGTGGGGATGTCGCCGGTGCCGGCCACGGCCGGCAGCCCCGCCCGCCACTGCCTGATCCGGGTTGTCTCGCGTGCGGGCCGGACCCACACGCCGGCGCCAGCTGCCACCAGCGGGTGGGGGCCGGCCAGCAACCGGGCCGCGAACGCCGCCGCCGGCACCGGATCGGTGCCCAGCACGCCGGCCAGTTCGCCTCGAGCCTGCTCGTCACCGGCCACCGGGGCGCACAGCGCAACCACCATCCACGCCCCCAGCGGCGACACGACATGATGGCCCGGGCGTGCAGACGCTCGGCGTACCGGCCCAGAGCCGAGACCCACTCGCCGGTTTCCACCCCGCCAGTCTGGCGGGTCTCTGGCCGCCGCTGCCGGGCACCAGCGGCTTACGCCACCCGGCGCTCTGCTCCCAGCGTCGTTACGTTCCCCACATACTGCTCCGTTCGGGAGCAGCATGGGCGGTCACGCTGGCGACCGGCTTGCCGCCCCGATCGGCGGGACTGTGCGCCTATCGAGGCGAAAGCGATCACGCAGTGTGAGGCGAGGTCGCCTGCCCCTGCACTTCCTAAGGCGGGTTATGTAGGTTGATGTGCCTGCTCACATCGCGTTACCGAGTTCGGTGAGCAGGAGGGTGTGGGCGGCGAGGACGGCAACGGTCCTGGTCAGCAGCCCTTCGAAGGTATGCGCGCCGTGCCGGGCTAGTTCCATCTGGTCGGTGATCTCCCGGAAAGAGGTCTCCACCCGGTTGCGGAGCCTGGCGATCAGCCGTTGCAGCGTCTTTGGCATGGTCTTGCGCTGCGCCCGGGTGGGCGGGATGATCACGTCGATCTCGCAGGTGGCCATCTCGGCGGCGAACCGCCTGCCGGTGAATCCCTTGTCCGGCAGCAGCGCATCGATGGCGGCGGCGGCGCCTGTGACCAGGTCGGTGCCGATCTGCCGTTCGTCGATGGCAGCGGGCACGATGGACCAGGCGCGGACGATGCGGCGGCCCAGGTCGGTGCGGATGGCCAGGCGGAAGCCGTAGAACCATTCGGCGTGCGCGCCGTCACGGCCGAACCGGGCGGCCAGGTCGTTGCCGGGGCCAGTCCACTGGTCCGCGCCGCGGACCCGGGAGGGGTGCTTGACGGGGATCGCGGAGGTATCGACCTGCTGGACCGGATCGGCGGGCACGCTGGCGGCCCAGCCGGCGCGCAGCTGCTCGAACGCGCCCCACAGCCAGCGGGTACGGCGGTTGACCTCCGGCTGGTCCGGCAGGCGCGGGAACAGGTGCGGCCAGTCGCGGCGGATCTCGGCCAGGAACCCGCTCTCGCTGCGGCGGCCGAGCAGGTGCCGGACCAGCGCGATCGTGAGCAGTTCAGCGTCTGTGCAGGCCGGAGCGGGACCGGGACGGCGCGGGATCAGTAGTGCGCCCGCCTTGATGGCGTCATCAACCAGGCAGTAGATGTAGACGAACAGCAGCTCAGTTGCCAGCATGGTGGGGACTCCTGCGGCGGAGGTTAGGTCTGACAACTGCTTGCTGCCGCAGGAGTCCTCTAAGATCAAGCACCACGCTCGGCGCGTCGCAACTTTCAACTCACATAACGCGCCTAAGCAGCTTGCCGATTCGACAGGGAGCTAGAACAGGCATCATGGACGGGCATGCTGACCGCAGGCCGGATGTCCGACGAGTTCACCGGCAACGTCTACATCGGGCGTAACACGCCGGCCACGGTGTCCGTCGGCCGGTACGAAGTCCGACCTCAAGATAGTCACGGTCACCGCTGCGTGGGGTGCTGGTGATGGCGATCACGCTCGGGCTCGGCCTGTTGGCGCCGCGCCATCTGCTCCAGGCACTGCTCGATCTTGCGGGACAGCTCATCCATCTGTGCGGGTGACATCTGCTGGATCTTGGTGATCGAGGGTGGGGTCCAGTGCATGAGGTTGCTTTCCTCGTAGGTGGCCGGACCGCTGATGATGGCCGCGATGATCGTCATGATGCCGAACTTGGCCCCGGCCCGGATCAGCTTGGCGAGGCTGGGCATCCCGGTCGTATCGGCTTGTGCAGCCAGGGTCTCGGCAGCGCCAGCATGCGCACGATCCCGGAGGTAGAGATCCAGCAGCCGCCGTAGTTCCTCGCGGCTGGAGTCGCGCAGCTCCTGAACCGCGTCTCGGACCGTGCCGCCCGCGACGAGCGTGCCCTCACCTCGCAAGGTGGCGCTGCCGCGGATGATACCTCCTGCAGCCAGTCCGCCTTCGCCACGCATGCTAACGGCCGACGGCACCCCCGGCTCATCAGGCATGCCGCCGAGGATAGCGGCCACCCGGACCACTGCGGCACACCGACTTTGATCAGCACGGCCAACAGAGTACCGGCGCTCCCAGGCGGACCAGGCCCGAGCACACGAGCCCGGCCAGGGCACCCTGGCATCCAGGGACTCTGGTCAATGGCCCCGTCAGCGGCATCACGTCGGCGATCGAAGATCACCGCGCCCTTGGTCAGGCAGCTCCGCCGAGGTCGACTTCGGTGATACCGGGGGCGGCGATCCGCAGCGCGGTGCCGGTGGCGTGGGCGAGGCGGGCGAGCATGTCGAGGGAGGGCAGGCTGCCGCCGCCTTCGATGCGGGCGATCGATGACTGGGTGGTGCCCATGCGCCGGGCCAGCTCGGTCTGGGTCAGGCCCGCCCGGGTGCGCAGGGCGTAGACCAGCTCGGCCAGCTGGCCCGCCAGTGTCGCGGCGGCGTAGGCGCGGTCGTATTCCTCCCGATCCTCCGGGGGGTACTTGGCCCGGAGCTCGTCCAGGGTGATGTTAGCCATCGGTGCCTCCTGCTTCCTGGCTGGCCCGCATGGCCTGCCTGGCCCGGGCCACTTCCCGGCGTTCCTGCTGCCGCTGCTTGCGGAAGGTCGTCAGCGTGATGACCTCCCGCCGCGCGTCGATGTAGTAGGTCACCCTGCGGGCCGTACCCTCACAAGTGAACCGCAGCTCGAACAGGCCGCCGCCAAGCGGCCTGGCATGCGGCATTCGCAGCTCCGGTCCCTGCTCGGCGAGCCGGTCGAATGTGCGGTCCGTCATAGCCTTGTCCTTGCTCTTGAGCGTGGCATACCAGGTCTCGACCTCCGGGGAGATCTCCATGGCCCAGCGGCGCCTGTCCACCTGGCCGAGTATCGCACAAACACTATATCGCGTTCACGCGATATCACTGAGGTTGCTCCCCAGGCTGGCCCGGAGACGGCCGTCTCGCTCCCCGCCGGGGAAACGGCGCAGGTGCGGGCTGGGGGATTATGGTGGCAGGAACGAGGCGAGCCGCGAGGCCGGTTCTGGCGCGCGAGGCGGGCGATGGCCAGCCGATCAAGCGCCACGTGATGACCAGATAAGTTGGCCTACAGCAACGGGCACCGCCCCTGACCTGGCCTGCGTCATCGCAGATGGGCTACAGCGTGAACCCGTGGATAGATGGTAAGGAGAAGGTCTACGGTTCGATTCCGTAAGGGGGCTCCCAGTTTATCAAGAATTTTTCGAATATATAACCGAGTACCTCACCTTCCGAAAAGTGCCACTCGAGTGGCACTCACGATGCTGCTGAGGCTGGTCTCGGTCCATCGGCCACCTTCTGACCTTGGGTGTTACGTAGAGTAAGGAATGTTGTCGGCCCTGCTTCTCCAGCTGGCAGCAGTTGCCGAATCGGGGGCGCGTGACCACCGGCTACCTCGTCGCTACTGCCGATGCGCCGATGGCCCGGTTCTTTTCTCTCTAGCCCGCTGGATCACCGCCCGGGGTGCCGGGAGCGGATGCTTCTGCGGAATGGCCTAGGCGCTGTGGGCGGCGCCCGATCCGTGATCGGTCCGTATCGATCCTGCCGGAACGTGATACCGGGCTCACTGGACTGGGTTGCCGCCGTTTCGCGGACGCACCGAGTCGGCCTGCGACCGTCGGCAGGAGGCGGCTAGGATGCCCGATCAGTTGCATCGGCGGTCGGCGGCTGGCGCTCCTCCCGGAGCCGGGGGGCCCGCCATCGTTGGCGATCCTTGGTAAGGACGCCCAGTCGGTCGACGCCCTCACCGATGGAGCCTGCCGCCTGAGCCGCGCCTTGATAACGTGTTGCGTTAATAACGCATCGCGTTATCATAGGATGTGTGCTGCGATCCTTCCGGGACAAGGACACCGAAGCCGTCTGGCACCGGAGGCGGTCACGGAAGCTTGATTCGCCGTTACAGCGGGCTGCCTGGCGGAAGCTGGCGATGCTGGATGCTGCAGAGGTTCTGGCGGACCTGCGGGTGCCGCCAGGCAACCGGCTGGAGAAGCTGGCAGGCGATCGCGCCGGTCAGTACAGCATCCGGATCAACCAGCAGTGGCGGATCTGCTTCCGGTGGACCGATGCTGGGCCGGAGGACGTCGAGATCACTGACTACCACTAGGAGGGGAGGGAGTATGGCAGCGGACACGGTGATGGCGCCTGTGCATCCGGGGGAGATCTTGCTGGAGGAGTTCCTTAGGCCGCTGGCGGTGAGCCAGTACCAGCTGGCCAAGGAAATCGGGGTCCCGGCCCGGCGGGTCAACGAGATTGTGCACGGTCAGCGCCGCATCAGCGCGGACACCGCGCTGCGCCTGGCCCGTTTCTTCGGCACCTCGGAGCGGTTCTGGATCAACCTGCAGTCCCGCTACGACCTGGAGGTAGAAAAGGACCGCCTCGGCGACGCGCTCGACGGCATCCGCCCACTCACGGCTGCCAGCTGAGCGCCCGGGGAAGATCAAACTGAGTGGCAAACAGCGCCCGTGAGAGCCTGTCCCGGGCTTGCGAGTGCCGATCTGTGCTCGCGTTCTAGTCGGTCAGAGGCCCTCCCTGCGGTGACGGAACCTGCCGGAGGTACATGGTAAGGAGAATGCCTACGGTTCGATTCCGTTAAGGGGGCTCTGCAGGTCAGCGGCGGTTTGGAGCCGTTAACGCCCAGAATCAGAGGTGCCCCGAGGGGCACTTTGAGGGGCAAGATCGCTAATTTCGGCGAATTCGTGGGCGCGAAGCATGAGGTCCAGCGGGGCCAGGTGTGAGCGGGCGTCGATCTTGTACCACTCGGCTATCGCTTCTTGCCACAGCACTCAAGGCACTTGGCGACGACGTCTGATCGATCAGCTGATCCTGCTAACTTCTCTGAACTAGCGGGATTCAGAGTCCGTCGGGTGCGCGGCTACATCTACCACTGCGATCTCGCGCCTCGGAGAGGTCGCCTAGCAGCGCCGCAAGAACGCCCTCGTCCTCCTCATGCACTTCGACCTCGCGCTTGCGCATCGCGTGCTGTAGTTCCGGCGACCAGTGTGTCGGCACGGCGGAGCCGGTCAACCTGGGCAGCGGCCGGTCATGTGCCGCAGCTGCCGTTGCGGCCGCAACGTAGTCCTGAGCCGACATCCGCCACGGTTCCGCACCTTGCTGCGTGATTGTGCCGACGATCGACAGGCCATCCCAGTCGAAGTCGGCATGCATCGAGGCGGAGACGCCCGCATCAATCAGCGACGAGATGAGACGTACCGCGGCCAGGTGCGGTCGGCCCTTCGGTGCAGATCAGTGCTGGGCATGAGACCCCGAACTCGCTGAGTGCGGCGACTGTCACTTCGGGGTTCTCGCAGATGAACACCCGCCCGGGCAGCTCGAAGAGGCCGCTCGACACCCACGCATCGACGTCCGCGAGTGTGAGCACCGAAGCAAGACTGGCCGATGTCTTCAACCGTAGCGAGTGCGGGACGGCAGTGTGACCGCCGGGTGTGAAGCCGGCGATAAGCACCCGGCTTGACAACGGATCGACGGAGACACCGACCGCTTCCCACAACTCGCGTTCCGCAGCAGGGTCAGCGGGGACGTCCCGACCGGCTAGGACGGCGACGGCACGTAGTACACAAGCTCGCCGGTGCTGGTCACCGGTAGTAGCTGAGAGCGCCTTGGTGTCACGAAACACCTGCCAGGACAGTCGCGCACGGCCGATGCCGGTCGCGGGCAACGCCTTCGTGACGTCGAGTGCTGCGTGCAGGACCTCAAGCCGACGCTGTGCATCGCCGGGTAGGCGCGATGAGTGCGCTTTCTCGTTGTCGAGCCAGGCCAGCAGCTCAGGATGTTTCATTACGGCTGGATGACCTCGCACTGACATCCATACATTGGCGAGTGCGATGCGAGTGTCAGCACGCCGCCCGCGCCGGTTTTCTAGCGGCCCGTCCAGCGTCTCGAGCAACGCAACCAGTGAAAGCCCCGTTGGCGTTGCGCGTAGAGCCCCATCGACACGAGCGAGATTCACGCGCGTGCGGCCTACTGGACGTGCGCGCAGTCCCAGCAAGTCTGCATAACGGTCGGCTGCCTCGGGAGGCAAAGTGGAGAAGTCGACGGTGACGGTTTGCCGGGTCGATGCCTCATCGAGTTGGGCCCGGATCGACCCAGTGAACCAACTCCACGCCGGGGCGCGATACCTGTCGAGGTTCACGTCGTCATCGGCAAGATGTCGTCGCGATCGGCAGGCAGGTCCTGGTCATCGTCCGGGTCGTTGAGGAGTTCCTCTTCAAACGAGCGCAGCAGCCGCTCACCGTCCCACATGCTGCGCAGCGCGAGGATCCACGAAGCGCCCTCGTACGCAACCAGTTGGTACACGCTGATGCCGTCGAGTTCGGCGTGGGTGCCGGTTTCGCGTTCACTTGTCGCGAGTAGGTCCAGGTCAAAGTTCACGATGAGTTCGAACAGCTGGCCCCGCAGTTCGTCGTCGACGCCGGCGAACATCTCGTCGAGCACGATCAGTCGCGGGCAGGCGACCGAGGCGGCGTGGTAGTACGCCGCGGCGGCCGCGAACAGTGGCAGGTGCAAGGTGACTGCCTTCTCGTGCCTGGCCCACTGGATGGTAAACGTGAACCAGGCGCGGTAGTCGAGCAGCTTCGAGAGCCGACGTGACCAGGTGTCCCCGTCGTGCGAGGTGGAAACCTTCGCCAGCCGGCTACGAAAGAACGAGAGCAGCTGTTCGCGCTCGGAGTCGTACAGGTCCTCTGGGTTGCGCAGTAGCAGCTTGAGGACGCGTTGTGTGCCCTCCTCCTCGTCTATCCGCGGCCTCCAGTCGAGCTGCACGCGTATGCCGGAGGCGGTGCGGACCCGCTCCAGGTTGCGGTTCATCTCAGCGACCAGCGCAGTCGCATCGCGCACCTTGGCAACGACCTCGGCCCGGACCTGGCCGGTGAGGAACTCGGAGAACAGCCGCTCCTCATCCGCGGTCAGCAGTGTGCGTGTCTCTTGGACCTCGTCGGTAAGCAGGCCGACAAGCTCCCCGAGGGTGACTTCGCGGTTGTCGCGAATGGCCGTGATGAGGTAGACGCCAGCGTCGGTGCCATCGCTCAGCCGCAGCGAGTCCAGAGCAAGTCCGAGTTCGTGGCGCCGCTGCGAGGCCCGGTTGGCGGCCTGCTCGACCGAGCGGTCGTCGTATGGGACATCGAGCGCGCCCTCCAGTTGCCGGGCGGCCCGGAGCACGGCCGTATGGGTGCGACCGCCAAGTGCGTCGCTGGCCCGCCGGTCCTCGTCCGCGTCGTCGAACTCGGCGAAATCGTCCGGGGCGGCTTCCGGGACGCCTGATGCGGCCAGCACATCAGCGAAACCTGCTGCGGCAAGCACTCCGCGGCGGGCGAGGCTCACGAGGGCCGCATCGGCGTTCTCGCGGTCGGTGAGCCGTGCGGCGCGGTCATGCTCGGCGCTAGCCAGGGTCTCGCGGGCGGCGCCGATGTCGATGCCCAGCTTGACCTGCCGCTCATGCGCCATCCGCTGCCGGGAGTCGTTGTCTCGCAACCCTTTGTCCACTGCGGCGATCTCTATCTGAAGCTGCTGGAAGGGTACCCCGACCGTGTCGAGCAGGCTGTCATAGTGGGACTCAGCAGCTACCGCCGCCAAGTCGGCGTCACGGTAAGCGCCCTTTGCTTCGGTGACTTGGACGTCGAGGTCGGTGTGCGCCACGAGCCGCTCGGCGACCAGGCTTAGTGCCGCGATCTGGTCGCTCACTACCGTGAGCCAGTCGCTGAACGCGTTCTGCCATTCCCCCAGTGCCTCCTCGTACTCACCCAACCGGGAGCGCCAGTCGGTAAGCGCGTGTGCGTCGAGTAGTAGTCGGAGCTCGTCCTCCTGCTTGCGTGCCCGATCGCCGGCCTCGGCCTCAGTCTTACGCCGGTCCGCCAGCTGCTCGGTCGCCTGCCGCCGGCGCTCGGACATGATCGTTACGTTCTTCCCTGCGTTGCTGACCGCTATCGACGGCGGCAGGGTGCGCTCCTCACCAGCCACGGTGGCGGCGCGGGCGGCGATCACCGTGAGTTCGCCTCCCAGTGTCGCGACCTGCTCCTCTTCACCGGCGATCTTCCCGGCGAGCTCGGCGAGCTGCTTCTGCCGGGTCCGTTCGCGGGCGGCGGCACCGATGAGCTCGACCCTGTCCTTCGCCGTGGCACCGAGCATTGGCCCGGCCCGCCAGCTGCCATCGAGTCCGACCGCGACCTCGCGAGTGGCGGCAGCCACCGTGTCCGTGAGCTCGACTCGCGCGAGTGCGGCCGTGATGATCGCGGGGTCGATGCCTGCGGCCTGTGCTGCCTCGGCGTCGGCTACAACGGCGGCGCCGAGAGTCCTGCCAGCGATCGGGGTCCCGGCTGCGGTGACGAACAGATCGAGGTCGCCGCCGGTGATGCGCCCGTCGGGAGTCACCCACGCGTCGAGTAGTTCGATCGCTTCACATGCGGCTTCCAGGGCTGCAGACTCAGCGCCAGGAGCGAACTGCAGCAGTTCGTACATCGCCGCACCGGTGCGCCCCACTCGGGGAGTGGTTCGGCGAGCGGGGGTGGGCCGGACTGGCAGCGGCTGGCTGGCTCGCGCCTCGTATTCGGTCCGCAGTCGCGCGAGTTCGCGCTCATGCTGGCCCTTTGCTTCCTCGGCAACGGTGCGCAGACGGACGAGCCTGATGTGGGCGGCCGTGACAGCGGCGCCGACCGCGTCACCTACGGCGCCGGGGTCGGTGACGTCGATCTCGCCGGTGTCCACGGTGAGTTCGGTCAGCGTTGCCGCCCACGCGAGGACTTCTTGCCCGAAGTCGTCCCGTGCTGTCTCGAGCACTGCGTTTGCCTTCTCGAGCGCCGCTTCGGCATTGAGCAGGGCCTGTGCAGTCTTCTCCGTCTCGGCCCGTGCGTCCCTGAGGTGACGGGCCGCGTCGGCGGCCTCTGCAGTCGCGCTCCTTACCTGTGCGAGTGCGGCGCGGCGCGTGTGCAGGTCGTTCGCAAGGTCCTTTCGGACGGCGCGGACGTCGTCGGCTGCCGGGGTATCAGCGTCAAGAACGATGCCGATAAGCGTTGCTGCCGTCGTGTATGCCGCGGTAGCTGCCACTGTCCCCGCCGCCGCAGCAGCAAGGGCACGTGCCGTGGACTCGGCATCGGTGGTCGCCTGCAACCGCGCCTGCGCAGCGGCCAGCTGTGCCTGGGCGGCGTCGCGCTGAGCCACGGTCCGCGACAGCTGGCCGTGCATCCGGTCGGCGTGCGCGCGGAGAGTCTTCGCGCGCTCCTCGGCCGGCAGGATCTCCTGGCCCTGCGTGAACTCCGGCCGCCGCGTCAGCCCGTCCCGGCTACCCGACAGTGCGGCGTGACCGGCTTCCAATTCCTCGAGCTCGGTCTGGACATCCGCGGTCTCCTTCCCGAGCGCTTCCAGCTGGTCCTGGGCCCGCTTGCGGCGGCGTCGGCCATCATCAAATCCGCTCGCAGTTGTACGCACGTCGGCCGCACGCTTGCGCGTGATCCGGCGGGCGTAGACGCGATACAGCCGGGCGAGGTCCCCGGCAGCCTGCGCCATCTCCTCCAGCGCAGCGAGGTCTTTCGCGTGCCGGTCGAGCCGCTCGAACCCATCTGCCAGCGGGGTGATGGCGGTGTCAGGCACGGTCGGCAACGCGTCCGAGAGCAGCTGCGAGAGCTTGTCGAGGTCGAGCTTGTCCGACAACTTCGGCTTGCGCAGTTCGTGGATCATGTTGTTCATCTGGCGGTACTGTTCATCGGTCATCCCGTACAGCGTCCCGTTCACCCGGGACCGGAACACCGGAATGTCGCTGCGGGAATACACGCCGCCGCCGATGCCGATCGCTGCGGCCAGTGCCTTCTCCGACAGTGGCTCCCGGTTGCGGATGAGTGTGAGATCCAGGCCGATGCGCTGGCAGGTGTGGAAGTGCCAGTGATGGAGTGAGTCGCGGCTCGCCTTGTTCGCGGACAGCCCCGACCCGACGGTGAAGTACTCGGCGGTGCCGTCCCCGGAGAGCCGGCCGTACTCGATCCACGTGTAGGACCGGCCATTGGCGCGGCCTGCCTCGTCGTGACCGATCACCTTCCAGTGCATCGACCGGTCCTTGCCGCCGAACGTGCTGATGCGCTCTGCGGACACGTTCGCCTCAAGCACGTATGGCATCTGCACCTCGGGTACGACCGACTTGCCGGTGCCATTCAGGCCACGGATCAGCAGCTTGCCGCGGTGCCAGACGAAAGTCTGGTCGTCGTATTTATAGATGCCGACCACACCACTGCGCAGGGCCCGCCAGCGAGCCGTGTCAGGCAGCGGGAACCGCGGCAAAACCGCCTCGGCCGCCTCGGTCGCGTCCCACATATCGCCAATGGCGGTCACGGCATCTCCCACAGGGTGTCGAGATCTAGGTCCTTGGCCTTCGCGGTGTAACGGGCCGCGGCCGGCAGGAGCGTGACCGTGAGCTCGTCGGAGGTCAGGAGGTGAAGGCTCGCCAGCAGATGCAGCACCTCGCGGGTGAGGGTGCGGCCGTCGTCGCCCTGATAGGCGGCGGCCCACTTCGGGTGCCTGGCCAGCAGCGCCGCGACCATCTCGGTCACCTCGCCGCGAGCCCAGGTCCGGCTGCCTACAGCGCGCGCCTTCGCCACCAGCGCGTCCAGTAGCAGCAATGCGGCTTGCTTGACGTTGCCGCCTGTCTCCCCGGCGGGGAATGTGACGTCGGTCGCGATGGAGTCGGGATCGACGAGCAGCCATCCCTCGGCCCGCCGCTCGACCTCGAAGCCGACATCGCTGAGGCGCCTGACGGCCCACCCGGTGATCGAGGTGAGGAACTCGCGTTCGGCTGCGTTCAGCTGGTCGTAGTAGATGACCGGATCGTCGAGCAGCCGGCGCATGAGCCGATGCCGCACGCGCAGCCGCCGCTGAGTCTCGGTTGCTGGCCGGCCCACGTAGTCTTCGTCTCGTGCTGGCGCCGTGGGCCGCACGGGCGACTGGCGCAGCCACACTGGCAGCGCCGCGGTTGCATCCTCCGCGATGACGCTATCCCACGGCGCGTACCGGTCCTCGTGGAATACCTCGGCGAGGCAGGAGGCGGCCGCGATCGCGCGTGGTGTGATCAGCAGTGCTGAGAGTCGACGCGAGTCCACGTGGTACAGAGCGCCCCACGGGGCCTGGCGGGCGTCCCAGGCGTCCATGATGCGCTGGTTGCGGACTATGCGCAGGGTAGCGGTGAACAAGGTGATCGCGGTCAGGCCCATCAGGCGGCACCAGCCGCGGGAGATGTCGTTACTCGCCGGATCTTTGGCAGTGGAGAAGGTCCGTTCGGCGGCGGTGCGCCGGGCGTAGGACCGCCGGTGGGCTTTGGAGGGGTAGTCGTGTTTCTGCGCGGTTTTCGCGGTCACGCTGGGCGGGACGGTAATGGTCTGCTGGGTGCAGCAGGCCGGGGGGTGCTCTGGCGGGGTGAGGATCTCGGGCCGCTGCCGGTCCAGGGTCATGGACGGGGGGCGTAGCGGGCAGCGGATCTTCCCCGCGGCGGCGGGGCAGGCGACCCGGTGGTAGCCGTCAGCGTCCGCGGCGGTGATCTTCCCGAGCTTGCAGTCCGCCAGACCGCGGTCTCGGCGGTCTGCTGGTCATGCGCGGTGATCTGGTCCGGGGCGGCGGCGCGGGCGAGCGGGCCGGGCTCGAGCAGGGCCCGCGGGGTGGCGGGGCAGTACAGGCATCCGTTGGCGATGATCGCGCCGTGATGGGTGCCTTTGGGGCCGCGGTCATCAGGGTGCAGATCCTGGATGAGGGCGGCGCCTGCGGTGCGCAGCGGGACGGCCCAGCTGCTGGCGGTGCGGTGGGCGTAGCCGGAGTCGGCGAGGATGTCACCGAGCGGGACACCATGCCCGGGCATCCGGGTCAGGACCGGGACCAGGGCGCGGGCCGGGTCGAGGTGGCAGGACGTCAGGGTCATCCGGCGGGCCAGTTCGGGGACGGGCGGGCCGTGTTCCTCCCGCATCATCGTGGCGGCGGACAGGTAGTACCCGCAGGACAGCTCGTCTTTGGGGCCGGGCCGGTTGTTCTTGCGGTGTCCCCAGGACGCTTCGGGGCCGGCGCAGTCCCGGCTGCCTTTGGATGGCGGCCGGGAGAAGGTTTCCATGTCGCTCCTGTCCACGGCCAGGGCCCGGGTGGTGTCCTGGCGCGCGGCGGGGATGCTGGCTTCCAGCAGGTCATCGCACAGGGCGGCGAGGGCCCCGGAAGGGGCGCCGCCGGGGGTGCCTTTGCCCAGTGCTGCGGTGAGGAGGTGAAAGGTGCGCTCGGTCTGGCGGTAGGTGAGCTGATGCGGGCCGGTCTTCCAGGCGGTGATCACGCCGAGGCGCCGCTGGCCGGCCTCGGGCAGGCTGGTCAGGGCCTCGCGGACCCGGGTCAGGTGAGCGGGCCGGTGATCGGCCAGGGTCAGCAGCATGCCGGTCAGCAGGGTGCGGACCCGCAGCTGGCGGCGCCGGGCACCGGCAGGCAGGAGCGCTTCGATCCGCGCCGCGGCACCGGAGCGGCCGGTGACTTTTCCAGCCTGGCGAGCCCGCCGGTGCTGGTCACTGGTTCCCGCCGGGCAGCCGCACCGCCTGTGCCTCGCTGCCCGGGTCCAGCGCGGCGATCAGGTCACCGAGCCGCTGGGAGCAGGTGATCCCCGCCGCGTGCATAAAAGCAGCCAGCCCGATCTGCCGGGCGCAGTCCGCCAGCCAGGTCGCCCGCAGCCGGCTGGTCTCCAGCCGGGGCAGCCCGGTCCCGCCGTCCAGGGCCCGCAGCAGCGGGGTGGCCAGGTTCCGGCGGTCCGGTCACGGCCGCCGGTGACCAGCCTGTCCCCGGCGAACGCCGCCGAGGCAAGCAGCAGATCGTGGTAGCGGGCCAGGACCGGCACCACCCGCGGCCGCCGCCCGCGCACCTCCACGACGACACCCCCGGAGCGGCGGGTGATGTCGCTGCCGCGCACCCCGCGCAGGTCGCTGCGGATCAGCCCGGCACCAGCGCCCAGGCAGACCAGCCCGGCCGCCCGCATCCGCCGCGCCGTCGTCGGCTGGGCGTCCGCGAGAGCCAGATAGCCGCTGATCTCCGCGGCGCTGTACGGGGCCTTGGACCGTTCCCGCGGCAGCGGCGCGTCCGCCGGGGCCAGCGCCGGGACGGCCCGGCGGGCCAGGAACCGCAGGTTCGTGCGCAGCGTCCGCCGCGCCGCACCGGATAACCCCGGCGCGCTGACCGCGAACCTCTCGATCACCGACGGATGCAGGAGCACCCGGGCACCGGCTCCAGGCCCAGGCCGGTCGCGTAATCAGCGGGCTTGCCCGCCGCCCACAGCAGGCTCTTGGCCCGTTCCTGCCCGCCCGGCGCCGCCCCGGTCACCACCGCCCGGGCGAAATCCGCTGCCAGCGGTGACACCGACGACGGCCGCCAGCTGACGATATAACCAGCCACGCCACCATCATCCACGCAGTACTTATACTGCATGATTTTACACTGCATGACATGGGGAAAACAGAGGCGCAGAACCCTGGACGCCAGGATAAGAACGTGCCGCCCGCGCCCGCCCAGCGCGCCGAAGCCGCCCGCATCGCCCGCGAGCTGGCCCAGGGCGGCTTCGCCCTCCCCGGCACCCTCACCGAACGGCTGACCCGCTGCGGCCGGGCCAGCTGCCGCTGCCACGCCGACCCGCCCGTCCTGCACGGCCCCTACCACCAGTGGACCCGCAAAGCCGGCGGCAAGACCGTCACCCGCCTGCTCACCGACGACCAGCTCGCCGGCTACCAGCCCTGGTTCGACAACCAGCGCCGCCTGCGCGCCCTCCTGGCAGAACTCGAGGCCCTCAGCCTCGCCATCACCGACGCCGACCCGCGCTGGGAACGCTAACCCGCCAAGATCATGTGGCTGGCCCCGGCTTAACCTGTGGGCGAGCCCCCGACCAGCTCGCATACCGCCAGCTCACAGCTAAAGGTGAAGACCTCTCCGCAGGTCAGCGGTGTTTTCGAGCATGTATCCGCTGACCTCTTTCAGGGTTTTCTGGGGCAGGTAGAAGGTCAGCGGTTCCAGCCGTGCGCATATCTGCTGGTCATAGGCCATATGTGGTGTCAGCTGGCAGGTTCTGACGTGCAGCCGCGGGCAATTGGGGGGGCAAGATCATCACAGATGGCCGCCGGCATCGCTGATTCGTCCCTCAGCCTGAGCGCCAAGCGTGCACGTCGAGCGGCCGGTCGGTGATGTGCTGCGCCGATGAGCGAGCGTGACGAGGGACTATGCCGGTGGGGCTCTGGCGCGGCGGAAAGCAGATTGCGGTCAACGATCGGGACGCGTGATGCTTCCGATGTGGACATGCATGCCAACCAGCTGACGGTCTCTCTCGAGACGGTGCGCAAGTTGGTGGATGTGCAGTTCCCCCAGTGGCGGGGACTGCCGATCAGGGGAGTCGCTTCGCGAGGGACGGTCAATGCACTGTTTCGCATCGGCGACAAGTTCCTGGCCCGGTTCCCTCTAGAACCTGGGGACGTTGGGTCGATGTGGCGGTTGCTTCAATCCGAGGCGCAAGCAGCCCGCGAGCTGCTAGGCCGTACGCGGTTTCCCACGCCCGTGCCCGTCGCGCTGGGCGAACCCGGGGCGGGCTACCCGCTTCCGTGGTCGGTGCAGACCTGGCTGCCGGGGACTGTGGCCACAGACGAGGACCCGGGGGAATCCGCCGCGTTTGCACATGACCTGGCTGAGTTCATCCACGGTGTGCGTGCGATCGACACTCGTGGCAGGGCATTCAGCGGAACGGGTCGGGGAGGCGAGCTACGTTCCCACGACGCGTGGATGGAGACCTGCTTCGAGCGCAGCGAACAGCTGCTGGATGTTCCCCAGCTTCGTCGCACCTGGGCAATCATGCGGGTCCTGCCGCGCAGCGCCCGCGACGTGATGACTCACGGTGACCTGATTCCCGGCAACGTGCTTGTCTCCAACGGGCGCCTGGCTGGCGTCATCGACGTCGGTGGCATGGGACCGGCTGATCCCGCGCTGGATCTCCTGGGTGCTTGGAATTTGCTTGAAGCTGGCCCGCGGCAGGTGCTTCGCGACGACCTCAAATGCGAGGACCTCGAGTGGGAACGCGGCAAGGCGTGGGCGTTTGAGCAGTCGATGGGGGCGGTCTGGTACTACGTCGAGAGCAACCCGGCCATGAGCCTGATGGGCCGACGCACCCTGCAACGCATCATGGCAGACACATCGTCATCTTGAGTCCCGGGGACGGCCGGCGCAGCCACAGTCCGGCAACGCACTCATGGGTGCCGCTGATCGCCGTGCTCCTGCTTGTCGCAATCCGGACCGCTGGGCTACGGTCGAGATCGGCTTACGGGTGGGGCTGGCTGGTGGGGCTGCTAGAGGATTACGGCTTCGATCCGCATCTGGTACACCCGCTGCGGTGCAAGGCGATCGCCTCGGCGCGGCTGAAGAACGACAAGGCCGGCGCCGCGATCTTGGCGCAGCTGCTGCGCGCGGACCTGCTGCCGGAGGCGTGGATCGCGCCGCCGGCGGTCCGCCAGCTCCGCGCGCTGCTGCGGCACCGGGCCAGCCTGGTCCGGCTGGGCACTCAGCTGCGGTACCGGATTCATGCGGTGGCCGCCGATCACGGGTACGACCGCACCGCCAGCTACTGGACGGGGCCGGGCGCGGGTGGCTGGCGGAGCTGCCGCTGCCCCGGGTGTCGGGGGAGATCGTCAATGACTGCCTGGCGTTCACTGACGCCCTCGCCCCGGTGATCGAGCGGGGCGATGCTGAGCTGCGCTGCCACGCGAGGGCAGATCCTCGGGCCGCGGTCCTGACTGAACTACCCTGGGCCGGCCAGTTCACCGCGCTGGTGCTGGTGGCCGAGATCGGCGACATCACCCGGTTCGGAAGCGCCCGCAAGCTGGCCAGCTGGGCCGGGCTGACCCCGACGGTCCGCGGGCCGGACCGGACCGTCCGCCACGGGCACATCTCCAGGCAAGGGTCAGCGTGGCTGCGGTGGATCCCCAGCCAGGCGGCGCAGACCGCTAAGCGCTCCCCGGAGTTCAGCGCCACCTACGCCGCCATCGCCCGGCGCCGCGGGAAGAAGATCGCCACCACCGCGATCTCCCGCAAGCTCCTAACCCGCGCTTACCACCTGCTCGCCGACGCCCAGGCCGGGGAAAGATGACGGCCGGCGCGGCCCGCGCACCTACAGGCCCGGGAGGGGGTCACCAGCCCCGGGCGCGCTCGCCCCAGCGGCATGAGCCGGCCACCAGGCCGGGCTCGATCACATGACTGAGCAGCCCGGTCCCCGGACACATGGTCATGGCGGCTGCCTGCACGCTGACGCAGGCGCCGGATGGGTGCTTGCGAGACCACTCCGCCCGCCACGCGCCGGGGAACACCAGCAACCCCCTCCAGCCAGCACGAAAGGACCCTTCCTCGCTCCCGATGATCAGCCGCCGCTCGCCGGCGTCCAGCTCGTTCGTCCTCGCCGCTCCGCGGCTGCGGGCGCTCCAGCAGGACCCCTCCAGCACGGCGGCATGACCTGGCAGCAGCACGGCTGCGTGCAGATGCGTGAGTACCTGCACGAATACCAGCGGCCCGGCCCGCACGGCACCGACTTCCACCGGCCGCTGTGTTCTTACCTGAATGCGGTCATACAGCTGGGCTGCACGCTTACTGAAATCACCGAGCCGGCCGTCCCGCCAGGCCAGGAGTCCATCACCGGACCAGCAGCGATCCACGTGCCTAACTTCGCCATCGTCGCCGCCCGCCGTCCATGACCACCCGGCAGCGCCTCGACTAGCCATCGACGAGCATCCGCTCCGGATCGGCGATCCGGCGTCGTAACACGTCAGAACTCTCCGGCGCTGCATGTCACGCTCTGTGGTAGGCTCGGCCGTCACCGCCCGACAATATCCGCCGACATGGGCGGCAACGAGCGAAGGCTCCCTACGGTCGGTGCCACGCATAATAGGTCGATCCGGTGCACGACTGAGCTGCCGCGGCGTCGATGGAGACGACAGGTCATGCCGCTGAGAGGTCGACGCCGCCGGCACGACGCCT
>WNGK01002813.1_pt1 | contig 18788 bp, 16 predicted proteins | sample 5400601 | NCBI WGS metagenome assembly WNGK01 (sample SAMN13153376, study PRJNA577476) | soil metagenome | isolation source: 60 cm soil or saprolite under Garry oak tree replicate 1 | place: USA:California | collected 2016-06-15
TTTATCGATATCATGACTTTACACGCTTTGATTCACGCGCCATCTCATTCTGAAATGGCAGGGACGGAATTTATTCTCACCGGGGTGAGGGATGAGGATATTAACAAAGCAAAAGATTTCTTTCTGAAATACAGCGGGGACGAAGTTTTAGAACATACGAAATATGGCGACGTATTGCAAACAAGAGGAAAGAAATCTCGCATCTATGTCAATGGCTTGTGCGTAGCAGATGAGGATAATTTCTTATTTTCTTACAATATTACTTCACTTACGACTGTATTGCGCAAAGCATTAAATCGGGAGCGTTCGAACGTGGGACGTTCCGCCTACACCGAACGTGTCAAAGCAATTTTGCTCGAGTGTTCACAGACACGGGTTGCAGAGGTACTTGCACAAGATCTCAAAAACTTTGAAACAGGCAGAATTCACGATGAACTGCAATGGACAGACGTTTCATTGCATGCTTGCCGCATTCTTAACGCTACTGAGAAAGTAATTTTCCTGACAGCAGATCAGCTTCGTCTGGGAAGTTCTCTCATTGCTCATGCTCAGAGGGATGGCTATCGTGTCATCGTTGTACCGACTTCTATCGCTTTCAGATTGCCCCAACTCAAGGATATTCAAGGGCAGCCTATTCGAGATCTGGGAGAATACCGGGAGGAGTGGGATCGAAGCTTTCAATTTACCTATGTTGAACCCGATTTACTACTGCCTTTTGAGCAACAGGTATTCGCTCTGACCCAGCCTCTTCTCCGCCTCTTAGGTAAGCCTTCTCTTTTGACAAAAGTTCTGGCAGTCCGTATTTCTGAAACAATGAGAGTGAATTATCGTAGTGAAGAGGTACTTGGCGTTTGGGAACCGCAGGAACGGTATATTGTCATTAGACGCGATCAACTTCGAGATATTACAAGCTATGCAGGAACGCTGCTACATGAAGCCACTCATGCCGTCACCGAAGCGGACGATGGATCATTCGAGTTTGAGCAAGGGCTGACCTTTCATCTAGGCAAAGTAGCAGCGCATGCCATAAAGAAAAAATAGCAACTGCCAACCAACAATAATATGACAGACTAATTTAATACAGAGGTCAAGACTAAAACGTCTTCGATTGCATATTATATTCTGCTAACTCACGACTCAAAAGGGTTGTGGTGGGATCGGCGACTCGAAACTGCTCCATCACATTAGGATTATTTAATCGGGATATTAACCACCGATTACGCCAATTCTCCATCAGAAGATCGAAAGGAAGATTATAAAAGTTAAGTTCTTCATCTTCCCCGCGCAGAAACGCCTGCGTATTTTGAGCCAACGGCGCAAGGTAAACAGATCGTGGTTGCTCATGTGCTGGTGCTTGTTTTTGGCCAAATTTATGTCGGCAATAGGCACTATACACGCGGAGACGATAAGAGCGCCCAGTTCCCCATCCCTTAGGAATAGGTTTACCAATATTTTTAAGATATTGCTCCATTTCAAGAAATTCAGCCTCCGTAACATGAGCATTGCCAAATCCGGCTGTGTATCCGACAAAATGATAGGCGAGGCGTTCGCCTACTTTTAGGCGGTTATATTGAATACTCGAACCATACAAACTCGTTGTGGTGATAAGGGCTAAACGACCCTCTTGTAAACCTGAAGGTGTTGCCATTGAATGAAATTTATCCCAGTAATCCTTGCGAACATCTTCTGAGAGCATTGCGAGACATATCATTTTGCCGGCTGTTAGATAGTTATATGGAGGAATTGCCATAGATACGGTAAGGTCCATACAGCTAAGAAGCTTGTGTCGCTTGAGATCGGTATGTTCTGGATACCGCCAACCAATCCAGTGATCTCGCGGCTTGTTGATGAGTACTGGTGAAGAGAGGGAAATAACTCCCATTATAGGAGCATTAGGTTGACCTTCATCTCTTAGGAGATAGCGCAACAATCGACCGCAGCCCCTATTGTAAGGTATGGAACCTTTTAATCGACAATACCGCCAGATAGCATGCTGGCGTTCTGTTCTTACAAGTTCAAGTTTAGGCTGAATCCTTGCTATGTCAACATCACGGCCAGGGATGAAATACTCATGTATCCAAGACTCTGTGCGCAGGATCCAATCAACTTGCTGTTCTAACAATTCAAAGCGATGAGGCGCTAGATTCTCTTGTACTGTTTTGCGATATGCTTCAATTGGTATTTGCAATCGTTGAAGTGCAGGATTACGCATCTATCCTCCATTTTCTTCTCTTTCTTACGTATCGGTGATAATTCTCTAAAATAGAAATGATACCAACTTGTGGTAAGATGGAGAAAGCTAACGTTTTCCCATAGTAGTTACCGGTTGGTTGCTTATTATGTTATAACACTTCGGAATAACGTTGAAGTATCTCAGCAATAACGCTTAATAATGTTTCTGCTGGTAATCTAGGGCAACTCCTTGAGAATGCCCAGATCATTTATCTCCAGTCCTTCTCTCTCCTTCCAACCAAGTGTCGGCTACCTCCTGCGCCCGTTGCATCATTTCAGCATATATTGAGTCAAACTCGGATTGAAGCTCTTCTACCAGCCTTTGTACTATCTCTGGCCATTTTTGCCGAAATACCTCTTGAACGAGCTGCTTAGCTTCTACATAGGTAGTGTGTCTCTGCTCCTTCGCATTGGCAATGAGATCGCAGACAACTTCATCAGCGCTCAACTCAGGGCGCTTCAAGTGTTCGCGCTGTAGCCACAATATTTCCGCAAGAGTGTTAGCTGTTTCTTCATTCAAAAAGATACGTTTGCGGTGCCGACCAGACCCAGGACGACGACCTCCACGGCGTTTGTTCTGTTGCGTCATATGAAAATGATCTTATCCTGCTGTGAATACACTTTTAAGGTTCGCACTTCATGCAACGCTAATACTCAAATAAAGACTGATATTGTAAAGAAAACTCATCAACAGTTTTAGGATGGTTTTCATTTCGTAAGTAGATAACCTCAAGATCTCCAACAATCCCTTGAGTTAGAACTTATTGCGCGTTGTCATCATTGGCTTCACTCAGAAAGGTAACGAAGTCGCTATTTGAAAAATATCATATTTCATGTATATTTGCAAATCTTTTTGTTTGAAATATGGCATCTCTCAAAAGCGTAATTGGAGAGATGAATTTCGAATAGTCAGGGCTGGCAGGATGGAGAATAAATGCTGCTAGCGCTTTGACTTGACCGTTTTCATGGTAAAAACTGTTCCAGGATCAAAGCGGCATTATAGAGCAGATGTGGACTACACTGCTCGATCAATAAAGAGGCAATCTCTCGAGTCAAGTTGGGATCCTAACCGATAATGGCTACACCGAACGTTTTGTTGGGGTCTTAAAGTTTGCTGGGAGAAACTCTGATGTGCCTGGATCAATTTTTTATAACCGCGAACGGCCATATGAGATCTGATCTATCGCTCACTTGAACAGTTTGCCAAAATCAATTGACTCCAGACCCTCCCCAAATTGGCCTTGTTTTGGATTGAGTCTTTCGGATACTTGACTGTTCTGCTGAACTAAAAAAACATAGAAGATAAATTTCACCTAATGGAACTTCTACGGATGACTTTAGCCTCTCTCTTGGATATCGTCTGGTACTTCCTCGATCAACTCCCCAGGAGGAACGCCAAGCACTTTGGCAAGCTTACCGAGGGTGATCGTTGTTGTAGCATAAAAAGGGTCGGAGTAGATGCGCTTGATTGTCTTATATGAAACATCTGCAGCCCTGTGGAGTTTGCCCATACTGATGCCTTTTTCTCTTGCCACCTCTTTTACCCGTAAGCGTACTGCCATACTCTCTTGCTCTCCCCTTTAATTTGAAGAGATTGTAGCAAGAGAGACCCTCCAATAAAACTCCCCATATAGTAGCTATAATAATAAGAGGTCTAACTATAAGAGTAGACATATATGACCGTTCTCAAATAAGGAACAAGCGGATAAGATCTGATCTCACTGGGGAAAGTATCTACTGTTAAGGTGCAAGAAAAGCTTGCTTCATAGGCCATGTATGGCCCCACGCATAGGTGAGATGCTAGCTGGCTAGTGTTGTCAGGAGACAAAGATTGATACAATTAAGTGTATTACAGCTAAGGACAGCAGTTTATGGTAGTACGTTTACGTGTGAAAGAAGTTGCCAGAGAGAAAGGGTTCAGCATGGGCAAACTCCAGCGTGATGCAGATGTGGCATACAACACTGTTAAGCGCATGTTTAAAGATCCGTACTATATCACGACCACGGAGACGCTAGGTAAACTGGCGAGGGCATTAGGGGTTCCCCCTGGTGACCTGATCGAAGAAGTTCCAGACAACATACAGTCTACGCCTATGTAACGTCTGATGATAACGTGATGAACGGAACCTTCGGCGCTAAGAAGGCCAAGAGCTGTAAGGACTCTAGAGATGAACAAACCAACGGTGAATCAACACGATTCCTTCTCTTCAGGACAAATTCGATTGTATCCAAAGCAGGAAGCGGACGAGAGAAAACAGGACAGATGTACTCCTAGCCCTATCTGTTCAGTTTGTGGAGGTACCGGGCGATTGCGGATCGATGTTCCGTATGGCGATCCATCGTTTGGTAAAAGCGTCCTGTGTTCTTGTGTTGAAGAGCGCCAAAGGTCTCTGCTCCAGCAACAACGACGTCAAGCAGCGAATTTGGATGCCTTTCGCGGTAATACTTTCAAAACGTTTCGTACCCATCTTCCCGGAGTGCAGAAGGCCTTTCAGACGAGCCTTGCATTCGCAGCGGACCCACAAGGATGGCTCCTCCTCTTGGGACCCAGCGGCTGTGGAAAGACGCATTTAGCGACGGCCATTGCGAATCAACATCTGGACGGTGGAGCAGTCGTCTTCTACACGACTCTCCCGGATCTCCTTGATGCGTTGCGGGCGGTTCTCATATCATCCGAAAGGTATAAGCAACTCTTTACCTGGGTACGCGAGGTCGAACTGTTAGTCCTAGATGACTTTGGTGCCCAGCAGCCCACCGCATGGTCCAATGAAAAGCTCTTGCAGCTACTCGATTATCGTGCGGCACTGGCTCTTCCCACGATCATTACCGCCGTCAAAGAGCTTCAAGGGCTTGATGAACGACTACGCTCACGTTTGACCGATTCTCAACTCGTCACGACGGTTACCTTCGAACATGCCAGAGATTATCGTCCCCGTAAACCAGTCATAGAGAGGAAGCAGGGAATATGAGCAAAGCCGGACATGATCCAGTTATCGCGGAAGATCTCGAACAAGCAGAGTCGCTCCTGCTCGGGAGTATGTTCCTTCATCCAGAAAAGGTTTCGACCGTTCAAGCTATGCTGCAGCCGGAAGATTTCACTCAGGTGCGTCATCGTCTGATTTACGAGACACTCTTGACCATGATCGGCACATCTGAACTTGACGTGGCGCAAGCGATGAGCATCCTTCTCACCCAGGACGAGCTTAAATGTGTTGGCGGCATTCCCTATCTCTCACTACTCAAGCAGCTTGCTGCAAATACAGCCATGTCTGTAGAGGAACAAGCATATCAGCTGAAGCAGGCCATACTCAATCGCTTGCTCAGACAGGTCAAGCAGGCACTCCATGCCCCCTCGGCACAAGACAACGGCGAGGCTCTCAAGCATGCCGTTGACGACCTTGACCGTGCCATCAGAATCATACAGCAACTGCGGTCACCGAAGTTTGAGCTTCCATCATCTAGATCCTCCTTTCAAGCTGACCTGGATGGCTATCTAAGCGATTTGGAAACCCGACGAAAAAAACACCTGGTCCTTAATGGAATCCCAACCAGCTTTGCGGATCTGGATATCCTTACTGGCGGGTTACAGCGCTCAGACCTGATCGTCGTCGCTGGTCCTCCCTCGATCGGGAAAACCGGTTTCGCCTTGAGTATCGCCTTGCATGTCCTCCTCAAGGCGCATCGTTCCGTCGGCCTTTTCAGCCTGGAGGCACCCAGAAAGCAGGTGATCGAACGCCTGCTTTCTATGCAAGCCAACTTTGATCAACGTCTGCTCCGTTCGCTCGAGATGGAAGACGACGATTGGTCACTACTTATGGAGGCGAGCGTTAACTTGAACGAGGCCAAGCTGTGGATCAACGACGACGCCAATCTCTCCACAGCGCAGTTGCACGACACGGCGCATGTGCTCGTCGAGCGCCTCGGCGTCGAACTGCTCATCGTCGACTATGTTCACTTGATGCTCTCCAGCAGTCATGATAAGCGGCAAGAGAATCGTGTCCAGGAAGTTGCTGAGATCAGCCGGAGCCTAAAGGTCCTCGCCCGCGAACTCAATATTCCCGTCCTTGTCCTGGCGCAAGCGTCACGCACCTTTGAGAGCAGGCCGACGAAGAAGCTCCAACTTTCCGACCTGCGCGACGGGTCGCTGGAAAACGATGCCGACCTAGTACTCTTCCTCTCAGCTGATGAGAAGGAGATGACGGGGATTGCAGCTTGCCAGTTGGCGACCATCAGCATTGCCAAACACCGCAATGGCCCGCGCGCCGAATTGGATATCTGTTTTTACCCAGGCTCTACCCAGTTCCGCGACTTGCGGACCCTATCGCAACCCTTGTCTCAAGAGAAGCCCTCCCCATCCTTTGCAACGTCACCGGATCAATCGCTTCGGCCATTGCCACTTCTGAAGGACATCTTAGCGCAGGGTATGCAGAGGCAACCGGAACACCAGAAGCTGAAGACCGTGCTGAAGCCCTCTTCACAGCGAAGGGAGCTACCACGAGGATATGTATTCGAGGATGAGGAAGTGGAAAGTGAGAGCGAACCGGATGGAACAATGATGGCTTTCGAAGGCGAACAGGAGCAGAGTCATGGGTGAGCATAAGCTAAAAATCCGACAAAAGCAACGATCATGCTTCCCTACTGTGATTACGGGGTACCTGTCCTCTTTGCCGATGACGATACACCGCATATCCTAGTAATTGCTTTACGTGAGTAGAATTTGCGTTGCTTGCTACTCAACATCGGGACCGAGACCTCTTTGCATCTGCTGCTAGGACACTTTTTTGTAGTATACTGACAATATAGAAAACTCGTTCTACAAGAAGACATGCATCGGAATAGTGTGATACTACCCCTTTTGAAGGGTATGCTCAAATCGTACCACTGAGAGGAGCAAGCAATGGAAGAGAAGACCTATACCCTGAACATTCGCCAGACCGGCAAATTCCAATACGAAGTGACCATCCCAGAAATTGGGGCAACAAAGATGGCTCCGACACTCGATAGCGCACTCAACATCACCTCGCACGATATTCTCAAGCATCTCATGACCCGCTATCTTATCCTGGTATTTGCTGATCAACAGATTGATAGGGACGCTCCAAGCGTCGATCCGCAAGAGTACTTAAAAGCCGATCCGGAGGACCAAGCTGCTTTTGAGGTAGCGCAACAGGGAATTGCCCTCCTGGTGAAGAGGAGAGAGCGTCACCTGGTGTTCGAGTTGTCACGCCCGCTCACACGAGAACAAGCCACCTGGCTCGATGGACACGTAGGAAAGCTCTTCGACGGGTATTACATCAAAGATGAGCTTGAAGGCGAATTCGATGCGTTGCGGGAGGAAGCACATGACAACCGGAAGGCAGCAGCCCATGAGTGAGCATCTACCAACCCTCCTCATCGTCTACCTGTGTCCTGATCATGACGAAGGAGCATACTACCACATCGATGAGATATTGACCGCGGCTGGGATCGCTTACCGTCTCATTGCTCAGCAGGTGGAGGGCGTTTCCCTCGAAGGTGTTGACCCGTTCGTCATCACGCACCGGGAAAAGCGAATGGTCTTTGCGTTGCGTGCGCCACTTGATCCAAGGGCCGTTGATGCTATAGCGCAATTGGTGACAACAGGGCTCATCTTTGGCTTCGCCGTCAAGGGTGAGATTGCGCTCGGCGATGAAGTGGGAGTGATCAATAATTTGGGAAGTTAGGGTCTGGTGTCGTTATCGAAAACAGATGAAATGCAGCAAATTTGAGTGAGATCTACATTATTATAACCTGAATATACTCTTAAGCCCGCTGGGTTAGATGCACGATTAATTTACGACAATGATCTTTCTTCTGTGCCATACCTGTTCATCGAGTTGATAATTAAATAGAAAATACCATGAAAATCATATCAGAAGTGCCCATTTGTTTTCTCAGCTGTAGAAAGTAGCTAAACCTTTCATCAGAACACAGATTTCTCGGTCAAGGTCATCTCGTCCATTCTCGGCGTCTATAGGTATGACAATTGTGATATCTATGTATGATATTTATCATATATAGTATAGGCAATCTCTCTATAGTAAAAAAGTAATAGTTATCTTGTCTGAGAGATCAATGAAGAGGATAATACATTTGTAAGTATTATCCGGCTTAAAGAACGGAGGGGTTTCTTATTGCAAAAATGAGCGGAACGGCTGCTACTGTAAAGCAGATTCGACAAATGCGGGTAAAGCATGGTGTTATACAGGACTGCTTCATTGAAAAGGCCCAGTGTAGGATGAGCGAAGTTTGTGAGAATCGTGCGGCTGAGAAAGTGCAAGAGCAGGAAGCTCCTGGAGCAGAGCATTCTCATCCAGTTTACAAGGGGTTTGTCGAGCCCATTTTTGCTTTGGCTAATAATAAGCTGTTAAATCGTAGTGCCTTGCTGCCTTCGTTCTCTAATAAAGATACCATTGCTCTGACCTCCAGAGAGAACCCAGATGTAAAACCAGCAGACTAAGAAGATCAAATTAGCTACCTGTGTTTGCTCGCTTGAGAAACTCAGAAATTCTAGCGTGAAAAGCTAGTTGCATCTGCTGATCAAGTACCTCAACACGACAATCTGGAAGCACCTGTACACCTTGTTCTAACAAAGTGTGGATCTGGCTATTGTAAGGATGGAGTTGGCATATCTGTTGGAGGGCCATTATCGGCACAGAGGCCACTGTGCATTTTCAGTGTCTATCCATAGAACGGAGGGTTTCTTATGGTCAAATCGCGGCCTGTGATTAATCAAAAAGCCATTGACAGAACTCATCCCGAGACCAAGGAAACCGTCGTTATGACAACGGACTTTTATATCTCTGCGCGTAATTGAGCGATTATATACACTTGTCTGGCTTTCATAAAAGGATCGGAGGAAATCGTGACTGTACGCTATCCCAAGCGATTTGATGCCAAACTTCTTAAACGCTATCTCAAGGAGGGACGGGGCACGGGAGAAGGTGCTTTGTATAATCCTTGGGTCCAGATCTATGATCTTCCTTCAGAGGGCTTATCTTCCATCGTACCGGGTTGGAAAACTGAAGGACGTGATCACCATGTCCTGAGTACTTTGGAATTATATTTCCTCTACCTTGGCAGTTGGTCCCGTAAAATTGTCGATATTCGCGAGCAATTCCCCTTGCTGTCGTTTGATCGCAAGCGACCCCCCTTAGAAGAAACACTTGCGATTGCCGCAGAACGCAAGATTCGCCACCCGCGTGATGATGAAACAGACCACCCCATCGTCTTAACTACGGATTTTCTGCTAACGCTCGAGGTTGATGGCAAGCGGATTTACCACGCGCGCACCATCAAATATGTCCAAGATCTTGCCAGGCGGCGCGTTATCGAGAAATTCGAGATAGAACGCCGCTACTGGCAGGCTCACAACGTGGAATGGGGGATTGTGACAGAACGCGATATGCCAGCCACCGTCGTCAAAAACATCGACATCGTCTACCAATCCTATTTTCTGCCCCAATTCGTTGATCATGAAAGGCTGACGGACACTGCGCAAGAGTTAACCTCGATGATGCGTGAAGAGCCTTCAAGCGCATTGGCAACTGTCGCTAAATCCTGTGACCAGCGGCTCGGCCTGAAACGGGGTTCTAGCTTGCAGGTTGCGTATTACCTCATCGCCACACGACAGTGGCGTATCGACATTACCCGGTCTCTTGATGCGGCAAAGCCACTGCATATTTCAGGTGTTGAGTTACAGACTATTTAAGAGGTGCATATGCTGTACTACAGCGTTAACTCGCTAGTACAATGGCGAAATGACCAAGGCGAATGGGAGGACTCAAGCGGTAAGAAACTGATTGAGCGTGTGCTCATGATCAGCGAACTCGCTTCCCATGTCATCACCATCGACATTGATCCGGCCAATACTGTCGCCTGGCCCCGCGTGCGAAAGAGGACCGAGCTTGATCGCGCCCTTGAGGAAAGGAAAGCGCGCATTACCACGCAAGACCCCTTCTTCCGCCTCTACCGTCTGGATAAAGATATTGAAGAAGAGCAGCGCAGACGGCGCGATAGGGCAATGATCTCCATTCGCGATATCGTCGAGAAACACGATCTGACAGACTTGCTGAACTCAAAAGTCCTTGGACCACTCATAAGCGAGGTGGCAGAGAAAGAGGGCAAAGACAAGAAAAAATACTACATCTACCTGCGTCGCTACTGGCAAGGTGGCCAAACGGAAAATGCCCTCCTGCCACTCTGGCATCGATGCGGCGGCAAAGGCAAAGAACGGGTCATCAACGATGATGAGAAGACGCCTGATGGTGTAGAACGGAGCATCAGCAGTAACGAGAAGGCACCCGAAAGCACAGAAGGACATGTCAAACGAGGACGTCCAACCAATTGGTCTAAACGCCATGATGGCGAACCGGATGGCATCAATATTACCACATCAATACTTGAAGATATTCGGCGGAGCAAACGCCTCTTCTATGAGCAGAAGGGGATGTCATTTGCAGATACTTACCACGAATTCTTGAAGACATACTTTGCCAGCGGTGATGAAATTCGCAATGGCATCCTCACGCCGACCTTAAAGCCAGCGGACGAGGCGCCGCAAATGAATCAGTTTCGCTACTGGTTCTGGAAGAACGACGATCTCGAACGGGTGCTTACAGCCCGCTATGGGCGCAGACGGTTTCAGGAGCAAATGCGGCCACTGCTGGACACAGTAAAGGGTGGCGCATACGGGCCCGGCAGCATGTTCTATTACGACGCAACTGTTGCTGATACTTATCTACGAAGTCCCTTTGACCGCACGATTATTATCGGGCGTCCGGTGATCCACGTCATCGTTGATCTCTTCTCGGGGGCGATCGTTGGCTTCGCTGTGCTTATGGAAGGACCGAGCTGGCTTGGCGCCATGCTGGCCCTAGAGAACATGGTCCGCAACAAAGTAGAGTATTGCGCGGAGCACAATTTTTTCGATGTATCACAAGCAGATTGGCCTTGCCAGGAACTCCCTCGAGCCATCACCAGCGATCGTGGGGAGTTGTATTCTCCGCGGGCGCGAGAGATATGCCGAACGCTGAAGATACAGGTTGCGGCTACACCACCCTACCGGCCTACCTGGAAAGCAGCGGTAGAGCGCTCGTTTCGCACGCTGAAAGATCAGACCATCAAGTTCCTGCCGGGTTATGTCCACCAGCGCGCTCCCGGCGAGCCAGATTATCGATACGCAGCCCAATTGACCGTGGAGGAATTCCGCCGGGTCCTGATCAGCGGCATTGTACGTTATAACCGCTCGCACGAGGTCAACACCAAACATTTTACTCCAGAGATGATTGCCGCCCGGGTTGAGCCCTACCCGAGCGCAATCTGGCAATGGGGATTGGAAAATCGCCAGGGTAGTTTGAATGAATTGCCACTTGACGATGTGCGCAAATGCCTGCTTGAGGACGATATAGCAACCATAGAGCGGGACGGTTTGCACTTCAACCGCCTGCGGTATATCTCGCCTACAGGCGAAAAAGAACGCTGGTATGTGAGAGCGCAGCTGAGGCAGGTGACAGAAGAGAGGAAGATCTACTTCGACCGGCGCACGCAGCAGCACATATATGTCGAGCTGGATGACGGCGTGACCATTGAGAGATGCACTATACACCCCGACGATGCGCGGCTTGGCAACCTGGACTGGTACGAGGCGAAGGACCACGATGCTCGCCAGGCAGACGCCAAGCATGATCGGCGAACCTATGTGCGCCAACAACGCGTCAACGATGAAGCATACCGCGCGGATATTGTCGCCAAAGCGACACAGGAGACCCAGGCAGAGCTAGCATTGACGAATCCCAGCAAAGCAGCGCAGCTACGCGGCAGCGGTGATGAAAGAGAGCGGGTAGCGACTGACGAGCACAAAAAGTTTGCATGGATTATAGGCAAAGCTGACGACAGTGATCCTAAACCACAAGCGCAGTCAATTTCTAATTCAACAGTTGACGAAATAACAAAGCGGCGTCTGAAGCTGCTTGAAGACGATGACAAGTAAGGAGACGAATAATGAACGATTTCTTCTCGAAAGGCAGCACGTATCCAAATGACGTACCGGCAATATTCCGCGCAGCAGATCTACCGCAATATCGTGGAAACTCGTTAATCGAGGCACTGCCCCCCATTATCCAGAGGCCCAGATGCGGGAATTAGTGAAATACAATCATGTGGTAGTCCTTGCAAGACGTGCGAAGCCAACTCATATCCACGCATACGCGGGGGTGAAAGCTACGAATTTCTTTACTCCCCTGCCGATCCATCTGACTCTCTACAAGCAACTTGGCTGTATCATCCGGAGCGGCTACCTCACCCACAATCTATTGGTGCCTGAGTACTGGTCAGGCAAGGAACAAACCGGCCAATCCCCGAGACGCACGGTCAATACGAAAGATGAGTAAGGAGAGAATCATGAACGACATCCCGTTAAATGAGAGTGTGTATCCTAATGGCGTACCGGTAACATATCGCGAGGCAGATCTACCAGAATATTGCGGCAACCCACTGATTGAAGCGCTGTCTCCCATGTACTCAGATATCCAGGCGAGGGACTTGCTAAAATATTATCCTGTTGTAGACCCGGCAGTACGCGCCAAGCCCCCGCATATCCGCGCGCATGCTGTAGTGAACGCTGCGGATTTCTTCACACCTCTGCCAATCCATCTCGCTCTCTACCAGCAACTTGATCGCATCATCCGGAGCGGTTACCTCAACCGCAACCCTATGGTACCTGGATACTGGCCAGGTACGAACAGGGCCATCGCTGAGATGCGCGAGCGATACAAAGATAGCAAGATGAGGCCAAATGCGCCACATGCAACGTCTCCTCGCGGCTTTAGTTTCATAGGTGTCAGTGGCATTGGGAAATCGACGGCCATGAAGCGGATTCTGGCGTTGTACGATCAGGTCATTTATCATTCGTATTACAATGGTAAACCGTTCACTCACGTCCAGATCACCTGGCTGCATATGCAGTGCCCGCGCAAGGGCAGCCTCTCTGTCCTGGTGAAAAGCTTCTTCCAGGCCCTCGATGCTTTGCTTGGCACCACCTACTACCGCGATTTTGTCCAACACAGCCACAAGCGTGTAGAAGAATTCATTCCTGATATGAAGAATCTTGCGCTGAAACACAGTTTGGGTGTGCTTGTGATTGACGAGATTCAAAACCTGGTGGGCGCCCCTGGCACGAGCGCCGATGAATTGCTGAATTTTCTCGTCGAAATGGACAACGAGATTGGTGTGCCAATCGTACTGGTGGGAACGTTTAAGGCGGAACCCGTCTTGTGCGGGAATGAGTTTAGCAGGGCGCGCCGCGCTGCAGGCCAGGGTGATCGTGTGTGGGAACGTATGAAAGAAGACGAGGTTTGGCGCAAATTCGTGCAGAGGTTGTGGAAATACCAATTTGTGCGGGACCCGGTGCCCTGGACGAAGGAATGTGAACCCACAGAGTTGATTCACGTTCTCTACGAGGAATCGCAGGGGATCACAGATGTAGCCGTGAAAGTGTTTTTACTGGCACAAGTCTATGCCATGGAACTGTATGGAGATGGCGAACAGGGCGAACAAACAGAGGAGCGACAACCAGTACTAGAAACGCTCACCGCAGATCTCTTCCGCAAAGCCTCGCACGAGAGCTTGCGACTCTTGCAGCCCTTCTTGAAAGCGTTACGCTCTGGCAATATGGACAAAATCAAGAAATTCGAGGATATCGAACCTGTCTTGTTAGCAGACGCGGTGCAGGAAATCGAGGCGAGGCTCAAAAAGGCCGCCCTCGAAAGGGACGAGGAGGACGAGGCTGCGAGGCAGCCTGGAGAAAGTGCTGCTGGGGCGCAGTCCGGGCCGACAACAGCGACTGATCAGGCAAAAGACGGTGAAAAACCACAACCACAGGACAAGCCAAAACGCAGACGTCGCACTTCTGCTAACAGCACGGAGCCGGTTGATCAGAAGGACCTGATAGGCGTATTGCAACGAGGAGTAAAAGATAAGAAGGCACCGTATGTCGCATTCACTGAGAGCGGTGCTATTCCCTCCACCGCTGTTTACATTGAGGATTGAGCATGATAGGAATTTTCCTCGATCCATATCCGGAGGAGATTCTGTACAGCACCCTGGCTCGCAATGCAGCAGCGTTGAACTACCCAAACCTGCGGTCGGTGGGAATAACGTATTTCGGCGATCCACACACTATTGCCACGGTTGCGCTTCCCTGCCGGCTGGAGTATCTGGTAACCCATTTACCGCCAAACACGGTGCATACGGTGGATACCCTGATTGACGAACATACCTTGCTGCTGCTCTTCGCGCCATTTTTGCCAACAGCGCGTGCCGTTCAATTGCGAAGTGATATGTCTGGTGCGCAGGGAATGGGAGTGCATATGCGGGCCGGATTGATGGCAAGTACCGTGCCTTTGCCAGACGCTTTACAGTTCTGCCCTGCCTGTGCTGCAGAAGATAGGAAGCTGCACGGAGAGTGGTTTTGGCACCGGCAACATCAGGTTCCAGGTGTACATCTTTGCTCAAAACATCACGTCTGGTTGGAGACGAGTCCCGTGCTGTTAGCTCATCGGCAAACCCGCCATGCCTATGTTTCTGCCGAGAACGCCATTCCATTTTTGCCCCCGCCGCGGACATTGTTGGATACGCCTCGCGAAGCCAGGCTCCTGTCAATTGCGCAATCTATAGAATGGCTTCTTGTAGAAAAAATCTCGCCTCCCGGTCTGGAACACTTACGGAATCAGTACGTCCATAAGCTGGTTAAGCTCGATCTGGCAACCTTTGCCGGTCGAGTCCGTATAAGCGAGGTGCTTGAAGCATTTTTGGCCTTTTATACAGAAGAACTCCTTGCTTTTCTGCACTGCCGCCTTGATACACAGAGTCAAGATAACTGGCTGGCGCGCCTGATACGTAAACCCGACAGCGCTCTCCATCCGGTCCGACATCTCTTGCTCATGCACTTCCTTGGTGGAACCATCTCAGATTACTTGTCGGGGCGAGCAGGGTTACCGGCGCCTTTCGGAAGTGGCCCCTGGCCATGCCTCAATCCAGCTTGTCCCTATTACAACACATGTGTCATTCGAATCAGTACCATAACCTACGCGCCTGGGCTGAACGGGCGACCGAGCGGCTCCTTTGCATGCTCATGTGGATTTACCTATGGGCGCGCCGGACCCGATGCGGGAAGAGGCGATATGTACAGACGCGGCAAAATTATCGCTGTAGGCCAAATATGGGAAAGCGCGTTACAAGAGTGCTGGAATGACACATCCATCAGTGTGAATATGATCGCAGAACGGCTAGGGGTTGACCCTCTGACAGTGAAACGCCATGCACAACGCTTAGGGCTGTCTATGGTACGAAGAAATAAGAAGAAAGTGCTGGCAATACCTCCTCGGAGAATTTCAGGGGCAGAATACGATGCAGAAGCTGCGCAGTCACACCTCTGTCATATGCGTACTCTTTGGCAGAGAGCATATGAGACCCATGGCCATCGCGGGAGGAAATTTGTGCGTCAGCAGATACCACAAGTGTATACCTGGCTCTACCGACACGATCTTGATTGGCTTGAACAGCATCTGCCACCCAGGAAACGACCAGAACCTCCGCGACGCATCGATTGGGCAGCGCGTGACACGAGAATTTCTCAATTGATTCCTGAAGCCGTCCAGAAACTACATTTGCAGCCTGAAAGGCCACGCCGCATCACGATCGCGGCCATTGGTCGAGCAATTGGATACATGGCGATGATTCAGCAGCATCTTGATCTTCTACCTCTCACGGCTGCCGCATTGACAGAAGCCAAAGAGTCACGTACAGGGTTTGCTATTCGTCGCATCCAATGGGCCTCTGCGCATTTCAATAAGCAAGGCCGGGTTCCAGAGCGTTGGGAGCTTGTTCGTCTATCAGGGGTAGAAAGGCTCCTCGCCGATACGGCCATCCAGAAAACACTAGATGTGGCTATCAATGGGCTCAAGCGGTCGTTTGAGCTACGATAAGTTTTATAAGTTAATGATGACGAGGAGGGATAGTATGAAGATCAGCCATTTTCCAGATTTCTTGCCCGATGAAACAGTCTTTAGTGTTGCCTGCCGCTATTTAGACAGAATGCAGTTTCCCTCGTACTTCACGGTTAGCCAGCACTTTTTTGGCAGACCACGCATGAGTGGATTGAAAGATTTACCATCGAGCCTTGATCATCTAGTCCAAGCGCTGCCGCCTCATCATAGGTATACCGTTGACTCAATCATTGACCAACATACACATTTTCCGCTTTATGCTTACTTTTTGCCATTTGAACGTGCCCTTACTCTGCGACAGAGCCTAAAGACTAACGGTAGTACTGTATTTAATATCAATATCGCTGGCGCCAGAAGAAGTGGGTTTCCACGCCTCCAGTGGTTGAGATATTGTCCCGAGTGTGTTAACTATGATCGCCTCACATATGGAGAGTGTTACTGGCATCGTTTACATCAAATCTCCTGGGTCTTAGTATGTCCTACTCACGGGGTAATGCTGGAAGATAGTTCCGTCAGCTTGGTAAATGGAAATAGAATTGCCCAATTTTGCTCCGCTGAGTGTTCACTGAAGAATTTCTCCTGTCGAGAAGCTCCTGCAAACCTTCGGACAGTATTACAACGACTAGCAAGTAATACAAAGTGGCTGTTAGAAGGGCCGATCCTGGTGGAACGAGAGTATCTGCACCGGCAATATATAGGACTCCTCGTAAACCGGGGATTTGCCACTACTACTGGCAGATTGCGACTTGTAAGGTTCAAAGAGGCTATGTTGGATTACTACCCCGCTCATCTGTTAGAAGACCTGGGCTGTGATATTAAGCAACGAGGAAGCTGGCTAGAGGATTGGAGAAGAATTCAGCATCCGCTACATCACCTGCTATTTATTCAGCTGCTCTGTGAAACCCTACAGGAATTCTTTACCCAACCCCAATATTTGCCAGACCCATTTGGTAACGGACCGTGGCCTTGTTTAAACCTATTGTGTCAACACTACAAAGCACTAGTTATCACGTCTTATGCTCTCAAGCTGAATCATCTAAACCAGCCTATTGGCAAATTTACTTGTGGCTGCGGATTCTCATACTCTCGGACCGGGCCTGATGCCGATGATGATATTTTCCGTATTGGCAGAATTTCGCAATATGGTGACCTATGGGATCACCACCTTACTACCTATTGGTTAGATCAAAATATTTCTACCCGACAAATAGCACGCTTGATGCACATAACGGTCGCTTCTGTTCGCCGTCAAGCTGCACGATTGGGCTTGCCATTTGCTCCAGATATTCCTTGTCGTGGCAAACGCCCAAAGATTTACCAGGATTTCATTGAGGGGCAGCGTGATCTGTACCACTCACTGTTGGAAGAGGAACTCAGAGTTCATCCTAGTATGAAAGTACGAGATATACCTTCCAAGATTTATCATTGGTTTCAGCGGCACGATCCCGAGGGGTTCAAAAAGTATTTCCCCAATGTAGGCTTATCCTCGAAGCAAGAACGATTAACACGAGGCAGAGCTCAACTGAGGCATAACAGCAATGCGTCAGTTGACTCTGATTGGGCAAACGTTATCAGGCAGACTGCAGAAGAGATCCGTTCGAGTTCAGGATTTCCTGTCCGGGTGACTCGAAAACTTCTCATTGCAAAGCTTGGTCACCCAGTCTTATTCAATCGCTCTAATGTTGCTTTTGACAGTCTACCGTTAACTTTGCGTGCTCTTGACGAGTCCATAGAAACCTCTACAGCCTTCATATGGCGAAAATTGAGATGGTCCGTACAAAGCTGCCTCGATGAACAGGTTTTCCCATCATATCGAGCATTTCAAAGACGCGCCCGCATTAAATACAAGTCATTGCCTCCGCTCAACATTAAACAGCTTACTCAAATCGCATATAGCAGCCTTCGCGCTGGTAATCTCCTGGATGACCAATTACCTGAAATATACCTTGCACACTCTGGGGAGGAAATAGTTGGAAAGGAGGGTATCGAAGCAATAGCAAGCGGCTCATTAGCATCTATCTGCCTTGGTAAACAATTGATATTACCAGATAAAGTAGCTCGTCAAAAACGGCTAATATACGATCCATTATCTATACTACTCTTAACTGTCGCGGCAGTTGTAAATGGTGCCGAAAGCGTCTACTGCGTAGCGAATTGGGGCTACCAAAACGAAGATTTATTGTATTGGTTTGGATTTCCTAAAGGTAGATTCCCAGCGTACGACACGCTTCAAAGAAGCTACGCAATTCTTGACGTTGATAGCTTTGAGCGTATTGTAGGAGCTTGGTTGCATAAGAACTTTCCTCTTCAAGAGAACGAGGCTATAGAAGTAAAAGCCCACACCGGAAGCACTTATGTGCCAGGTTTAAGTCTACTTCGACCCTATCAGGATATCGCTTCTGAAGTTGTTGCGAAATTGCGTTAGCTATTCTTGTACGCTATGCTGGCTATTTGGGTCATGTGTTCAACCGTTGAGTGTAACAGGCAGCAAGTGATCTATACAACCCATGAATATAAGCGAAAATAAGTATT
>WNGK01006856.1_pt1 | contig 18788 bp, 18 predicted proteins | sample 5400601 | NCBI WGS metagenome assembly WNGK01 (sample SAMN13153376, study PRJNA577476) | soil metagenome | isolation source: 60 cm soil or saprolite under Garry oak tree replicate 1 | place: USA:California | collected 2016-06-15
TGCCTTGCTGCGCGCCGGGCATCTCAAGACCGCGCGTGCGTATGTCGTCTACCGCGAGCAACACGCGCGGCTGCGCGCCGACCGCAAGACGATGGTCGACGTCGCGACATCGGTCAATGAATACCTGAACCACGAGGACTGGCGCGTCAACGCCAACGCCAATCAGGGCTATTCGCTGGGGGGCCTCATTCTCAACGTCTCCGGCAAGGTCGTCGCCAATTACTGGCTGTCGCACGTCTACGCACCGGAGATCGGCCACGCGCACCGCAATGGCGACGTGCACATCCACGATCTCGACATGCTCGCGGGTTACTGCGCAGGCTGGTCGTTGCGGCAGTTGCTGCACGAGGGCTTGAACGGCGTCCCGGGCAAGGTCGAGGCGGGCCCACCGAAGCACATGTCGAGCGCCGTGGGCCAGATCGTGAACTTCCTGGGGACGCTTCAGAACGAGTGGGCCGGCGCGCAGGCGTTCTCCTCCTTCGATACCTACATGGCCCCGTACGTCCGCAAGGACGCGATGAGCTACGGCGAGGTCAAGCAAAGCATTCAGGAGCTGATCTACAACCTCAACGTGCCGTCGCGCTGGGGGACGCAGACCCCATTCACCAATCTCACCTTCGACTGGACCTGCCCCGAGGATCTGCGAGCGCAGGTGCCCGTGATCGGCGGCGAGGAGATGCCGTTCACGTACGGCGAGCTGCAGGCCGAGATGGACATGATCAACCGAGCCTACATCGAGACCATGACCGCGGGCGACGCCAAGGGCCGCGTGTTCACCTTCCCCATACCGACCTACAACATCACGCCGGATTTCGACTGGGAGCATCCCAATACCGAGGCGCTGTTCGCGATGACTGCGAAGTACGGGTTGCCGTATTTCCAGAACTTCATCAACTCCGAGCTGCAGCCCAACATGGTCCGCTCGATGTGCTGCCGCCTCCAGCTCGACTTGCGAGAGCTCCTGAAGCGCGGCAACGGGTTGTTCGGCTCGGCCGAGCAGACCGGGTCGGTGGGCGTGGTGACGCTTAACTGCGCACGGCTGGGCTACCTGTTCCGCGGCGACGAGCGCTCGCTCTACCGGAGACTCGACGAGCTGCTGGGCTACGCCCGGGACAGCCTGGAGATCAAGCGCAAGGTCATCCAGCGCCACATCGACGGCGGGCTCTTTCCGTACACCAAGCGCTATCTGGGGACGCTGCGCAACCATTTCTCGACCATCGGCGTCAACGGGATCAACGAGATGATCCGCAACTTCGCCGCCGATGCAGAGGACATCACGACGCCTTTCGGCCACGCATTCGCGCTCAAGCTTCTCGATCACGTGCGAGAACGCATCGTCGGCTTCCAGGAGGAAACCGGCCACCTCTACAATCTCGAAGCGACCCCGGCCGAGGGCACCACTTATCGCTTCGCCAAGGAAGATCGCAAGCGCTTTCCGGACATGCTCCAGGCCGGCACGCCGGAGATGCCCTACTACACGAACTCTTCGCAGCTGCCGGTGGGATTCACTGACGATCCGTTCGAGGCGCTGGAGCGGCAGGAGTCGCTGCAGAAGAAATACACCGGCGGGACGGTGCTGCACCTCTATATGAGCGAGCGCATCTCCTCGGCGCAGGCGTGCCGGAAGCTGGTGCAGCGCGCGCTCACGCGCTTCAGTTTGCCGTACGTTACCGTAACGCCCACCTTCTCGATCTGCCCGAAGCATGGCTATCTCGAAGGAGAGCACAAATTCTGCCCGAAGTGCGACGACGATCTCGTCGCTCGCAAACAGCGAGAGCTCGCAGCCGCGTGAACAGCGGCGTTTTTCTACGAAGGAGGAAGCATGCGCACGATGACCGAACGGCAGCCGGCTGCCACTACGATCACTCTCGACGACTCGGAACGCCAGCGGTGCGAAGTGTGGACCCGGGTGATGGGCTACCACCGCCCTGTCGCTTCGTTCAATATCGGCAAGAAGGGCGAGCACTGCGAGCGCCGCTTCTTCCGCGAGGCTCAAGCCCGACTCGATGCCTCGGCTTGACCGCGCCGGCGCGCCGCTCAGGATGCAGCGGCTGCTGCGTGTCGGCGGTCTGACGCCGCTGTCGACGACCGACTACCCGGGCGAGCTCGCGGCCGTCGTGTTCTGCCAGGGCTGCCCCTGGCGTTGCGGTTATTGCCACAACCCCCATCTGCTGTCTGCCCGCGGCGCCGCGGAGATCGCGTGGGACGATGTGCTCGCGTTCCTGCGCCGGCGCGAGGGCCTGCTCGACGCGGTGGTTCTTTCCGGCGGCGAGCCGCTCGCCCAACGCTCGCTCGCGGAGGCGATGCGGACGGTGAAGGCGATGGGTTTTCGCATCGGACTGCACACCGGCGGCGCCTATCCGCGGCGACTCGCCAAAGTGCTGCCGCTCGTCGACTGGGTCGGGTTCGACGTTAAGACGACTTTCGACACCTACCCGCTCATCACCGGCAAGCTCCATAGCGGGGTCGACGCGCAGGCGAGCGCCAGGATCGTCATCGAAAGCGGCGTGGCGCACGAGTTCCGCACGACGGTCCACCCGGGGCAACTCTCCCCGACTACGGTGCGACGCCTCGCGGATGATCTGGCGCGTTGTGGCGTGCGCCACTACGCGCTGCAGGAGTTTCGCGCCGAGGGGTGCGCGAACGCCGCGCTCGTCAACGACCGACTGCCGTCGTTTCTGACCGAGCGTTACGGCGCCGCGATCGCGACGCGCTTCGCCTCGTTCCAGTTGCGGCGCGCGAGCTGAGTCCGTCCTTGCGCCTGCGGATCGCCACGTTTACGGGCTTTGCGGCACCGCGTTGCCCAGAAGAAAATCGAGCAGATCGCGGACCGCCCGGATCTCGGTTCCGAACGGCAATGACGCAGCGCCTCGAAAGAACAAGCCTTTCCTGACGTCGCCACGCAGCGCCGCGGCGAGTTGCATGTCGATGCAGAACTGGCCGATGCGGGCAACACCGTCGCGCAGCCCGCATTGCACCAAGCAGTCGAAATAGAGCGTGCAGCGGCGTTTCTTGCGCGCGACCGCCTGCATCGCGGGCAGGTGGCGCAAGTACGTCTCGAGCCACGGCGTCCGGACCGCGCGCGCCGGCAAGCCGGCGACGCTCATGAACTCGACGATGTCCTCGGGCTTCGCCTCGGCCAGCACGGCCTTGAATTCCGGAGCGGCGTCGCTCTCCTGGGTCACCGCAAAGGCGGTCCCGAGCTGCACGCCGCCGGCGCCGAGCGCCATCAGCTCGACGATGCGCGCGTGCGAATTGATGCCACCTGCGACGATGAGCGGGATCGAACCCTCCGCGATCCCCTGGCGGTGGAAGAACTCGAGCGTCTCGGGGATCACGCGCTCGAAGTCGAAGCGCTCGTCGGCGAGATCCTCGATCCGGGCCGCGCCCAGGTGGCCGCCGGCATAGCGCGGATGCTCGATGACGATGGCGTCCGGCCGCCGCCCTTTGCGCTCCCACTTCCTGACCACAAGCTGGATGCCGCGAGAGTCCGAGAGAATAGGAATCAACGCCACGTCGGGATGCTCCGCCGTCAGATCGGGAAGGTCGAGCGGCAAGCCGGCACCGACGACGATTGCATCGATGCCGCTCTGGCACGCGACCCGCACGCAATCGGCGTAGGCGGAGATCGCGCGCATGACGTTGACTGCGAGCAGACCGCGTCCGCCCGCGATCGTCTTCGCGGCCGCGATCTCGCGCTCGAGCGCGTGCAGATTCGCGCGGTCGATCGCGGCGCGATCGCGACAATGCGCGGTCTCGGCCATCAGGTCGGGATGGTGCCGGCGCAGGTCGACGCTGGCGATCGTTCCCATCGCGCCCCAACGGGCGACGTTGCCGGCCAGCCGGTGCGCCGAGATGCCCACGCCCATACCGCCCTGGACGATCGGCAGGATCGAGCGGCCTTTGATGACCAGCGGCTTGAGCCGCGTCGTGAGCGGGACCGCGTCGACCGTCGTCATATATGCGAATCCCTTGCGTAGAGCGTTCGAGCCGCGGTAATGAGCGCGACGAGCAGCAGCGCCGCGCCGGCGTTGTGCGCGACGACCAGCGGCAATGGAAGGTCCGCAAGTACGGCCGCGGCACCGAGCGCGGGCTGGACGACGAGCAACGCGCCAACGACTGCACCGAGACCTCGGGCAGGGCTCTCGGCACGGAGGAGCGATACCGCGACCGTTGCGCCGAGGACGAACATCACCAGTGCGCCGACCCGATGCGCCCAATGCAGCGCTGCAAGGGCGGGGGGACGCATGATCGCGCCGTCGGGACCTACAACGCGGTCGGCAAACGGGTCGAGGCTCTCGAGCAACGCGCCGGCGGACCAATCGCTGCCGCACGCAGGGAACGCGGGGCACGCGAGCGCGGCGAACTTCGCGCTGACCAACGCGCCCAGCGCGATCTGGGCAATCACCGCCAGCAGCGCCAGTGTCGTGGCGAGCTTCAGCCATGGCGCAGTCTGTGCAGCGAGCGGCGGCACTGTCGCGATTCGAAGCAGCCACAAGAGCGCGAGCAGCGCGAAGCCGCCGCCGAGATTGGCCAGGATGACCGCCGGCGACGGGATCTCGGACGCGGAGGCCGGAAACCGAGCTCCAAGAGCGGCGAGGCAAAGCGCGATGATGAGTGCGGCTGCGGCGATCCCGACCTGACGCTTGAGCCAGGGACGTTGTGTCGCGCCGATCAACACGGCGGCGACCAACGCGATGCCCACCGCACTGGCCGCGATGCGGTGCGCAAGCCGAGCGACGTTCACGCCGGTCGTCGCCACCGCGTTCGAATCGACGCGGCCGTAGCACGCCGGCCAATCGGCGCACGACAGGCCGGCCTGGGTGAGGCGAAGGTATGCGCTCGACACGACCACGACCAGCATCAGCGCTCCACCCACGCTCGCCACAACGCGCAGCAGCCGCTGCACCGACGCCCGATCGGAAACCCCCGGGTCAAGGTGCCGGTCGCTGTCCAGCACCACGATAGATCGCTTCCAGAATAACGAACACGAACAACACGCCGCCGATCACCGCGATGAGGCCGCCCAACCCCATGAGGCCCATCCCCAGGATCTCCTGCGTGCTGTGCAGCACCTGCTCGCTGCCGGCGACCTTGCGCTGGACGCCGTAACCCCCCGACCAGACCAGTCCGATCACGTGCAGCAATTGCCCGCCGCCGTAAAGATACGGCTGCAGCGTCGCAAGGCGCACCGATGGGCGCGCGAAGCCGAGCGCGGGCAACAGCAAATAGGCGAGACCCATGAGCGCAATGGTCACGCCGACAATGCTGCCGTGGTAATGCGCGGGGATCTTCACGTTGCTGCCGTGGATGAAGAAACCGATCACGCCGCCGATTCCAAACAGCACGATCGAAGTGAGGAGCGCCGCGCGCAACGGACGCTGATCAGCCTCGATGCGCCTGTGGCGCAGGCAGGCCCACAGCACCGCGAGCGCGACGGGCGGGATCGCCAGGCCGCCGCCGAATTGCATCAGCCAGGTGAGGAGTCGGTGGTGCTCGACCGAACCGACGTCGTAGGCGAGGTAGATCGCCGGCGTGATGAACGCGGCGGCGAGCCCGATGCCGAAGAGCAGCGTGATCACGCGAGGCGAGAGGGGCACGCGCGCTCCGGTCGCCTGCGCAAGCGCGAGCCAGGCGACGAGCATGAGCAGCGTCCAGGAGAACTGCAGCACGTGGCCGCCGCCCCAGAACACCAGTTCGTAATACGCCGCCGGATCGAGCGTGGCGGGAACGGCGCGGTACGACCACGCGAACGCGATCAACGCGATCGCGGTCGAGACCAGTGAGGCGTTGAGCCCGAAGCGGAGCGCCCCTGCGCCATCGAGGCGCATACCGACCCGTGGCGCGGTGGCCATGCCGCGCAACACCAGCAGCGCGACGCCGCCCGCGAACGTGACCAGGCCTAAGAGAAACACGGGATCGCGCAGCACCGGGATGTAATTCGCCATCACCGGCCGGCCCTGGCCGAGGAAGGGCGCCGAGGCGATCGCTGCGGTACCGGCGGCGGCGAGTGCGAATGCGATCCAGCCGACGCCGACGCCACGCGGTGTGCTATTCATCGTCCACAGCACGCCAGCGAAGGCGAGGAACCAGACCAGCACCGACAAGTCGACGTGCGTGACGAGCGCGACGCGGAAGAAGTCGGCGATCGGGAACGCGTTCTGCAAACCCGGTGTGCGGGAGGCGACCAGCAGGATCGACAGGATGCCGGCGGCAACGAGCGCGAGGATGCCGAGGAGGAGCCACGCCACCGCGAGCGCGCGGCGATCGTCGACTGGAACCGTCAGCGCATAACGCGGCATGGTGCCCGTCAAGTCCAACTCGGCGCGATCGAAGGGCGCGCGCAGCGTGTGCTGAAGATCGAGCTGCGCAGTTCTAGCCATGCAGCGCCTCCGTGCGTTTCGGCACTCGCCATCCGGTGAGCGCCAACGGCGGAAGCGAGTCGAGAGCACGGCGAAAGCGCTCGTGCTCGGCGGCGAGCGGTTCGGTGTCGGTGGGACCGGCCCAGGCGACGCGCACCCGCTCGCGCGGCACGAGTGCGCGTAGATGCGGCTCGCGAGCCCCCGCGAGCCGCTCCTCGGTCCAGCGGTTGCCCAGACGGTACTGGCAATCCCCGTCGCGGCAACCGGTGATGAGCACGCCGTCGGCGCCGCTGCGCAGCGCATACTCGACGAACGACGGTGGAAGCATCGCGCTGCACAGCAGCGACACGACCGCGGTGTCGGGCGCGGCGAGCGCGGCCGCGTCGGCCGCGCAGTCACATTGGCAGCCGAAGACGACGAGCCTCACTCGCCCGCGTAACGCGGCGATCTTACCCTCCAGCTCGGCCCTCAGCGCCCGCATCGGCCGCTGCGGCATGTCGATGCCGCTCACCAGTTCCCCCGCGCTGCGGAACGGCGTGGAGGAGGGGCAGGCGCCCGCGCAGATCCCGCACGCCGCGCATAAAGCCACGGCAACAGCGCGAGCAGGAGCGTTGTGCCGCCGCAGATTGCCCAGAGCACGCCGCCGGACGTCGCATAAAGGAGCGCGTTGAGCGTGAGATAGAACCAATCGAGATCGAGCGCCCCCGGAACGAGCGACAGATCGGCTGACGCCCCGCTTGTCGCGGGCTTCACGAGCGCGAGCACGACGATCGACGCGAACGATCCCAGTGCGAGCGCGCGCGGCGGATTGGTCCGTGGCTGGCTGATACGCTGGATGTGCACCCACATGCCAAGAAGCAGCACCAGCGGGATCCCGATGTGCAGGAAGATGAGCAGCGAGAAGAAACGATCGCTCACGCTCCCGCCGGCGATGAAATTGCGCACCAGCGGGTCGCCGAACAGAGGCAGCCAATCCAGCCACTCGGCGGTCGCGATCAGGCTGAACTGTGCTTGGTTGTCCCAGACGAGCCAATAACCGCCGATACCCGACGCGTAGACCAGCCACAAGAGCGGCACGCCGCTGAGCCACGAGAACCAGCGGAAGCTGCGCGCGTGCCCGTTGACCCATTCGCGGCCGAGGTGCAAGAGCACGACGACGATGAAGGCGTCCGAGGCATAGCGATGCAGGCTGCGGGCGAGCCCGGAAACAGGCCATGCGCTGCGGCTGATCTCCTCGACCGAGGCGTAGGCGCCGGCCACGCTGGTGTCGAATGCTGCGTACACATAGACGCCGGTCACCGCGACGATCCAGAACAGGAAGAACGACAGCGCGCCGAGATGCCGCCATGGATTGGCGCGCGGGCCGAACGCGAAATCGAACTCGCCTTCCACGCGCTGCAGGGCGCGTTGCATGGCGCGACGGACCGACGACGCCGCGCTCGGCGCGAGCGGGAAAGGGGTGAGCGTAAGCGCGGTCGCCATGCTGAATGCTACGGGAGGGCGCCGAGGCGCGAATTGATCTGTGTTAAGTCTCGCGGCTGCGACAGCCCCTGCCGACTAGCTTCGAAACAGGAACCCGCCCTTCCCGGCATCGAAATCGATGACCAGCACGTGGCCGGGAGGCAGCGCCACGGTCGTCTCCGCGCGATGGTCGAACGTGCCGTCCGGCATGTCGGAGAGCCGGGCGGCGATCCGATGCGTGCCGGAAGGCACTGCGACCCGCCGATACACGGTCGATGCGCCGTCTTTCGCCATGCCCGAGGGCGGCGCGACGACACGGAACAGCGGCTCGCCGTCGAGCACGACCTCGACCGTCACCGGCACGCGCTCGCGCGGGCACACGGTCTGGGCGCGCATGTTCGGTGCCAGCTTGGCGAGCTCCTCGGGGGTGCGCTCGTGGCATGCCTCCTTGCGCGCCGCGGCGTGGCTGAACGAGAGCTTGATCAGCGCTTCGTCCGGCGGCAAGTGCACGTAGGTCGGCGAGGTCGACAAGTACCCGATCGCGGCGACAAAGGCTGCGTAGAGCACCGCTTGGGAGAGGTAGCGTAAGACCCTAGCCATTGGCGGCGCGCCCTCCGAGCAGAACCAGGTCCGCGTCCTTCGTGCGCCGGGCGACGTGCGGCGCGAGCTTGAACGCGTCGGAGAAGCAGTCGTCCTGCGACAGCCCATGCGCGGCGAATGCCGGATGCGCGGCCTCGACCATCCCGACCGAGCCGCAGGCATAGATTTGATGCGCTGAGAGGTCCGGATAGTCCTGCAGTATCGCTTCGTGGACGAGCCCCGTGCGGCCGGTCCAATGATCTTCCGGCTTCGGCTCGGAGAGTACCGGCACGAACGTGAAATTCGGGTGCTCTGCCGCCCACTTCGCGGGCAGCTCGGCCAGATACAGGTCCGCCTTCGAGCGCACGCCCCAGTACAGCACCATGCGGCGCTTGAAGCCGACGTGGAACGCGTGCTCGAGCATGCTCTTCACCGGTGCGAAGCCCGTGGCGCCGGCGACGAAGATCATCGGCTTGTCGCTATCCTCGCGCAGGAAGAACGAACCGAGCGGCCCCTCGAACTCGACGCTCTCGCCGACCTTCATTTCGGTGAAGACGTGGGTCGTGAACCTGCCGCCGGGAATGTGGCGGATCTGCAGCTCGATTCCTCCCGTTTCATGGGGCGCGGTGGCGAACGAAAAGCTGCGCTTCTCGCCGTCCGCCAGGAGGATGTTGATGTATTGTCCGGCGCGATAGCGGAGCGCATCGTCCGCAGGAAGCTCGAGGCGCACGCGCATCACGTCGTCGGCGAGGCGCGCCATCGATGCCACCCGCGCCCGGTGCCGCGCGACCACGATGCCGCTGAGCGGTCGTACCGGCACGTATTCGAGCTCGAGGTCGGAGCTCGGCGTGGCGCAGCAGGCAAGCGCCTTGCCGGCGGCCTTTTCTTCCGCGGTGAGCACTTCCGTCTGATGGACGCCGTGATCGACGCTGCCGTGAAGTATGGTGCACTTGCACACCCCGCAGCCGCCATTGCGGCAGTCGAATGGAAAGACAATGCCGTCGCGCAGCGCTGACTCGAGCAGGGTTTCGCCTTCGCGCGCGGCGACGATCCGGTTGTCGGGCCGGATCATGAGATGAAATGCTTCCTTGTATCGGCGCAACCGGGGTGGCAGCCACGGCAACAGTACGACGATGAGCGTTGTGGCGCCGACGAGGAGCCACACCTGGCCCGGCGACCACCGGTAGAACAGCGGGAAGATTGGCAGGTAATACCAGTCGAGAGCGACCGTCGCCGGCACGGTGGCCAGATCGGCAGGACCCTGGCTCATCGCCGGCGTCAGCAGCGACAGCACCACGAGCGATGCGCCGAGCCACGCCATGATCGGCCGCGGCGGCGTGGTCTTCGCCCCTGGGACGCGCTGCGTATGTACCCACAGCAGCGCGAGCATGCCGAGCGCCAGCCCGATGTGGAGGAACGACAGCAAGGAGAACAAACGGTCGTTCACTGCACCTTCGAAGATGAAGTTGCGAATGAGCGTGCCATTGAACAGCGGCAGCCAATCGAGCCACTCGGCGGTGCCGACGGTCACGAACTGCGCCAGGCGATCCCAGGGCAGCATGTAGCCGTTGATTCCGGAGATATAGACGAGCCAAAGCACGACGACGCCGGAAATCCACGAGAACCAGCGGAAGCTGCGATAGTGGTCGAACACGAAGTGACGCCCGAGGTGCAACAGCATGCCGAGCACGATGCCGTCGGAGGCGTAGCGGTGGAGGCTCCGCATCACGCCACCGAGATACCACTGCGCCGTGGTGAGATGCTCCACCGACGCGTAAGCCTCGTCGACTCCGGTCTTGAAGAAGACGTACAGATACAACCCGGTGGCCAGCACGATCCAGAACAGGAAGTAGGTGATCGATCCGAGGTGATAGAGCGGATTGTTCTCCTCGCCGAACGTGTGGTTGAAGAAACGTTCGACGTGAAGGAACAGCCACTGGCCGGCGCGCTGGACGAGCTTCAACATCTAGGACAGGCTCCCAGGCCTCGCCGCGACGCTGGGCTCGCCGTCGGACCGATGAATCGTGAGCATGCCGGCGATCCTAGCCCGGCGGCCGCGACTCCGACATGACTTGCATCAAGCGGCGTGCCGCTGCCGCCGCCATTCGCTGGTCAGGTACCACGCCACGCTGCCCAGGATCGACACGCCCGCGAAGATCTCGATGAACAAGCCGTAGTTCAGACGATATCGGCCGGAACGCGGGTCGTAGACGGTGCAGAGCACGCGTACGCGCTCGAGCAGCGCCGAGAGTGTGGCCGCCGGCGCCGGCACGCCCGTTACGAATTCCTTGAGCGGTGCGATGAGCATCGGCAGATCGAAACTCTCGCCGTAGACCTGGCGGAACACTCGGCCGTCGGGAGCGACGACCGTCACCTGCGTCAGGTGATCGAACCCGCCGGAGGTCGCCGTGTAGGAAAAGCCAAAGTCACGGGCAAGAGGCGCCACGTCGGCCAGGTCAGACGAAAGGAACTCCCAGTGCGGCAGATCGAGATCGTATTGGCGTGCGAAGGCACGCATCGCCTGCGGGTTGTCGGCCGGCGGATTGAAGCCGATGGTCAGCGTGGAAAACGCCTCGGTGCCGAGCGCGGCCTGCGCTTCGCGCACTGCGCGCGCGAGGAACTTGGTCGTGGTCGGGCAGACCTGCGTACAGCCGGTATAGACGAAGTTCACCAGCAGTGGCTTGCCGCGAAAGTCGGACAGGCGTACTCGCGAGCCGTCGGTCGCGGTCAGCGTGTAGTCGCCGATCGGGCGACCGATGGCGGCCTGGCTGGCACGCAGCGCATCGTCGAGGTTGAGCGAGTCGACCGCAGCGAGCGGCGCCGACGACAAGAGGACCGCCACGCCGGTGACCAGACACCGGATCGCGCGGGCGCCGTCAATGGAGCAGCGTGGCATCGGCGATCGCGGCGGCGAGCAGCAGCGTGAGCTGCAGCAGCGAGGCGTGGAAGTTAGCCATTGCCGTGCGTCGGCACGGATCGCGCACCAGTGCCGCGCTCTTCCACAGGAAATACGCGCCGCCGCCGATGGCAGCGGCGAGGTAGAGCCAGGACAACCCGTAGAATGCCGGTACGATCGAGGCGACGACCAGCAGCACGGTGCCGAGCAGGATCGCCCGCGCCGCTCTGGCGTCACCAACCACTGCCGGCAGCATCGGCACGCGCGCGGCTTCGTAATCCTTGCGGTAGGCGATCGCCAGACTCCAGAAATGCGGCGGGGTCCACAGGAACAGGACGATCGCGAGGCAGAGCGGCACGGCATCGAGGCGATCGGGTGTCACCGCGGCGGCGCCCGCGAGCACCGCGAAGCTGCCGGCGAGACCTCCGATCACGATGTTGAGCCAGGTCCGTCGCTTGAGCCATACCGTGTAGACGACGGCGTACACGAACGCTCCCGCGAAGGTATACAGCGCGGCGAGCGCATTGGTCGCCAGCGCCGCGACCACGGCCGAGCCGATGCCCATGAGCGCGATCAGCGCAAGCCACGCGGGAGAGGCCGTCAGTTTTCCGGTGACGAACGGCCGGGCGCGCGTGCGTGCCATGCGGGCATCGAGGTCGCGTTCGACGTACTGGTTGAACGCGCCGGCCGCGGCCGAGGAGACGGTGACCGCAAGCGCGAGCAGCGCGATGCGCCACGCCGCCGGGGCCGTACCCGGCGCAACCGCGAGCCCCGCGAGCGCGGTGGCGCCGATCACCAGTCCGATCCGCAGCTTGAACAGATCGAAAAAGAGCGCGATCCGTTTGGCCATTGTCGCTTCCGTCATCTGCGCATACGCCACTGATGTGCGGGGCATGCTGCTAAGACAGCGGCCACACCGTCGAGAGATACTTCCAGTTGACGAAGTAGTACAGAATGAACGCGACCAGGAACACCATCGCGAGCGTGAACGTGCCCGGAGCGACGAATCCCCCGATGCCGATACTGCCGTGGCCGGTGATCGCCGCCGCGATCGGTTGCGGAGAAGGAGGCGCCGCCCGCCCTTGGCGCACGCTCACCGGCTTGAAATCGGGCGTCTGGATCTTCTTGCCGAGGAACACGCTGCCGACGGTGATCAGCAGATAGGCCGCGCCGCCGACGATCGCCACCAGGCCGGAGAGCGCCATGAGGCCCATCATCAGGTACGCCGTGCCGGGAAATTCGTGCGCCAGTGGGTTGCCGGCGAAGGTCATGTCCCAGTGCCGCCGCGGCACACCCAGCGTTCCTGCGCCCATCATGAACAGCGCGAACCCGCTCATGCCCAGACCGAACAGGTACGGCTGCCACTTGGCAAGCCCGGCGAACATCAGCTCGCGACGGAACAGCACCGGGATCAGGAAGTAGGTGAGGCCCATGAACGCGAGCGTCGTACCGACGACGACGGTCGCGTGGAAATGGCCAGGCACGTAGATCGTGTTGTGGATGATGAGGTTCAACTGTTCGGTGCCCATCATCACGCCGGAAATGCCGCCGAGGAACCCGAAACCGATCAGCGAGATGAACATCGCCGAGAATGTCGGATTGCCCCAGGGCGCCCTGCGCAGCCACTCATACAGGCCCCTGTTGAAGCCCTTCACGCGTTGCGCGACCTCGATCGAGCCCGGCACCGTGAGGCCGTGCACCATGGAGGCGAGCACCGCGAGATACATCGCGTAACTGGTGTTGAAGATCTTCCAGTTCGACGTAAGTCCCGGATCGGCCAGCAGGTGGTGCGCCGAGGCGAGCTGCAGGAACAGGATGTAGAGCAGGAAGGCGGTACGCGAAACCTTCTCCGACATCGGCTTGGCGCCGAATACGATCGCGGCCACCGCGTACCACACCGAAACGTGCGCCGCGACGTTGATCTGCTGCGAGCTGTGGCCGAACGCCCACCACACCGTGCGATACATCAGCGAGTCGATGTGGCTGACCAGCCCGAGCGACCACAGAAACGTCGGGATCAGGATGATCGCCCCGGAGGCAATCGTGAACACGGCAATGATTGCCGCGGTCACCGCGCCGAACGTGACGATCGGGATCGAGCCGTTGTAGGTTTTCTCGTTGCGCCCGACGACCAGCGTTCCGAAGAACACGAACAAGGCGACGAGTGCACCGACGGCGAACAGGATCAGGCCCAGATAAAACGCCGGATGCGCGCCCATCGGCGCGTAGGAGGTGAACATCACCGACGAGTCGCCGCGGAATACCGCGACGTTGTTGGTCAGGGCGCCGATGATCATCAGCCAGAACGCTGCCCAGGCCCAGCGTGGTGTCGCCAGCCGGCATTTGAGCAGCACCGACGCGGCGAAATACAGGACGGCGATTTCGAAGAAGATGATCCAGAACACGAGCATGTCGAGCCCGTGCGCGGTCAAGGCCAGGTAGAACCAGTCGGCCGGCAGCAGATGCACCGCCGGCCAGCGTGTCAGTATCACCAGCAGCGCCAGGATGCCCCCGACGAGCAAGGAGACGACCCCCGCGACGGCATTCCACCGGATCAGTTTCTCCGCCGGCTCGTGGAACACCAGCCCTGTCGTCGGACAGGTGCGAAAGTTACGATTGATCGTCATCGTCGTTCCCCTATTTCTTGACCACGTAAAGCTTGCTCGCCATCGTGTGATGGTTGATGCCGCAAGACTCGTTGCAGATGATCGGATGCGTCCCTGCTGGGGTGGGCGTCCCGGCCACCATGTGTTCATAGCCGTGTGCGGTAAGCGTGATGTAGAGCCAGTCCGCCGGCAGCAGATGCACCGCCGGCCAGCGCGTCAGTATCACCAACAGCCCCAGGATGCCGCAGACAAGCAAGGAGACGACCCCCGCGACCGCATTCCAGCGGATGGGCTTCCCCGCCGCCTCATGGAACGGGAGTCCGGTCGCCGGGCAGGTGCGAAAGTTACGATTCATCGCCATCGTCGTTCCCCTATTGCTTGACCACGTAAAGCTTGCTCGCCATCGTGTGATGGTTGATGCCGCAATACTCGTTACAGATGATCGAGTAGGCGCCTGCCTTGGTCGGCGTCATGGTCACCACGTGCTCGTACCCCGGATGGACCTCGACGTTGATGTTTTCCGGCTGGAGCGAGAACCCGTGCAGCCAGTCCATCGACGAGAGATGTACACGATAGGTCTTGCCCTCTTCCAGCTCGAGCATCGGCCACCACTGCCACAGTCGCGCGATCAAGTAGACGTCGCTGCCCGCGGGAGGATGAACAACCGGGATCTTCAGCTCCGTCTCGGTGCGAACCGTATACTTGTCGACCATCTCCTGCGTCTTCTGGGTGTAACGCTCGGGTGTCGTGCGGTAAGCCTCGTTCGAAAGGTTCTGCTTACCGTAGACGTGCCAGTACGGCATCATGAAGAATAGGACCAGACACCAGGCGAAGGCGATCGCGATCCAGGTGCCTTCGACGCGGTCCAGCGACTGTTTCCACCAGACGCGACTGGCGGGCGATTCTATGGCGCTCATGGGGCTTTCCTTGTATTCCGGAGCTTTGCTACTTGGCGATCGGAATGCCGACGATCTCCATCACGCCCCAGATAACATAGAGCACCGTCGGCATGGCGATGCCCAGGAACAGGAGCAGGAAGGGGTTGTCGAGAAGCTGCTGCATCGCCGGAATCGGCTCGTCCAGATCGTCGTCACCCAGTTCGGGCGAAGGTGTCGCGCTGCTCATCGCTCTAGCTCCTCAAGGCAAGACAACCGGCGGACGGATGCCCGCCGAAAACCCGTGGCCGCGGCCGTGCTCGGCGCGGTGATCGTGGAGAAGAAATCTAGGCGCGCCGGACCGGTTTGCAATTGATGCGCATCAAGAAAAACCGGACCGGACGGTTGCGCAGCGATCAGCGGCTTCGCGATGTGGCAGAATCGGCAGCATGGATATCGCCGAGCACCCGAATCTTTTGACCGCGTCGCCGCGCATCATCGCGCAGGCGAAGAACGGCAACCCGCGCACTGTCGCGGCGTGGCTCCTCGTTTGCTGCGCACTGGTGTTCGCCATGGTCGTCGTCGGCGGCGTGACGCGCCTCACGCACTCGGGCCTGTCGATCACCGAATGGCAGCCGATCGTCGGCACCTTGCCCCCGCTCACCGACGCGCAATGGAACGTGGCCTTCGCCCAATACCAGGCCACGCCCGAATACAGCCAAGTCAACCGCGGCATGACGCTCGAGGCGTTCAAGGGCATCTTCTGGTGGGAGTATTTCCACCGGCTGCTGGGCCGCGCGATCGGCGCGGTGTTTCTGCTGCCGTTGCTATGGTTCATTGCCCGGCGCAGGATTCCGCCGGGGTTCGCGCCGAAGCTCTTCGGCATCTTCGCGCTCGGTGCGCTGCAGGGCGCGATGGGCTGGTACATGGTGCAAAGCGGGCTCGTCGACGATCCGCGCGTCTCGCACCTGCGCCTGATCGCCCACCTGGGGCTCGCCTTCGTCATCTTCGCGGCGATGCTGTGGAGTGCGCTTTCGCTGCTGCGCATGGAGAGCGCGACCGACCACGCGCGCACCGCGCCGCTGCGAAGGTCGGGGTATGCGCTGACGGCTTTGATCTTCGTCATGGTGCTTAGCGGCGGGTTGGTCGCCGGGATCCACGCCGGCTTCGCCTACAACACCTTTCCGCTGATGGACGGCCGCATGGTGCCTCAGGAAATCATGCTGATCGATCCGTGGTACCTGAATTTCTTCAACAACATGGCGACCGTGCAGTTCGATCACCGGGCGATCGCCTGGGTGCTCGCGCTCAGCGTACCCGCGTTCTGGTGGCGCGTGCGAACATCGCCGGACGTATCGGCTGCGGCGCAAAGCGGTGCGAATCTTCTGCTGGCGTTGCTCGCGTTGCAGATAACCCTCGGGATCTGCACGCTGCTCTTGGTCGTGCCGTTGCCGCTTGCCGCGGCCCATCAAGCCGGCGCGATGCTGCTGTTCGCGGCCGCGCTGAATGTCGCGCATGCCTTGCGTTGACCACGGCTGGCGATCCTCCGGCTGCCGGCGCAGCCCCGATCGCAGCCAGGAACCCGTCGTTTAACCGAACGCAGCCAGGAACCCGTCGTTTAACCGAAAAGGAGAAAACCCATGCCATTTCCCGCCATACGCACGCTGATTGCTCTTGCGCTCGCCGCCTCGCTCGGCGCATGCGGGCAGAGTTCCGACAAGGCCGCTGCCGACGCAAAGGCTGCCGCCGACGCAGCGGCGCAAGCGAAGGCCGCCGCGGAGACCGCGGCGCAAACGACGAAGGCGGCCGCAGACAAAGCCGCCGAAGCCGCGAAGGCCGCCGCGAGTGACGCCGCCTCGAAGGCGAGTGAAGCCGCGACGGCAGCCGGCAGCAAGGCCGCCGAGGCGACCAAAGAGGCCGCCGACAAGGCAGCGCAAGCGACGAAGGACGCCGCCGACAAGGCGGCAGCGGCAACGAAGGAGGCCGCTGCGATGAAGGCCGCCCCCAAAGACGCGACGGACGCGACGAAGAAGTAGCGCACCGGCGAGCAACGCAAAAAGCGCGGGTGCGATACCGGCGTATCGCATCTTGGAGCATCCGCGCGGGTCCCCCAACGAAATCGGCGCGGTCATCGCTCGTGATGCGCTTGATGCGCATCAATGCACTGCTCGCTGGCGATCCGAATAATGGCCCTATTCATGATCGAGACTGAACTGCGGCTCCCCGCCGTTGCAACCGCGGGCGAATCTGATGGCTAGCACAATTGAACTCGATGTTCGCGGGCTCGAGCCTCCCGAGCCCATGGTGCGGATCGTCGCGGCGCTCGACGCGCTTACCGCCGGCGGGTCGGTTCGTGTCAAGATCGATCGGCAGCCGCTGCCGCTTTACCGCATGCTCGAGCGCAACGGGTACGTCTACGAAGAGCGATCGGGCAGCGACTCGCTGTTCGAGATCATCATTCGGCTCCGCGAGGACGCATGAGCGCCGCCGGGCCGCCCCAAGGCGCGAACTGCGCAAGCGTGGGGGTACACCAATGAGCGCCGGCGAAACCCCGACGCTCCCTATCGTGCTGACGGACCTGATCAAGAAGATCGGGCGCGGGCCGCATGGCGCTTCCGATCTCGATACCGACTCTGCGAGGGAACTTTTCGCGACGATGCTCGACGGTGGGGCACCGCCGCTCGAGCTCGGCGCCGTGCTGCTCGCTTATCGCATCAAGGGCGAGACCGTTGCGGAGCTGATCGGCTTCATGACAGCACTCGGCGAGCGCCTGGCGCGCCTCGAAGCGCCCGCGGATAGGCCGCGCCCAGTCGTGTTGCCGACCTACAACGGCGCGCGTCGACTTCCCAACCTCACCGCACTGCTCGCCCTGTTGTTACGGCGCTACGGGGTGCCGGTGCTGCTCCACGGGCCTGCGGATGCGGACAACGACTTCGGCCGGGTTACCACTGCGGCTGTATTGTCGAAGCTTGGCATCGAGCCGGCGACTTCCGTCGTCGACGTGCAACAGCGACTGATGCGGGAAGGGATCGGGTACGCGCCGATTGCGCTCCTCGCGCCGGGGCTCGCCGAGTTGCTGGCGCTGCGCCGCAGGCTCGGTCTGCGCAGTACCGCCCACACCGTCGCCAAGCTTATCGATCCGTTCGGCGGTGCCGGCTTCCGCGTCGTGAGCGTAACGCATCCGGACTATCTCAAGCGCATGCGCGAGTTTCTCGCTGCGACGCACGCCGACGCGCTGCTCTTGCGCGGGACCGAGGGCGAGCCGTTCGCGAATCCGCGCCGGCAGCCGCAGCTCGAGTGGTTTCACGGCGGGGTCGCCACAGTGCTGTTCGAGGCGGAAGTCGGAACGTTGACGACGCTGCCGGAACTTCCCGAAGGAATCGACGCGGAGACGGCCGCGGCCTGGATCGCCGCTGCGCTGGCCGGTGAGCGACCGGTCCCGCAACCCATCGTCAACGAGCTGGCGTGCTGCCTGCACGCGACACGGGAAGAGCCCGCTGCGGCTTGATCAGCCTGCCGCGACCATGTACGCAGGCTGCGCCGGTGCAAACCACGCCAGCGTGCTCTGCAGCCGTACCACCTCGCCAACGATGATCAGGGTCGGCGGTTCGATCGCCGCCGCAGACGCGCGCCCGGGCAGTGTCGAGAGCGTTCCGCTGACGACGCGCTGGCGCGCGGTCGTCCCGTGTTGCACGATCGCGGCTGGCGTCGTTCCCGGCAGGCCGTGCGCGATCAGCTCACGGCACAGCGTTGGCAAGCCGAGCAGTCCCATATAGACGACGATGGTCTGGCGTGGCCGCGCGAGCGCGGGCCAGTCGAGATCCATGGTGCCGTCCTTGAGATGGCCGGTTACGAAGACGCAGGCCTGCGCGTGGTCGCGATGGGTCAGCGGGATGCCCGCGTACGCCGCGACGCCGTTGGCGGCCGAGACGCCGGGAACGACTTCGAACGCAATGCCGTTCGCGGCGAGGGCTTCGAGTTCCTCGCCTCCGCGCCCGAAGATGAAAGG
>WNGK01010350.1_pt1 | contig 18775 bp, 15 predicted proteins | sample 5400601 | NCBI WGS metagenome assembly WNGK01 (sample SAMN13153376, study PRJNA577476) | soil metagenome | isolation source: 60 cm soil or saprolite under Garry oak tree replicate 1 | place: USA:California | collected 2016-06-15
GGAGCTGTCCCGTGGCGAGAGATGAGACCTGCATCGGCAGCGTCGGCATCCTGTCCGTGGGCACGCGGGGCGGCGACGGCCCGGGCGAGGTGCGCATCAAGATCCGCGGCGGCTCGGAGACCTTTCTAGCCTGGTCAGAGAAGCCGCTGCCCAGGGGGGCGACCGTCCTTGTCATCGACTCGCGCGGAGCGCGGGCGGTCGACGTCATCGAGTGGGAAGATTCGCTCGGCGAAATTCCGCGCAATCCGGGGTTATATCTGTATTAGGAGATGAACGACGATGTTCGGTTACCGTGTACCGGCACCCGACGAGGCCATGCTGATATCCGGCGGGAGCGGGGCGTCGGGCGCGCCGTTCCGGGTGGTGGTCGGCCACGGCGCCTTCGTCCCGCCCATATTCCGCAAGACCAGGTACCTCACTCTTTCCATGCAAGAGGCTGAGGTCGCGGAGCAGTGCGTGACCCATCAGGGCATCGCGCTGAACGTGCGCGCGGTAATCGCGTTCAAGGTCGGCAACGACCAGGAATCCATCGTCAACGCCGGGCAGCGCTTCCTCTCCGACCAGGACCAGATGTCGGTGCTGACCGGGCGGATCTTCGCCGGTCACCTGCGCTCGATCATCGGCTCGATGACCGTCGAGGAGATCGTCACCGAGCGGCAGAAGCTCGCCACCGAGGTACTCGACGGCTCCAAGGCCGAGATGGCCACGATCGGGCTGATCGTGGACTCGCTGCAGATCCAGTCCATCGACGACATGGGGGCCGGCTACATCGCCGCCATGGCCGCGCCGAACAACGCCGCCATCCAGCGCCAGGCCAAGATCGCGCAGGCGGCGGCCGACCAGGCGTCGGCGGAGGCGCAGCAGGCGTCGGTGCGCAAGCAGGCCGAATTCGCCAGGGAAACTTCGGTCGTGCAGGCCCAGTACAAGGCCGAGGTGGACAAGGCGCAGGCCGAGGCGGCCCAGGCGGGGCCGCTGGCGCAGGCAAACGCCCAGCTTGCGGTGATCAACTCGCAGGCTGAGCTGGCCCAGCAGCAGGCCCAGCTCCGGCAGCAGCAGCTGGTCTCCGAGGTGGTCAAGCCGGCCGAGGCCGAGGCCGAACGGATCAGGATCCTGGCCCTGGCGGAAGCCGAGCGCACCCGCATCCAGGCCGAGGCGGCCGCGTCCAACAACCGCGTCGCCCTCGACCAGCTGCTCATCAACCAGCTGCCGCTGATCGTCAAGGAGGCCGCGGCCGGGCTGGCCGGGGCCAACGTGAGCGTGCTCAACGGCGCCGACGGCCTCGGTGAGATCGCCGCCGGGCTGGTCAGCCAGGGCCTGACCATCCTCGATTCGGTCCGCAAGGGGATGCCGGCGCCGCCGCAGGCCAGCGGCGACAACGGGCGCGTGGTGAGCGGCCAGGTGGTGCCGGACAGCCCGGCCGGTTCGGCCCGCGGCTAGCCGCGTCCGCCGGCGCCCGGCCGGCAAATCTGGCTATTTGCTGACGTCCTGGCAAGTGCCGCGCTAACCCGAACGCCTCTGGCTAGGCTCGCAATCGTGGCAGCAGCGATTACGGCCGTCCATGCCCAGGCGGAAGAAGAAGAGCCGGCGCCGCCATCTGGCGATCGCCGGACGGTGGCGCTGGCCGCCGTCTATTACCTGCTGGCCGCGCTGGCGGTCACGCTCTGGCTCTGGCGGGACCCGGCGACCAGGACGGTGCTCGGCAACCCCAACGACGCTGACCAGCTGGCCTGGTTCCTCCGGTACGACGCCGCCGCGATCGGGCACGGGCACCTGCCGGCGCTGGTGACCACCGCGATGAACGCCCCGCAGGGCGTGAGCGTCATGTGGAACACGTTCATGCTGCTGCCCGGGGCGCTGCTGACCCCGGTGACGTTGCTGTTCGGGCCGCAGAGCGCGCTCACGGTGTTCATGACGGCTGGGTTCGCCGGGTCGGCGCTGGCCATGTTCGCCGTGTTGCGGCGCTGGGACGTCAGCGTGGCAACCGCGGCGCTCGGCGGGGCGGTCTACGGGTTCTCCCCGGCGGTGCTGCACTCGGCCATCGGCCATTACGACCTGCAGTTCGCCGTGCTGCCTCCGCTGATCATCGACGTCGGCCTGCGGCTGGCGACCGGCCGGACGAGCGCCGTGCGCGGTGGCCTCTGGCTGGGCCTGCTGGTGACGGCGCAGCTGTTCATCACCGAGGAGATCCTGGCCGTCACGGCCATAGCCGGGATCGTTCTCATCGCCGTGCTCGCGGCCAGTCGGCCGCGTGCGGTGGCGGGCTCGATCAGGCGGGTGGCGGGCGGCCTGGGCGTGGCGGCGGGCGTGACGGTCGTGATCGCCGGATACCCGCTGGGGGTGCAGTTCTTCGGCCCGCTGCGCGAGCACGGCAGCCCGTTCACGACGGACTTCTTCAAGAACGACTTGTCATCCTTCGTGGCGCCCTCGTCGTACCAGTTCTTCCACACCGCGGGCAGCGCGGCCGCCGCCTCGCGGTACCAGGGGCAGCTGCCCGAATATCTCGGCTACCTCGGCTGGCCGCTGATCATCGTGCTGCTGCTGGCCGCGATCACCGGCTGGCGGCGGCTGCCGGTCCGGGCAACCGCGGTCGCCTGCGTGGTGCTCGGGGTGTTCTCCCTCGGCGGCACCCTGCTGTTCGGCGGGCACGGGCACCCCGCGATCAAGCTGCCCTGGTACTGGCTGCAAGGCCTGCCGCTGCTCAACGCGGCGCTGCCGGACCGGTTCTCCCTCGTGGCGGACGGCGTGGCCGCCGCGCTGCTGGCCTTCGCGGTGGACGCGGCCATCCCGGTCTTCGCCGCCTTCGCCGGGCGCCGGCGGCTGCGGCTGGCCGCCGGCTGGCGCCCGGCCGCGGTGGTGATGTCCGGCGCGGTGCTGGCCGTCTTGCCCATGGTGCCGAAGCCGCTGCCCGTCGCCGCGGCGACTCCGGTGCCGCCCGGCTGGTCGGCGGCGTTCGCCGCACTGCGGCTGCCCGCGTCGGCCAGCGTGCTGGTGGTGCCGATCCCGATGTCCACCTTCACCGAACCGCTGCGCTGGCAGGCTGACACGGGCGAACCCGGCTCGCTGGTCGGCGGGTATTTCATGGGTCCGGCCTGGAACGGGCGCGCGTACACCGACGGGAACGGCACGCCCGCCGCGGGCCTTTACCTGAACACCATGTGGACCTTTTCGCAGGCGGGCCTGCCCAAGGCGCTGACGACCGGGGTCCCGGCGAACGCCCACCCTGGGGCCGCGGGCTACGTGCGGGTCAGGGCCGTGACCGACACGAAGATGCGGGAGCAGATCAGGGCCTGGCGGGTGTCCGCCGTCGTCGCGGTGGCCAAGCCGGACTCGCGGCTAGGCCGTTACCTCACCGTCCTGCTCGGGCCGCCCGCCGTCGTGGCCGGCGACGTGTTGGCCTGGCGGACGTGAGCGGCGTTCTCAGAGGCGATTCATAGCCTGGTCTCGGATTCATAACGAGGGCAGAGGTCGTTCGGCAGGTACGCATAGCCCCGTCGGGCAGTGTGGTCAGTGAAGCCGATACAGACCAGCTAAGAGGAGTTAACGATGACGACCATGCTCTGGATCAACGTGCTGCTGGCTATTCCGTTCATTGCGCTCTGGGCCGGGATCCCCATGTGGCTCGTGCTGCGGCGCCAGGACCGCAAGCCGCGGCCGGCCGCGACGCCCGCCGTCCGGATGGTTCCCGCGGTGCGCCACGAGGACGCCGGCTACCGCCGCGTCGCCTAGCACGCCGTGCACCACGCACACAACTGCAGATCGGCAGCACCGCCGGGTGACGCGGCGGACGCGGGCCGGGAGGCCAGGATGTACGGGCCTCCCGGCCCGCAGTCTTGTGAGCCCGCAGTCTTGTGATGTGAGAGGCTGCCGGGATGCTGGCGTTGAGCATCGCGTGCACGGTGGCCGCGGTCGCCTGGGCCTACCTGGTCGCCGGGCACGGCGGGTACTGGCGGACCAGCGAGTGGCTGCCGCGTGTCACCCATGAGCCGGAGGCGTGGCCGGACGTGGTGGCGGTGGTCCCGGCCAGGAACGAGGCCGAGATGCTGTCGGCCACGCTGCCCGCGCTGCTCGGGCAGGAGTATCCCGGGGCGCTGACCGTCATCGTGGTCGACGACGGCAGCTCCGATGGCACCGGCGAGGTCGCCGCGCGGATCGCCCGCGAATCAGGCAGGCCGCTGCGCGTGATCCCCGGCACCCCGCCGCCCGAGCCTGACGAGGGCGACGGCCGCTGGGCGGGCAAGGTGTGGGCCATGGCCCAGGGACTCCGCGCGGCCGGACCGGCCGGCTACGTGCTGTTCACCGACGCCGATATCGCCTGGGAGGCGCATACGCTGCGCCACCTGGTGGCCGCGGCGGAGGGGGACGACCGGGACCTGGTCTCGCAGATGGCCCTGCTCCGGGCGGCTACCGGCTGGGAGCGCGTGGTGGTGCCGGCTTTCGTGTACTTCTTCGCCCAGCTCTACCCGTTCCGGCGGGTGAACGCGCCCGGCTCGCGGACGGCCGCCGCGGCCGGCGGCTGCATGCTGGTGCGCCGCAGCGCGCTGGAGAGATCCGGCGGCCTGGCGCCGATCAGCGGCGCCCTCATCGACGACGTGGCCATGGGCCGCATGATCAAGCGCCAGCGGGGCCGCTGCTGGCTCGGGCTCACCCGGCAGGTGGCCAGCGTGCGCCCGTACCCCCGGCTCGCCAGCTTGTGGCAGATGGTGGCCAGGTCGGCGTACACCCAGCTGAATTACTCCCCGGCGCTGCTGGCCGCGACGCTCATCGGGCTGCTGTTCCTGTACGTCCTGCCGCCGGCCGGCGCGGTCATCGGGCTCGCCGTCCTGCTGGCCGGCGGGTCCGGCCCGGCGGCCCTCGCGGCCGGCGCGGGCCTGGCCGGCTGGGCGCTCATGTCGCTGAGCTACCTGCCCATGCTGAGGCTGTACCGGCTGTCGCCGCTGCGCGCGCCCGGGCTGCCGCTGATCGCCCTGCTGTACGCCGGCATGACCGCCGACTCCGCCCGGCGTCACCACACCGGCCGCGGCGCGCAGTGGCGCGGCCGCACCAACCAGACGCTCGGCGGGCGGCTTCCGCCCGGGCGGGGCCAGCGGGGATGATGGGGCATGGCAGATTGATCCTGGTAAGCGATGACGCTAGAAGGTGGACACGTGACGATCAGCGTTCAGGGCGTGGTGGCCCGCGGTAAGGGCGAGCCGGTCGAGGTGACGACGGTCCTGGTGCCCGAGCCCGGGCCCGGGGAGGCGCTCGTCACCGTGCAGGCGTGCGGGGTGTGCCACACCGACCTGCATTACAAGCAGGGCGGCATCGGCGAGGACTTCCCTTACCTGCTGGGGCACGAGGCGGCGGGCGTGGTCGACGCGGTCGGGCCCGACGTGACCGACGTGGCGCCCGGCGACTTCGTCATCCTGAACTGGCGCGCGGTCTGCGGGCGGTGCCGGGCCTGCAGCCGCGGCAGGCCGTGGTACTGCTTCAGCACCCACAACGCGAGCCAGAAGATGACGCTGGAGGACGGCACCCCGCTGTCCCCGGCGCTGGGCATCGGCGCGTTCGCGGAGAAGACGCTGGTCGCCTCCGGGCAGTGCACCAAGGTCGACCCGGCGATCCCGGCGGCCACCGCCGGGCTGCTCGGCTGCGGCGTGATGGCGGGCCTGGGAGCCGCCATCAACACCGGCGGCGTGACCCGCGGCGACAGCGTCGCGGTAATCGGCTGCGGCGGCGTGGGCGACGGCGCGATCCTCGGCGCCCAGCTGGCCGGCGCGCGGACGATCATCGCGGTGGACGTGGACGACCGGAAGCTGGAGTGGGCCCGCGGTTTCGGCGCCACCGACGTGGTCAACTCGCGGACCGCCGACCCGGTCGCCGCGATCAGGGAGTTGACCGGCGGCTTCGGCGCGGACGTGGTGATCGAGGCCATCGGCCGGCCCGAGACCTACGAGCAGGCGTTCTACGCCCGTGACCTGGCCGGCACGGTGGTCCTGGTCGGCGTGCCGACACCGGAGATGCGGCTGGAACTGCCGCTGCTCGACGTGTTCGGCCGCGGCGGGGCACTCAAGTCCTCCTGGTACGGGGACTGCCTGCCCAGCCGCGACTTCCCGATGCTGGTCGGCCTGCACCTGGCCGGGCGCCTCCCGCTGGACAAGTTCGTGTCGGAGACGATCGGCCTCGGCGACGTCGAAGAGGCCTTCGCCCGGATGGGCCGCGGCGAGGTGCTGCGCAGCGTCGTGACCCTGTGAACCACGCCCGGAAAACCACGCCTCGGTGAACCACGACGGCGCCGCGGACCCCGCCGCTCGCATCGCGATGTGGTCGGGGCCGCGGACCGTGTCCACCGCGCTGATGCGGGCCTGGGAGAACCGGCCGGACACGGTGGTCACCGACGAGCCGCTTTACGCCTTCTACCTGGATCGCACGGGCATCGACCACCCGGGGCGGGACGAGGTGATCGCGAGCCAGCCCACCGACTGGCGGGTGGTGCTGACCCGGCTGACCAGCGCCCTGCTGCCCGCCGGGGCGGTGATCGGCTACGCCAAGCACATGACCCATCACCTGCTGCCCGAGGTGGATCGGGCCGCGCTGGCCCCGTTCCGGCACGCGCACCTGATCAGGGACCCGCGCGAGCTGCTCGCGTCCTACGCCCGGGTGCGGGCCGAGCCGACGCTGGCCGACCTCGGGCTGCGGCAGCAGGCGGAGATCTTCGAGACGTTCGGCGGCCCGGTGGTCGATTCCCGCGACCTGCTCACCGATCCCGAGGGCGCGCTGCGCGCGCTTTGCCAGGCGCTCGGCGTGCCCTTCGACGGCCGGATGCTGGCCTGGCCGGCCGGGCCGCGGGACAGCGACGGGGTGTGGGCGCCCTACTGGTACGACAGCGTCCGGTCTTCGACCGGTTTCGCCGCCTACCGGCCGCGGGCCGGGCCGCTGCCCGCCCGCCTCGAGCCCCTCGCGGAACAGTGCGCGCCGTACTTCGCCCGGCTCCACCGCTACCGCATAACCAGCCACCAAGGACAATATGAGCGAGCCAAAGGCGGCGCGGTGCCGCCTGGACTGAGGAGCGACGAAGGAGCGACGAGGGAAGGCGGCACCTAAAGGCGCCGCCGGAGGCGAGCGAATAGGGAGAAACCTTGCTGCAGGTCTTCGATGAGCGTAACCGCGACCTCATCGTCAACGTGGGCGGCAGGCTCACCCACCGCGACCGGGCCGCGGTGAGCCCGTTCGACTCCGTCGTCCAGGGCGGCGACGCGGTCTGGGAAGGGCTCAGGCTGTACGACGGGAAGATCTTCCGGCTGGACGAGCACCTGGCCAGGCTGCGCGCCTCGGCCCGGGCGCTGGCGTTCGGCCAGGTTCCCGCCGACGAGGAGGTCACCGAGGAGATCAGGCGCACGCTCGCCGCGAACAGCATGCGGGACGGCGTGCACATCAGGCTCACCCTCACCCGCGGGGTCAAGGTCACCTCGGGCATGGACCCCCGGCTCAACCAGGCCGGGCCGACGCTGATCGTGCTGGCCGAGTGGAAGGACCCGGTGTACGACGCGGCCGGCATCACGCTGATCACCGCGAGCGTGCGCCGCCCGGCGCCGGACTGCCTCGACCCGAAGATCCACCACAACAACCTGCTGCCCTCGATCCTGGCCAAGATCGAGGCGAACGTGGCCGGCGCCGACGACGCGGTGATGCTCGATCACCGCGGCTTCATCGCCGAGACCAACGCCACGCACGTCTTCATGGTGACCGGCGGGATGCTGGCCACGCCGACCACGGTGTCCTGCCCGGAGGGCATCACCCGGGCGACGGTGCTCGAACTGGCCGCCTCGGCCGGGATCGGCTGCGCGACGGGCGACTACACGCTGCCCCAGCTCTACACCGCCGAGGAGGCGTTCGTGACCGGCACCATGGGCGGCCTCGCCCCCGTCGTGTCCGTCGACGGCCGCCCCATCGGCGACACCACCCCCGGCCCCGTCACGAAACGCCTCACCGCCCTGTACGCCGACCTAACCGCCACCACCGGCACCCCTGTCACCTGACCCCCCACCCGCCCCGCCTCCTGCCCGCCCCCATTGAAGTCGGTGTGCCCCCGGGTACGTTCTTGCGTACCCGGGGGCACACCGACTCGGGCGGGCGGGACGCGGGCGGGACGCGAGAGCAGGGTGTGACGCACGGGAGGATGGCCGGGCGGAGGCGGGAGGGGCGGACGGGGCTCGTTCGGGTTAATCGCTCTTGATCTTGCCGTCTTCTAGTTCCAGGACGGAATCGGCGATGCCGATGAGGTTCGGGTCGTGGGTGGCCACCAGGGCGGTCACGCCCTCGGACTGGACGACGGCGCGCAGCAGGGCATGATCTGCTTCCCGGTCTCCGAATCGAGCTGGCCGGTGGGCTCGTCGGCGAGCAGCACCTGCGGGCTCCCGGCCAGCGCCCGGGCGATCGCGACCCGCTGCTGCTGGCCGCCGGACAGCTCGCCGGGCCGCTGCCTGGCGTGCTCGCCGAGGCCGAGCAGCGTGGTCTTCCCCGAGTGCTGCCGCGACAATCACCATGCGGTGAGCGTTCATCCGGGGCAGTGTCAGCGAACCCCGTGTAAGGCCCGTCAGGACTTCGAGCCTACGATCCGGGCTGGCTGATAAAAAGGGTGCGTACGTGACCTGGTACCCGCCTGAAACCAGGCGGGGATGCGAAGGGGCTGCGAGTGTCCGTCATCGTCATTACCGGGGCCGCGGGCCTCGTCGGGTCCATGTTGCGGCCGCGGCTGGCCCGGCCCGGGCGCACCCTGCGCGTGCTCGACGTCGCCCCGCTGACGGCCGGGCCGGGCGAGGAGGCCATCCGGGCGTCGGTGACCGACATGGACGCCATGACGGCCGCCTGCCAGGGAGCGGACGCCGTCATCCACCTGGCCGGGATCCCAGGCGAGGCGTCCTGGCCGCGCATTCTCGACCTGAACATCAACGGCAGCTACGTGACGTTCGAGGCGGCCCGGCGGGCCGGGACGCCGCGGGTGATCTTCGCCTCGTCCAACCACGCGGTGGGATTCACCGCGCGTTCGGCCTTCCCTGTGCCCGACTACGCGTTCCCCGCGCCGGACACCTACTACGGCGTCTCCAAGGCGACCGTCGAGGCGCTGGCCGCGATGTACCACCACCGCTACGGCCTGGACGCGATCTGCGTGCGGATACTGTCCTGCTTCCCGCGCCCGAAGAACGTGCGGATGCTGTCCACCTGGCTGTCGCCCGATGACGCGGGCCGGCTCTTCGAGGCCTGCCTGACCGCCGGGCAGCCCGGGTTCCGGGTCGTCTTCGGGGTGTCCGCCAACACCCGCGGCGGCTGGGTCTCGCTGGCCGAGGCGAGGGCGCTCGGCTACGAACCCCGGCCTTCGCCGCCGAGATCATCGCGGAGCAAGGCGAGCCGGACCCGGAGGACCCGGTCCTGCGCTACCTGGGCGGCGAGTTCACCCTCCCCGATGCCCAGGTCCCCCAGGCCTAGCGCGGGACGCCCCGGCCGCATCCCGGTTCCCGCAGCTAGTGCTGGCGTTCCTCGTCGTGGTGGATCCGGTCGAGGCAGATCGCGATGCAGATGATGAGGGCGTCGTTCTCGCCCGGTGCCACGTCGACGCCGTAGGTGTCACGGAGCCGGAACCACGCCCGGGAGATCCAGGCGATGACCTGCCGGCCGTCGCGGATCTCGAAGTCCTTGTCGATGAGGTTCCCGACCGCCTCCAGCCGCCCGCGGCCGGGGATGTCGATGACCGCGCGGTGGTGCAGCGGCGATATCACCGCCTTGTGCACCGTGGCCACCGCGCCGTCGTACTCGATTTCCATCGCGTCGGTGAAGGTGAGGAACCGCTTGCGGATGATCGCCAGGGTGTCGCCCGAGGCGTCCTTGAGCTCGAAGGTCTCGCGGAGCCTGAGCGCCTTGCCGTCGACGAGGAAAACCTTGCTGCCTTGCTCGTCGGTGACCCAGAAGTCGTCGGTGATCGAGAAGAGCCGTTCCCGCACGAGATAGCGCATACCCGACAGGCTATCCAGCGTCGGCCGTGCCACTGGCCCGGTACTCGTCCCAGCTGGCCTGGATGCCGGAGAGTTCCTTGGCGACGAAGTCGAAGAAAGCGGCATGGGAGGCCAGCCGGGCGCCGGCCGGGGTGTCCGGGCCCACCAGGTCGATGCCCTCCCTGATCAGCGCGGTCCAGCGGGTCATCACCTGGTCGCGCAGCCGGAGCATGTCGTGCCATACGTCGTCGGGCATCCGGTAGTAGTCCCGGCGTGATCCCGGCACCCGCTCCTTGTGCACCAGGCCCAGCTGGATCAGGTAGCGCACCGCGCCGGATACGGCCGCCGGGCTGATCCGCAGCATCCCGGCCAGCTCGGCGGCGGTGAGGCGGCCGGCGTCGGTGACCATGAGGGCGACGAAGACCCGCGACGGCATGGGCGGCATGCCCGCGGCGACCATGACGGAGGCGAACCGCTCGATGTAGCCGAACAAACGGTCCTGCGAGCCTGAGTCGTCGGGCATCGTGACGTCACCTCCAGGTAAAAGCGTACCGTATTTCGAAGATTCATAATTCAGTGAAAACTGTGTAAGCTGAGTTCATGACGAACGCGATCGAGGTGCGCGCGCTGCGCAAGTCGTTCGGCCGGACGCAGGCGCTCGACGGCCTGGACCTGACCGTCCGGACCGGTGAGGTGCACGCCTTCCTCGGCCCGAACGGGGCGGGCAAGACCACCACCATCCGCATCCTGCTTGGCCTGCTGCGCAAGGACGGCGGCGAGGCCAGCCTGCTCGGCGGCGACCCGTGGCGGGACGCGGTCCGCCTGCACGCCAGGCTCGCCTACGTGCCCGGTGACGTGACCCTGTGGCCGGCCCTGACCGGCGGCGAGATCATCGACCTGCTGGCCCGGCTGCGCGGCTCGCAGTCGGCCATCGACCCCAAGCGCAAGGACATGCTGATCGAGCGGTTCGCATTGGATCCGGCCAAGAAGGCGCGGGCCTACTCCAAGGGCAACCGGCAGAAGGTGGCGCTGATCGCGGCCCTGGCCAGCGACGCCGAGCTGCTGGTGTTCGACGAGCCGACGGCCGGGCTCGACCCGCTGATGGAGGCGACCTTCCGCGAGTGCGTCGACGACGAGCGGCACCGCGGCCGCACCGTGCTGCTGTCCAGCCACATCCTGGCCGAGGCGGAGGCGCTGTCGGACCGGGTGACGATCATCCGCGACGGCCGGACGGCCGAGACGGGCACGCTGGCCGAGATGCGCCACCTCACCCGGACGACGGTGGACGCCGAGCTGGCCGGCCCGGTCAGCCTGGACGGCCTGCCCGGTGTCCACGCGGCGGATGTTCACGGCACCAGGCTGCACTGCGAGGTGGATCCCCCGGCGCTGAACGACGTGCTGGCCCGCCTCACCGCGGTCGGCGTCCTGTCTCTGGTGTGCCGGCCGCCGACGCTGGAGGAGTTGTTCCTGCGTCATTATTCATCCGAACGGACCGGGCCGGGAGCTCAGCCATGACCGTTCTTGCCGGGACCGGGGCGCTGGCCAAGCTCGCCTTCCGCCGGGACCGGATCATGCTGCCGGCCTGGGTCTACGTGATCACCGCGCTGGTGGCCAGCAACTCCTACAGCCTGAACAAGCTCTACCCCACCGCCGGGGCCCGGGCGGACCTGGCGGCCAGCGGCGGCCGCAATCCGGCACTGGTCTTCCTGTACGGCCGCCTGTCCGGCGACTCGCTGGGCGCGGTGAGCGCCTGGCGGTACGGGGTGTGGGCCGCCATCTTCGCCGCGCTGATGAGCGTCTTCCTCGTGGTCAGGCACACCAGGGCCGACGAGGAGACCGGCCGGCTCGAGCTGGTCGGTTCGGCGGCGGTGGGCAGGCTGGCCGCGCTGACCGCTGGCCTGCTGGTCGCCGTGGCGGCGAACGTGGCCCTGGCGCTGCTGCTGGCCGTCGCGCTGATCTTCCTGGGGTTGCCGGCCGCGGGCTCGGTCGCCTTCGCGCTGGCCATCACCACCTGCAGCCTGGCGTTCGCGGCGGTGGCCGCGCTGACCGTCCAGCTCGCCGCGGGCGCCCGCGCGGCCCGGGGGATGGCGATCGGCGTGCTCGGCGCCGCGTACCTGCTGCGGGCGGTCGGCGATGTGGCCGGCTCAACCGGGCCCTCCTGGCTGACCTGGCTCTCCCCGCTCGGCTGGACCGAGTTCGTCCGGCCGTACACGGCCGACCGGTGGTGGGTCCTGGCCCTGCCGCTGGCCCTGACGGCGGCGGCCGTCGCCGCCGCGTACGTGCTGGCCGTGATCCGCGACTACGGGGCCGGGCTGCTGCCGGACCGGCCCGGGCGCGCCAACGCCTCCCGCTGGCTGCGCGGACCGCTCGGCCTGGGATGGCGGCTGCAGCGAGGAACGCTGCTCGGCTGGGCGGCCGGCTTCGCGTTCACCTTCGCCGCCAGCGGCGCCGCCGCCAAGGGGATCGGTTCGCTGCTCGGCGGCAGCACGCAGCTCAGGAACGCGTTCACCAGGCTCGGCGGGCAAGCCGGCATCACCAACGCCTACCTGGCCGCGATCATGTCGCTGGCCGGGCTGGCCGCCGCGGCGTACGCGACGTCGGCGGTGCTCCGGCTGCGCACCGAGGAGACCGAGGGCCGGGCCGAGCTGCTGCTGGCCACGGCGACCGGACGGATCCGGTGGGGGCTCAGCTATGTCGTGGTGGCCGTCTTCGGCACCGCGGTGCTGCTCGCCGTGGGCGGCCTGGCCGCGGGTCTCGGCTACGGGCTGCGCACCGGGTCGGCGGGACCGGAGGTGGCGCGGCTGCTCGGCGCGGCCGCGGCTCAGCTGCCCGCGTCGCTGGCCGTGGCGGGGATCGCGGTGGTGCTGCTCGGGACGGCGCCCCGGGCCTCGGTGGCCGGCGCGTGGACGGTGCTCGGCGCCGTCGTGGTGATCGCCCTGTTCGGTCAGGTGCTGCGGTTGTCCCACTGGGTGCTCGACATCTCGCCGTTCACGCACGTGCCGAAGCTCCCCGGCGGCCCGGTGCCGGCGGCGCCGCTGCTCTGGCTGAGCCTGGCCGCCCTGGCGTTCGCCGCCGCCGGCCTGGCCGCCCTGCGCCGCCGCGACATCGGCTGACCCTTGGTAACAAGGCGCTGATGCTCAACTGCACCCGCTACAACGCCCCGGTGCGGCTCTCACCTCGCCGCCGACCAGCGGAACAGCTTCTGATCGCCGGACCAGCTCTGGGTAAGCCGGTCCCGCGGTCGGCTATTCCGCCCGGGTTAACCACCAGACTCTGCCCCGCTTCTGGTGACGGTAACGAAGGGCGCAGACCGGCGGCGGCGAGTCGTTCGGGCAGGGTGTGCAGCCGCTCGAGCGGCTCGGCGCTGTAGACGAAGCGCACGTGCCGGGCGGCGACGCCGGCGCCCCAGCCAGTCATGGGCGTCGCCGCGATCGCGGCGTCGCGCAGCAGTGTCCGCGAGACCTCCGCTGGGTCGCGGCCGAGCGCTGCGACGTCGAGTAGCAGCGACCAGCCGCCGGCCGGGCGGATAAACGGCAGGCCGGTCGCGCAGATCAGGTCGCGGCGGCGCTGGAGCTCAGCGACGCACTCAGATACGTGGGCGTGGTCGCCGCGCAGCACGGCGGTGGCACCGGCGCGGGCGATGCCGACGGGCGTGGTGGTGTTGTAGACGTGCGCCCAGCTGACCGCTTCGATGAGTGCACGCGGCCCGGCAACCCAGCCGACCCGCCAGCCGATCATGCGGAACTCCTTGGAAAGTGAGCCGATCACGAGCGTGCGCTCGGTCATGCCGGGCTGGCGTATGGGGTGCAGCAGCGGGCGCTGGTCGAACAGGATCCTCTCCATTGCGCCGTCGTAGATCAGCAGCAGGTTGTGTTCGCGGCACAGCCGCGCGATCTCGTGCCAGTCGCCGGCGTCGAGCACGGCACCGGACGGCATTGACGGGCTCATCAGCAGCATCACCGTGGTGCGGGGCGAGACTGCGGCGGCTAGCGCGTGCCGGTCCAGCCGCCACTCACCATGGACCACCTGGTACGGCACGAAACGCGGCACACCGCCGGCTAGTCGTACCCGGTTGACCAGGCCGGCGTAGGTCGGGTCGGTGAGGATCACCTCGTCGCCGGGGTCGACCGTGGCGAGCAGGCAATCGAGCGCCGCTTCGGTGCCCCCGCTGGTGATGACGATCTCGGTTGCCGGGTCGTACGCGTGGCCGCAGCGCCCGGCTAGCAGCTCGGAGACCGCGGCGCGCAGGTCGTCGTCGCCGGTGAACGGCAGCCAGGAGTTCGCCTTGGGAGTGGCCAGCGCGGCCGCGGTGGCCGGCACGGCCTCTGGCGGCAGCGGCAGGTCGGTGTCCAGGTTCTCCAGCCGCAGCACCGGCCAGCGGCCGGTCGCGTTGTCTGCCTCGCGGGCCACCCGGTCGATGCCGAAGCCGATGACGCCGGCCATCCGCCCGGCTGTTTTAATCGTCATATCTGGCTACTATAATGACATCGTGCCGCCGCCACCAGCGGCCCGCATCGCCGCCAGCTTGCGCACCCTCCGGCAGCGCCAGGGCCTATCGGTCGCGCAGCTCGCCGAGCGCAGCGGCGTCGCCCGGGCCACCTTGACCAAGCTCGAGGCCGGCCAGGGCAATCCGACCATCGACACCCTCTATGCGCTAGCCGATACACTCGGCACCGCACTCGGCGACCTGATCGATGAGCCATCCGCCCGGATCGAGGTGATCCGGGCCGGTGAAGGTATCCGGGTGCGCGGCGCGGTCACCGCCCGCCTGCTGGACCGCATCAACGGCCGGGCCCTGGCCGAGCTCTACGAGGTCACGTTCGCCACCCGCGCCCGCCGGGCTGGCCCCCACCCGGCCGGCGTCGTCGAGTCGCTCATCCTGACCAGCGGGCGGCTGCGGGCCGGCCCGGCCGAGCACCCGGTCGAACTATCGGCCGGCGACTTCGTGCGCTTCCCAGGGGACGTGCCACACCTGTACCAGGCGATCGGCGCGCCAGCCCGCGGCATCCTCGTGATGAGCCATCCCTAGCTCACCGGCGCCTGGCTTTCCTCCCGCATTGGCCGCCGGCCCCGGCCACCGACGGAACCAGCGCTTTGCCTGTGCCTCCGCGGGCGCCGCCGGCCCAAGCCCAGGCCGACAGCCACGGCGGCGCGTGCCAGGCCAGAGGAACTCCTCGACCCCGATGCCAGCGGGCGGGATCACGGTCCTCAACTGCCGGTCCCCGCTCTGATCCGGTCTCGTCCTGCCTGGTATGACGCCCGGTCACCGCCGCGCTCACCGGTCCTGGCCTGGCCGTGCGCAACCTCAGAGCCTGCGAGCGGACGCCTTACGTCTTGTCCGTCCTGCTGGGGTCTCAGCCGTTCACTGCCGAAGGCCCGGAGCCGCCGGGTTCCTGGATTTCTATCACGCTGCGTCATCGGCGTTCAGCTTCAGGCCAGACACGCCTCCCCGGTCGTCCGGGACGCCCTGGCGGGCGACCAAATTGGTCGTCCAAGACACGCGAGAACGGATGTCCTGTCACGTCGCGCCAATCCGCATGCCATGCTCAAGATCGCTGGCCTGCCGCCCCGTCGACCTCATCTGCCGATGAGCGGGCGTCCGGGTACCTGTGTGCCGTTGCTCCTAGAGATCGCACTCCAGACAACTAAATTTAGGCTCGTTCGCTCACCCGTGCGCGAGCAACTTTCTGCCCTTCGTACATCCAGAGAGCGGCGCACGCCTAGACTTGGCGAGGCACGCCTCGGCGCGATGGGCGGCCTTGGCCGAGATCCTCCACACAGAGTTTCGTGGCGTATCTTCCGCGGCTGACCAGGGACGGCACTGCAGCCGTCGCATCGGAGAACATGTGATGACTAGCAACGCTCCAGGTAACCACCCATCGGCCTTCGCGCGCCGCCTTGTCCTAGTAGACGGGGATAACCTAATCGCCGCATGCCGCAACGATTCACATCTTGAGGGACAGCCACTGAACGAACTCGTCGCCGATCTACTGTCCTTCACCGGATATGTCTCGATGCAAATCTTTGTGAGCCCGGCGGTCTTTAAAGCACGCCCAGAGGCGCAGGAGATCTTTCAAAATACTAATGCTATAGTCAATTGGATTACGGGGCCATCTTCAGAAATTGACGCGGCACTCATAGCTGCTGGCACGACCGAGCTCCCGAATATCGATGAGCTTATTCTAGTAAGCGGCGACTCGGGTTTCATTCCCCTTCTGGAGAGCGCTCGATCCTCTGGCGTAAAAACAACGGTAGCCGCGCTTCCCATTAGTGTCAGCTCGGCTCTCGCTGCAGCGGCCGACAAAGTAGTCGATCTGCGCATATGGAAAGGCCGCGATTTGATAACTCTAGACTTCGCCTCCACCGCCCTTCCGCCAAGAAATCAGTATTTTGTGGGTAGAGAAGCTGAGGTGATTAAACTAGTATCATTGCTGAGCTCAGAATCTCCCCCGCCCGTGTTGCTAATCACAGGATTGGGCGGTGTAGGCAAGACTGCGTTGGCCATTGAAGCTGCCTATCGCGTGGCAGGCGAGTTCCCGGATGGTACGATCTATGTTAACCTGGGAGGAACTGCACCGAACTCTTTTCAAACTGCCGATCTCCTTGGCGCGCTGCTTACTGACCTAAATATTGTATCTTCCTTGCCTGAACCTGGTGAAGAGCGAGTTGCTACATTTCATTCATGGTTGGCCAGCCGGAAAGCGCTAATTCTCTTGGATGACGCCGGAGATGAGTCTCATATTCGCCAATTGCTACCCGGTAACTCTCGGTCTGTGGTCATCATAACTAGTCGGCGGCGTGCGCTAGGACTGGATGAGGCAACTGTCATGGTTCTCGACGTACTGCCAGCTGACGCGTCGGTAGTACTACTCGAGCGGAGCAGTGGATCTACTATTCCCGCCACCGAACCAGATGCGGCATTTGCGCTTGCTGCAGAGCTTGGCTACCTCCCCTTGGCGCTAGATCTAGCTGGACGGGTGATCGCGCAGGAACGCATAACTTTCACGGAGTACATGCGGCGCCTCTCGGAGATTCCAACTCGTACGGACGCGGCAGGTTCAAGCGTGTGGCAGGTGATCGACTTGGCCTATAAGCGGCTTGCACCTCTAGCGGCTCGTGTTATCAGACGGCTTTCACTTGTAGATGAGGGTGAGCAAATTCCATTCGACCTGATCTCGTTTCTCCTAAATCAAGAGGAGCAAGAGAGTATATCGGGGGCGTTGGACCAGCTTGCGGAGCTCGGCCTAATTTATCGAGTGACGAATGACTCTTTCGCTCTTCACGCCGCGGTGCGGGAATTTGCGAAGCGTCTTGCTGCGGTTGAAGATCCGCAAGATGAGGTTACCGCTGCCCGAGATCGAGCGCGTCGTTATTTTCTCCTTCAGCGAGGCTACCGGCCCCAGCCTGAGCCGCTGATCACGCGGGACTATTGGACGCTTAATGACGAATTGTCTTACCGGTATTATGGTGACGCGATAGCGGAGTTCATTCGGCATCGTCAGACGCGGCCTCCGCTGACTATCGGCCTGAAGGCGCCTTGGGGAGCTGGGAAGACCTCGTTGATGCGCATGATTCAAGACAATCTGGATCCACAAGATGGTGAACGGCCGTGCCGGATTAGGTTTGATGACGTGTCTCGACGCAAACTTGACGCCCGGCGCTTGTTTCGTCGAAGGCATGGCGTTGGAAGTGCAGAATCTGGCGACGAGGTTACTAACTTCGATATTCTCCGCGAGGCCGATACAGGTGATTCGCAAGAATTTTCTCCAGGCAGACGTGACGCTATCGACAAGTTGAGGGCCGGGCTAGCCGAGGGTGCTCCGATCGCCGCAAGCCAATGGCGTCCCACAGTCTGGTTCAATCCATGGATGTATCAAAGTGGTGAGCAGATTTGGGCTGGGCTGGCGTACGAGATAATTAGTCAGGTGACTGATCGGCTCCCGGCTGGTGACCGGGAACGATTTTGGCTCAGGCTGAATCTAGCACGCGTCGATCGTGATGCAGTGCGTCGCCGATTGTATCGGTTGCTTGCTGAGCGGATTCTGCCGCTTGGCGTCGTGTGGCTAGTCGCGGTGGTATTGACCCTAATGATGCTTGCCGTTGGCCAGCTTTTGCCTTCGGTGCGTGATGTGGCGAGGGGAGTATCTGCAACTGTGCTTGGCAGCGGCACTCTTGCGCTGGCTATAGGCGTATTCGTTCAAGTTCGGTCTTTTCTCAGAAAAGCTGCAACAGGTCCTCTGGCCTCTTTGGTACGGCAGCCTGATATCGTGGGCGGAGCTCGCGGGATTATGGCGGATCTGAATAGCACTAAATTTTCGCAGATCGTTCCTGATCCTGAGTACAGCTCGCGGCTCGGCTTCCTCCACCTCGTGCAGACGGACATGAAGCGCGTTCTTGATCTAGTCGCCACGGAGCAGCGGCCACTCGTAGTGCTTGTCGACGATCTTGACCGATGCTCGCCTGGCGCGGTCGCGCAGGTGATCGAGGCGGTCAACTTGTTCCTCGCTGGAGAGTTCCCAAACTGTATCTTCGTCCTCGCTATGGAACCTGGAGCCGTTGCCGCGCATGTCGAGGTGGCCTATAAGGACCTAGTGGCAGCGCTACGTGAGGGACGGCTGTCAGGAGATTGGTCCACGCTCGGCTGGCGATTCCTGGAGAAGATCGTTCAGCTGCCGCTGAGCCTACCGGCCCCACGTGCCGATCGCGAGATCCCTGAGTATCTGCGGTCTCTTATAGGCCTTCCGCCTTCGCAAGTGGAGCCGACTACACGGGAAGGTGTAAACGAACTTAACAGCCAGATAACGGCTAGT
>WNGK01012156.1_pt1 | contig 18762 bp, 14 predicted proteins | sample 5400601 | NCBI WGS metagenome assembly WNGK01 (sample SAMN13153376, study PRJNA577476) | soil metagenome | isolation source: 60 cm soil or saprolite under Garry oak tree replicate 1 | place: USA:California | collected 2016-06-15
GATGGGATAGCTCTTATAAATTTGCCGGACGGGCATCCGGTAGTAGTAGTCAGAACTGACATGCACGGGCGAATAACGAGGGTCGGCCAGCGGCACTTCGAGTTCAGCGACGGCCTTATCGTCCCAGGTCTTTGGAATCCGAGGCAACGTTCCGTTTTCAGGCTTCTGTGCGTGAACAACGACCATGACGGCGCTGATGCTGAGCAACACCAGCAGAACCAGCATCATAAGTCTGGTGCGTCTGTCTCGCATTTCAATCCTCCCGATTGGCACCTTGCTGTAATCCCAAATAGTCATTGACTCCAGCTTGTCGGCGCCGCCGCTGCTCCATCCTTGTTTGAGTACTCGATCTTCTGAAACGTGAAGGAGACTTCCTGCATCGAGCGACCGGCGTTGCCGTTGATCTCGCGCACCGATGAAACTATCGCATTGGTGAGCCGGACGGTTTGGAAGACTTCCGTGCGACTACCAACGTTTCGGGTGAACTCAAACACCACCGAAGTCAGTGTCTCGCCGCTGGCACCCGCGTTCACGAAAAAGGTGGACGTTTCATCCAGAGGCTTAACGATCACAACCGGATCGTTTGTGCGCCGCATCGCCGCGCGACCGCCCGCGCCGCGCGCACTCGAGCCGGCATTAACGGCCGCCATGCTCGAGGATCCGCCGGCAAGATCGCGCGGTGATTGGCTGTAGCGAAACTCCGTTGCACTTGCCTTGGTTTGTCCCTGATTCGAATTGACGATCAGAGTTAGCGTGCCCGCGAAAGACGAACTACCTAAAACCAAAACTGCGATTGTCATTGCAATTAGTCTTTTCATAACGAGTCTCCTTAGTTTGAAAATTCACGGTTGCTTTGTCGCACGCGATCATTCCCTGCCGCGCTGTATGCCTGGCAAGATTCGTAACTTTGCACTGAATGGCCCATTGAAAGTCTGATCAGCCCAATTGATCGTGGCGTCGCCGTTGCCACTGATTCCATTCCAGTCGCCCACCGAGCGGATGGCAATCACCATCGCGTGCAAACTCGATTGGCCGTTCGACGACGGTTGCAACAGACCAATCAGGATTCCATTGACGGAGTCGCCGGCTGGATCGGTAAGCGTGAAGGTTCCGCCCCACGCATTCGTGGTCGCTGCATCCGGCGGGCTCAGATTGCTAAAGAACGTTCCACCTCTCCAGGTATTGTTTCCACGCGAATTTTCCTGATCATTTCCCTGGACGGTGCGCACGCTGCCATCGGCAAAACCAGCGAGTTGAATTGCAGGCAATCCATTCGCGTCAAAACTGGTCGGCGAATGGCCGAACGTGAAAGTGGAAAGCCCTGTGACATCACTTTGAAGACCAAAAGTGTCATTGCCGCGATTGGAACCGATAAGCGAGTCGAGAGTAACTCCCGGCAGGGAAGCCACATCTTCGCCGCCGGAGCCTAGCGCCATTTCCTGGTCGATAATTGCGATGAACGGGTTAATGACATCGGCGCCAATGCCGCTGTAATTATTGAGATCGGTAAATGACACGCGACCATCACCATTCAGATCGAGTTGATTGAATGCACGTTCCGTCGTTAAGCGCGACTCCAACCGGCGCGTGATTTCGGGAAAGTCCTGCGGCCTTTGCAGAATCAATTGGAAGAGTGTCTGCAACGCAGCTCCATTGATATCGCCGAACATCTGCGAGTGGACCGATTCAGCTTCCGGCAACGGCGCTTCAAAGACGCCCCCCGTGTTATCTGTGACCACTTGCGTTGAACCCGTCTTGCCGGGAACAGCGGGTGTCCCCGACGCGCTCCAAACGCCGCCGCCCGCGTTCACAAAGATCTCGAAGAAGTAGCCATTGTTCTGACGGTGTGAGCAGTTCGAAAGATCGGAGCACTGAAATTGGTCGCTCAGATTCAGCTCTTCGAAAGAAGCGGTATATGTTTGATGGGTTGCAGAAAAATTCCTTTCAGCAGCAGCTATCACGCGTAGACTGGCCAGCGCCTTCTCTTTATTCGCGGCCTCGCGAGCTTTCTGGACGGCGGGCAACAGCAGCCCAATTAATATCGCGATGATTGCGATTACCACGAGCAGCTCGACCAGGGTGAATCCATTCTGGTGGGGCCTTGCGCGCGAAGAGTCCCTTTGTGTATTCAACATGACTTCCTCCTACTTGCATTTGTTTCGGTTTCAAAATATTCGGCCGGGGGATGCGGGATAGATTACGAGTGGACCGGCGGGAGGTCACCGTGAATCTTCACAGTCTTGAGTTTGGAGTTCCGCCTTCAGGCGGAAAGGCACGAGCCGCCTGAATGCGCAAACGCTGACCCTTCAGATCAGCCGGTTGCGAAGGGCTTTGGCGACCGCTTCGGTCTTCGAATGCACTTGAAGCTTTTGATAGATGTTTTGCAGGTGAAAGTTGATCGTGGTGGCTTGGACACCGAGTTTTGTCGCCGCGGTCTTGTAGTTGTGGCCTTCGACCAGCAGCCTGAGAATTCGCACTTCGTGGGGAGTCAGGTTGTAGTCGGCGCGTTCCGGCGGCCGAATCTCGCGAAATAACTTGATGACGCGGCGCGCGACTTCGGGTGACATCGGCGCTCCCCCTTCCATGGCTTCTTTCACGCTGGCAATCAACCGCGCCGGCTGGGTCTTCTTCAGCAAATACCCTGACGCGCCGGCGCACAATGCGTCAAAGATCCTTTCGTCATCATCATGAACCGTCAGCGTTAGCAAAAGGATCACCGGGTATCGTTCCTTAAATAGTCTTATGCCGTCGATGCCGTTCATTCCGGGCAGGCCAATGTCCAGCAACATAACGTCGGGCACGCGGGCCGCGATTTTCGGCAACGCTTCTTCGATCGAGCGAAAGCCGCCGGTACACTCGAAGCCTTCGGTGCCCCCGATCAAGGCAGTCAGATAGTTCCGGAACTCGTGATGATCCTCGATGATCGCGATGCTAATCGGCCCGGACGTCTGTCGTGACAAAGTCTCCAGTGAAGGCACAGCTTGATTTGTCATTGTCCGATTCCCCTCGGTTTTGCCAGTCGCGCCCAGCTTACGCATTAAGCAAACATCAGTCACTGTGAATTTTCACAGCGCCGGCTCAAGTACGACCGGCGATCGGGGCTACCAGGGTCAAAGTCATTCCTTCGCCCGCTCGCGAGTCCAGGTCGATCGTTCCGCCGAGCTTTTCAGCGCGACGTCGCATGCTTTCCAATCCGTGGCCCTGGTCCGCCTGACCGGCGACTGGCCCTGGTCCGCCTGACCGGCGACGAATCCCCGGCCATCATCTTTCAGCTCGAGAATTATCTGCCCACGCTCGATCCTGAGCGATGCTTTTGCAATCCGGCACCCGGAGTGGCGCGCGATGTTATTGATGCCTTCCTTGAAAACCAGAAAGACCTCGCGCCGGACCTCGGCATTTATCTTCACATTGTGATTCGCGCCGGGAGCGTCCAGATGAAATTCGATATCGCGGGCGGTCAAACTGTCATTGGCAAAACGGCGCATCCGGTGCGCCAGATCGATAACATTGTCGCGCTTGGGATTCACCGCCCAGACAATGTCTCCCATGGCTTCGACTGATTGCCGGGAAGCATTGGCAATAACGGCCAGCCGCTCCGCGATTTGCGCATCGACCTGACGCGCCTGCTGGCGCAGCATTTCGCTCAGGCCGGCGATCAGCGAAAGATTTGATCCAATGTCGTCGTGCAGGTCCGAAGCGATGCGCGTGCGCACTCTTTCAAGTTCAAGCAGCCGCGCGACGCGATAACGATAAAGTGAATAAACCGCGAGCATGACGACAGCAAGCGCCAACAGCATAAACCACCAGCGTTGCCAGATGGGAGGCGAGATCCGAAAACTGACCACTGCCGGCTGGGCACTAACAAGTCCATCTGAGTTCACGGCGCGAACCAGTCAATCTGCATTTGGTTTTGGTCTGCGACGAGATCGGGCAGACGGACGTTGTTTTCGCCGAGCGCAGAGAGCGGCTGTTGTAATCCGGCAACGCGAAGGCCACGGATTAGTATGGGCAGTGGCGCCGCCGGCTCGGGCGAGCCGGGCACGAAACGCGACAAACCGTTGTGAGTGCCGAACCAAAGGACGCCGTTGCGGTCGCGAAGGGCAGCAAGGAACGAGCCGCTCGCGAGGCCATCCGCGGTTGTGTAGTGACGGACGCGACCCGTCGCGGGGTCGAGCCGGTCGAGACCGCGTCCGGTCCCAGCGTAGATGTCCCCGCTCAAGTCTTCGGTGATAACTTCGACGCTGTTACTCGACAATCCTTCGGCAGTTGTGTAACTCGTGAAGGCTAGTCGCTCGGTCGTGGGAGTGTCGACGCGGAGCAGCCCGCTGCGCGAAAGGGCAATCCAGAGCCGACCTGCATGGTCTGTGTAGATGTAGTTAATCGAGCCCGGCGGTAGCCCATCTTTCGTGGTGAAGAACGTGAACGCGCCGTCGCGGTAACGAGCCAGTCCAGTGTTGAATCCGATCCAGATGTTGCCCGCGCGGTCTTCGGCGAAAGAGCGCGCAATATCGTCTTTCATCGAGGGAAGGTTTGCCGTCCCGGTCAGGTCGCCTAAAGTTCGATTGCCAGGCTCCCAGAGGACGAGGCGGTTGCTGCCGGAATCGAAGGACGAGCTCCATATTCTGGCCTTCGAGTCTTCAAAAATGCGGAAGATTTGCGGCTCGCCGTCTGTGCTTTCTGCTCCATAGACTGCGAGTGGTCGCGCTTTGACGAGTTGGGTGAAGTTGTCAGCGGCAGGAAAGTGGTAAAGCTGTCCGTTCATCGCCACCCACCATTCGCCGTTGCGCGCTTGCAGCGTCAGGCCCTCGCGGACCCAACCGAAGTTTTTCCCCTTCAGCGCGTTGGGAACAAACCACTTGAAGCGCTGCCCGTCGTAACGCCCGAACGTTTGCCAGTAGATGATCTCGCTCGAATGCAGCAGGTCAACCTTACCGCCCTCGAAGATGCTCGCACGCTTATCGCCCAAGACGTAGCCCCTGAAGCACACACCGCCAGCGCGGTCAGCCAAAATCCCCCCCACCGAATTGATGCCATCCTGCTCGCCATAAGTGACAAAGCCTTCGCGCACCAGCTTCATCGCTCCGGCGGTATTCGTGCCCAGCCAGAGATTTCCGCCCGAGTCTTCGTTGAGCGCCGTGACTTCCTGAAAGCTTAACCCGTGTCTCTTCGTGTAGGTGTGGAATCGCTGGCCATGTTCGTCTCCTTCCGGGAAGAAAGCGATCAGCCCGACATTAGTGGCAATCCAAAACTTGTGATCGGATGTCTCGAAGAGTTGGAAGATCCAATCGGTCGGTAAGCCTTTCGGTTTATTGTAGACTTCGGCGACTACTAGCGACCCACGAGTGTCGTCGGCGACGAAACGAAAAAAGCCACCAAGCCTGGTCGCAGCCCAGAGCCGCCCCTGATGATCCTCCAAAAGGTCATGGATGACGTCGTCCGGCAAGCCATCGCGTTTGGTGTAGTGCTCAATGCGTCCGTCAGGCCGACGTCGAAGTAGTCCGCTGGCGCCCGCGACCCACAAAGAACCGCTGCGGTCTTCCAGCAGGTCATATATGTAAACCTCCAGTGCATGCCCGCCTGCCGTTCCTATGTCTACGGATAGGAGTTTGAAACTATTGTCACCTCGATCCAGACGGTAAAGGTGTTTCATAGTTCCGCACCAGATGGTTCCGCCCCGGTCTTCGTAGAGCGCATTGACGGCGCGGGCCTGGCGGTCGTCGTCTTCGGGAACCACGACGGTGAACATCGGTTCAGTTGTCGGCTTCTGATTCGCGAACGAAACAGTGGACGACGGCACGCCTTTCGGATTGAAACGCACCAGGCCGGCATTCGTCGCGATCCAAAGTTCACCATTGCGTGTCTCAAGAAAGTCATTGACGGTCGCGTGCGGCAGTCCCTGATCGACTCCGTAATTCGTAAACGTGTAGCCATCGAAGCGGGACAGGCCTTCGCCGGTGCAAAACCAAAGAAAGCCGCGCGAGTCGCGCACAATTTTGTTGATGACATTACTCGGCAGGCCGTCGGCGACGGTATAGGCTTTTAGGGGCAGGCGTTCAGCTGCCGCGACACCAGGAAATAATAAGAATACAGCCAGTAAGAATGTTCTCATCTCCGAACGCCGCAAAAAATGAGGGAGAGTTTTCAGGGGCGAGGTATTATGTCGCTGGGTCCAGGTGATACTCAATCAATTTCATGCTTCGCGCTGCAAAATAAGATCCGCGATCGATTGCAGGAGGTTGGTTTGTCTTTCGATGCGTTCCAGCGCCCTGCACACATGGTTATGGACCACCTCAAGTTGTGCGCGCGTAGCTTCCAGTCCATAGAGCGCGGGGTAAGTAGCTTTGCGGGCGCGGGCGTCTTTACCCGGAGTCTTGCCAAGCTCTTCAGCGGTTGAGGTCACGTCCAGAAGATCGTCAGTGATCTGAAATAACAAGCCCAGATTCGTTGCATATTCTGTGACTGCCTCGAGCTCAGTCGCGTTTGCGCCGGCGATGATCGCTCCGCACCTCGCCGCGGCGCGAATCAGCGCGCCGGTCTTCAGCTGGTGAATCAGTTTCAGTTCGGAACTGCTTACGTCCGTTGATTCCGCGGCGAGATCGTGCGCCTGGCCGGCCACCATCCCTTCCGGCGTTCCCGCAGCGCGGGAGATTTCGGCGATCAGTCGAACGCGAAGGTCGGGTCTTAGCAGCTCATCTTCGGCGATCGTTTGAAACGCGAGAGCCTGTAATGCGTCGCCGGCGAGGATTGCCGTGGCTTCGCCAAACTTGATGTGGCAGGTCAGCTGTCCGCGTCGCAAGTCGTCATTATCCATCGCCGGCAGATCATCGTGGATCAGCGAATAGGTGTGGATCATCTCGAGCGCGCAGGCCGGGCGCAGCAAGGCTGCAACCGGCGCGCCGAATGTTTGGCCAATGGCCAGCAGCAGCGCCGGCCGAAATCGTTTGCCGCCGGCAAACACGCTCCAGCGAATTGCCGCATGGACCGGCGCCGGTTCGTCGGTCTCTTTCGGGATCAGGCGATCGAGTTCGGAGTCAATCAGGGTGCGGCGGGAGGATAGAAATTCACGGGCGTCAGTTGCGATTAGATTAACCACAGAGGACACAGAGAAGGCCGAAGTAACAGAGGCTATTAAATAATTAAGCGCCAACGAAGGCAACGGCTGAAACTGGTACGAAACCCCGACAGGTCAGGATTCTGTACCGCTTTACGCCCTTATTGAGTCTCACCGTCGTCAGTCGATCCCAGCTCCCTTTCGGGCTCGAATGGTCGCACCGTTGCGCGGCCCTGATTGTCGCGCATCAGGATCTCAATCCGGCGTTCAGCCTGATTCAAACGTTCCTGACAGTCGCGCGACAGTTTCACGCCCTGTTCAAAGAGTTCCAGGCTCTTCTCGAGCGTCAGCTCGCCCTGTTCCAACTGGCGCACGATGCGCTCGAGTTCTTCAAGCGATGCTTCAACCCCGCTGCTTCGATCCAGTGGCTAATGCCTGCGGCTCGGCAATTTATTCAACTGTCTGCGAATACCGTCCTGCAATTGGGTGCCGGGTGACGGCAGATCGTGAACGATGCCGTCTGCGATGCGCTGAGCCAGCTTGTCATCCTGAATCGAAGTAATCAGCCAGCCGCCGGCGTGCGACTGCATTGTAAGCCGAAGCTGCTCGTCTTTGATATTCACGAGCGCATGTGCAGTCTCACCTTGCTCGGTGATGTCCGCAAAATGAGGGACGGACAATGCGATCAGCACAAATGGTTTTCCCGCGGCGAGATCTGTTAGTCGTCGCAGTTCCGCCACCATTTCGTCGTGAACGGTCTTCTTTAGATTGGGCGGTACGGACGCAGGAGACGGCGCAATCTGAACCGGCAAAGCGGAAGTAATCGCCGATGAATATGAACCTGCGTTACGCTGCCTGACTTGCGACACAAAATCATCAGTAATCTTGTCAGTATCGAAAATGCTGTCGATAGTCAACGTGTCATTTCGTTGCGCCGCATCTGCGAGCAGCGCAAGTGTATAAGCCGGGCCGCTCTGATAGTGTCGCCACCAAAAGTAAACGCCTGCCGCGGCGCCGATGAACACAACGAACAAAATAACTGCGATGATGAGCAACGGCTGCGCAATGCCGCGACGACGGCCTGCGCGGGCCGATGTTCGGGACGCGGCAGCCGGCGCGCCCGTCGATCCGTCAAAGTCGATAACGATTCGATTCCGGCCCATTTTATTCGATTCCCTCGACTCGACAACCAAGCGCCCCTTTTCGCAACCGCACGCGCAATGCATCACCTGGTGCCACCGCAGTCGCTTCGCGCACCACCCGACCTTGTGCGTCCTGGGCGATCGCATATCCGCGCTCTAAAACTCTGAGGGGTGACATTGCGTCAAGTGCCGCCGCCGCCAAGCCAAACTTCTGCCTGGCCAGGTCTAATCGGGTTGTAATCCCTGCGTCACGCGCCTGGTTCAGCGCCGCAAAGCGTGCCTGGGCAGCGCTGACATGGGCGCGAAGTTGCGCCGGCGATAAGCTATACGACGCCGCTCCCAGCCGTCTTTGCGCGCGCTGCAGGGCATTCGCGATCAATCTCTGCAAATGATGTTCGGCATCGTCAGCGCGCGACATCGCATCGCGCAATCTCGTGTTTACTTCGTCAAAGGCCGGCGAAAGCGCAAGTTGTTGTACCTGAGCGCGCGCGCCGCCGATTCTGAATTTGATTGAGTGCGCCAGATTTGTGACCAGGCGATCGAGTTGCGAGCATAGTTGAGTTTCGTGCGTCGCTACAATTTCCGCCGCCGCTGACGGCGTCGCCGCCCGCAGATCCGCGACAAAGTCGGCAATCGTGAAATCAGTTTCGTGGCCGACGGCCGAGATTACGGGGATCACCGACGAACGAATGGCGCGGGCGACTGCTTCCTCGTTGAAAGTCCAGAGATCTTCGATCGATCCACCGCCGCGCCCGACAATCATCACGTCGATCGCCGCTTCGTGACGCCCGTCGCGCAAGGCGCGGCCATGATGTTCGTTGAGAAACCTAATCGCGCGCACCACTTCATGAGCAGCGCCATCGCCCTGTACGCGCGCCGGCACAAATAAGACATGCACCGTACGGGTGCGGCGTGAAATCACATTCAGAATGTCGCGGATCGCTGCGCCCGAAGCCGAAGTGACCACGCCAATCCGTTGCGGAAAAAAGGGAATCGGCCTTTTCAATTCCCGGGCGAACAATCCTTCAGCCTGCAAACGAGCTTTTGTCTGCTCGAAAGCTAACTGGAGCGCACCGGCGCCCACGGGCTCCAGCGCTTCGACAATCATTTGATACTCGCCCTTCGGTTCATAGACACTCAGGCGCCCGCGCGCGCGCACCTGCAAACCGTCCTCAGGACGAAACCGAATGCGTTGATTGCTGCTGCGATAACACGCGGCGCGGAGTTGGGCGAACTCGTCTTTCAGAGTGAAGTACCAGTGGCCGGAACTAACGGAACGAAAATTCGAGATTTCGGCTTCGACCCAAACGGAAGCAAAGCGACGTTCCAGCTCGCCGCGAATCATGGCCGTCAGCTCCGACACGCTGATTGGCCGGCGCTCGGTTTTGTCAAAGAGGGATGCGAGAAGGGGTTGAGACATTGGCACTATTGCGGCATGGCGATCGCGGGACTCAACCTCACCGCCGCGCCCTCGCGATTGACCCGCACGCGGAGGCGCCGGTGGTTCGCGGAATTCGAGGCATAAGTGATCGTGTAGGCGGTGCGGAGTTGCGCCACCACCTCGTCATAAGCGCGCTGCAGATCTTCCATTTTCCTGATCTGATAAAAGACGCCGCCCGATGCGCTGGCGAGTTTTTGGCCCTCTTCGGCGGCGCGAGTGGTAATAGTCAAATACCGAGAGCGCAAGGGATCTACGGTAATCGTCGGTTGCGGCACGCTCGATTCCGGAATCAGTCCAGAAGGAATGTACAGCGGATAAACCAGGGCGCCCGATTCGCTCAGCGCTTCCAGCACCGCCGGGAAAGGAATAAACGATTTGTTGTCGTCGCCGTCTGAAAGCACGACGATGGCGGTCCGCTCGCCCCGCAAAGGCTTAAGGGTATCGGCGATCACGTACGCGAGCGAATCGAACAACGCGGTTGCGCCGCCGGCTTCGATGTCGTCGAGCTTGCGCGAGAGTAGTGCCCGATCGGTTGTGAAATTCGAGATGACCTGCACATCATCGCGAAAGCTGATGATCGAGATACGATCCTGCGGGCTGGCGGTGCTCAGGAAATCGCGCGCGGCTTTGCGAATGAAATCGATCCTTTCTTCGACGCTGCCGGACACGTCCAGGAGTAACACCAGGTTGAAAGGCTGTCTTCGCATAGTCGCCGAACATTTTCGGGCTAACTTTCCGGATGGCATCCATCAAACGACTGTCACCGCCGCGAATAATAGCGCGCGCGGCCTCAGTCAAAGGCCGCTCGTGCAAATCCGGCGGCACCATGCTGGGATCTACATTAAGAAGAATAACCCCCCGCCGGGTCCTGAGATCCAAACGCACCGGCTCGAGTTTTGCTGTCTGTGTTTCCGGATTTTCGGCGACTCCATCTTTATTGCCGTCGGCGTTTGTTTTGTCGGCGGCTTCTGTCGTCTTGCTGTCGGCAACTTCCTTTTCCGAACCGAAAAGTTTCCAGCGTTTACTCTTCTTTACATGTCGGCCGAGGGTTCCCGAGATCGTAAATCGCCCACCGCGGCCTTCTTTCACTTTCGGCAATTGCACGTCGCTGAGATATCTCGGGCGGCTGGCTTCCCAGAGAAAATTAAAGCGCAAAGAATCCAGCGAGACGTCGGCATGAATCGTTCCCGTATTGGTAACGACTTCGGCGAACTCGAGATTACCGACGACATCGACCATGCCGCTGTCACTTTCAATCTTGACGCGCGAGCGTTGCGGCACCCGGAGGGTAATGTCTATCCGATCATTATCGTTTCGTTCGCGGACATCTATTGTGTTGCCATTAACCCGCACGTCACCAGCTGCCACCGGCGTGCCGGGCGAAGTAGCCTGCAAACTCATCTTCTTTTTTGATTCGTCAGAGGCGAGCACGCTCACCCGGCCGTTGCGGTTTTTGATCGTCAACGAAACGGGCCCGGATGCGTTTAGCTCGCGCTCATATCCCTGCGGTGCAGGAGAGGTCCCGGCGCGCCATGCCGAATGCGTAAGGCCGTTCGCCAAAGGCAGAAGCACCGCACCGAGAACGAGGAGAACCGTTGCGCTTGATTTGAAGTGAGTCCGAAGACTTCGGCGGAAAAAAGCTGTGCCGAGCATGACGACTGATCTTGCCTGCACGATGTGCCGAGGTCAAGTATGAATATCGCTGGAGGCAGAATTCCAAATTCGGGGGCGTTTGCGATCTCCGTGCCCTCCGCGCTTTCTGTGGTGAGTAATTCGCACAAAACAACCACCACCGAGACACACGGAGTACACTGAGAACAGAGATCCGAGACTTCGCGATCTGGAACTCGCGACCGGTTCTGATAGAATCACCGCGAAATTTCTGATGACGGAACGCCAGTACAAATCCTTCGCCGAGTTCTGGCCCTATTATGTTTCGGAACACAGGAAGGCGGCGACGCGTGCATTGCACGCCATCGGTAGTACTGCCGGATTAATCCTGATGCTGGTCGTCATTGCGATCGGCAAGTGGTGGCTGTTTCCGCTGGGACTCGTCGCCGGCTACGGTTTCGCCTGGGTCGGTCATTTCTTTATCGAGAAGAACAAGCCTGCGACTTTCAAATATCCGTTGTGGTCATTCATGGGCGATTGGAAGATGCTGGCTTTCATGATCGCCGGCAGAATGGAAAAAGAGATTCAGCGTCTGGACTCCCGATCAAGTTAGCAACTAACCACTAACCACTAACCGCTAACTACGGACAATGGACAAGATCAATCTCGCGCAAAAGCTTTCGATCATAAATGATCACTGGAACCCTCGAATTGTCGGTGAGCTGAACAATCAGTATCTCAAGCTGGTGAAGTTCGAAGGGCCATTCACCTGGCATCATCACGAGAATGAAGACGAAATGTTTTTGGTGGTGAAGGGCCGCTTCCGGATGGACTTTCGCGAAGACAGAAATGATCGCGCCCAGTGGATCGAAACCGGTGAGTTCATCATCGTGCCCCGCGGCGTCGAACATCGCCCATTTGCCGAAGAGGAATGCGAAGTCCTGCTCTTCGAACCGGCCTCTACTTTGAATACCGGCAACGTCGAGGATGAATTCACGCGGAAAGAACTCGAAACAATCTAACTACTCGTTTAGCGGCGGGCTACCGCCCGCCCTATTTATGCGGAACGATCTGGCGGGCAGTAACTCGCCTCTAAACATTCCCGGAGAACCGGTCTACTCAACTCTCACCCGATCCGTTTTCCCTCGTCCGAAGATTTCCGGGTGATACATCTCCTCCGCTTTCGCGGGCGGCACAATAAACTCGCCCGGCGTCGTGGCGCGCGCAACGTAAGAATATTTGTAGACGCCTTCCCACAATAACGAAGTGAAAGCTTCAGCGCGCTCGTCGCGAAGGTTCTGATGTTCGAACCATTCCGGCCGCCACCACCACCAGCCGTAACCATACGAGCGGCTCCCGTACTCTCCTATGCCGGTCTGTTTTTCATCGCGCGGAATGCTCCCCGTAGTTGCCAGCGACGGATTCAATGCTTCGAATCCTGCCGGCAGCGGATCGGTTAATGCGACGTGATAGCGCCGCGCCGTCGCGACCATCGTCAGCCGCACGCGAACGCGCGCGCCGGCCTTGATGTGCCATGTTCCGTCAGGATCGCGTGCCACGTCCTTTGGATCATCCACGGGTTCATAGCTGCGCTCGACGGTGAAACCGTAATCGACGGGTTTTAGATTCAAATCAGCCGGCGCGTAGTCCATCCTGATGCGATAGTAAAGTCTACCGGCGCCGTCCTTACTTAATAGGAGATTTTGCGCGTTGCTTCGTTGCGCAAGATAACGCATCGGCACGTTAATCTGCCGGCGATCCGTTGAGCGACCTCTGAATTCTTGTTCGCCCGCAAACTGTTCGCCGAGCCAGGCACGCGCAACGAAATTGGGTGTTACCTTTTCGAAAGTATTGAAGTAACGATTGAGAGCGAGCAGGATAAAGACATTTTCCTGCGTGTTCTCCCAACGCCCCCGCGTGCGATGGGCAAGCAATCCGCGCACGACCTTCGGAATCAGATCGCTGGTCGGTTGATCGCCAATTAAGGCTTCGAGAATCACGCCATCGGCACGCCGATCCGAATTCAAGATCAGGTAATCGGCGTCGCTGTACGAGCAGACGAAGTGTGCGGTGCCCGCGGTCTCAGTTACTCGATTGTTGAGCAGGTGACGAATCGCGGCGACTTCGTTAGCCGAGCCTTTGTCGTTTGCCAGCACCGAAAGCAGCCAGCCGACTGATTCGAGCGAAAGTTTTTCCAGTCCGGCTTCGGCGATGAGCTTTCGCGCCCGCGCCGTGTCACGATCGCCCATCTGCGCGCGCACGTAGAGAGAATACGCGATGATGGCGCGTCGCGCATCGATGCTGTAGGCGGCGGGAATGTGCGACTCAATTTCCCGCAGATACTTCTGCAACTTATCGGACATCTCTTTCGGCACGTCATACTTTTTCTGCCTGGCCCGCGCCAGCGCGTGCGCGACGTGAATGCTCAGGTAGGGCCACGATTCGTTCCCGCGCTGCCAGAAACCAAAACCGCCATCTTCGTTCTGCATCCCCTGCAGCCGTTTCAGATCGCGCGCGACGGCGGCTTCCATCTCATGGGGCGACGGCAGATCCTTCGCTTCAAAGCCGGTCAGAACGTCGCGCAGTGCGGCGATTGTGATGATCAGCGACGCCAGCTGCTCCGAACACTCGTAGGGATAGCTGGTGAGATAGATCACTGCGTCCGTCAGTTCCTGCAACTGCGTTGATGAAGTTTCAATCTCGAGTCCGCCAAATTCCGGAAATACGTTAGCGGGCGCTTTGACCGGTTGATTGATCGCACCTTCGTCGATCTCGCCATAGGTGGCGAATGCTTCGGTAGTCGCCGGCGTCCATACCGGCAACTCAACTTCCGCCGCGTCTGACCAGCGGCCGGACACGGCGCCAATCTGAAAACGAGCGGTTCCGGCCTTGACCGCCGCGGCGGGAATGCGCACTTCGACGCGATCGTTTGCGGGGAGGGTAACGCGACGACCGGCGGTGCTGCGTCCAACGTCCAAAGCCGAAGGTCCAACGTCTGTTCCGCTGCCCTGACTTTGGACATTGGACATTGAACTTTGGACGAATGAAGCGTTGCTTGCACGCACCGCCACATCAACCGTCATCGCGTTATCGGTTTGATTCTGCAGCACGATCGGCAATTCAAATTGATCGCCGAAATTCAGGAACCGCGGCGCCGAAGGTCTGGCCATCAGAGGCAGCCGCGCCGTAATTGTTGATTCGCCGGCGCCAAACTGTTTGCCGCCGGCAACTGCAACTGCCATTACGCGATAGCGCGTGAGATTGTCCGGCAATTTCACCTGCACTTGCGCACGCCCCCTCGCATCGGTGCGCACAGAAGGAGTAAAGACGGCGAGCGCGTTGAAGTTTTCGCGGAGACGGATTTGTGCTGGTTGTCGACCGTCAGGCACCGGCGTTGGTTTTGGCGGCGGCAGCATAGCGAAATCGGCCACTCTGGATGCCGCTATCACGTTTACAGTTTCGGACATCGACGCGAGCATTTCCCTTCTTCCACCGCCTCCACCGCCCGGCCCTCCGCCGCCTTCGTTCATTCCATCAATCGCAAGCCGCACATTGTTTCGGGAGTGATAATCAGATGTGTCGCCCTCTCGCTCGGCGTAGAAAATCGAAACTGGATCCGCGAGCGTGTAACTCGCCAATGCCAACACAGACTCATCAACGACGACCACCGCGACTTCACTATCTGTCACGGCATTGCCACGGGCGTCCCGCGCTTCAACGTTGATCAAGGTGTTGCCGCCGGGTTCGAGTGTTTTATCACGCGGTGTGGCGACGACATTCAATCTGCGCGACACAGGAGGTATCGAAAGATTGATCTCGCCGGATGCGTAGGCGGGTCGCATCGCGTCTGTCCCACGTCCAATGTCCAATGTCGCACGTCCCGTTCGCTGAGATTCACTTTGGACATTGGACGTTGGACGTTGGACTTCCCTGGCTTCATTCCCAACCACATCTACCTGCACATGAATATTTGGCGTCCACGCTTCATCGATTGGAATCCGCAGAGTGTAGGTCAGCGAGTCCAGGCGAAAACGTTCAGTCTTCAGGATCCCCGAGCGACGCAGCGTCATCACAGCTTCGGCCGGCGAGAAAGGCGCCTGCACCAGAATCTGTGCGGTATCGCCAGCTTTGTATTCCTTCCGATCGGGAATCAATTCGACTTTCTCTTCTTCCAGGCCATTCTTCGGCGGCTGTTTTCCGCCGGCAACCCACAATGTCAGTTCGCTTTCGTTCGCGCGGCCGCGGTCGTCCTGAATTGTCGCCGTCACGCGATAGGTTCCACCTTCTTTCGAAGTGAAAGTACACTTCACCGCGTCCTCCGCGGATTTAATGGAGCAATCCTGCGGATTCGTTTCGACTTCCTTCCATTCGCCTTTGACTTGTTTCCAGTCGAGCAGCACCGCGCGCATTTTCACTTCACGATCCGCGATTGCCTTGCCGTCGAGGTCCGTGACGATCGACTGGACGATGAGCGGTTCGCCCTGCTGCACGAATGTCTTGTCGCTCTTCAATCCGACATAGAGATTCGCCGGATGCACGAGCATGGTCGCCGTCGAACTCCATGTTTGCCGGTTCACATCCTGGACGCCGGCTTCCGCTGTCACCGTCGATGGCCGTGCCGGTTTTACGGAATCAAAATCAATTCGCAAGCGATGCTTGCCACCTGCATCGGTACGGCCACTCAACTCCTCTTCGTTGCTGTCCTCTCTGTCGCTTTCGTCGGTCCACCACGGAATCCATTTCCCAAACGTGTAATCACTGCGGTTTGGCGGGGTGAAATTCGCCGGCGTCGACCTGACTTGCCATTTCACATCGGCGTTCGCCAAGCCTCCGCCGGCAAAATAGTTCGCTGCCACAGATACTTCAGCGCGGTCGCCGACGAACAGCGGGCCGTCGCTTTCGATTTTCGCGGTGACTTCAAACTCGGGCCGGCGAAATTCCTGCACTTGGAACTCGTGAGTGTAATTCTCGTTGTCAAAACCCTTCATCCTGCTCTTCGTTTCAAATTTCACCTTTGCATTGCCGAGATTCATATTCGCCGGAAGTTTGAAGGTAGTATCGAATCCGCCGAAGAGGTTCGGCGTCAGTTGGCCTTTTAAGACTTCGTTTTCTTCTTCGTCCTTGACCGAATAACTCACGAGCTTAATCGCGCCATTTAGCGGGCCAATGTCCCCGCCTTTGCCGGCCCCGACGCGCCGAATCCAACCTTTGAGGTGGACTTCTTCGCCGGGCCGATAGAGTTTGCGATCATCGAAAACATACCAACGCAATTCGTCCGGTTGCGGTTTCTGTTGCCACGAGCCGTTAGTCGCCCACCAGTTTTCGGCGTTCTCAGGCAGGATGGCCACGTCGTTGCCACGCCGGGCGACCAGTACGCCCGCCGGCTCTGAAATGGGTTTCAAGAGAAGGTGCGCCAGCCCATCCGGACCCGTGACCCCTGAAACATTCGAAGGCACTATTTGCATCTGCACGCCGCTGAGTGGTGCGCCGTCAGAGAGCGAGTTAGCCCAGCCGACCAATTCGTCATTGTCGGCGAAGGCATCAAGACCGATCTGCGTCGATTGCACCCAGGCGAGCAAAGGGCTGTGATAAATATCCGAAGCCGGAGTGATCGATTCGACCGCCACAATCACCTGACCAAAACCATCTTTGAGCGCCGGAGATAGATCGATCGCAGTCTCGATCATTTCATTCGGTACTTGTTTCAGATCGATCTGCTTAGCGAGGACTAAACGACCCGGAAGCGTGGCTCTCCTGGCAATCGGATCGTTCGGGTTTCGATAATGTAGTTGCCGGTAAGCCTGAAACTTCATCCAGTCTGCGGGCTCAACTGCGTACAGGCTGACTTTCATAGATTGATAATTCAGGCTGTATAGCGACAGTTGTCGCGGTCCAACCGGATCGAGCACCACAAAGCCAGTCCCACCAAGATTAAACCACGGTTGTGCCGGCCCGACTTTGAACTCGACAGTTTCGTCATTGCCAAGCGTTTGATCGAATTGATCGCGAAGCGATTTGTCGATGGTCACGCGGTAGATGGTGTTGGGCTTCTTTGATCCTTCGATCGTAAGCCCGTTCCACGAAACGCTGGCTTTCATTCCGGCGATGGGTGGATCTATTCGCACTTGGGATTCTATGAAAGTGTCCGGTTTAACCTTATTGCTGAACTCTAGACTCCATTGATCGTACGGAGTGCACTCGCGCGTGTTGACGTAACTGCATTGTGCCTTCATCAATCGCATCGGCCCGAAAGTCATGAACGGAAAATTCTGATTCTGTTTCGTTGTTAGCGGGCCTTCGGCCGAAGATGTGCCGGCTAAGATCTCAACGTCTATGTTGGAGCCCGGAGGCAACGCGTTATCGGTTTTGCCGGAAGAGTCGGTCGCGCGAAACACAAGCCAGCGATCTTTCTGGGCATGGTTCACCAGCTCTTTGAAGTTTTCATCGGCGTCGATCTCTTCCTTCGTTGCCAGTCGAATCGGCACTTGAGTTGATCCTGCGACGACCTTGATGTTTCTCAGAACAGCCTGCGGATCGATCCGCTGATCGAATTCGGCAAACATGAGAACATCGCGACGCTGAACGGTCGCCCTTGCGGGATAGAAATTGGTAACGGTTGGCGGCGGTGTGGTAAACGTCCAACTCTTTGTCTGGGCCAGTGAGCCGCCGTTTACAGATTTCACGCCTGCCGGAACAGTAATCGTGTATTGAGTCGCCATGGGAAACCGAACCTCAGGCTCGAAGAGCAGCGTCCTGGTACCGATCCAATGCCACTTGCCGGGAGGCTGTGGCGAAAGTTTTACCGGAACGTTCTCAACAGCTTCTTCCTGCGAGATCACAGCCACCATCGGCTGCGAAAACGAGACGCTCAGATTCGGCGCCAGCGGTACTTCGCCTTCGGGTGAGTAACGGAGAATCTCGAGCGGTCCGGCGGCGGCCTGGTCAGGTGGCACCATCTCACTCGGCGCGGGAAACGGCTGCCTAACGGTGGCGCCAGTGCGCGGCGGCGGCAGAGACTTTTCGCGCAAAGCAAAGGCCGCCGCGTCGCTTGGTTCAGCTTTGATCGGCGGCAGGCGATTGAGAATTGCGCGGACCTCTGCATCTGAAAGCTGCGAAGCGTTCGCAACTTTATTCGCTGCTTTCGCCTCCGGTTGTCCGGGCGCTTCACTGAGACGAAACTTCAGTCCCTGGTCCTCATCGGCCTCGTCGCTGTTGGCAGTTTGTTTGGAGAAAATCGTCGCCAGGAAGTCATAGGTCCGATCAAGAATGCCTCTGGTTGAATCATCGCTTACGGAGGGCGGCCCGCTTAGCGACCTAACACCAGCGATTGACTGCGGAACAGAGGCGAGAACGAAAGAGTAAACCAGCAGCAGCGAGATAAGACGGCTCGGGAGAGTCATGGGTTTTGGACTCCTCGCCTGAAATTGAAGGTTCAGGACTTGCGAAATCGATTTAGGTAAGTCGCCAAACAGCAGCGAGGGGAGACTAGATGGTTTGGGGCTTAGACGCAATCAACG
>WNGK01002828.1_pt1 | contig 18760 bp, 18 predicted proteins | sample 5400601 | NCBI WGS metagenome assembly WNGK01 (sample SAMN13153376, study PRJNA577476) | soil metagenome | isolation source: 60 cm soil or saprolite under Garry oak tree replicate 1 | place: USA:California | collected 2016-06-15
TAAGCGGGAACAGTGACCTGGCTGCGTTTTCCAGAATAAACTCAATGGGAACTAAATTATACGTAGGCAATCTTTCCTTCAACACGACGGAAAACGAACTGCAGGAACTTTTTTCACAGGCTGGCGCCGTGCAGGAAGTCACTCTCATGCAAGATAAATTCACCGGCAAGTCGCGTGGCTTTGCTTTTGTCACGATGGGTTCGGAACAGGACGCTCAAAACGCCATTTCGAAACTCAACGGCCAGACCGTTGAGGGTCGCCCACTGACTGTAAATGAGGCACGCCCGCGAGAGGCGCGGCCACCCGGCGGTGGCGGACGCGGCTACGGCGGGGGTGGGGGCGGCTATGGTGGTGGCGGCGGCTACGGTGGTGGTCGGCGCGATGGCGGCCAGCGGAGAGGCCATTAGAAACTGCTAAAGAGCGCCCGCCCAGCGGACGCGCTTTTTTTGGACTGCGTAGCGCTCTGCTGGAATTCTAATTTGTTTACGGCCGCCTCGCTGGCGACCGCCGAAATATCTTCAGGATCAAACATAAGGAGAGGATTCACCATTTTATGCCTGACGATTCAGACGCACAAAAAAGAGCAGACCGAGACGAACCTGAGAAGATTGAAATTCCGCCGATTCCAAAAGAAACCGCCGGCGCAGTGGCCGGCGCCGCAGTGGGCAGCATAATGGGTCCGATCGGGGCTGTTGTCGGTGGCGTGGCGGGCGCTCTTGTCGGGAAAGCTGCGGCTGCTAAGCGGCCCATTGCTCCAGCCGCGAAGAGAACCGCCCGAAAGTCAGCTAGAAGTGCCAAGGCAATTTCGAAAAGAGCGCCCAAACGGCGGCGGGTGGCAAAGCCTGCCAAGTCACGCAAAAGCAAGGCGCGCCCGCGTGGCAGAGCCGCCAAAGTAAGAAAATTGCCGCGAGCGATGGCAGCTAGATCGCGCAAGACAACGAAAACTCGGCGAAGATCGACATCGCCACGTCGTGCCCGGCAAAAACCCCGTAGCAGCCGGAAGAGACGACACTAGCGTTCGACGCGGGTAAAAATTGGGCAGGGCTGGATTCGAACCAGCGAAGGCGTAAAGCCAGCAGATTTACAGTCTGCCCCGTTTGGCCACTCCGGAACCTACCCCTTTCGTGCGCAGGAACACAGGCATTCTCATGTGCTGCCGACCCTGAACCTTTTCGGGCTGTTCTCAACGCGAGCACTTATTGTCAATCCTTATCCAAAAAATTCAACGATGGCGTTGATCAGGTAGCGTTGCGCTTCGCGAGTAATCTCAGGATATATCGGTAACGCGAGCGTCTCGTGCGCGGCGCGTTCCGTTTCCGGAAAATCGCCCTTCTCGTAGCCGAGATACGAAAAAGCTTTTTGCCCGTGCAACCCGAGCGGATAATAGATCGCGGTATCGATCTCTCGCTTTGCAAGATGCTCCCGCAGAGCATCGCGCGTTGGCGTGCGGATGACGTATTGATGATAAATATGATGATTCGTCAAGCCGCGATCGCGATAAGGTTCGGCTGGCAAGACAACCTTTTTCACTAGACCTGTGCGCTCGAATTCTGTTCGGTAAAAATCCGCTGCGTCACGTCGTGCCGCCGACCAACTTTCCAAGTGGGGAAGCTTGACCGCGAGAATTGCCGCCTGGATTTCATCCAGGCGAAAATTGCCTCCGATGACGCTGTGGAAATAGCGCGGGTCCATTCCGTGATCGCGGACAATGCGCAATTTCTTCGCCAGCTCAGCGTCCCGGCAAATAGTCATTCCTGCATCACCAGCGGCTCCAAGATTTTTCGACGGATAAAAACTGAAAAAACCCACTTCACCCATCGTTCCCCCTTTCGCTGTTCTGCCGGCAAAGCAATACTCGGCGCCAATTGCTTGCGCTGCATCTTCAATGACGTCGAGCTGGTAATGTTCCGAAATCTCATGGATTGAGTCCATCTCACAACACAAACCGAACAAGTGAACAGGAATAATCGCGCGAACCTTTTCTCCACTCCTGGTTTTTAATTCACCATTCGAGTCGGTTTGGCAGTTTTTCTCAATGTATTCCTGAATCGCGGATGGAGAGATGTTGTACGTTTCCGGATCGATATCGACGAAAAGCGGCTTGGCGCCAACGCGCGCGATGCAGCCGGCGGTTGCGAAAAATGTGTAAGGCGTGGTGATGACGGCATCGTCGCTTCCGATGCCGAGCGCCATCAAAATGGCCAGAAGAGCGTCTGTCCCGGAGGAAACACCGATCGCATACGGCGCGTCGCAATAAGCACGGATCGCTTTCTCGAAAGCCTCCACTTGCGGCCCAAGAATGAAACGCTGGCTAGCCAGGACGGCGTCGATTGCCTCGCGGATTGGTTCAGCCAGGGTGCGGTATTGTTCTCTTAAATCGAGCAGCGGGACGCGCATGGCGCGAAAAGCATGGCAGTTCCGGTCTCAGGTTCAATCCGAAGTTTGCGCCGGAAGATAGACTTCCGGCCTATCTCGGCCGACAAACATCTTGCTTGTCGAACACGGTCCCGCAGCGTTGACCATCCCCTTCGAGCAAGGTAGCCTGTCGGCCATGGGATTACTGCGCGGACTACTTTGGCTCGTCCTCTTTCTCGTTCTGGCTTTTTGCTTTGTCGTCTTATTCGAATACGGACCACGCGATTTCGCGAACGGTTCTAAGAAGGAGTTTGCGCGTGTAAAATCGTTTGTCGTGAAGCAAACAGAGAAAGTCGAGAAGCCGAAGAAACAGCGCTGATTTATTCGACAAATTCCACTTCGATTGGAACGTTGATGTAGTCTTTGGCGTGCGCGTCGCCTAGGAATTTGCGGATAGCGGCGCGCCCAGTTTCGCCGTAATCGCGAGTAAATTCGTTCACATACATCCCGATGAATTTGCCCGCGAGGTCTGCGTCCATGTCGCGCGCGTACGGAAGGGAATGCCGCACAGCCTCGTCGCGATGGGCCAGACCGTAATCGATACTTTCGCGGATAATATCGAGAAGATCGTGTTGCACGGCGTGTGGGATATCTTTGCGCAAGACATTGCCGCCGAGGGGAAGCGGCAATCCTGTTTCACGCTTCCACCATTCCCCGAGGTCGATCACTTTCTGAAAACCTGAACGCGCGTACGTCAGTTGCCCTTCATGAATGATCAGACCGGCGTCCGCGCGATCCTCTTTAACTGCCTGGAAAATTTGATCGAATGGCACGACGATGTGTTTGACGTTGCCGAGATAAAGTTGGAGCGCCAGAAACGCACTAGTCATGCGTCCCGGAACAGCGATCACACAGCCGCGCAATGAATCGCGAAGATCGACATGCTGATTTGGATTTGGGATTTCGGCGTTGGGCGTTGGGATTTTTCTAACAAGAATTGGCCCGTAGCCATCACCCATGCTCGCTCCACAGGGCAGCAGCGCATAGCGATTGCTCGCGTACGCGTAGGCGTGGATTGAGATCGCCGAAATGTGCAATTCGCCCCGAAGTGCCCGTTCGTTCAGAGTCTGAATATCTTCCAATTGATGTTGAAATCGATAATCGCGGAGATCAATTTTATTTTCCGCGATCGCATAGAACATGAATGCGTCATCGGGATCCGGCGAATGACCCAATGTAAAAACACCGCGCTCGGCCGCCATGGCCGGACGCTATCCGCTTCGCACGGTCAGCGCAACGAAGCGGTTGTGGGTTCTTTTGAGCCTAATTAATGTCAAAATCTTTAGATTTGCCCCCTTTTTCCTTCCGTATTAGAACCGATTCGCGCAAGTACAACACGCTTGTCCAAGTTTGTTGGAAATTAAAACTATTAAGCAAGAAAGCCGCTCCCCACTAAATGACCCGCGCGTACACGGTGTCACGACCGATAAAGAAATGCAGGTGACGCGTCGCCCCGTGTAAGGCGGCCTACTCAACCGAAACCACGATGAACTTATCTAAACTTTCGCAGATTATTTTTGTCGCTATTTGTGCCGGATCTTTCATCTGCGGCGACGCAAACGGACAAATCACTGGCACAGGAACTACGGGTAGCACCGCTGGCAGTGGCCGAGGCGAAGGAAGCGCCGGCGTCATGACTGGAACAGGTCCGGATCCGCTCTCGACCCCATATGAACAGACCATCACTGAGAGGATGATCGTAATGCCAAACGTCCAACGTAAAAAAGGCGCGAAGGTGCGCAAGCGCTCAAAAAGAATTGGAAGCAAAATCTCGACAACGCAGGACGCGCCTGCGGCGGCAGCCACTGCCGCTCCATCGCCAAGGTAAGCTGGCCGCGGAAGGTAGGGGATTGCTCGCCAGCCGTCTTATCATACCGGCATTGCAACGGAGTGAGCGTGGCTCCGAAAACGTTCCCGGATAGCGGGATCATGTTGAAGTCGTACAGTCTCGCAAGGTCCATATTTTGCTAAACGGTGGATCATTTCTATCTCGCCGCGATAATCCAGTTGGCAAAATTCACGAGCATTGTGAAGGAGGGCGGTGAAGTGGCCAATCATTAGAATTGCGCGCTGAACTAGCTAGAGGATCTCCGTCTGCTTTTCACGCGCGCTGGCTTCTCGTGCAGCCATGGCAAACGGATTCACCTGGAGCGATGCTCGCATTCGGGAACTCGCGTCTGTCGCGCAGCCATTCCAAACATGACAGGCCTTTGCTCGGAATGAGAATTGGGCACTGAGCAAGCAAAATAAATCGTTGCGATTTGCGTTGGCTGGGCTGTTCCGGTAGCCTCAGGCGCATGGCGAGGTCCGGTCTTGGCAAAGGTCTCGGCGCACTCATTGGCACTCCCGCGGCCGACCCACGAGCAGATGTCGTCGAGTGGGGCGAGAGAGTTCACCAGATCAGTCTGGTAAACATCGTCCCGAGCGCGCTGCAGCCGCGCAAAGATTTTGGACGCGACGCGTTGCAGGAACTGATCGATTCAATCCGGCAACATGGCATCATTCAACCGCTAATCGTCCGACAGGTTGGCGCGCGATTTGAGCTGATCGCGGGCGAGCGCCGGTGGCGCGCGGCCCAGGAGGCGGGCCTTACTCAGGTGCCGGTCATCATTCGAAGCGCGAGTGACATGGAAGTGCTTGAGCTTTCATTGATCGAAAACCTGCAGCGGGCCGATCTGAACCCGATCGAAGAGGCTCAAGGCTACGCCAGGTTAGCCAACGAATTTGGAATGCGACAGGAGGACATCGCCCTAAAAGTTGGGCGTAGTCGCGCGGCAGTGGCCAACGCGATGCGCCTCCTGGATCTGCATCCGCAGGTGCAAATCTGGCTGGCGCAGGATTTACTTTCGGTCGGTCATGCGAAAGTCCTGCTCGCGTTGAAAGCCCCGGAGGAACAACTCTTAGCAGCGGAAACCGTGTTACGTCGCAACGCGACCGTTCGTTCCACGGAACGGCTCGTGGCCCGCCAGCTCGGAATTGGCCGTTCCCGACGAAGGCAGCGCGTTGCTGAGCAGGCCGTTGCGTCCGCTGCAATCGAGGATTTACAAAACCGGCTGCAAGAGCATCTCGCGACACACGTGACTGTTCATCACGGCGAAAAACGTGGACGGATCGAGATCGAATATTACGGAAATGACGATCTTCACCGGATCATTGCCGCATTGGGATTGCCGCCAAGCGCGAGCTGACTCGGCCAGCCACGGAGCCGAAACGCAGGATGCGGAGCGCACTTTCTTTCCTCAAGCAATTGCATCCGCTTTTTAGTTTCTGTTTGGTCTTCGCCTTCGTTTCAACTCTTCCTGCTCAGTCATCGGAGCCCTCGCAAACCAAGCTTTGGGAAGAGTTTTCTGGTGAGAAAGCTCTGGCTCACGTCCAGCGGCTCGTTGACCTTGGGCCGCGTCCGCCCGGATCGGATGCGCTCGAAATATCCAGGGATTACATCGACAATCAACTCCGGCTGGCAGGTTGGGAGGTAACCCGCCAGGCATTCACGGACGACACGCCGCGAGGGAAGGTCAGGTTCGTCAACCTTATCGCGCGATTTCCCGCGCAAGCGAAAACCGCACCCTCTTTTTTATTATGCTCTCACTACGATACCAAGACATTCGACGCCATCCGTTTTGTCGGGGCGAACGACAGTGGTTCAAGCACCGGCTTATTGTTGGAATTGGCGCGCGTGCTTGGACAGCACACAAATCTCGCCGCGAAGATCGAGCTGGTGTTCTTCGATGGCGAAGAGGCGTACGAAAAGTTCTCCGAAACCGACGGCCTGTATGGAAGCCGCTACTTTGCCAAGCAGCTTGGGCGCGGTGGACCTAAACAATTTCGCGGCGGTCTCTTGTTCGACATGGTGGGTGATCGGTCTCTTGATGTTACTTTGCCGGCGGATTCGCCGGCGGAAATGGCGCGAGATATTTTTGCCTCCGCCGAGGCGCTGAAATTGCGAAGCTACTTCACCTATTTGGATCGCGAACTTATTGACGATCACACGCCGCTGAATGCGATCGGGGTTCCAACGCTAGATGTGATCGATTTTGATTTCGCCTGGTGGCACACGGCTGATGACACAATCGACAAACTGAGCGCGCGAAGTCTGCAGATCGTTGGTTCGGTGGCTGCATATTACCTTTCTGAATTTGCGCTGAAGTGAAACGCAGACTTTTAATTACGCTGTCGATCACAGGAGCTTGTGTTGCAGGCATTGTCTGTGGCGAATTGCTCCTTCGTTCGCCTGCTTTTCGCAATGCGACTGGAAACCTGTTCAAGCGCGGCCATCTACTTGCGCTTGCGCAGGGTCAGGGAATTTATGAGGCAGACTTGCGGCGCGCTCTCGCTGAATGGCGATACGCAAACGGCATCGATGAGAAAGACCGACAGGAAGAAGATGCAGGGAGCGTTAAAAAAGTTACAACGGTTACAACGTTACAAGAAAATGAGCAGCATGTCCTGACGCGCTTAATTTCGAATTCAGCGGCCCAATCTCTCGCAGCGGATGAAAAAATCTCGAAAGTTGAGGTCGACAGCGAGCTAAAGTTGCTGCGCGAGCAATTTCGTGATGAAAAAACCTGGAGAGCGGTCTTACAGGCGAGTGGTTTTAGTGTCAGATCGCTTCGACGGAACATAGTGGACGATCTGCGCACGCGAGAGTGGATTGAGCAGCAGATGATATCGCAGCGCGATGTCACGGAGGATGAATGCCGAAACTTTTACGACACGCACCCGCAAGACTTCATGCAACGCGCGCGGTTTCGCGCCAGTCATCTTTTTCAGGCTGCGCCGCCCGAAACGCCACCGGAGGTAGTCGAGTCGAAGCAGAAACTGATCGAAGCCCTGGCTGACCGAATAAGGCACGGCGAAAAATTAGGTGAACTTGCTGCGGCGGCATCGGAAGATGAAGCAACAAAGACCCGCGGTGGCGATCTAGGGTTTTTCTCTAATTCTCGGATGCCGCCGGATTTTCTTTCCGCGATCGCCACAATGCGCGTCGGAGACATCAGTCAACCAATTCGCACTCGCCTCGGTTTTCACATTGTCCAACTGACCGATTTCATGCCGGCTCGACAGCTGAATTTCGAAGAGGTGCAACCCGAAATCAGGCTTACGATTAAAAATAAAAAGCGCCGAGCAGCATTACAGGCTTTGACTGCAGATCTCTTGCGTCGAGCGAAAATTGTACGGTTGCTCTAGACCTCCTCTGAAACTCGCAAACTTCTGCGTTGCCTCCGGGGGTTTTTGCCAGCAGTTTGACCTTCGCGGAAGTATCGACTAGCGCCCAGACGTTTGACCTCGTATGTTCGGCTCAACTCGAAAAATTATTGGAGTAATCGGCCTCGGAATTATCGGCCGCGCGGTGAGCGCGAATCTGCGCCAAAAAGGATTTCAGGTTTTCGTGTGGAACCGCACGCCGCGTCCTGTTCCAAATTTTGTCGGTTCGCCGGCGGAACTGGCCGAGCTTTGTGATTTCTTGCAGGTTTTTGTTTCTGATGACGAGGCTTTGCTAGCGACAGTACAGCGTTTGAGTGCAAAGCTTGGATCGCGGCACATCGTAATTGCGCATTCCACTGTCGCTCCCGATTCAATGCGTGCTGCTGCGAAAATTGTCGAACGCCGCAGTGCGCGCTTTGTCGAAGCGCCATTCACCGGCAGTAAGATCGCGGCGGAAAAAGGTGAATTAGTTTATTACGTCGGCGGAAGTGATGCGGCACTGCGGGACGCGCGTCCGGTCCTCGAGGCGAGTGGTAAACAGATAACTAAGATCGGCGAGATCGGCCAGGCAACTGCGGTCAAAATTGCAACCAACATGGTCACGGCTGCGAGCGTCCAAGCAGCGGCGGAAGCCCTCGCATTGGTCCGAGCTTTGGGTTTGCCATTCGACAGGTTCGTGGAAGCCATGCAAGACAATGCCAGCTATTCCGCAACTCTGGCAATGAAAGTACCCAAAATGGTCGAGCACAATTTTGAACCGCACTTTTCCGTAAAACACATGCTGAAAGACATGAAGATCGCCAATCAACTTGGCGTGTCCCACAATCTTGACCTGGGAGTGACCGCCGCTGCGCGCGATCAACTATTTGACCAAATGCAGTGGGGACACGGCGACGACGACTACTCTGCAGTTGCGCGGAAATATCTTCCCGACACTCCTTCGATCGCTCAGGAAGAAACCCAAACAGCCATGCCGGACGCACAAGCCGATGCGGGTTCAGTCGCCCCGGCTTTGGAGCCCACGACTTCTTTAGCTGGTTTGGAAGAGCCGAAGCCCAAGCAGGAGAGTGGAGACAGTGCAACTGTAGATGTTGCGGTGTCGACTTCGCCAAGCAGAGAGCTAAAAGAAAAAGCGCAACTGCGTCGCGGCTTTCTCAGCCAGCTATTGCGCCGTGGTCGGCAACTACTAAAGCAGCCTGTATCCAAAGAAGAATGATGGTCTCGCTTCCGACCTGCGACGCTGCGTTCTTTGATTTCTCCGGGCGCACAAAACTTCGGATTACGGGGAGCGACCGTGTCCGTTTCCTGAATGGACAGATTACGAATGATGTGCGCAAGGCTACTGAATCAACTGCGATTGAAGCGTGCGTGCTCAACGCGAAGGGCAAAATGAACGCCCATCTTTTTCTTTCGGCAGCGTCCGACTGCTTTTGGATCGATGCCGATCCCGACCTTCGCGAAGCACTCCACGCCAGGCTCGAGCGCTATGTCATCGCCGATGATGTTCAGATTGAGGACGTCACTGATCGATTATCTATCTTTCACGTCTTATCGCGCGCAGCGCCGGACGTGAACGACAGCCAGCGCATCGTGTCCACGCGCCGTTTTGCTGAGGCGGGCTGGGACATATGGACCGATTCAACGTCCCATGCTGCTGTTTCGCAACGGTTATCGTCAATGCTTCGCTTTTTCGATGCCTCGTCGGCCGAGATTTTTCGCATTGAATACGGCATTCCTCGCTGGGGCCGCGAGATGACGGAAGCGATCATTCCAATCGAGGCGAACCTGGAAGAGCGCACCGTCGATTACGAGAAGGGTTGTTACATTGGCCAGGAAGTGATCTCACGAATCAAGATGTCCGGCCAAACGAACAAGCGATTGTGCGGCTTGATTTCGCTGGACGATGCGCCGCTTCTGCCCGGAATGAAACTCGCCCGCGCATCCGAGAAGGGTAAAGAGGCCGGCTGGGTCACAAGCGCAGCGCGCAGTGAGCGACTTGGGAAAGAAATCGCGCTGGGGTATGTCAAACGCGGCTTCAATACGCCCGGCGCTAATCTCGATGCCTTTGCCTCGAAGGATTCTGGTGCAGTGGTGACAACTCCAGTGGAACTGGTTCCGCTTCCCTTTCGCTAAAGCAGCGCGATCCGTTCTAAGGGGAAGCTACTTGGCTCAATCCCTGCCGCCGCATATCTGGTTTGTAATCTCTTTCCCTTTCGGTAATTGTGTAATTTTTAATCACTTGCATTTTAAAGATCGCAACGTGTAAAGTCCTCACTTCAATTTTATCAGCCATGAATCAACGTTTAATCGCAGAAATTGGCCGCACCCAGCGGCTGGAAATACTTAACTCACTCAAGAGGACCAGAGGCATGTCCGTTAACGAGCTGGTCGGAAAAATGAAGATGAGCTACATGGGCATCAAGCAGCACTGTCTCACTCTGCACCGCGATGGCTATTTGGACACCTGGCGTCGACCGCAGAAAATGGGGCGACCCGAAATGGTTTACCGGCTCACCCGCCGCACCCACGATCTGTTTCCGACCGATAGCAATCAATTCACGCTCGAGCTGCTGAAATCGATTCAGGAAATTTACGGGCCAAACGCGCCGGAGAAGCTTCTTTACAATGTGTTCGAGAAGAAGACTGCGGCCCTCAAGGCAAAGGTGAAAGGAGAAACTGTGGCCGAACGCGCTAAATGGCTCGCCCGCGTCCGCGATGGCGAGGGCTACATGGCCCAGTTCACCACCTCAGAAGAAGGTGGTCCGCAGATTCTCGAATGTCACTCGCCGGTCATGAATTTGATCGAGCAGTATCCTATCATCGCCCGACTCGAGCAGGATATGTTCGAAACTCTTCTCGGCACCCGCGTCCGCAGGGAGATGCTTCGCAACTCCGGGCTGTACGAGTGCGCGTTTTACTTCGCAGCGTAACACCAGAGCGTATCCTGGGTCCGGCCATCGAGATTTCTCCTTTCCCAGGCAGAGAATTTCGGTTGATTCAAGGCCCATGTCTCGGGCCTTTCCTTCGGCGGTCATAGAGAACCTACAGCCGCTGGTTGACGGCGGTCGCTACCCGGCAAAACGCATTGTCGGCGAAGATCTCGTCGTCGAAGCGGATATTTTTAAAGACGGGCATGATGTGGTTGCGGCTGTCCTGAAGTGGCGGGTTCTCGGGGAAAGACGATGGCGGGAAACGCCCATGGCGTACATCGACAATGACCGCTGGCGTGGCGTTTGCCCGCTCTACGATATCGCGATTTACGAATACACAGTTGAGGCATGGACCGATACGTTTCGCGGGTGGCAACTGGAGTTCACTGCGAAATTCGGCGCTGGCATCTCTGAGCTGCGAAGCGAAGCACTAGAAGGCGCCGCCTTGCTCAAGGCTGCCTCTCGGCGAGCGCGTGATCGCACGGATTCTGCGCGGCTGCTCGAGTTCTCCCGGCGAATCTGCAAAGCCGGTACCGCCGAGATCAACGAGATCGCACACTCGAGAGAGCTCGAGGTGTTGATGGCGACTTACGCGGACCGCGGCAACGCGACCCATTATGCACCAGCTCCGCGCGTTATTGTAGATCGTCCGGCGGCGCAAATCGGCGCATGGTACGAATTTTTCCCGCGTTCAGCCGAAGGCCGCGGCGATCGTGGATCAACATTTCGCGATTGTTTGCCACGGGTCGACGACGCCAAGGCAATGGGGTTCGATGTCATTTATTTTCCGCCCATCCATCCGATCGGTCATACGAATCGCAAAGGTCGTAATAATTCAATCACCTGTGAACCTGGCGACCCGGGTGTGCCCTGGGCAATCGGCAGCGAAGCCGGCGGGCACAAGGCCGTCGAGCCTTCACTCGGCACACTCGCCGATTTTGACTGGCTTCACAAACAGGTACTAAAACGCGGAATGGAAATTGCCCTCGATTTCGCGATCAATTGCTCACCTGATCATCCTTATGTCAAAGAGCATCCCGATTGGTTCTACAAGCGTCCGGATGGCACCATTAAATACGCCGAGAACCCGCCGAAAAAATACGAAGACATCTATCCGCTCAACTTCCGCTGCCACGACTGGCGCGAGCTCTGGGCAGAGATGAAAAGCATAGTCCTTTTTTGGGCCCGGCGCGGGGTGCGCATCTTCCGCGTCGATAATCCGCATACCAAACCGGTTGCCTTCTGGGAATATTTGGTGAGCGGCGTGCGGGAGAAATATCCGGACGTAATCTTCCTCTCCGAAGCGTTCACCAGACCAAAAATGATGAAGGTGCTGGCCAAAGCGGGCTTCAACCAGAGCTACACCTATTTCACGTGGCGAAATTCGAAACGCGAGCTCATCGAATATTTCACGGAATTGACGCAGACGGAGATGAGCGAATATTTTCGCGCTAATCTTTGGCCAAACACGCCGGATATTTTACCATTCGTGCTTCAGGATGGCGGCCGGCCCGCGTTTATGATTCGCGTGCTCCTAGCCGCTACGCTCTCAACTCTATACGGTATTTACAGCGGATATGAGCTGTGCGAGAACGAGGCTCTTCCGGGCCGCGAGGAATATCTCCATTCCGAAAAATACCAATGGAAAGAGCGCGATTGGAATGCGCCCGGCAACATCAAAGATTGGATCACGCGGTTAAACAAAATCCGGAAAGAAAACCGCGCGCTTCAGTTTTACGATAACCTGCGGTTTTACCACGCGGATAATGACGCGATCCTCTTTTATGGCAAGATGACTCCCGCTCGCGACAACATCATTCTCATCGTTGTGAATCTCGATCCGCATCGCAAACAGAATTCTTACGTCAATGTGCCGATCGATCAGTTCGGACAGATGGAGAGCGACGTATATCAAGTGCACGATTTGCTCAGCGACGCGCGCTACACGTGGCGCGGCCGGCAAAATTACGTCGAGCTCGATCCGGAAATTCAACCGGCCCACGTTTTCCGTGTCCGGCGCTGGGCTGGCGGCGATCAATTTGTTTAGCAACCGGGCGAGCTGGTTTGTGTTTAGTTTCTGAGTTGCATATTTGCATCCAAGACCGCTCCATTTATGGTAACAAAATTCTTGGCATGAAGATTTCATTCCCGGTGCTTGCAACGCTGGCAGGCGCAACTCCCTTGCTCGCCCAGAGTGCCACGCCAGCCCTCGTCCCCGACATACATTCGAAAACCATCATGGACACGCTCATCGCGGCCGGGCCTGTCATGATCCTCCTCTTTTTGCTCTCGGTTTTTTTTGTGATGCTCGTGGTTGTTTATGTAATGACAATTCGACGCGGAGCCGTGGTCTCAAGTGGTTACATGGCTACGGCGGATGCGCTTTTGCGTAAGCGCGATTATCTTGGGTTGCTCGCCGTCTCCAATCGCCACGGCGAGGCGATCGCCCGGGTCGTGCAAAAGGTGCTCGATTTCACAACAAAGAATCCGAACGCAGATTTGCAGCAGCTTCGCGAGATCGCCGAGACCGAAGGAACCCGGGTGGCGGCCAGTCTCAACAATCGCGTTATCTATCTCGCCGATATTGGAATGATCGCGCCGCTGCTTGGTTTGCTCGGCACTGTTCTCGGAATTATCCATTCATTCGCGGCGCTTGGATCCGAGCTTGGGACAGCCCGTTACGTGGCTCTCTCGCAAGGCATTAGTGAAGCGCTGGTTAACACATGCGCCGGCCTCGCCATCGGCATTCCGGCGATGATGTTCTACGCTTTTTTTCGCGGCAGAGCCCAAAAATTGATTTCAGATTTGGAAGCTGCCACAACGCACGTTTTAGCTCTGCTTGCTTTGCAATACGGCAAACGGACTCAGAGAACGCCCGTGCTAATCGAGGATGAACTTTAGCTGCCCATCGCGCTAACAATCCGCAAGATCGACATCGTCTTTCAAATCACATGAATCTGCGTAGTCACGCGCCTCTGCATCATCCCGGTATTCAGCTGGCGCCGCTGGTCGATGTCCTGTTGCTGTTATTAATTTTTTTCTTGCTGACGTGGAACGCGGCTCGAAACGAAAACGAACTCGACGTTAAAGTGCCGAAAGCTTCGGCCGCGAAAGAGAAAACTTCACCGATTGGGGATGTAGTTGTGAATGTGAAAGCCGACGGAAACGTTGTCGTGAACCGGCGCACGTTAAGCGCTGCTGAATTGAGCGAACTGCTCAAAGGCCTGGTTCAGCTTAACGCCGAACAGGCTGTCGTGATCCGCGGCGATGAAGCTGGCGCTTATAAAAACGTCGTTGGTGTTTTGAATATTTGCAGCGAAGCCGGGATCACGAACGTAGCTTTCGCGACAGCGAAATGAAAATAGCCCGCAGCGCATCCGGTCTTTTCGGATTGGCGATGCTGTTTGGGCTTGCGGACGGGGGTTTGGCTCAATGGCCGCCGGAGGTGCGTCGGGCTCAACCGCTAGAGGAGCCGCCGGTTGCGCGGGCCCTTCCATTCGAGGAACCGCCCGCGCCAGTTACTCGGCGCTCAACGGACGAGTTCTCTGAATCAGGCCCCCGGGAAAGCGAAGCGCCTGACCGCCGTCAGCTCGACTATGCCAACGCGCTTTTCACTCGCAAGCTCTATGATCTTGCCATTCCCGAATATCAAAAGTATCTCGACGATTATTCGGGTCGGTCCGGCCGGGCGAACGCTTATTTTTCGATTGGCGAATGCTATCGAAATCTGAATCGCTCATCAAGCGCTCGGACAAATTTCCAGAAAGTCCTCAGTGACTACAGTGATAGCGATTTTGCTGGACCCGCCGCGTACGTGCTGGCCGAGATGGCTTTTACGCAGAAGGATTATTCTGGGGCGCTTCCGCTTTTCCATCGTTCGGCCGCGAAATCAAAGGAATCAGCCGTGGCGCTCTCCGCACGGTATTTCGAAGCACGCTGCCTTGAAATTCTCGACCGCAAAGACGAAGCCGCTGATATTTATCAGGAGGTTGCGGAGGCTGGAAATCCGAATCCGTATCGCGAGGATGCGCGCTTGACGGCGGCATCCATTCTGATTGGGCGGGGCAGAAAAATCGATGCGTTCAAGCAATACGAAGCTCTTTCGAACGAAACGCAAAAGCCGGCTTTGAAAGCAGAGGCGGCCGTGCGCGGCGGCATAATCGCCCTCGATCTTGTGCAAGCGGGTAAGGGCAAGATCGACAAGGCAATGGTTGATAGAGCTACAAGCTTACTGCAAAAGGGCCGAAGCCTTCCAGAAGCCGGAAAATTCCGCGCCATCGCGCAGGTCGGTTTGCGACGCTTGCAATATCAAACCGGCCAATACGCGGAGTTGCTTGCTGATTACAAGAAAGAGTTGGAAAAGCTCCCGGAAGCGGCCCAAGTGGAAGTGATGCTGCTTGCCGCAAACAGCGAACGACAACTCGGCCACGCCGAGAAAGCGGAAGAACTTTATCGCCAGATTATCGCCAGGTATCCGGATCGAGAGGAAGCGAAGGAGGCGGCGTATCAACGATTGATCAACATCTACAGCTCGGATCCAGCCGCGCTTCTCGCGGAAGCGGAAGAGTTTCTCAAGACGAGTCCCACAGGCGAACGCGCGGACCAGGTGAAGCTCTTGAGGGCGGAAGCGCTCTACAAACAGCAAAATTACACCGAGGCGGTGCCGATCTATGCCGAGCTGCGTGCCTCGCAGCTTTCGCCAAAGTTGCGCGCCGAATCTGCCTATAAACTGGGCCTGTGTTATGTGCAGACGAAAAATACTCCCGAAATCGTTGAAGCTTTCACATATTACATCCAGACATTTCCAGACAACCCGCAGGTGCCTGCCGCTTTGGCTCAGCGCGCATTAGCTTATGAACAGGATAAAAACTACAACGACGCCCTTTCGGATTTAGACCTCATTATTACAAAATATCCCAGCGCGCATGAACGGGAGGCCGCGTTGCAATTGAAGGCGTTGATTCTTGGACAACAGGAAAATGCGAAAGGCATGGTCGACACGTTTCGCCAGCTCCTGAGAGAATTTCCCAAGAGTTCGGTTGCGGCCCAGGCGCAATACTACATCGGCAAGGCAGCGTTTGAGGCGAAGGACTACAAAACCGCGATGACCGCGCTCAACGCCGCACGCCAATTCAACAAAGAGCAGTACTATAACCTCGCATCGCTTCGATTGATTTTGTGTCAGTTCTATTTAAAAGATCGGCCTGCTCTGACCAAAGAGGTGAACAGTTTCATGGCCAAGAGCCCGAACGTGAATCCACCGCCAGAAGTTCTTGAATGGCTCGGAATCGAATATTTCAACGAGAAAAATTACCAAACGGCTGAAAAATATCTGAGCGCCTTGGGAAAGATCGACAATCGCGGAAGCGTGAAGCCCGACTTCTGGTTTTATCTGGGAGATGCAGCCACGAAACTGAAAAATTTGACTGAAGCGGAGGATGCTTTTGGCAAATACTTACAAACAGCGAAAGATCCGGCGGGAAAGGCGAAAGTCTTGCTCGCGCTCGGCGCAGTTAAGATCGGCGCGCACAAACCAGACGATGCCCAAAAGATTGCCGAGGAGATCATGGCGCTGCAACCGGAGGGTCGCGTGAATGCTGAGGCGCGTTTACTAGCGGGTGACGTCCAACTGGAGCGCGGAAATTTCGATGATGCGGGCAAGGCTTTCATGGGTGTCGCTTTGCTTTACGATGATCCCGCCATCACTCCTCGCGCATTGGATAAAGCCGCATCGGCATATCAACGTGCTGGCAAAGTCGATGAGGCAGATCGTCTGTCCCGGCAACTGCGCGAACGATATCCGAATTACGCCAGAGGTTAGATCGACATTTTCGTTCGCGCCTCTATGGCAGCGAGCTTGTGGGACGCGCCGATCCGAACACTGTTGTCAACTCGAAATCAATCTGATTGCATTACGTCATGGCTAAACTTCGCCCGTTGCTCGCCGAATTCATTGGAACGTTCGCGCTGATCTTCGTAGGAATTGGCGCGATCAAAACCGCCGGGGACAATATCGTCGCTGTCGCCCTTGCTCACGGTCTCACGATCGCCGCCTTTGTTTCGGCTACTCTGCATATTTCTGGTGGCCAATTGAATCCGGCTGTGACCTTCGGCTTAGTCTGCGGCGGCCATATGACGTGGTCCTCAGCGTTCCGTTACTGGATCGCGCAATTGCTCGGCGGAATCGCCGCCGCTTTGATTTGCCTCGGTTTGTTCGGGCGCGATGTCGTCATTACTGGAACTCCGCAGCTTGCCATCAATCTCACCGCCGCGCAGGGAATTTTGGTGGAAGGAATTCTGACTTTCTTTCTTGTCTTCGTGGTTCACGGCACCGCCGTGGATCCACGCGGACGCGGTCTGGCGGGGTTTGCGATTGGGGCGACCATCACCCTCGACATCTTGTTCGGGGGCCCTCTCACCGGGGCCGCGATGAATCCCGCGCGAGTGTTTGGCCCAGCGGTGGCAGCAAATTTTTGGCATGACCATTATGTTTACTGGGTTGGACCATTCGTCGGGGGAGCGCTCGGCGGTTTTGTTTATCGCATCTTCATCGAGCGGAAACCCGCGGAGCGCAATGAGACGATAACTGTCGAGTAGTTAAATCGCGGTCGCGAGGGTCTCGATGGGAAGCGGTGCGAGAAATGTCTTTGCATTCTTGATTTGCAGGATCGGTCGCGCTAAATGCGCGACGAGAAAACTTACATCTGGCGTAGGTGCAATTCCGGCTTGGGCGATAATTTCACATTCGGCCAACTGTTCGACCACGCGCGAAATCTTCGGCGTAAGATCTCGATCGTCGGTAAATTGGATCGTGCAAACGCCGGGCGCAGTGGCTTCGACATACGGAGAAAGCGTGAATCCATAATGAAGCAGAATTTCATCGATAAATTTTTCTTGCCGACGCGCCTGCGTCTTTACAATCAGGCTTAGACATCGCGCCAATCCCTGGCTCGGCGTCATCCCTGTGCGCACGCCAGCCTTTTCAGCAGGCTCGTTGAGTTGAATAATGACTGCTCTTTTCTCATTATCATCGAGCAGCGCGACCGGCTTTGAACGCAACTCCGGTTGATGACGGATTACGGCCTGCAAATGAAGCTTCGGTGCATAAAGTGTTGCAAACATCAGTTCGTTTCCGCTCTCTCGTTTCCAAACTGATGGAGATGCGATCGTTGGACGCGAATGTTCAGCCGCGAAATCGCGTCTGCTTTTTGGAAAGTTTCAAGCGTCCAGGAATTTTCGAGAACAATTTTCAGTTGCGCGCTGCTCACCATGCTGCAGCGAGTTAGGACCAAACATGCCGTCGAAGTTGGTTCGACCAATCGCTGCAGACGATACCAGGTCGTCTGCGGAATTTTTAAGTCTTCTGGTGGATTGAGGACAAGATCGACAATCACCAGCGGAAAATTGCCATCGCGTAACAGCAGATCGGCCGCCTTGATCGTTTTGAGAGCTGTAGTGCAACGCACCCAAAAAAGATTGCGTAAAAGTGCATTGCCGAGTGGTTGAGGATCGAACGAGTCGCGACCATCGATTAACGCGAGGAAAAAATGATCGCGATTTGCGGTTTGAAGGAGTGCCTGAATGAGCGATGCACTTCCCGCGCTTATCTGCGGGGTGGTCAATTCGGTGATGGCGCCTTTGGGCAAGCCACCACCGATTGCTTGATCGAGAAAAGATAAACCTGTAATTAACCGCGTGATCGCGGAGAAAGGTGGGTGTGGAAAACGTTCGGCAAGAAGTTTCCGAAGATCGACAATGGCACCAGCGGGAGTCGAGTGACCTAAACGAGCAGCCCGACCGGGAGCCGAGTTGGGGGGCGAGTCATGAATTTTGCCGCTCGGAGCCATCTGGAGAAGATGGCATGGCGATAAATTATGTTCAAGTGAACATTAACGGCGCTTTCGCTCTTGTTTCCGCACCAGCGAGACCATTACTCCTTGAATCTTCAACTCGCGCACTGGCGTGAGATTCGGATAACGCGGATTCTCCGCTTTTAAGTACGGTCTGCCATGTTCCACCACATAACGCTTCAAAGTTGTTTCACCATCAATTAAACCCGCCACGATATCGCCGTTCTGCACGTCTTTGCGGTCCTCCAAAATCACAATGTCTCCATCGACAATGTGTGCGCCGATCATTGAATCGCCGCGCACCCGCAAGCCAAAGGTCCGCCCGTTCTTTGAAACATTGGCCGAGCGCGTGTCAAGAGA